>Ga0075276_10000213_pt1 | contig 17294 bp, 16 predicted proteins | sample SF_Rice_5C_80N_4_FD_69770 | JGI IMG/M metagenome (GOLD analysis project Ga0075276, IMG submission 69770) | Rice paddy soil microbial communities from Twitchell Island, California, USA - SF_Rice_5C_80N_405 | ecosystem: Environmental > Terrestrial > Soil > Paddy field/soil | place: USA: Twitchell... | reverse complement strand
TGGCGTTTTTGCTGGATTTTGCGGGGGGGGCAAGAGCAAGTCTCGCTGAAGTTTCACCGAAGCAGGTAGGCATACCCAGTCTCACTGATGCACTCACTGATGCGTGTCTCACCGTGGTAGCCCGCACGGGAATCGAACCCGTATTACAGGATTGAGAATCCTGCGTCCTGACCGTTAGACGAGCGGGCCACACTGACAGCATTACCGACTCCCTGCTGCGACAGAGCCAGTGAGAACCTTCCTCGCTGGCTTCTTGTCACCCTCTGCGAGAGCGGCGACCTCGACTTGCTTCATCGCACCGAGCACATCGCTCTTGTCCACGATATTGTACCGCTCGAAAATGGATCGTGTCTTGTGTCCCGAAATCTTCATTGCGACACCTTCCGAGACACCCGCCTTCCTGCCGGGTCGCTAAATGAGGAAAATGGGTTGCCATTGCGCGACATCAACTGGCATCCGCCATCCTAGATGAGGGCGAATGCGCGGAAGCCATCGTATTTCAACTCAAAAATCCATTCGGGATGGTCAAAGGGCTCTTGCCGCTTCAGGAGCGGCATGGTCTGGAATGGGGTCGGCATCGCCTTCCATTAAGAATAGCATCTGAAAAACACTGAAAAACACTCGGTCACACGGTCTCAGCCACGGTTTACCCTTGGCTCCGAAGGGGAAATGGCGCATGTTGGTTTCTTGCGGGCACTGCCGTTGATTGCTTCTTCAATGGCCGAAAGCAAAAACGGAGCACTGTCCCCTTTACGCACGTAGGCATCAACCAGCCAGAGCAGTCGCTCAGGGATGTCGTTGAACCCACTCAGCAGGATAATCTTGAGCGCAGGATGTTGTTGTCTGAGAATGCAGGCTACCTGTTCACCGTCCATGACTGGCATACTGTAGTCCAGCACTACGGCGTCAATCGCGTTCGCTTGTGCCAGTGCGATTCCGGTAGGCCCATCCGTGGCGGTCAGAACGGTGTAGCCCTTGGATTCCAGCAGTAGCCTGCGAATTGCCAAATGCCCAGCTTGGTCATCAATGCAGAGGATGGTTGCCATTTGGAATGCTCCTTTTGGCGGATACCCCTTGGACAGATTGAACGTCTGCAGTCCGCACAAAAAAGACATGACCTGCAATCTCACATATGAATGCAGTAAGGCCGGATACGTTCCAGTTTTCTCCCTTTATCGCGGCTGAGATTTGAACGTCTTCAAGCAGCCGTTTTATATCGAGGATGGTTGCAGATTGGACACCTTTGCGGAGCCATAGCCGCTAGCTCTTAAGGTTGATGCATTAAGGAGAACATTACACCAATCAAGGGCGTCTTGTCCGTCCGATACCAGACTAGAGGAGGCCCGGACTAAGCCGCCGCGCTTTCCCGCTGCGAGTCCCCGTTAGGCTTAGGTTTGGGGCTTGGCGGCTGGATTGCGGTCAGTTGGTATCGCCGGACTCGATTAGCGATGGCGTTCGGGATGAATCCACTGAGTGTTCTGCGCTCTCGCATAGCTGCGGCCCTTATCGCGGCAGCTTCGTCGGCTGAGCAGCGCACCAACAAAGCAGTTCGGTTCTGCGGCGTCCCGTTAGAGCCACTGCCATGCCCGTTGCGCTTAGCTCTTGTGCCGTTGCTACGCTGCTTTCCCATGGCTCACAAACAATATCAAAGGAAAGCACCCGCCTCTGTTACATGCCAGACTAAAGCAGGCCCAGACGCCGGAACTCATTTCGCACAACCCCATAGCACTCGCAGGCGGCTTTCTCAAGGCCAGAGCGGTTCTTGACGGTTACGTGACCGCGTGAATAGTCAATCAAGCCAGCTTGGTGGAGCATTCCTGCGGCTAGGGTCACGGTAGTACGTGGTGCGCCTAGCATCTGCGCCAGAAACTCATGGGTCAGCGGCATGCGGTCAGACTGCACACGGTCATGGCAGGTTAGCAGCCAGCGGGCAAGCCGCTCCGCAATGGGGTGCAGTCGGTTGCAAGCGGCATTCTGTGCACTCTGAACCAGATTAGCCATCACATATTTGTGAAGGTGACGCCGGAGTTCGCCGGAACGTTCAAATTCTTCCTTCAGACGTTTTGCTTTGATGCGAAAACCAGAGCCTTCTACCTGAATGAAGGTCTCCCCGGGCATCGTCTCCGCACCGAGCAGAACGGGAAGGCCAACCACGCCGTCTTTGCCAATGACGCCAACCTCAACCGTACTCCCGTCTTTCATGGGTAAGACAACCGAGGCCAGCCCCTCTTCCAAAAAGAAGGCGTAATCGGCTCTCCCGTCCAGCAGTTGGGTTCGCAATTTCAGCGTGACAGGGGCCAAGTAGGGCGCAAGGCGGTTAATCTCAGCTTTCGGCAGGGATGCCAACACTCGATTCTTGTACTGCTGCTTGGGTGGTTTCATGAGGCTCCTTTGCGCGGGCGTGGAAACGCCGCATCTGGATGCGCAAAGGAACCAAGCCCTATGGGGGCGGGAAGAGATGCGTTTGGAGATGTCTCACCCCAAGTATACGCCCTTTCACCGGTTCGTTCTTTAGGTGACATTCCGATGTGCTCGGCGCAAGGCAGGAAGCGGTGTCGTGTGGTTTTGACGGTGAATCTTAGCGCCTGTAGCGATTCACGAGGTCAGGGATGATCGCTAGGAAAGTTTCAACCGGTTCGTCCTTAAGGATGAAGCAGTCCACATTCTGCATAGTGGGCGGCGGAGCACCCGAGTAGAGCACAACCGGCACATTTGGTCTGATCTTCTTGAGTTCAGCAGACAGTTCCGTGCCGGTGACTCCGCCCAGCATGTGATCGGACAAGACCAAACTCACGGCAGCTTGGCGCATCCATTCAAGCGCCTTCGAGGCGGCGGTTGCGGTGAGAATCAAAAACCGTTCTTCTCAAGAACTTTCCCTCGCAGCCAAAGCTGAGACTCAGAATCGTCCACGCAGAGAATGAGTGGCTTGGCAGTTGGAATCGCCCGAGCAGCCATGGTTCAGCCCCCAAACAGCGAATGCGCAAAGGGCCGTCGAATCAGACAGCGGCGGTCTGCGTGTGCGGTGGTCTGGACGGTACCAGACATACTGGGGGAGGAGGTGGCGCAATGTTCAGCTACCCTCGTTAGGGTGATTTTCCCAAGTTACCGCTCAAGTTTGAGTTGTGAGTACCTTGCCCAGGCGACGCCGTCCTGATGTCTGGCATCAGACAAAAGGATAGGAAGGCTCAACGCTAACTCGTCAGGTGTATACGATGTCCGACGGTGACAAATCAGACGAAACGCTGGAATCGAGGGCGAGACCACCGAATAGAGGCGACCTTTCCGCATCTGATGCCCACGAGATTAACAACCCGCTCGATTCGCTTCTGAACCTGCTCTATCTTCTCGAATCCGAACCCCTCACCGAAAATGGACGTCGCCACCTCGCCCTTGCTGAAGAGGAGGTCCGCCGAGTCTCCCAAATCGCACGCCACACGCTAAATAAAAAGAAAGCGATGCCGGTGCCGGAAACAATAAATGTGGGACAGCTGCTCACCGCCGTGCTCGAATTCTACAAAGAGCGATTCAATTCATCAGGAATTACGGTTCAGACCCAGTGCTCCGACGCTGACAGCATTCCGGTGTACGCTGGTGCATTGCGCCAAGTATTTTCCAACCTTCTACTGAACGCGGTGGATGCGATGCCGGAGAGCGGAAAAATTAAGACCAGAGTGCACGCAGGACATGAGTGGTCGGGGCAGCAAAGACACGGCGTTCGAGTGACCGTGGCGGACAACGGTTGCGGCATACCGAGCAGCATATTGCCACTCGTCTTTCAGCGAGTCTTCACCATGAAGCCGGAGGGTCACGGGATGGGGTTGTCATTCGTGAAAGCTGCCATGCAAAACCACAAGGGCTTTGTGCGCGTCAGGAGCAGCACGCGGCCGGACCGACACGGCACTGTGTTCAGCCTGTTTCTTCCTGCCGTGTAGGTCACCAGCTAGGAGCCGCCGCTCACCGATTAACTGACAACCAATGCCCCGGAGCTGCGTAGCACTTTCGCCTTTCTATTCGCCACGACCTCTCTTCGTCATTTTCGCCACTATAATCGGGCCGCAGGAAGATTGGACGGTCAATGCCAGCCAAGAAGACGCGAGCGCCTGCGCCCCAGAAAAAGTTGGCGAGTGTGAGACCTCATCTCTTACCGAAGTTGACCAGGAGCAGACCGGCGAACGCGGAGTACAATTCCGAGCCGTGAACGTTACAGCGGGGCAGCGGAATAGATACCAAGAGGCAAAGAAGGGACTTACGAGCCGCTAAAAACCTGCGTTTTCGGTATTGGCTATGAGAACGTTGAAAACACAAGAGGCTTAATCTATTCCCGGTAGCGCTACCAAACCGCAGTTCCGGTGGTCTCACGCAGCCAGGGCATGCAGCAAGTAGCCGGCGGGAAACAGCACCAGCGACAGAACCGCGCTGCACAGGTCGAGGTAATGTCCGGCGCTGTGTTCCAGTCCCCAGCCCATCCCGGGAAACAGGCGCAAGCCCTCGCAAAGGTGAGCGAGAATCACCAATAGCAGACAACCTGCGCCCAGCAGTTGCAGCACGGAACCGGTGCTCCTGCGTTTCAAGAAGAACGTTAGCGATCCCGCCAAGAGCAGGGATGACGGCACCAGGCCCAGCAGGGCTTTGAGTAAGGGGGCGTTCATAGCATCACTCCTCAGTTGCATGAGCGGGTTCGAAGCGGCCGTAGCGAAGCGCCAAGGTGGGCAGCACGAGCAAGTTTAAAGCGGTTGAAGTGGCCAGCCCTCCCAGAATAATGATGGCCATCGGTCCTTCAATCTCGCGGCCGGGAGCGCCGCTGCCCAGGGCGAGCGGCAGCAGGCCGAGACCGGTGACCAATGCGGTCATAGTAATGGGCGAGAGCCGCTCGGATGCGCCGCGCAGGGCGGTGGCCCAGTTCCACTCCATCCCTTCCTCCCGCACCAGGTGCTCATAGTGAGAAATGAGCATGATGGAATTGCGCAGGGTGATGCCAAACAGGGTCACGAAACCGACCAGCGAGCCCAGCGACAAGTTCCCGCCGGTGGCCAGCGCGACGAAAATGCCTCCCACCAGCGCGAACGGAAGGTTGGCTAGAACCAGCAGCAGGTTACGGTAGTTCTGCATGACGAGGGAGATAAGAATGATGATGCCGATGCCGGCCAGCAGGGAATGCACCAGCAGATCGCGCTGCGAACGCGCCTGCTCCTCCGCCGTGCCGCTGAACTCCACATAATCGCCCGTGGGGAACGCCAGCTTTGCGAGGCGCCGCTGCGCGGTGGCCACGAAAGAAGCAATATTGCCGCCAGTCACGTTGCAGGTCACCGACTCTACCCGGCGCCCTCCCTGGTGCGCGATCACGTACCGTCCCGAATTTTCGTACACGTCAGCCAGTTGCCGCAGCAAAACATAGTTGCCTTGCGGGCTGCGCAGAGGAAGGGAAGCAATGTCTGCGACCGATCTTCTGTCTGCCGGATCCAGGATGACCGAGACCGGGAACACCTGGTTACCCTGGTATATTTCGCCCACCGCCTCTCCCCCGAACGCGGTGCGGATTACGTCCAGCACCTGCACGGAATCAAAGCCCCAACGCGCCACATCAGCCGGGCGCAAGTGGACCACTACCTGCGGCATTCCGGGCGGAGACTGGATTTGCACCTCGCGCGCCCCCGGCACCCTGGCCAGCACGCGGGCAATGCGCGCCGCCTCGCGGTCAAGTTCATTGAGGTCGGGTCCATATACATTCACCACCACCGCGCCGGTATAGCCGGAGAGAATCTCGTTAATGCGCTCGGTGAGAAAGGTGTTGACGGAGAAGGCCGCGCCGGGAAAGCTGGCGAGGGCGTGGCGAATATCAGAGAGCGCCTTATCCGTTTGGGCTCCGGAAAGGTTTCTCAGGTCAACTTCGAATTCGCTGCTGTGGGTACCGGAGAAATCGTCCGACAACTCCGCCCGGCCCGCACGCTGGCCGACCTCCCGCACGTAGGGAATGCGCAGCAGCGCCTCGCTGACCCCATGCCCGAGCCGCATGGATTGGTCGAGCGAAGTGCCGGGCATGGCGGTCATGTGTACCACGAAATGGCCTTCGCGGAGGCTGGGCAGGAACTCCCCGCCCAGGGAGGGAATGGCAAGCAGTGCCGCAAACACCAGCAGAGCGACAGTGCTGATTACCGAACCGGGGTGGGCTTCCACCCGGGTAAGCACCCGTTCGTATTTGTCTTTGAGCCAGTGCACGAGCGGCGGGTCGGCGGCGCGCAATTCCCGGCGCGGCAGCAGAATCATAGACAACGCAGGAGTGACCGTGAGAGCAACAACCAGCGACGCCAGAATGGCCCAGATATAGGTGACAGCCAGCGGCGAAAAGATACGGCCCGCCACCCCGCTCATGGTAAGTACGGGCAGGAACACCAGAATCACGGAGAAGGTGGCATAGACGACGGCGCCGCGCACTTCGAGGGATGCATCCAGTACCACTCGGAACAGGGAGCGGTGTTGCGGCAGACTCCGGTTCTGACGCATGCGCCGGTAGATATTTTCCACGTCAATCACGGCATCGTCCACCACTTCGCCAATGGCGATTGCCAGGCCACCCAGGGTCATGGTGTTCAGGGTGTAGCCCATGCGCTCGATGGCAATGGTGGCTGCCAGCAACGAGAGAGGAATGGCGGCACAGGAGATTGCAGCCGTGCGGAAGTTGAAAAGAAACAGGAAGAGAACGACGATAACCAGGATTCCGCCGACGAGCAAAGATGTGCGTAGATTAGTTAAGGCAGTATCAATGAATCGCGCCGGCCGGAAAATGGTGGAATCAATCTGGATGTCCTGCTCTGCCAGTGTGGGCCGTAATTGCCGCAGGGCACGGTCCAGGCCGGCGGTAACGTCCAGAGTGTTGGCGCCGTACTGCGCGGAGATCATCAGCATGACCGCCGGCTGGGCCATCACCGAGGCAGCACCCAGGCGCGGCGCTGCTCCCTCGGTTACCTTAGCGACGTCTCCCAGCGTCAGGTTCGCACCCTGCTGCTGCAACACAACCGCATGGGCCAACTCGCCGGAGGTAGTTGCCTGCCCTTCTGACTGCACGCTCATGCGCTGATTAGGGGTGGTGATGAAACCGGCGCCGCGGATTCCGGTGGCCTGGTGGGCGGCAGCCAGCACCTGCTCCACTCCGATCTCATGCTGGGTCAGTTGCTGAGGACTGATTTGCACCTGGAACTGCTTCTGGTAGCCGCCAAAAACCGCGATCTTGGAAACTCCAGGCACCGCCAGCAGGCGCAACTTCATGGTCCAGTCGGCTACGGTGCGCAGATGCATCAGCGACTGCGTGCGCGAGGTGAGGCCAACCGCCATCACAACGCTGGTGGAGGTGGTAAGGGGTGCGATGCTGGGGGTGATTCCTGCGGGGAGGGAGCCGGTCAAGGTGGACAGGCGCTCGGCTATTACCTGCCGGTTGAGATAAACATGGGTGTTGGCATTGAAGAGCACGGTTATTACCGACAATCCCTGAACAGACGCGGAGCGCACAGACCGCACTCCGGCCACGCCCAGCACCGCATTTTCGATGGGCTGCGTGACCAGAAGCTCAACCTGCCGCGGCGCCAAGCCGGGAGCTTCGGTGGGGATTACCACCTCGGGCGGGGAAAACTCGGGGAAAACATCGTACTTGGCCTGTCCCAGGGAGTACAGGGCATAGCCCAGCAGAATGCAGGCCAGGGCCACTACAACCCCCCGGTGCCGCACCGACCAGCCGACAATAACGCTGAGCATGGCCGGCTAATCCTCCTGCTGGATCTGGCTGCGGAACTCTTCTGAAAGCAGCGCCTGGGCGCCAGCCGTGACCAGTTTCGTTTTCGGAGCGAACGCGTTGCCGGGAACGAAATAACCGCCAGGCAGCGGATTTTGCGTGGGCACCTCACGCCGGGTGAACGTGTTATCCGAGGTTTCCTGGTAGGCCCACGCTTTTCCCTGCCACCACACCACGGCGGTTTCAGGAACCACGCTTCCCTGAAGCAATGGGCCCACAGGAACGAACACCACCAGATTCATATTCACTGCCAAACCGGGCCGGCTGGCTACACGGTAGAGAAAGCTGAAGCCCTGGATCTGCGGGTTCACCTGCGGAAGCGAGCCCACCAGCCGTGCTGGGACGAGATGGTTGCGGGACGAACTTAGCGACAATGCGGCGGGTGGCTGGGCAACTTCGCCGGGTGGAAATATCACTTGAGCAAGATATGAGTGCTGCTGCAGAACCTCAGCCAGTGAGCGGCTATTGTCCGCTACCCAGCCAGCGACCTCCGAACCCCAACGCTGGCGCACGGTATCCAACTGGAGTTCGGCTTCCTGTTCGTCGGCTTCGGCCTGGGCCTGACCAGTGCGATAAGCCGCCTGCGCATCCTCCATCGCCTTGAGCGACATGTTCTGATTCTGCTGGTAAAGCGTCTTGGTACGTTGGTACTGGCTGCGGCCCACTTTTATCTGCAATTGGTCGCGCGCCACTTTTGCCTGAGCAGCCACATAGCTGTTGCGCAGGCCAGCCAGTTCGCCAGCCGGCAGGAGGACCGCCATTCCGCGCAGCTCGGCGCGCCTGGTTTGTTGTTGAACCGGTTGCACCCGAATCCCCTCCCGGGCCTGTGTCTCGGCGCTCAGACGGAGCACCGGGCGCCCGTTTTCCACCACGACGTGAGAGGGGGTTTTGACCGTCTCCTCCTCATCTTCGTCGCTGTCGGAGCGGTGCGCGGCCATGAAGACAACCGCGACGATGGAAACCGCCGTTACCGCGAGCAGCGCCGCCACCAGCCACTTGATGCGTTGGCTCATCACCATCACCTCCTGGCCGCATTCAGCAGCGGCGATTGCGGCGATAAGGGTTGAATGTCGCCCGGCTCAAGCGGGCGCTGCACCGCGTTTTCCAGGTCGCCCAGTGCCTGCTGAGCTTGATGCAGTGAATTAAACTGGGCCAGTGCGGTGACGGCGGTCTGCAGTTGCGCAGCGTTTAAGGCGACGCGGTCGCCGGCGCCAGCCCGCAACGCGGCCTGCGCCGCCTGCTCCTGTGTGCGCGCCTGCCGCAGGAGTTCGCCCGCCTGCGCCAGTTGCTTCAGCGCCGCGTTGTACCGGGCTAGCGCCTGTTCGCTCGTTGCAATTCCCTCAGCCTGCACCGACAGAAATTGCGCCGCCATCTCTTCCCGGCGGGCCTTGGCTTCCGCGATAGGACCCTGGTTGTGGTTGAAAACCGGCAGGGTGAGGCCGAGCACGACCGAAAACAGGTGCGCGCCTTCTTCGAAGGCATAGTCCGGTCCCAGATTGAAGTCCGGGTACTGCCTGGCGATCTGCAGACGCAGGGCGGCTTCTGAGGTGGCGTAATCGGCCAGCGCCCGGCGTATGTCAAGGCGGTTCAGGACCGCGTCCTGCTGAATGCCGGCGGCGGTGAAGTTGGCGGCGGGGGCCTGGCTGAACGCCGGCCATGCGAAGTTGATTCCCCTCAGCCCCGCTGTAGGCACGCCAATGGCAGCCGCAAGCGAAGTTTCGGCTTGCGAAACGCGTCCTTCCGCTGCCTGCATCGCCAGCAGCGCTTGCGTGTGCTGCATGCGGACCGTGTCCACCTCAGGCCGCGGAATCATGCCTACAGCGAGGCGCTGCTCCAGCAACTGAAGCTGCTCGGCACGCAGGCGCTCCTCGGCTTGCAGCAGATTCAGGTTCCGGCCCGCGGCCATGTATTCCAGCAGAGTGCTGCGCACCTGAGCGCGCACCTTCCAGGCGGAAACGGCCAGGTCCCAGCGGGCGACATCAGCGGCGCGTTGCGCCGCGGTGATGCGGTGCCCTCGTTTCCCCGCAGTTTCCAGGGGAAGGGAACCGACGAATCCCGCAATCCACGGACTCTCGGGCGCGGTTTCGCCACCCGCATCTCCGCTTAGGTTTGGATTCGGCCTGGCCCGGGCGGTCACGATTGCAGCCTCGGCTTGTGCCACACGCGCGCGCGCGATTTGTAGTGCCGGGTTGTAGTAGAACGCGGCCAGGGTCAGAGATGGCAAGTCCCACTCCGCCAGGGGCCAACTGGAGGAAGGCCGGGAACCCGCGGCAAGGAATTGCCTCAGGCCAGGGTCAGACAGAGTGCGGGCTTCCAAAGCTGCCGCCGTTTGCGGCGGAGAAAGGGGTTTGGCCCGATACTTCTGGAACGCGCAACCCGCTAATCCAGATAACGTGCACAGCAAAATCGCGATCTTGAGCGACTGCATGATTTCCCACCGTGCGTTTGAGACAGAACAAGGCTATAGCTGACCTCAGCCGTTCCGAGCACAGCAGGAAGTTTTAGATTCGCAACGATAAAGGCAGGAGAGGTGGAGAGGGTCCGGTGACCAGCGTCTCCGGGGAGACGATCTGAAATTTCAAGGAAGATGGCGCCGTCGGAAGCCTTCCTAAAGCCCGCATACCGGTGAAGAAGACGATCAGACTGCGAGCCAGCACAATTTCCAGACCGGCGCAGGCGGCGAGCACTACCAGAGTGTAATCCGCCTCTCTGCCGGTACGCAGCGTGTGGTCCCAATGGTCGAACAGTTCAGTGACATGGCCGCACAACATGGCAGCCACAATGATCAATACCGCCCAACGCAGAGGCTTGCCCCACATGGCGGGAGAATTCTAGTCCTTAGGCAAATCACCGTCAAACCAGGCCTTGCCGGGGCGGCATTTGTCTAGTTTTTGCAACAGAACCGGGATGTGAGGCCGAAGCAGAGCCTGGTCAGCATCACCCCACGTCGTGACTATTATCACCGCAGTACCCGGCCCGGCATTCTAATGTCGTGGTATCGGCGGCGGACAGGCTGCAGGAGACGCAACCTCTTAAACTGTGCTCCTTTCAGTGATTGCAGCCGAGGCCTGAATCATCTTCCTGATGCCGATTGCTCGCGCCGCGGAGTGGCGGAGAGGATGCAATGACCTTTTCCACGTTATTGCCGGCGGGAGTCACCGAGTGGGCATGGCTGTTCGGATTCGCTGTGGTGTCGTTTGCTCTGGTGGGGTTGGCGGTGCTGGCCGATGCTCTTTACGAGGGCTACTGCGAACGGCTTCGTCATGTGGAGCACCATCCGGGTATCGCCACGGCGAAGAGCAGCGCCCAGCCTGGACCCGGCTCAGACAAATCCAACGCGCAAATCAAAAGAGCAGCTTGACCTTCGACAATCCCGAGGGCTCGGCAGCCCCTGGAAAAGCGACGAATTTTCCTGCCCTATTGTGACGCATGTCACAGACGCATTTTAAGCGCTGACGTACAAACATTCTGACGAGAAAAGCCCGGCCCTTCAGCAAACCTTATACACCCCACATTGGCCGTCTCCCGACGGCGGGGCCGGGTGCAGTTTCCGGAGTTGTGCTGATCACGCCTCTTTTGTCAGCCTCAGAGGAGTGGATTCTTTCCTGCAGTTCTCCTGTGGCGCTCACTCGGCAAGGCCGGCGGGCGAGTGGCCGGTTGCATCGGCAGCAGGCAAACCGCATAATGGTGCTCAGCGGCGCCGGCCGCCTGCTCCGCCGAGTCCACGGGTCGCCGTTCCTGGCTGGGCAAAACGCAGGGGATGTGAGTGATGAGTGCTAAGCCCAAACCTGTGGTTAAGAGGCCAGCGGATGAGTGGGCGGAGTTTCGTCCCGTCGAGGTCTCCCGCCACACGCAGCCGCGTTCTGTGGTACCAAAAACCCTGGTTATCGCTACATTTCTTTTCTGTCTCATTTTTGCCGCTTGGGTATTTTTCAGGCCCCAGATCCGCGGCACGATGGCTGAAATCAGGACAGCTATGGCGGAGTTGGCGCAGGCGCGGGTAGAGGGCAGCAAATCACGCCCCGCCACCGCCGCAGTGGTGCGCAGGACCCTCCGACCTTCGGGAAGGGAGCGGGTAGAATTGCCGCAACGTGGTGGCAGCGGTCCCGGCCCATTCGAGGTCTATCTGCTGGACGGCAACCGATACATACGAGTGGACTCGAGCAGCAGGTCTGTCCTGCTCAACATGCAGACCGGCGAAACCACCTGGATGGATTCGGAGGCGGTTGAAAGAATACCGGAGATGAGAAACCGCTAATTGTGTATTGGCCAGGTAAGCGGCGGAGCTTACCCCACGTGCATCAGGGTAATTGACGGGGAGGATTGTCGCTCTCCGCCTGTCATTTTAGGAGATAAAAAAGGGATCGTTCACCTCACGATCCCTTTAAAAATTCACCCTGGTGCCGAACTCACTGCACGATGTCCACTCCGGCGTGAACGATGATGGTCGGCCGGCGGACGATGATGCGGCCGCCATCATCATGATAGTAGTAGTAACGGCGGCCCCCATACATATAGCTCCAGCAGCCGTATTTCCGCGCTTGTCCGGGAGGCAGCCCGCAATAGCCCCATCCCACTCTGCGGCCCCGAGCCCATCCCGGAGGACGCCCGTCGCGGTCGTAGGTGTGGTACTCGTAGCGGCCGCGACGCTCCCAGCGGTCGCCATCGCGATCGTGGCGGCGACGGTCATCGCGGTCGCCGCGGCGGCCGTGATCGTCCTGACGAAAATGCTTGTTGCCGTGCTCACCCTTGTCCCTGTCCCAGCCATGGTCGGCCATGAGAGCGGGAGTGGCCACTCCTAAAGCGGCGATCAGTGCCAGGATTGCCAGCCAGCGTCGGCTCATAAGGTTTCCTTTTCGGGCAGGTAAAAGGCCCTGCAGAGCCTAGCATAGCGTTGGCAACATGCCTTGGCACCGTTACGGAAGTGCCGTTTTCACCCATGCCCTTCGAGAGAGAGCGGAATCGAGGCAGAGAGACTCAAGCGGCGCGTGGCAGCCAGTCTTCCAATACGTCGTAGATCCTTTCCAGGTGGTGGTCTTTGACCGCGGCATAGATTGCTGCAGCGGCTCCGGCCAGCCCGGTCAAGCCGAGCAACAGACGATGCGAATCCAGCCACCACTCAACGCTGTAGTCGCGTGCGCGCCGATCGAAGCTGCCGTGCGCGCCGTGGTCACCGGGCACGGGCTCCCATAGGTTATTGGGGCGGTCAGGATCCTCGCGGCCATCGTGTTGCTGCGCAGCATAGCCGGTGCGCGCCAGGTAATGGTCGAGCAGGCTGGGAACAAGTTTGTTGCCGACAATCGCCTGCACGGTGGAGTGCCCCACGTAATACTCTCGCCGCGGGTGATGGGAAGCATAGTAGATGGCGCGGGCCGCCACTTCCGGCTGGAAGATGGGCGGCACCGGCTGCGGCTTGCGCGGCAGCCGGCTTTTCACCCAGCCAAACTGCGGAGTATTCAGCGCCGGCATCTGCACCATGGTGACTCGCACATCGCTTTTATCGTGCAGCAGTTCGGTGCGCAGCGAGGCATGGAACCCCAACACGGCATGCTTGGCGGCACAGTAAGCGGCCTGTAGAGGAATGCTGCGGTAGGCCAGAGCCGATCCCACCTGCACGATGGTGCCGCGGTCGCGGGGCAGCATGCGCTTCAACGCCGAAAGCGTGCCGTACACATATCCCAGGTAGGTCACCTCGGTGACGCGCTTGAACTCTTCCGCCGTCATGTCTTTTATGGGGGAGAAGACCGAGGCCATGGCATCGTTCACCCAGATATCAATGGGCCCGAGCTTGGCTTCGACGCGCGCGGCCGCTTTTTCCACCTGCCCGGCGTCGGCCACGTCGGTGGGCAATACCAGCGCTTTGCCGCCGGCAGCCTCGACTTCGCGGCGCGCGCCTTCCAGGCCATCGTGCCCGCGAGCAATCAGGCCAATCCAGGCGCCGTGGTTGGCAAACTCGCGGACCGTGGCCCGGCCCACTCCCGCGGACGCGCCCGTAATCACTACTACTTCATGCTTCGCCATGATTTGTTCTCAGGTGCTGAAGGCCCAAGGATCAGTGGTTGACCACTACACCATCTCCCGGACTTTGTCCGATGCCACGGTGAGCGCGATCTTGCTGCGGTTGGGCTCGCCGCGCGCCAGGGCCTCGGCAAAGTGCAGCGCCTGTTCGGCCTTTACCTTGCCCGGCATGGGAGGTTCCAGCGGGTCCACCACCGCCTGCAGAATCGCCGGTCCGGGCGCGTTGAGGAAAGCTTCCACGGTTTCGCCGCACTCCTTGGGATCGTCTACGGTAAAGCCCACGCCGCCGCAGGCGTGTGCAAACTCGGCGAAATCAATGGGCTGCAGCTGAACTCCGTACTCGGGGTTTCCCAGAAACACCATCTGCTCCCATTTGATCTGTCCCAGGGTGTCGTTCTTGATAATCACCACTTTGATGGGCAGCTTGTATTTCACCGCGGTGACAAAATCGGCCATGAGCATGGAAAAACCACCATCCCCCACAAAGGCGACGCACTGCCGGTTTGGGTAAGCGACTTGGGCGGCGAGAGTGTAGGGCAGTCCGGGAGCCATGGTGGCCAGCGTGCCGGAGAGGCTGTGCATCTGTCCCTTGCGGGCGGGAACATGCCGCGCCCACCAGGTCGCGATGGTGCCGCTGTCGCAGCTCACGATGGCATCATCGCGCAAGCGCTTGCCCAGTTCCCACGCCGGCACCTGTGGCTTCATAGGCTTATCCATGCGGGTAGCCTCTTTCTCCATGCGCTCCCACCAGTCCTTCATGCCGGCTTGCGCCATCTTCAGAAAACCGCGGTCGTCCTTGCGTTTCAAAAGCGGAAGCAGATGCTCAAGCACGACCTTGCTGTCACCAACCAGGCCGACATCTACGGGATAGCGCAAGGAGATGCGCTTGGGGTCAATATCAATCTGTACTGCCTTGGCCTGCCCCGGCTTGGGCATGAATTCCAGGTATGGAAATGAGGTGCCCACCATAAACAGCGTGTCGCAGTCCTCCAGCGCCTCCTGCGACGGCGCCGTGCCCAGCAGTCCCACTGGGCCTGTGGTGTACGGGCTGTCATCCGGGATCACCGATTTGCCCAGCAGGGGCTTGGCGATAGGGGCGGCCAGCAGTTCGGCAATTTGCTCCAGTTGATCGCCGGCGCGCAGCGCCCCGCGTCCGGCCAGGATCGCCACCTTTTTCCCCTGGTTGAGGATCTCGGCAGCGCGGTGCAGTTCGCTGTTGGCCGGCAGCTTGTAACTCTGGGTCTGCACCGCGTTGGTGAAGTTCGCGAGATTGCGCTTCGAGCGGTCCTTCTTTTCCACCTTGGCGTCCTGAAAGTCCACCGGGATGGTGATGTGCGCCACCCCGTGATAGGCCAGCGCGGTGCGGCAAGCCAGGTCCACCACATTCTGCATGTGTGTCGGCCCCATAATGCGCTCGTTGTACACGCAAACGTCCATGAAGAGCTTGTCCGTCTCCACATCCTGCTGGGTGAAAGTGCCGATCAGGTCGTGGTACTGCATGCCGGTGATGGCGAGCACAGACTGGCCGTCCATCCGGGCGTCATAGAGCCCGTTGAGCAGGTGAATGGCGCCGGGGCCCGAGGTAGCCAGGCAGACGCCCAGTTTCCCGGTGTACTTGGAGTAGCCGCAAGCCATGAAGGCGGCGGTCTCCTCATGGCGAACCTGCAGAAATCGAATCTTCTCTTTGTGTGTGCGCAACGACTCCATGAGCCCGTTTATGCCGTCACCCGGCAGTCCAAAAACTACTTCCACTCCCCAGTCAATCAAGCACTCGACGAGCACATCTGACGCGGTCATGAGGGAACTCCTTTTCTTATGAAGACATACGAGATCTTACGAAGACATACGAATAACTGAACTCCGCTCGCGCGGGATCTGACGCGAACCCTTAGTACTATGCGCCCAGTCAAATACGATGCGCCCGGTAACCTGGCGTTTGCCGCCAAAGAGTGTCACGCAGAGCTGCCGGCACGGGACCGTTCGGTCGCCCCTTACTGGCTTTTGAAGGCATCGTTTTTGGTGCACGCGGCATCGTCGGCCCTGAAGGGCCTCGGGATACGACCTGTCTGGGGCAGGCTAATCGCGGCAAGCTAACCTCCTCGCTTGTTAATGACATCTGTACATATAGGCCGTCCGGCATCGTCGCCGGCGGCCGGCCCCTAGATGACAGCTTTTTCTGCCAGCCCGCTGGTCGAGCGCGTTGATGTGTCCGTGTTCACCGTGCCCACCGACTCGCCCGAATCCGACGGCACCCTTCAATGGGACAAAACCACCATGGTTCTGGTGCAAGTACATGGCGCCGGCCACACAGGGCTGGGTTATACCTACGCTGACGCTTCTGCAGCCAAACTGATTCACAATGTGCTTTCCCAAGTGGTGAAGGGCAGCGATGCGATGGCCGTCACCCAAACCTACATGGAAATGTGGAAGCGCATTCGCAACCTGGGCCGGCCGGGAATCTGTTCCGCTGCTATCTCCGCGGTGGATTGCGCTTTGTGGGATTTGAAAGCGCGCCTACTGAATCTGCCGCTGGTGAGGCTGCTGGGCCAGGTTCGCCCGGGCGCGCCGGTTTACGGTAGCGGCGGCTTTACCTCGTACTCCGACAAGCAGCTGGCGCAGCAACTTGCCGGCTGGGTGGAAGAAGGTATTCCGGCGGTAAAGATGAAGATTGGCCGCCAGCTCGAGCGGGACATGGAGCGGGTGCGCGCGGCTCGGGAAGCCATTGGGCATGAGCCCAAGCTGTTCGTGGATGCCAACGGCGCTTACAGCCGCAAACAAGCGCTCTATCAGGCTGAGTTCTTCACCCAGTTCGGCGTGTTCTGGTTTGAAGAACCCGTTTCCTCCGACGACCTGGAAGGGCTGCGCCTCATTCGCGACCGCGCTCCCGCAATGATGGAAATTGCCGCCGGGGAATACGGCTACGACATCTTTTATTTCCGCCGCATGCTGGAAGCGGGCGCGGTGGACGTGCAGCAGGCGGACATTACCCGCTGCGGCGGCGTGACAGGCTTTCTGCAGGTGGCGGCCCTTTGTCAGGCGCACAATGTGCCCCTTTCGGGGCATACCGCGCCGGGCCTGCACACGCACGCGGCATGCGCGGTAACGCCATTCAAAAATCTCGAGTACTTTCACGATCACGTGCGCATTGAGAGCATGTTCTTCGAAGGCTTGCCGCAGCTCGTTAACGGCGAGTTGCGCCCCGATCTTTCGCGTCCTGGCCTGGGACTGGAACTCAAGCAGGCGGACGCGCAACGCTTTGCCGCTTAGGGAGAAAAAATGTCAGCCAGCCGTATCCCCGTGATTTCGGAAGAAGAACTCAGAAAGCCCATTGAAATGCGCCCGCCCGACTGGCGCTCGGCCGATGCCGTGGATGTAACCGCCCTGGAATCTGAGCTGCGCCAAAACCTGCAGGGCGAGGTGCGCTTCGATGCCGGCACTCGCGCTATGTACGCCGTAGACGCTTCCAACTACCGCCAGGTGCCCATCGGTGTGG
>Ga0075276_10000212_pt1 | contig 17306 bp, 22 predicted proteins | sample SF_Rice_5C_80N_4_FD_69770 | JGI IMG/M metagenome (GOLD analysis project Ga0075276, IMG submission 69770) | Rice paddy soil microbial communities from Twitchell Island, California, USA - SF_Rice_5C_80N_405 | ecosystem: Environmental > Terrestrial > Soil > Paddy field/soil | place: USA: Twitchell... | reverse complement strand
TAGTGCTCAAACCGTAGTTGGTGGTCGGTAGCCCTGGGTCGCTGGTTCGCGTCCCCGGCCCTCGGCTGTAAATCCTTTGTGGTGCTGCACGCGAGATCCTTCGGCCCTGAAGGGCCTCTGGACGACGCCGGAGCTCTCGAACGATCGGACTCGGAGCCGAGAGCCGAAGGCCGGTATCAACGACCAACAACCCGTTACCCGCTACTCCGCCATCCCCTATAATGGAAAGGAATATGAATGGCGAACAGCGTTTCGAAAACCTGGTGGGCAGCGAGCACGACCAAGCCAAGACCCGCGAGGTGGCGTTTGGGGAAGCCCAGCCCGAGGGCCTGATCCTGACCACCCTGGATTACGCGGTGAACTGGGTGCGCAAAAACTCCATTTGGCCGATGACCTTCGGCCTGGCCTGCTGCGCCATCGAAATGATGGCCATGGGCGCGTCGCGTTTCGACATTGCCCGCTTCGGGGCCGAAGTGTTTCGGCCTTCGCCACGGCAGTCGGACCTGATGATCATCGCCGGGCGGGTTTCGCAGAAAATGGCTCCGGTTATCCGCCAGCTCTGGGAACAGATGCCCGAACCCAAGTGGGTGATCTCCATGGGTGCCTGCGCCACCTCCGGCGGCGTGTTCAATAATTACGCGCTGGTACAGGGCGTGAATCAGGTCATTCCCGTGGACGTGTATGTGCCGGGCTGCCCGCCGAGGCCGGAACAGCTCATTTACGCTATCACCCTGCTGCAGCAAAAAATCATGAATGACCACGGCTCCTTCAAGCGGGCTCTGAACATTGGCTGAATGGCTAACTAGCTACCTGGCTAGCTAGCAGGCATCAGAACACCTTCCACTCGCATCCCATACCCGAGAAGCAGCCCGGAGCTGCTGCGGGATTCTTATGCGTGCTGGAAAATATTGGGTGCTGATTGCTGCGCTGGTTGTGCTTGCGGAGCCTTTCGCGAGCGGCGCCGCGTTCGGCAAGACCTCCAGTCTTCGACAGGTGGCCATGGTGTACATCCCCGGCCATCCGGGATTCCAGGCGGTGGGCTTTGTGGATGGCCGCCTGATTATCTCCCACTCCGGAGACAGCGCAGTAGACATCTTCAACGTGAAGATGCGGCGGGTGGATGCGCAGATCAAAATTGAGAAGCCGCGCGGCATCGCGGTGGATGAAAGAGGCGCCAAGCTCTACGTTGCCGATGCGGGCGCCAACAGCATCGCGGTAATTTCCACCAAAAGCTGGAAGCTGGAAAACACCATCCCGGTGGAGGTTCAGCCCGGTCCGCTGGCGCTCTCTCCCGATGGCCAGACTCTTTACGTAGGCAACTCCGCAGCGCAGTCGGTTTCCGCGATTGATCTGACCAAAGTAAAGCCGGCAGCCACGGTGCCGCTGGGGCACGTGGACGCCCTGGTCTACGACGCGGCGCGCAACGCCATCTATGCAACCCTTGAAGACCAGGCACAAGTGGCCGTGCTCGATCCCGGGCTGAAGATAGTGCGGCGCTTCCCGCTGATTGCATCGCAGCCCTCGGCCCTGGCGCTGGATGGGCAAGCGCGGCGGTTATACGTGGCGGTGCGCAATGCGGTAGTTGCTCTCGAGGCCGACAGCGGGCGGGAGGTGGGCCGAGTGGCCGCGCCCATGGGTGTAGATAGCTTATGGCTGGACCCGGGCAGCGGCACACTGTACGCCGCAGCCAGTAACGAAGTGGACGTCATTAGCACTAAAGGTGGCCAGTTTGCCAGCAAGGACCAGTTGCAGTTGACGGTCCGTGGCCATGGCCTTGTGTACGATCCCGACCGCAAACTGCTGCTCATGCCCAGCGGCCACGACGGCAGGTCTCTCGTGCTTATCCTCAGGCCGGCCGGGACCGACCCCGGTCTGCAGCCGCCCTCGCAAGCGCTCATCCAACCGTAAGCTCTCCGCTAACGCACGAAGGGCGGATAGGCCTCGTCGTACAATGTCCTTTCCCATGAGCCGCCTGGAAATTTCGCCGGACGAATTCCGCCGGGTGGCGTTGCGTATGGTGGAACTGGCGTCAGCGGTGGTGGCTGACGCGCACTCGCTGGCGGCATTTCCTAAAACTTCGGGGGACGAAACTGAGCGTCTGTTTCGTAGCTTGTTGCCAGAAGCGGGCGTGGGGGCATCCGCCCTCGATATCCTCCCCGAGGTGATCCGCCACTCCCGTCCGCCCACTTCGCGTTTTTTCGGCTATGTGCTGGGCTCGGGCGAACCGGTGGCCGCCGCGGCCGACCTGCTGGCCAGCGTGCTCAACCAGAATTTGACGGCATGGCGCTCCTCGCCCGCCGCCGTGACCATTGAGCGCACGGTGGTGGAGTGGCTGGCGCAGGCCATCGGCTGCCCAGGTTTTGCCGGCAGCCTGACGGGCGGCGGCTCCTCCGCCAACCTTATGGGTCTGGCCATGGCCCGCGAAGCCAAAGCGCCGGCCAACGAGAGCGGCGCGCAACCCGGCGTGGTTTACGCCTCTGACGAAGCGCACATGTCGCTTCCCAAGGCGATAGCGCTGCTCGGCCTGGGACGCGAAAATTTGCGGCTTATCCCCAGCGACGAGAACTTCCGCATGTCTGTGCCTGGGCTGGAGCGCGCGATCCACGAGGACCGCCGGGCAGGGAAGCGGGGAATAGCCATTGTGGCCTCTGCGGGAACCGTCAATACCGGGGCCATTGACCCGCTGCCGCAAATCGCAGAAATCGCCCACAGCCACGGGCTGTGGCTGCACGTGGACGGAGCCTACGGAGCACTGGCCGCCATTGCCGTGCCGGAGAAATTCGCTGGTCTGAAGCAGGCGGATTCGCTCTCGCTCGACCCGCACAAGTGGCTTTACCAGCCACTGGATTGCGGCTGCCTGCTCTTTCGCGACTCCCAGGTTGCGCGTACGACTTTCGCTTACACCGGTGAATACACGCGGGCTTTGAGCCAGGATCCGGTGGAGGCGTTTTCGTTTTTTGAAGAGTCCATCGAGCTCTCCCGGCGTTTTCGCGCACTGAAGCTGTGGCTGTCGCTGCGCTATCACGGCCTGGGCGCATTCCGCGAAGCCATAGCTGAGGACCTGCGCCACGCGCAGCTACTGGCTGGCGCGGTTGACGGTGACCGACGTATGGAGCGTCTGGCGCCGGTGGAGCTCAGCGCCGTGTGCTTTCGCTATCGCGGCGAGCTCCGAGACGAGGGCAAACTGGATTCCCTGAACCGGGCTATTCTGAAGCGGGTAATCGAGCGCGGCCGGGTGTACATTTCGAATGCCTCCATTCGCGGCAAGTTCGCGCTGCGCGCCTGTTTTGTGAACCATCGCGCGAGTGATGCGGATGTGCATGCGGTAGTGCAAGAGGTACTGGCGGCAGGCGCGGAGGTCCAATAATTTAGAGACACGCCATCCCAGATGAGGCGGACTGCTCAATTCCTGGAGTGAGGTTGCATGGTGGCGAACGCAGCTGTGGGTGCGGCCAAGGACGTAATGGTGAAGGTGAAAGTGGCGGAAGGCAAGCGTGATTTACCGGGCATTCTGGCGCAGGCGCCCTGCCGTGCTGACCTGGCGGGCAGCACCATGGACCTGTGGCCCCTGTATCTGTTCCACCCGGGGGCGGTCACGGTGAACTTTGCGGTTAGCATTCTGACCACTTGCCGCATCACTCCGCTGCGCGGCAAAGAGATTCATCTGCGCTCTTTGGACGGGCGGCGGGAGGAACGCTTTGCCGGCCTCGACCAGTTGTGCTGTACCAGGAAGTACCGCCACCCGCTGGCGGCGCGCCTGGTGAGCTTTTTTCGGCCGGAGGGAGGCCTGGCCATTGAGACCAACTCGGAATCGCCAGCCGGGGCGGGCATTGCCGGCTCCTCGGCGCTGATGATTGCCACCACCGCGGCCCTGGCCCGCTTCACCGGGCGCAAGCTGTCGCGCGAAGAGATGCGGGTGCTGGCGCAGAACGTGGAAGCGCAGCTTATCAATGTTCCAACCGGATGCCAGGATTACTATCCCGCGCTGTACGGCGGGGTGAACGCCATTGAACTGGCGCCCGACGGCATCCACCGCTGCGCCCTGCCCGTACCGCCGCAGGAGATTGAAGCGCGTTTTGTGCTGGCTTACACGGGGGCGCCGCGGCAGTCCGGCATCAACAACTGGGAAGTGTTCAAATCGCACATTGATGGGGAGCGCAAGGTGTTCCGCAACTTCGCCCGCATCACCGAGATAGCCTGCGCCATGCGGGCGGCGCTGGCGCGTCCCGACTGGGGCGAAGTGGGGCGGCTGCTGGCGGAGGAATGGAAGCTGCGGCGCACCAATGCTCCGGGCATTTCCACTCCCCTGATTGAAAAGCTGATTGCGGCGGCGCTGCGCCGGGGCGGAATCGCGGCCAAGGTATGCGGCGCGGGCGGAGGCGGTTGCGTGGTGTTCTACGTGGAGAAGGGGGCCAAAGAGCGGGTGGCGGAGGCCTTGCGGACCAGCGGCGGCCATGTGCTTCCGTTCAGAGTCGCCCGCGATGGTTTGACCGTTTCCACCGTTCCCCGGGCTTAGGTTTAGGGGCTGCTCCCGGCCATCTCCGGGTCTATAATCGCATCAGACCCGATGGGGGAGTGGTTCTTCATGGTTGCCCGGCGTATCGCGGCTCTGCTTCTCATTGCGCCCCTCCTGCTGGCAAATGCCTGGGCCAAGAGCAAGCCGCAGAGTCCGCAGTCTTCGCAGCACCTGACCAAGGAAGCACGTCTGGAAATTATTCGCGGACTGAGCGCCGAGTTGTGCTTCGCGCGTGTGTTGTTTCCCATGGGCAAGAAAGGGCTGGTGCTGAAGGATGGCAAAGTGGTCTCGCCCACTTCCGAAGAAATGCAGCAGATGCTGGTGGATTTCGGGCCCGCGGTAAAGCCCGGCGACCGGGCGCAGATTACGAATGTAGCCATCAGGAAGGACTCCATCCGCTTTGAGATCAATGGCGGCCCGGTCAAAAAGCAAAAATGGTACCAGCACATCGAGGTTGGAGGCATGGGGGGGATGGCCCCGATTTCCCGTTCCAATCCCAACACCAACCCGCGCGGCTCCTACGTGGACCTGGCGTTCGACGGACACATCCCGTCACTCACGCCAGAACAGGTGAAACAGATGCTGTCGCCGGTGCTGGACTTCAGCGCGCACTCCGCCGCCGAGGCCTACATGGCCACCCTGCCTGTCAAAGTGCGCGATGCGATTAAGGATCACAAGGTGCTGGTGGGCATGAACCATGAAATGGTGAACTACGCCAAAGGGCGCCCGCCCCAGAAAGTCCGCGAGCGCGACGGCAATGTTGACTACGAGGAGTGGATTTACGGGCAACCACCGCAGGAAGTGGAGTTCGTGCGCTTTGTGGGCGATGAGGTAGTGCGGGTGGAAACCATGAAGGTGGACGGCACCAAGATGGTGGACACCCAAAAGCAAGTGGACGTCAAGCAACCCACCGTGGCCGAGAAGCAGCCGCAGCAGGAACCCGGAGTGCGGGCTCCGGGAGCTCCCTCGCTACGCCGTCCTGGAGAAGACCAGCAAGGCCAGGCACCTCTACCCAAGGGCGGAGTAGACAACGGCCCCAGCGACCCACATTGAGTCAGTAGCTGGTAGTTAGTAGCTGGTGGGTGCGCGACTTGAAGTTTATCTTCCCGCCGCAACTTCCCGCGCGCGCCCACGCAAGAGGCGCACCGCGTCGCGGGTGAGAGCGCGCAGGAACGGCCCGCCCCAAATACCCACCGAGAGCAACCCGCCGAAGAAGATGACGGCGTGGATACTGGCTCGCCCTTCGCGTTCCCAGTAGACGTCGCGCAGGTTCAGCCATAGGGCGTATTCATCCAGGGTAAGTGCTGCGCCGAGACCATAAAGAATCGCGGTCAGCCTCCCCAGCCAGGTGTAGCCGCCTTGCCCGGTGCCGACCTGCAGCAGCCAGCTATAGCCCACCAACAGGAGCAGCAGGATTCCCCACACCAGGTGATGAATGTGGCGGCCGTGCACGGAGAGATCGTGGAAGGGGCCCAGGCCGTCGCGAATGGCATGGGTGAGCAGGCGCACTCCGGCAAAGCCGAGAAAAAACGAAAGCGAAGAGAGAAAGATGCGCTCCCGGCGCGTCTGGCGTACATGCTTTTCATAAAGCGGACGCAGGTGGCCGGAGCGCACCGCCGAAAGGAGGATCCAGAGGGCGAACGGAGTCAGGACCACCAGGGTCCATTTAATGGATGGGTGCATGAACAGACCGTGCGGCTGAAAGGCTATTTTTCTGAGCTTAGCACGACGTCGGAGAGAATGCAGATATCGGGCAGATTGCGGTAGCGCTCGGCATGGTCCATGCCATAGCCGACCACGAACTTGTCCGGGATGGTGAAGCCCACGTAATCCGCCTGCATGGGCTTCTTGCGGCGGGAAGGCTTATCCAGAAGCGCCACCACGCGCAGGCTCCTGGGCTGGTGGTTGAGCAGCAGCTTCTTGATGTAGGTGAGGGTGAGCCCGGTGTCCAGAATATCTTCCACCAGCAGCACGTTCTTGCCGGCCATGGAGTGCTCCACGTCCTTGGTGAGGCGCACTTCGCCGGTGGAGTCCCAGCCGGCATTAGGGGTGCCCGCGACTGACGCCTGCTGCCCATAACTGCAGACGCCGATAAAGTCGAAGGTGGAATCGAGCGGCACCTGGCGCGCCAGGTCGCTGAGGAAAATGGCCGCACCCTTGAGCACGCCTACGAAGATGACGGCCTGCCCGGCAAAGTCGCGGGTAATCTGCACCGCCATTTCACTGACGCGCTGCGCAATCTGTTCGCGGGAAAGCAAAACCTGCAGTTCTGACACGGGCATAGCATAAACGATAAAATGCTAACTTTCGATTTTTGTGGGGAGAAAACCTATGCCCATGCCGGAGTTCAAACAATTAGTGAGCGAAGCCAAAAGCGAAATCCGGGAGATTGGTACGGAAGACTTGCGGCGCATGCAAAGCGAGGCGCAGGATTTCGTTCTGATTGATGTGCGCGAGAAGGAGGACGCTGCCAAAGGTATGATTCCGGGCGCGGTGCACATTGCCCGGGGCATGCTGGAGCACAACATTGACCAGGTAACGACCGAGAAAGACAAGAAGATTGTGCTTTACTGCGGAGGCGGCAGCCGCTCCGCCCTCTCTGCCTGGATGCTCAAGAAGATGGGTTTCAAGAACGTGATTTCCCTGGCCGGCGGTTACCGGGGCTGGAAGGAAACGCAGAACAAGAAAGCGGAGTGAAAAACTATGGACCTGAAGGGCGTTAAGCTGAGCTGGCTGGGACACGCTACCTTTCGCATGCAAACACCCGGCGGCAAAACTGTGGTAGTTGACCCCTGGGTGATGGGCAATCCCGTGTGCCCAGAGAAGGAAAAGGAGCTCAGTAAAGTGGACGCCATGCTCTGCACCCACGGCCACTTCGACCACATCGCCGACTCGGTGGAGATCGGCAAACGGCACAACCCAAAGGTGGTGGGCATTTTTGAGTTGTGCGGCTGGCTGGAGAAAAAGGGAGTTAAGAACACTTCGCCCATGAATAAGGGCGGCACCCAGGCGGTGGGCGACATTCGCGTGACCATGGTGCATGCCGACCATTCCTGCGGCATCCAGGATGGCGAGCAGATCATTTACGGCGGCGAGGCCTGCGGCTTCGTGATTGAATTCGAGAATGGGCTGAAAATTTACCACGCCGGCGACACGGCCGTATTCGGCGACATGCAGATTATCCGCGAACTGTACGCGCCCGACATCGCCCTGCTGCCCATCGGCGACCACTACGTCATGTCGCCGCGCGAGGCTGCTTATGCCTGCAGGCTGCTCAAGCCCAAGGCGGTGGTGCCCATGCACTTCGGCACCTTCCCGGTGCTGACCGGAACCGTGGCCGAGTTCAAGCGGCTGGTCAAGGACGTGGAAGTGGTGGAGATGAAGCCAGGACAGACGCTTTAATTGACGATTGAAGATTAACGATTGAACCACGTTTTGCAGCGGCGAGGCGTCATCCTGAACGCCTTCAGGCGTGAAGGATCTCGCGTGCAGTGGAAGGTACCCCAGGGACTAAAGCCCTTATCATTGCTGGGCTGTTAATGCAGGCCTGAAGGCCTACTCCACCCAGCTCGTGAGTAATGCAGGAGGAGGGACAACACATCTTGCCTGACCAGACTGATGTTCGCGCTTACTGGCGCATGGGAGGAATCACCCACGGCGCTGTGGAAGATTATCTTTATTCCATCCTGCCGGAACGCGACGCCACCCTGCGCGACATGGAAGCCGAGGCGGCGGCGCGCAACATACCCATTGTCGGGCCGGCGGTGGGACGCCTGCTCTACCAGCTGGCCGGCATGATCAAGGCGCGCACCGTCTTCGAGATGGGTTCGGCCATTGGCTACTCCACCATCTGGTGGGCACGGGCTGTGGGCGAAGGGGGGCGCGTTATCTACACCGACGGCAGCCGCAAAAACGCCGATGAGGCGCGCCGCAACCTGGAGCGCGCCGGCGTGCTCGACCGTGTCACTTTCCACGTGGGCGACGCCTTGGAGCTTCTCTCCGAGCAGAAAGAACCCTTCGACATCGTCTTCAACGACGTGGATAAAGTGGATTACCCGCGGGCCTTTCGTGTGGCAGCCAAGCGAGTGCGCAAAGGGGGCCTGTTCGTTACCGATAACGTCTTGTGGAGCGGCAAGGTCGGCCAGCCCGCTGATAAGGCCGACTCTGAAACCAAGGCCATCCTGGAATTCAACCGGCTGCTCTACACTTCACCCGAGTTCATGACCACCATCATTCCTCTGCGCGATGGCGTGGCGGTCGCGTGGAAGCAGTAATAGGCTTTATCTAGTACTGAACCTGAATTAGGAGCTGTCATCCTGGCCAAACGCGGGCGAGGGCGCCCGCGCCACAATCGAGTGCGAAGACTAAAGCGTACATCCTTGGTGTTCAGATAGATTTCACGGGAATTTCAAGTAAATCTTCAACCAGCTCTACTTCCTTCTGCAGGAAGGGCTCGGCGTATTTGACGCCCGCGAGCAGGCCGTAGAAGCCGGCCATGGTGGCCACGCGGTCGCGGATTTCGGCGTGGGCGGGAAAGTCGCCGGCGCCGGGGGCCTGGTCGGTGAATTGCGATTTGTAGGCGTGGATGGATTGCAGGCGGCCCTCGAACTGATCGGTAATGTCCACCACGAAACTGGGACGGATGTCGTAGTAGAGGGTGGCATAAATAATCTTGAAGGGACGATGCGGTGGAAGGCCAGCCACGGCGGCTAAAGCCGCTTGTTCTTCCGCGTCCGGTGCCCCACGGGTAAAGCCGTACTCCCGGCCCCCGACTGCCGGTCCTTCACCGGCTTCCGGCCCCGGACTCCCGACTCTCGTTTTGCGGCTGAGTGCTGACTGCTGAGTGCTGACCGCTGCTCTTCCCAGCTTTGCCAATCCTGCCAGAAAGCACGCCTCATAGCCCAGCACTGAGGCAGTGTAGTGATCGGGGTGCCGGCCCTGCCAGTAGGGAAGAATGACCACGCGCGGGCGCTGTTCGCGGATCACACGGGCCACCTTGAGCCGGTTCTCCCAGGTGTTCTCCACCCGGCCATCAGGAATATCGAGCGCCCGCCGCCAGGAGACCTGCAGGATGCGCGCTGCCTCAGCGGCCTCGGCGGCGCGCTCCTGGGCGCTGCCCCGCGTCCCCATCTCGCCCTGGGTCAAATCGAGGATGCCGGTGCGCCGCCCGCGCTGCGCCATCTTCAGCAGGGTGCCGCCGCAGGTCTGCTCCACGTCATCGCGGTGCGCGGCAATGGCCAGAATGTCCAGGGCGGAGCTGCTCATGTTCAATCCAGGCTGCCCTGCTCAATGACCACGTTTTCGCGCACGATGAGCCGGTGCGCCGCCATTTCGCGCAGACGGGGCAGAACGCGGCTCACGTGCTCATCGGTGTCAATGAAGGTGATGACCACCGGCAGCTTGCCGCCGGCGTCCACCAGGTGAGTGGTTTGCAGCTTCTGCCGCCCGGTGAAGCCGGCTACGGCGTGCAGTGCGGTCGCGCCAGCCACATTTTCCTGGCGCAGGTAGTTGAGGATCTCCACGTGCAGCGGCCGGTGATGCCACTGGTCGGCTTCGTTCAGGTAAATGGTAACTTGTACCGCCATGCGCGTTGGCATTTTACAGTACCCGCGCCAGGGCAATGCCGCCCAGCACCGCCGCCAGCGACAGCAGGTTGTTGCCCAGTATATTGGCCCCGAGCAGCGTCCACTGCCCTTGCTCGAAGTAGGCCATGGTCTCAAAAGCGTAACTGGAGAAAGTGGTGTAGCTGCCGCAGAAGCCTACGGCAATGAGCAGCCGCCAGCGCGGAGCGGCCAGCACCCGTTCCGTGGTCCAGGCCATGAAGAAGCCCAGCACGAAGCTGCCGATCACGTTGATGGCCAGCGTGCCCAGGGGAAATTCCGCGGTCACACGGGCGAGCAGGCTGCTGAGCAGGTAGCGGAGGTTGGCGCCGGCAATGGCGCCCAGGGATATCCAAAGAAACGCCTGCACGATGGAGTTCTCCTAACTTGATGTGGTAGGAGTTATCAGCCGGGCGGATGAGCCGGGCGGTTGATGGCGAACTCCATCGCCGTAAGTTTTTTATCAGCAGTGCAGGAAATTGTCCAGCGAAGTGGCGGCGGTTCGCTGACTGTCCTGAGGCCGTCTCGGCCTCAGTCGGCAACGGGCTCAGCCCCCATCGATGTTACGCGGGTCGCCAAACAGCTCCCGCAACAAGCCCAACAGTTCCTCGGGACTGTGGCTGGAGATGGTGAAATTCACGCCGTCGCAGGAACTGGAAGCGGATGGGGCAAGCAGGATAGCCGGTTTATTCTCATTCCTACGCTTGAAATTGGCTACTATTTTCGCGCGGTCGCCTGGAAGGCGGGCATGAACAATGAGCGCATTAACAGCCGGAAACTGCTCACAAATATCTAATGCCTCTCGTGCCGAGTGGGGCGGTAATGACGTTGAACTTGGCGGTTTCCAGCACCAGCTTGCGCGTCGAGAGCGCCTGTTCGGGTTCGGCCATCAGAAAGGTAGGTCGGGGCACGGTTTTCTTCCTGTCGAGGCCGTTGTTCTCAGCGGCTGCACGGAATCTTTACAATCAGGCCATTGCGCAGCACTCGACCCCAATGGGATGCTCTGGCACCTGCAGGAGATGCGCGTTAAAGACGCTGCACGCAGCGGTGTCACCTTACTAGCCCTCGCGCCCCACGCCCAGCGAGTCTGCCACCCGGTTGATGTAGTTGAACCAGGAGGCGATCAGCGTGATCTGCAGGATTCCTTGGTCATCGAAGCCCGCCTGCCGCAGGCGCTCGTGGTCGGCGCGGCGCACCTGCGTGGAATCCTTAGTGAGCCTCACCACATAATCCAGCATGACGCGCTCCTGCGGCGTGATGGGCGCGCGCGTGTAGTCTTGCTCGAGGGCTTTTACCAGCTCAGCGTCCAACGTTACTCTACGCAGAAACTCTGCGTGCGAGTCAATTCAATACACGCACCGGTTGGTGACCGATACCACAGTGGTGATCATTTCGTGCTGGCGACGGGTGAGGGGTAAGTCAGGCGACATCAGCGCCCCAAAGGTGGAAAAGGCGTGATAGAGCGCCCGCGGAATCAGGCTGTGGGAAGCCACAATGGGCGCCGCGCCATCTTCGCTGGGGTGCACGGGCGTTGCGTACTCCTTAGGATAAAGCGCGCGCTGGCTCTCCATGGCTTCGCGCACTTCCTTATCGTCTTCCGGGGATATAGTGCGAATCCAGGTCATCAGTTGTCCATCCTCATTGAATTAATTCGGGAGAAGGTATCGCAGCCCGAGCCTTTTTGCCAATCACATGTTTGTACTAGCGCCGTGAGGAGACCCGCTCCGCGGGCCTGGAGAGGCGAGGGCTGTCCCCACACATCCTTGAGGCGCCTGTTCCCTACGCATGCTCAGTCAGTATCAAACTCCCCCAGCTTGGTTTCCTTCACCGTCAGGCGGTCACAGTGCTGGTCCAGATTCCGGTAGTCCTGCTCGTGTGCCTTCCGAAACTCCTCGTGGGCTTCCTGGGATACCCAATAATCCAGAGTGACGTAGCGCAGCGGATCGGATACCTCCCGCAACAGGCGGGTATTGAGGTAGCCCTCAGCGCGGGCAAACAGCCGGGCCCACTCGCCTGTTGAACTATAGACGGCTTCGAATTCGGCGGCGCACTCGGCTCGGATTATGAATTCCCAGACGACTACGAACATGTGGAGAAGGGAGTCAGGAGCCGGTAGTCAGGAGTCAGTATAATCACCGACGGGTAACCGCCTACCGACCACCCTGCTTATCCTCGTACTACACTACAGCGATGGCTGACCTCAATGTCCTATTGGAAAGTTCACCCCGCAACGCGACCTGTCGCCGCAGCGCCGCGCCCAACTGAGTGCGCGGTTGCCTAAGCTCCTGCCCGACTGCGGGCGGCCGTGCAGGGGCTTTCTTCGCAGCAACTCGATACCAATCTCGCCCTCTACGCCTGGCATGGGCCATCATGTGGCGCACATCACCAGATTACGCGAGCGCAGGGGGTGGGATTCGGCAGGAGCCCACTCTGCGGGATAACAGGATCACCACGGCTGACTAGAGTACGTGATGAGCGCTGGCTGTTGCCCTTACTTTTTCTCGATCAGCCTGGCTCCCAGCAGGGCGCCATTGCGGTCGTCGTGCAGGCGGATAGGGAAGACCAGGATGTTCCAGGTCCAGCGCGCGCTCTTGCGCGGCAGGTGAGGCAAGCCGGGAGAGCCGCGGTCAATATAGGTTTCGCGGGTGTCGGCGACAGTGCGGATGGTTTCCGCCCAGTGCTCGGCCAGATCGGGAAACTGCTCGAAGATGTTCTTGCCTGCGAACCAGCCGCGCTTGTGTCCCAGCATGGCGGCGAAATAATCGTTCACATATTGCCAGTTGCCATCGCGGTCCAGGATTTCCACCACCATATCATCGCCCATGTTCATGCTGATGCGGGAATAGTAAAAGTCGCGCGCATCCACCACCACGGGCTTGCCCCGGCGCTTGGCCTCAAAGCTGCGCAGCGCCGCCACCAGGTCGTCCACCGAACTGTAGCCCTTGAGCAGGTGCATATCGGCAATGCCGCCGAAGCGCCGCTCCAGAGTGGCCGAAAGGATGATGATGGGCACCTGCGGCCGCTTCTGGCGCAGGGTTTCGGCCACGTCGCTGCCAAACTTGCCCGCTCCCAAGTGATAATCGAGCACGGCAATATCAATGTCGTTGAGCTTGGATTCAGCCTCTTCGATGGAGGCGGAAGTCACCACGTGGTACCCCTTTTGCCGGAGGATGGTGGAGCGCACCAGCAGGTTATCCTCCAGGTCGTCGAGCAGCAGCACTCGTATGGGCCTGACTTCGGGCTTGACCGCGATTTCGGTTACGTCAGTCATCTCTGTACGTGTTAGATGCCTTGCAGCCTGAGCCCGAATTCCTTGAATGTCATCCTTCTGAGCGGAGCCGGGTGATCCCGCTTTACGGGATCATCCAGCGAAGTCGAAGGACCCCTGCGTCTCTCGATTGACCGATGCTGCTCTAATGAATTTCATAGAGCCACAATCAGTAATGCTGCATGCGAGATACCCTTCTTCATGCTCAGGGCAGGCTCTGGGACCTGAAGGCCCTCGGCATGGCCCCTTCCTTGTAAAAGATCACTAGCAGCGCTGGCCCTACTCCCCCGACGCTTTGCTCCGCAGCAGCTTCATCATCTCCGGCAGGCGGCTGAACGCGGCCACGCAGCGCAGCCACAGCCGGTTGTCAATGGCGGGATAGCCGCTCACTACCTTGCCCGCGGGCACGTCGTTGGGAATGCCGCTCTGGGCCGTGGCAATCACCCCATCGCCGATTTTGCAGTGGCCAGCCACTCCTACCTGGCCCGCGAGGATGACGTTGTTGCCTACCTCTGTTGAGCCCGCCAGGCCCACTTGCGCACACAACAGGGTATGGTTCCCGACGCGGGAGCCATGCCCCACCTGCACCAGGTTGTCAATCCGCGTGCCCCGGCCGACCCGGGTTTCGCCGATGCTGGCCCGGTCCACGCAGGCGTTGGCCTGCACTTCGACGTCGTCCTCCAGCACCGCCGCACCCGACTGCACAATCTTGCGCCAGTGTCCGTCGTTGTCCTTGGCAAAGCCGAAGCCGTCGCCGCCGATGACCACTCCGTTTTGCAGGATGACGTTATCGCCCAGCCGGCAGTTCTCGCGCACCACCGCGTGGGCATGAGCCAGAAAGTTGTGGCCGATGCGCGCTCCACGGTAGATCACCACATGGGCCAGCAGCACGCAGTTTTTGCCGATCTGCACATCCTCGTCCACCACCACATAGGGGCCAATAGACGCATTCTTCCCGATTTTGGCGGAAGGATGGATAACCGCAGTGGAGTGCACTCCCGCCGCGTACTTGGGCGGGTGATAGAAGATCTCCAGGGCGCGCGCGAAATCCAGGTAGGGATTGCGCGAGCGCAGCAGCGCGACGCCTAGGGCCGGAAAATCTTCGGCCACAATGACCGCCGAAGCCTTGGTGCTGCGGGCAGCCGGCGCGTATTTGGGATTGGCTAGAAAGGTGAGTTGTCCCGGCCCGGCCTCTTCGATGCCGGCCACGCCGGTGATTTCCGTTTCCGGCGAGCCGTTCTCCAGGCGCATGCCCAGGCTGGCCGCAATTTCTCCCAGCTTCATGCCTATTTTCGCCTCACGTGGCAAAGTTCCGATTGTAATGCAGGAGCGGACTGGGCCGCAGTGAAAGGGATCAGGCGCGAATTCCCATGCAGAAAGGGTCACGCGGGTCCAGAATCAGCTCCGCTTCGGCGTTGACGAAGGCCGAGCCCTTGATGCTGGGATAGACCTGGCCATCCACCACATGAATGGCGCCTTCAAAGAGGCTACCTACTATGCTTTCCTGTTTCCACACTTGGCCCTCGCGCAGCTTGCCATCGGCGTAAAGACAAGCCATTTTGGCGCTGGTGCCGGTTCCGCAGGGGGAACGGTCATAGGCCTTTCCGGGGCAAAGCACAAAATTTTTGCTGTTGACCCCCGGCAGACGGGAGGAGGCATACAGCTCCACATGGTCAATCACCGCGCCCCCTTGCCCGGTAATTCCGGCCGCGGACAGACCCTGCCGAACCGCCCAGGTGAAGTTGGTGAGCGCCTCAACATTCTTCAGCGTGAGCTCCAGATTGTGCTCGCGCACCAGAAAAAACCAGTTGCCGCCCCAGGCCACGTCCCCTTGCACCTGCCCATAGCCGGGGACAGCCACGGCTACGCCGGCCGCCAGCCGGTAACTGGCCACGTTGTTCACGGTGACCTGCCCATCTTCATGCAGCATGGCCGTGACCGCCCCGACCGGGGTTTCAATGCGGTGCAGCCCGGGCTTGATTCTGCCCATATGCGCCAGGGTCACGACCAGCCCGATGGTGCCGTGGCCGCACATGCCGAGGTAGCCGACATTGTTGAAGTAGATGACGGCGGCGGCGCAGGTTGCGTCTACTGGTTCGCACAGGAGCGCGCCCACCACCACATCGGAGCCGCGCGGCTCGTTGACTACCGCCGAGCGAAAGTCATCGTGTTCGGCCCGCAAGCGGCGCAGCCGCTCGGCCAATGCTCCGCGGCCGAGGTCAGGCCCGCCGCTCACTACCAGGCGCGTAGGCTCCCCGCCGGTGTGGGAATCAATCACCCGAATTTTCCGCAACCCCATTCCAGTTCGCTCCCGGATGCCGTCCTCAGCCGCTCAGCGCACGTGAGAGCAAGCACTGTAAGACAACAAGTCTACTGGGAAATCGTACGCCTACAATATACGACGGCAGGCGGGCCAGATCAGACGTCTTTGGCTCCATCAAGCCGAGGTGCAATCCCAAAATTGCAAATTACAAATTACTGAATTACAAATGTGTTCACCTGCTCATGACCTATAAGGAACGGTCCTTCTGGTGGGATACGGTTATCATGCCGGAGGGCGAAGCCGCACCATTGCCGGAAAATGTGGATGTGGCGGTCATCGGCTCCGGGTTTTCAGGCCTCTCGGCGGCTCGGACGCTGGCCCGGCGCGGCGCCCAGGTGGCGGTGCTGGAAGCCGAATCCCTCTGTTGGGGCGCGAGCTCACGCAACGGCGGTATGGTGCTGACCGGAATGAAGCTGGGGGTAGGAAAGCTGGTGAGTCGCTATGGCCTGGAAGCCACTCGGCGCATGTACGCGGCTTCGCTCGCTTCCATTGACTGCGTGGAGCAGGTTGTTCGGGAAGAGCGGATCGCCTGCGACTTCGCCCGCACCGGCCATCTGGAAGTGGCTTGCAAGCCGGCGCATTTTGCCGCTTTCCGCCGCTCGGCCGAGGTCATTGCCCGGGAATTTAACCACCACCTTCGCGTGGTTCCGCGCAGCGAATTGCGCGGCGAGATAGGTTCCAGCATTTACCATGGCGGCCTGGTGGACGAAACCAGCGCGGGACTGAATCCGGCGCGCTATGTTGCCGGGCTGGGCCGCGCCGTCCAGAAAGCCGGGGCGCGGCTGTTCGACCAGGCGCGCGTGACCAGCATCGAACCCGCGTCGCGCAATGGCAGCAGCGGATTTCAGCTCACTACCGCCCGCGGCCGCCTGTGGGCGCGTGACGTCTTTATCGGCACCAGCGGCTACACCGGCGCGGCCACCCCCGGGCTGCACAAGCGGATCATTCCCATCGGTTCTTTCATCATTGCCACTGAACCCTTGCCGGAAGCGCTGGCCCGCGAGCTAAGTCCCCAAAACCGCATGATCTTCGATTCCAAGAACTACCTGTATTATTACCGGCTCACCCCGGATAACCGCATGTTATTCGGGGGCCGCGCCGCGTTCTTCCCCGAAACCGGCAATACCATCCGCCGCAGCGCCAAGATTCTGCGCCGCGGCATGATTGGTGTTTATCCCCAGCTGCGCGAGGCCAAGGTGGAGTATGCCTGGGGCGGCACCCTGGATTTCGCCTTCGACATCATGCCCCATGCCGGAAAGATGGATGGCATGTACTACGCCGTGGGATATGCGGGACATGGTGTGGCAATGGCCACCTACCTGGGAAGCAAGGTGGCGGAAGCGATGTGCGGGGCGCAGGACCAAAACCCCTTTGCCGGCATTGCTTTTCCGGGAGCACCCCTGGGACTCTATAACGGGAAGCCGTGGTTCTTGCCCTTTGCCGGAGCTTGGTACAAGTTTCTGGATATAGTCCGCTGAGTTTGCACAAGTACGAAGAAAACTTTGTACGGAATGTGGCACACAAAACCGGACAAAACACCCTGAACTATCGGGTTGCCAGCAACAACAGCAAACAGGGATAATATTCAAGACACCCGAA
>Ga0075276_10000211_pt1 | contig 17314 bp, 16 predicted proteins | sample SF_Rice_5C_80N_4_FD_69770 | JGI IMG/M metagenome (GOLD analysis project Ga0075276, IMG submission 69770) | Rice paddy soil microbial communities from Twitchell Island, California, USA - SF_Rice_5C_80N_405 | ecosystem: Environmental > Terrestrial > Soil > Paddy field/soil | place: USA: Twitchell... | reverse complement strand
CCGCGTGCGCATCGACCACACGCTGCTTGTAGCCCGGGTGAAGGTCCGCCTCGTCGCTTGCCACGAAGCGCGTTCCGAGCGAGACGCCTTGCGCGCCGAGGCCGAGCGCACGGGCCAACCCCTCCCCGTCGCCGATCCCGCCGGAGGCGACCACGGGCGTCGGGCCGATCGCGTCCACCGCGCCGCGGACGAGGTCCCAGATCGGCGTCGTCCCCTTCACGTGCCCGCCGGCCTCGACCCCCTGCACGAGCACGGCGTCGGCGCCGGCTGCGGCCGCGGCCTCCGCTTCCTCGACCGAGCCGACCTGGACGAGCAGCTTGACGCCCCTGTCGTGCACCACGTCGACGTAGGGGGCGGGATCGCCCCAGAACAGCACGACGGCACCGATGCGTTCGTCCGCCGCGGCGGCGACCTCGTCGCGCAGCAGCTGCCGGTCATCCTCCGTCGTCGCCCACCCGGCCTCGTCGATGATGACGTTGACGCCGAAGGGCCGATCGGTCAGCTCGCGGGTTCGTTCGATCACGCGACGGACCCCGTCCGGCTGCATGCCGCTGACGCCGAGGACGCCGAACCCACCGGCGTTCGAGACTGCCGAGACGAGCTCCGGGCCGGCCGCCGAGCCGATGCCTGCCGACAGGATCGGGTACTCCATCCCGAGGTCGCGGCACAGTGGCGTGCGAAGGGCGAGGGCCACGACGCGATTGTCTCGTCTCGCGCGGCGTGTAACAAGGCTCGCCGAGCTCGAGTGGGCCGTGCAGGGATCGAACCTGCGACCTTGGGATTAAGAGTCCCCTGCTCTACCAGCTGAGCTAACGGCCCGAGGCGGCGGCCATTGTAGCCTCGTCGGCATGAAGGTTCTCTCGGTCGTCGGCAACCGCCCGCAGTTCATCAAGTCGGCGCCCGTGTCCGTCGCGCTGCGCGAGGCGGGCCTCGACGAGGTCGTGCTGCACACGGGCCAGCACTACGACCGTGCGCTCTCGGAGGTGTTCTTCGAGGAGCTCGATCTCCCGGAGCCGGCGTACCGCCTCGACCTGCACACCGCCGACCCGGCCGCGATGGAGCCGGGCATCGCAGCCGCCGTGGAGCGGGAGCGGCCGGACTGGGTGCTCGTCTACGGCGACACGAACTCGACGCTCGCCGGCGCCGAGGCCGCGGGCGCGGTCCCCGTCGCGCACGTCGAGGCCGGTCTGCGCAGCGGCGACCTGTCGATGCCGGAGGAGCGGAACCGCATCGCGGTCGACCGCGTCGCGGCGCTGCTGCTCTGCCCCGACGAGCGATCGGCCGACACGTTGCGCATCGAGGGCGTGCCGGGCCGCATCGAGGTCGTCGGCGACGTGATGGCCGACGCGAGCTTCCGCTTCGCCCCGATCGCGCGCGAGCGCTCGGCGATCCTCGGCGAGCTCGGCCTCGAGCCGCGCGCGTACCTCGTCGCCACGATCCATCGCGAGGCCAACGTCCGGCCCGAGCGGCTCGCGCGGATCGTCGAGGGTCTCGGACGCACCAGCGAGCCGGTCGTGTTCCCCGCGCATCCGCGCACGCGCGGCCGCCTCGAGAAGCTGCCCGCGAACCTCCGCGTGGTCGATCCGCTCGGCTACCTCGACATGGCCGCGCTCTGCTCGCAGGCGCGCGTGATCGTCACCGACTCCGGCGGCCTGCAGAAGGAGGCCTACTGGTACGGCGTCCCCTGTGTGACCGCCCGCCCGTCCACCGAGTGGGTCGACACCGTGGAGGTGGGCGCGAACGTCCTCGTCGACGACGACCCGGAGGCCCTCGCGTCGGCTGTCGCCTCCGCCCGCATGCCGGCCGACCGGCCGCCGCTGTACGGCGACGGCGACGCTTCTCCGCGGGTCGCTGCGGCGCTCAGGCTAGCCTTGCCGCGGTGTGAATCCTGACATCGCGATCATCGGGGCCGGCTACGTCGGGATGCCGCATGCCCAGACGTTCGCGGAGGCGGGGAAGCGCGTCGTGCTCGTCGACATCAAGCAGTCCGTCGTCGACGGCATCAACCGCGGCGAGAGCCACATCGAGGACGTCTCGTCCGACGACCTGAAGCGGCTGGTCCGGTCGGGCCTCATCTCGGCGACGACCGACTTCGGGATCGTGAAGGACTGCGCCGCGGTCGTCATCGCGGTCCCGACCCCTCTGTCCCCGCAGCGCGTGCCCGATCTCCGCTTCATCGAGAGCGCAGCGCGCGACGTCGCGCCGCATCTGAAGAAGGGGCACGTCGTCGTCCTCGAGTCGACGACGTATCCGGGGACGACGCGCGAGGTGCTCAAGCCGATGCTCGAGGCGGGCAGCGGCCTGAAGACGGGCACGGACTTCCACCTCGCCTTCGCGCCCGAGCGCGTCGACCCGGGCCGCACCGACTGGACGACGAAGTCCACGCCGAAGGTCGTCGGCGGGCTCGACGCCGAGTCGACCAAGGCCGCTGCGGCTCTCTACAGGAGCGCGCTCGACAACGTCCATGAGGTCTCCACCGCGGAGGCGGCCGAGCTGACGAAGCTGCTCGAGAACATCTTCCGCTCCGTGAACATCGCGCTCGTCAACGAGCTCGCGCAGCTCTGCGACCGGATGGACATCGACGTGTGGGAGGTCATCGACGCCGCCGCGACGAAGCCGTTCGGCTTCATGCCGTTCCAGCCCGGCCCCGGGCTCGGCGGCCACTGCATCCCGCTCGACCCGTACTACCTCGCGTGGAAGGCGCGCGAGTTCGACTTCAACACGCGCTTCGTCGAGCTCGCAGGCGAGATCAACAACAACATGCCGTACTTCTGCCGCTCGGTCATCTCGCAGGCGCTGAACCACGGGGCGCAGAAGCCTCTCAAGGGCTCGAAGATCCTCCTCGTCGGCGTTGCCTACAAGGCGGACATCGGCGACGTGCGCGAGTCGCCGGCGGAGAAGCTGCTCGAGCTCCTGCGCACCGCCGGCGCCGACGTCGCCTACCACGACCCGCACGTGGACGAGTTCGACGGACTCACCTCCGTGCCGCTCGACCCGAAGGCATACGACTGCATCGCGATCGTGACGGCGCACTCGTCGATCGACTACGAGCAGCTCGTCGACGACGCGGCCGTCGTCGTCGACCTGCGCAACGCGACGGGGGCCAAGGGCACCGCGTCGGAAAAGGTCTTCAAGTTGTGATCGGCGTCGTCGGCCTCAACTACTGGGGGCCGAACCTGGCGCGGAACTTCGCCGAGCTCGGCGTGCTCTCCGGGATCTGCGACCTCGACGAGGAGCGGCTCGCGAAGGCGAAGGCCAGGCATCCTTCCGCCGTCGCGACGACGTCGTACGAGGAGCTTCTCGCCTCCGGCGTCGCCGCCGTGGTGATCGCGACGCCCGTGCCGACCCATCACCAGCTCGCCAGGCAGGCGCTCGAGGCGGGCAAGCACGTCCTCGTCGAGAAGCCGCCGGCGATGAAGGCGGCCGAGATCGACGAGCTCGTCGCCATCGCCGCCGAGCGCGACCTCGTGCTCATGCCCGGTCATCTGCTGCTCTACCACCCCGGCATCCGCAAGCTGAAGGAGCTCATCGACGCCGGCGAGCTCGGCGAGGTCCTGTGCGTCTACGGCAACCGGCAGAACCTCGGCATCGTCCGCACGAACGAGAACGCGCTCTGGTCGCTCGGCGTGCACGATCTCTCGGTGATGCTCTACCTGCTCGACGAGGAGCCCGAGGTGTGCGTCGCGCACGGCCGCGACTTTCTGACGCCGGGCGTCGAGGACGTCGTCTTCTGCTACCTGCGCTTCCCGAGCGGGAAGATCGCGCACATGCACCTGTCGTGGCTCGACCCGCACAAGATGCGCAAGATCACCGTCGTCGGCCGCGAGAAGATGGTCGTCTTCGACGACATGGAGCTCGAGCGCAAGGTGACGATCTACGAGAAGGCGCCGTGGAAGCGCACCGACAGCTACGGCGAGTGGCAGACGCGCTCCGGCGACATCTCCATCCCGAAGATCCCGACCGACGAGCCGCTCAAGCTCGAATGTCAGGAGTTCCTCCGCCTCGTCGGGGGCGAGGGCGACCGGCGCAAGGTCGCCGAGGACGGCGCCCGCGTCGTTCGCGCGCTCGACCGCCTCACGGAGTCGCTGCGTGGCTGAGGTCCACCCCTCGGCGATCGTCTATCCGGGCACGGTTCTCGGCGAGGGCGTGAAGGTGCTCGAGAACGCGGTCGTCGGCAAGCAGCCGTCGCTGTCGCCCCGCTCGACAGCGAAGCGCGAGCCGCTTCCGCCCGCGGAGATCGGCGACGGCACGATCGTCTCCACCGGCGCGGTCGTGTTCGCGGGCACGCGCATCGGCGCGCGTGTCATCGTCGGCGACCAGGCGTGCGTGCGGGAGCGCGTGGACATCGGCGACGACGTCGTCGTCGGCCGCGGCGTGCTCGTCGAGAACGACACCACGGTCGGCGCGCTGACGAAGATCCAGGCGCACGCGTACGTCACTGCGTACTCGACGCTCGAGGACAACGTCTTCATCGCCCCGTGCGTGGTGACGACGAACGACAACTTCATGGGCCGCACAGAGCGCAGGCACGAGCTGATCAAGGGCCCGACGATCAAGCGCGGGGCGAGAGTGGGCGGCGGTGCGATCCTCTGCCCGGGCATCGTCGTCGGCGAGGAGGCGTTCGTCGGCGCCGGCGCCGTCGTCACGAAGGACGTCGACGCGCGGATGCTCGTCGTCGGCAACCCGGCGCACGTGCTGCGCGCCGTCAGCGCCGACGAGTTGCTGCAGAACCAGTAGTCGACTTCGACAGGGTGAGCGTGTACGGGCTGAAGCTCTGCGACGTGGCCCTCACCTCGAGGTAGTACCAGCCGCGCCCGGGCGCCGTGAACGTCACATGCTGCGTCGAGCCGGAGAAGGCGGATGCGCGTGCGAGCAGCGGTCGCGACTTGTCGGTGTCGACGTGCACGGTCCCCGGCCGCCACAGCTCGAGGCTGAGGTTCGCGCCCGCCGTCGCGCCGACGAGCCTCGCCTGCAGCCGCTCGTGCCCGTTCAGCACGATGCGGTAGACGTCGACGGGATCGTCCCAGTAGTCGACCGTGGCGATGATCGTGTCCTTCTTCCCCCAGATCGTCCGCGCCTGCGTGCCGGCGTCGTCGTTCGTCTCCCTGAAGTCCGGCGCGGGGAGCGGCCCGGCGAGGTTCTCCACCGCCTTCGCGACGTCGAGGCGCCCCCAGCCGCTGAGCGGATCCCGCTGGAGGGAGCATCGCGGGCAGCCGGTCGAGGCGTTCACGTCGTCTGCCGTTCGCTCGAGGATCCATCCCGCCTGGCTGTTGGTGAGCCGCGGGTCGACGGCGAAGAGCATCGCCGCGGCCGCCGACACCTGCGGGGCGGCGAAGGACGTCCCCTCCGCGTTGCGGTAGTCGTCGGTGCCGCAGTCCGAGTAGCCCTGGTCCGGGCAGCCGACCCGCTGGGCGGTGATGGCCGAGGGGAACGTCGAGAAGATCCCGACTCCGGGAGCGGAGAGGTCGTTGAACACCGGGTCGCGGTTGGAGAAGTCGGGCACGTTGCCGGAGCGCGTCAGGGCGCTCACGCCGATCACGTGCGGCAGCGCCGCGGGGTAGCTCGCATAGGGCCACGGCGACGACGGCGCCTCGTCGCCGTTCCCGACCGCGGCGACGAGGATCGCGCCCTTGCTGTACGCATAGGCGACGGCGCTCGCCTCGAGCGCCGAGTACGTGTCGTGGTCGAGGTTCTGCGGGTCGCGCACGCCGCCGAGGCTGAGGTTGATGACGCGCGCGCCGTTGTCGGCCGCCCACCTGATCGCATCCGACTCCGCCTTGAGCGGAATCGTGCCGTCCGGCGTCACCACCTTGGCGATCAGCAGCTGCGCGGTGTACGCCATGCCGACGATCCCGGTCGGGCCGAGGTTCGCGGCGATGACGCCGGCGACGAACGTCCCGTGCCCCTCCGTGTCGACGCACGGGTTGCCGCCGACGAACGTCCGCTCCGCGACGACCCGGCCCGCGAAGTCGGGGAGCGCGCAGTCGAGGCCGGAGTCGATGATCGCGACCTTCACCGGCTCGAGATCGGCCGGCGGCGTCGCCCACGCGTCGAAGGCGTGGTCGTCCTGGAGATACCACTGCCGCGGCGCAAGCGCGTTCGGCGGCGTGAACGCGGCCGCCGGCGCCGCGGCCACGAGCGCCGCAGCGACACAGAGCAGCAGTGCGCGGCGCATTACGAGGGCGCGACCTGCGGCGCCGTCGCGCCGGGGGCATACCCGGCCGCCGGCGTGACCACGACGCGATAGGTGACGTCCGCGGGGAGCGTCACCGGGACGATGAAGCTGCCGTCGTCGGCGACCGTGCCGGTGGCGACCGTCGTCCACGTCAGGTCAGGGTTCTCCGTCTGGACGTCGACCGCGGCGCCGGGCAGGGCGGGCGTCTCCGTCCCGGCCACCTGGCCGGGCGTCGGCGCCGCGATGTCGACGACGGGCATGACGCGCACGCGGACGTAGCCGACGGCCGTGTACGGGGTGGCGAGGCGGTAGTCGGTCGTGAGCGCCGGAGACTCGGGCAGCACGACCGTCCCGTCGGTGGCCGGCGCGACCGGGCCGACGAGGTGCCACGTCCCTCCGGCCTCCCGCTGCTCGAGCGATACGCCATCGACACCCCGGATCGTTCCCGTCAGCGTGATTGTCGACCCATACGGGATCGGCGCCGCCGGCGCGGGCTGCTGGAGCGCGAGCATCGCGATGCTGAACCAGGTCGAGCGGAGGCCGAGCGCGCCGCTCACGGTGCCGGCGCCGAGGCTCCCCGGCGCGCTCGTCGCCGAGGTCGTCCGCAGCGACGGCGCCGTCACCAGGACGACCCGGCCGACGCGGCCGGACGGGTTCAGCGTCGTCTGCAGGTCGAGGATCGGCACGGTGATCTTGAGCGCCTTGCCGAACGTCTTCGCGCTCACCGGCAGGGGGCCCCAATCGTGATACGGCGAGAGCACGTCGAACGGATCGGGCACCGCGACGAGGTACGGCACGCTCGGGACGCCCCACGCGTCGGAGATCGACTCGGTCTCCCCGCCGGAGCTCGAGTAGAAGTACGTCGTCGCGACCTTGCCGCCGAACATCACGACCTGTCCGCGCGTCGCGTCGACGGCGGCCGTCGTCGCCGGCGTCTCGTGCGAGACGCCGAGGTACATCTGGCTGCGCGTGTCCGCGTACAGGTCGTAGGGCGCCGCGACCTTGCGCGTCGCGAGCGCGTACGAGCGCGCGGCGACCGCCTGCGCCTGCAGCGCGGCTGCAGGCCACGTCGAGGGCATCTCGGCGGGGACGACTCCGTAGAGGTACTGCTCGAGCGCGACGACGTTCACCGCGCGCAAGCGGCCGTCGACGACGTCGACGAGGATCTGCCCGCGGTACGGCCGCGCCAGCGTGAGCCATCCGCCCGCGCCCGCGTTGAACGTGAGCGGCGACGGCCACGGAAGGCTCGCGCTCGAGAGCGTCGTCGGCCCGGCGGGCAGCGTGTGCGTGACGCCGTTTCCGTCCGTGACCGTGAAGGGGACGGTGCACGAGATCTTCAGCGTCTTCTTGCGGTCGGCGAGCAGGACGCGGACGATGTTCGTCTGCGCGGCCCCGATCGACGTGCCCGGGTAGTAGTGCTGGAGGATCTGCTGGTACGTCCAGCCGTGCGTCGCGTAGCCCCAGGCGCCCCACTGGGCCATCCCGACGCCGTGCCCCCAGCCGTGGCCGGTGAAGACGAAGAGCGGCCCGCTGCCCGCGGCCGCCGCGGTGCACCCCTTCGCGCACACCGGCGGCAGGGAGTCGCCCGGGGCGGCCGCGGCCGTGCCGGCGCCGAGAAGGGCGATGACGAGGGCGATGAAGAGCGTGCGAACAGGCATCCGGATCGACGGCGAAGCTAGCAGAGGATTGTTTTCAAATCGGATTTCGGCGGCCCTGGCTAAAGTCTTGCCTCGATGCGGATCCTCGTCACCGGCGGAGCCGGCTTCATCGGCTCGAACTTCGTCCACTACTGGCTCGAGCGCCATCCGGACGACCACGTGGCCGTCCTCGACCTCCTGACGTACGCGGGCGACCGGCGCTCGCTCGCGGACGTCGAAGCCCGGATCGTCTTCGCCGAAGGCGACATCGGCGACCTCGAGGGTGCGCGCCGGCTGCTCGAGGACGAGAAGATCGAGGTCGTGGTCAACTTCGCCGCCGAGTCGCACAACAGCCTCGCCGTCGTCGACCCGACGCGGTTCTTCCGCACCAACGTGCTCGGGACGCAGGCGCTCCTCGAGGCCTCGCGCCAGGCCGAGGTGCAGCGCTTCCACCACGTGTCGACGTGCGAGGTGTACGGCGACCTTCCGCTCGACAGCGACGAGGTGTTCACCGAGGAGTCGCCGTACCGGCCGCGCACGCCGTACAACGCGTCGAAGGCGGGAGCCGACCACGCGGTCCGCGCGTACCACGAGACGTACGGCCTGCCGATCACGATCACGAACTGCTCGAACAACTACGGCGCGTACCAGTTCCCCGAGAAGGTCATCCCGCTCTTCGTCACGAACGCGCTCGACGATCTCGACCTGCCGCTGTACGCGTCGACGCAGAACAAGCGCGAGTGGCTGCACGTGCGCGACCACTGCCGTGCGATCGAGCTCGTGCTCGAGCGCGGGCGTGTCGGCGAGACGTACAACGTCGGCTCCGGCGTCGAGAAGTCGATCGAGGAGATCGCGGACACGGTGCTCAAGCTCACGGGGAAGCCGCAGTCGCTGAAGACGATCGTCCCCGACCGGCCGGGGCACGACCGGCGCTACCTGCTCGACTCGTCGAAGCTGCGCCGCGAGCTCGGCTGGGCGCCCGAGGTCGGCTTCGCCGAGGGCATGCGGGAGACGGTCGACTGGTACCGGTCGCAGCGCGACTGGTGGGAGGTGCTCAAGCAGCGGGCGCTCGTGCAGGAGACCGCCTGGCGCTAGCGCCGGGCAGCCACCAGTTCCAGTTGCCGAGAAGGCGCATCGCCGACGGCACGATCACGAGCCGGACGAGCGTCGCGTCGAGGAGGATCGCCACTCCGAGCCCGACGCCGAGCTCCTTCAGCGCCGGCGAGCCCGAGAGCGAGAACGCGGCGAAGACGACGACCATCACGGCCGCAGCGCTCGTGATCGTGCGGGCGGAGCGAACGAGCCCCTCGGCGACGGCCAGCTCGTTCTGCCCGTGCACCAGCCATCTCTCTCTGATGCGCGTGAGCAGGAACACCTCGTAGTCCATCGAGAGCCCGAAGGTCACCGCGAGGACGAGCGCCGGCACGATCGTGTCGACGTAGCCGGGCGACCGGTAGCCGGTCCAGTCCATCCAGCCCCACTGGAAGACGGCGACGAGGACGCCGTAGGCGGCGCCGACGCTGAGCAGGTTCACGAGCACGGCCTTCAGCGGCAGGACGACGCTCCGGAGCAGGATCGCGAGCACGACGAGCGAGGCGCCGAGCACGAAGACGAGGATCTTCCAGAGGCCGCCGACGATCGCCCGCTCGATGTCCTGGTCGAACACGGTCGACCCGCCGAGGAGCGCACCCGGGCCGGCGGCCGCGCGGATCCCCGCGACGATGCGGCGTGCCGGCGTCGACTCGGCCTGCGCGGCGATGCGCGCGTCGACGAGCCAGAGCGAGCCGTCGATGCTGCGCATGGGCCGCGTCACTCCGACGACGCCGGGCACGGCCGCGACGTCCCTGGCGACGGCAGCCGCGTTCGAAGGGACGATCACGTGCACCGGGGACGCGAACCCGGGGCCGGCGAGCGCCATCGCGCGCTCGGTCGCCGCGCGCACCTCCGAGCTCGCCGGCAGCTCGTTCAGCCCTCTGTTGAAGGTCTGCATCCCGAGCAGAGGCGACGCGAGGACGAGCATGGTCGCGGCGCCGCCGACGAGGAACGGCCACGGCCGCCGCATGACGCGCTCCGCCCACGCCGTCCAGAACGCCCCACCGGCCTCGCCGCCCGCCGCCCACGGCAGCGGCACGCGCAGGCGGTCGACGCGCGGCCCGACGAAGGAGAGCAGCGCGGGCAGGAGCGTGACGGCGGCGAGCACCGAGATGCAGACGACGACGATCGCGCCGACTGCGAGCGAGGTGATCCCGTTCACGCCGATCGCGAACAGCCCGGCGAGCGAGATGGCGACGGTGGCGCCGCTGAAGACGACCGCCCGGCCCGACGTCGCGAGCGCGCGGGCGAGCGCCTGCCGCGGCTCGAGGCCGTCGGCGAGCTCGCCGCGGTAGCGGCCGACGATGAAGAGCGAGTAGTCGACGGCGACCCCGATCCCGATCATCGACGCCATGTTCGTGACGTACACGGAGAGCTCGGTCACGCGCGAGAGCCAGTAGATCGCGGCGCCGGCGAGGAAGACCGACGCGAAGCCGAGCGCGACCGGCGCGACCGCTGCGACGACCGTCCCGAAGGCGGCGAGGAGGACGAGCAGGATGAGCGGGAAGCCGAGCTCCTCGCCGCGCGCGAGCTGGTGCTTCGCCACCTGCTGGAAGTTCGACCAGATCGCCGGCTCGCCGAGCACCTTCGTGTGCGCGTCGACGAGCCGGCGGCGGAGGAGCGTCGCCTCGTCGATCGCGTTGGAGGAGGCTCCGGCGAAGCTCACCGGCAGCAACGCCGCGCGGCCGCCGGCGAGGAAGACTGGGCGTCCCGGGTGCACCTTCGGGTCGCGCGCGAGGATCCGTGCCGCCCGCTGCAGGTGGGTCTTCGGATCGGTGACGAAGATCGTGAACGCCGGCGGCGTCACCCCGGGGAACCGGTCGAGCAGCTGCGAGACGCGGAGGGACTGGCTGCCGTGCACGTCCCAGCCGCCGCCGGAGAGGTGGCTCGTCTGGTGGAGGGCGAACCAGGAGCCACCGGCGAGAAGCGCGAGCCAGACGGCGACGACCGCCCGGCGCCGGCGGGACGTGCGCCCGGCGAGACCGGCTAACAGCCGTTCGACCATGCCGTTTTCGACAATAGACTCAGCGGGTCGAGCGAGGAGGAGAGATGGCGCAGGTCGAGAGCAGGAATCGAGCCACGTCGGACCCGGCGGCCCGGAAGCGCGTGCTCGAGGAGATCAAGAAGACGGGCATCGAGGACATGCTCCTCTGGTTCACCGATCTCGAGGGGCACCTGAAGAGCTTCTCGATCACCATCGGCGAGACCGAGGGCGCGCTCGACGACGGCATGGGCTTCGACGGATCGTCGATCACCGGCTTCAACGCCATCGAGGAGTCGGACATGGTCGCGATCCCCGACCCGGCGACGTTCCGCATCCTCCCGGACAAGAGGGCGGGGCGGATGATCTGCGACATCGTCACCCCGGACGGCGAACGCTACGACGGCGATCCGCGCCACGCGCTGCGGAAGGCGCTGGAGCGGATGGAGTCGATGGGCTTCGACACGTTCAACGTCGGCCCGGAGGCGGAGTACTTCCTCTTCAAGGACGAGAAGGGAACGGAGACGCTCGACGAGGGCGGCTACTTCGCGCAGACGACGATGGACGCCGCGACGAGCGTGCGCCGCGACACGATTCGCGCGCTCGAGGGGATGGGCATCCCGGTCGAGTACCACCACCACGAGGTCGGCCCCTCGCAGCACGAGATCGACATCCGCTTCGCGAACGCGCTCGACATGGCGGACTACATGCTCACGTACCGCCTGGTGGTGAAGGAGGTCGCGAAGCAGCACGGCTACCACGCGACCTTCATGCCGAAGCCGCTGTTCGGCGAGAACGGCTCGGGCATGCACACGCACCAGTCCTTGTTCAAGGACGGGCGCAATCAGTTCTTCGACGCGGACGACAAGTGGCACCTGTCCGAGGTCGGCAAGCAGTTCATCGCCGGGCAGCTCCGGCACGCGCGCGAGATCGCGGCCGTGTTCGCCCAGTGGGTGAACTCGTACAAGCGGCTCGTGCCCGGCTACGAGGCGCCCGTCTACGTGGCCTGGTCGCAGCGCAACCGGTCGGCGCTGATCCGCATCCCGCTGTACAAGCCCGGCTCCGAGCAGGCGACGCGCGCGGAGCTGCGCTGCCCCGACCCCGCGTGCAACCCGTACCTGACCTTCGCGTGCCTCCTGCAGGCTGGGCTCGAGGGGATCGAGAAGGGCTACGAGCTCCCCGACCCGATGGAGACGAACCTGTACCACCTCACCGCCGAGCAGCGGCGAGAGCGCGGGATCGTCTCCCTGCCGGAGACCCTCGGGGAGGCGATCGACGAGCTCTCCCACTCGGAGCTGGCCCGGAAGGCCCTCGGGCCGCACATCTTCGACCGCTACGTCGAGCTGAAGCGGAAGGAGTGGGACGAGTACCGCGTCCAGCTGACCGACTGGGAGATGAAGAAATACCTGGCCGTTCTCTGATTTGACACAATGTGTCCTGGCTCGCCACTGCGGAGGCGAGCCCAACTGACGGCCGACTGCGAGGTGCTCATGGCACCTCGTGGTCGTTGTAGGGGCAGAGGTTCGCGCTTCGCTCCGGGGTGTCGGGCGACCCCCGCGCCCTCGCCCTCGCGGAATGCGAGCCTAGAGCGAGCTGCCGCCGCGCGCGCGCCGGAGACGCGCGCGGCGCGGTTCGGCATCCGCGAGAAATGCGACCCCGACGGCGTGGAAGCCGTCGTCGGACTCCAGGCGCTCGAAGCTGACGTTGCGGCCCTTGCAGCGCGGCTCGGGCTGATGGCCCGGCAGGAACCCGCTCTGCGCGACGAACAGCCGCTCCTCGTCCTCGGTGCGGATGAAGCCGTACCCCTTGTCGGCGTTGAACCAAAGCATCGTCCCGTTCATCGACTCGAGAGTACTCGCCCCAGGGTGCGCCTGCGTTCGAATTCCCACCGCGGATTCCCGGATGGCCCTCCGTTCGGCTCGGACTAGACCCGTGTCAACAGCCGTAACCGGAGGTTCGACATGTCGAGTTTCAACTGGCGCAACCGGCGGCTTCTCGCCACGACTGCGACCGTCGCAGCGATCGCGGCGGGCGGGGCGATCGCAGGATTCCTGCTGCTCCGAAGCACGGGGAGGAGCGTCGCGGTCCCGGGCGATCAGGTCGGGTGCGTCTACAGCAGCCTCGAGAGCGGCCACAACTTCATCCGCTCGATCCAGCCGGGCGAGCGCGTCAGGATCGGAACGACGGACGAGCTCGTCCAGCTCCCGACGAACGACATCGTCTACAACATCACGAGTCGCGGCAGCAGTCCGGAGGCTCCCTTGCATCTGCTCGCCTACACCAGGGGCCAGGTCGCGCTCTTCGTCGAAGGCGTGCTGAAGTTCCGCTTCAACACCGCCGGCGACAGTGCCTGCAAGTGGTACTCGAGGTATGGCATGCAGAGCACGTACGGCGACATGGGCTTCACCGTCGCGGCGGCGAGCAAGGGAGCTCAGGAGTCGCCGCACACGGGCTTCTACCGCTTCCTCGCGGAGGCGCAGGGAAACACGATGAAGCAGGTCGCCCACGACGAGTCGACCGGGTTCACCTGGCAGCAGCTGACGTACGGGGCCGACCCGAGCGTCAAGACGCCTGCCGGTGCCGAGCCGGTGAGCATCACGTACGGCAAGCACATCGGCGCGCTCCTCACGAAGTACCTCGCGCTCGACCTGGGCGGCAACTTCTTCTGCGGCGTGCAGCCGGGGCTCACCGGCGCAGGGTCCGCCGAAGGATGCCCGCCGATGTACTTCCAGCTCACGAGCGAATACCCGCGCGACAAGACGCTCTCGGACGAGCACGAATCCATCAGGCGGCTCGACGCCCAGCTGAACCAGCAGCGGCAGTCTGCAAGGCTGCAGGCACAGAATCGAGCAGCTGCGATCAAGGCCGCCGTGACGCAACGCAAGCTCCTGGAGGCGCAGATCGTCAACACCCGGCTCACGGCGCTGAACGACCCCGAGGTGCAGAAGTGCCTGATCTACGTGAAGGCGGGCCTCGACTGCACCGGCAAGAAGCAGCAGATCATCGTCGCCGGCGTGCCGCAGTCCGGCGGCTAGCAGGTTAGGGTTGACAACACCATTACCTTGTGGTTAGGTAATGGTAGTGAGCACCACAACATACAACCCCGGGGAGTTCCCGGCATTCGCGGTCACGGTCGACGTCGTCGTCTTGACGATGGCGAACGCCCGCCTGCACGTATTGCTCGTCCAGCGCGGACTCGAGCCGTACGAGGGCATGTGGGCGATCCCGGGCGGCTTCAAGCATCCGAACGAGACGCTCGACGAGGCCGCGCGGCGTGAGTTGCTCGAGGAGACCGGCGTCGACGGCGCCACCCTGCTTCGCCAGTTCGGCGCATACGGCGACCCCGGCCGCGACCCGCGCATGAACGTCGTCACGGTTGCGTACGTCGCGGTGATCGGGGACATCGGCACGCCGGCGGCGAGCGCCGACGCCGCTGCCGCTGCGCTCGTCCCCGTCGACGATGCTCTCAACGGACGCATGCCGCTGGCGTTCGACCACGCGGACATCCTCGGCGACGCGGTCGATCGCGTTCGGGCCGATCTCGAGCTCACCGGCACGGCGACCGCATTCCTGCCCGCGAGGTTCACGCTGGCGGAGTTGCGCAGCGTCTACGAGGCCGTCTGGAACGTGCGCTTCGACGCTGCGAACTTCCGCAAGCGCGTTCTCGCCGAGGACGGTTGGGTGATCCCGACCGGCCGCCACGCCCGGCCCGGGGCCTCGGGTGGCAAGCCGGCGGAGCTCTACCGCGCCGGCCGCCGCTGGCGGCACGGCAGCCCGATCCGCCGCCGCCGGAAGGCTGCGTCGTGAAGGCGGTCGTGCACGACCGCTACGGCTCGCCCGACGTGCTGCGGATCGAGGACGTTCCGAAGCCCGTGCCGGCGGCGGACGAGGTGCTCGTCCGGGTCCGCGCGGCGGGCGTGACCCGGTCCGACACCCACCTTCGCGCCGGGGACGTCTCCGTCGGCCGGCTGATCTCCGGGATTCGGCATCCCAAACGGCGGATCCTCGGGCACGAGCTCGCCGGCGAGATCGAGGCGATCGGCGCCGACGTCACCGAGTTCGCGCCGGGCGACCACGTGTTCGGCGCGCTTCCCTATCTCGCGCTCGCCGCCGGCGCGCACGCCGAGTACATGTGCATCCCCGAGCGCTTTCCGATCGCACACATGCCCATGGGGATGACGTTCGAGGACGCGGGCGCGATCTGTGACGGCGCGCTGCTGGCGCTCAACGCGCTGAAGCCCGCCGGCTCGCTTGCCGGGAAGCGCGTCCTCGTCCACGGCGCCTCCGGCTCCATCGGCACCGCCGCGGTGCAGCTCTCCAAGCACTTCGGGGCGCACGTCACCGCCGTCTGCAAGCCCGGCGCGATCGAGCTCGTACGCTCGCTCGGCGCGGCCGAGGTGATCGACTACACGCGCACGGACTTCACGAAGAGCGGCGGGCGGTACGACGTGATCCTCGACGCCGTCGGGAGTCATCACCCGTACACGTTCCGGCGCTGCAAGCGCTCACTCGCGCCCGGCGGCGTGTACCTGCCCACCGACGGCCTGCGGAACCTCGCCCTCTGGCTGTGGCACAAGCGTTTCGGCGACCGGAAGGTCGCGTTCGAGCTGCCGCCGCGCATGCGCAAGGACGACGTCCTCCTCCTCAAGGGGTTGATCGAGGCCGGCGAATACAGGCCCGTGATCGACCGCGTGTATCCGTTCGAGGACGTCGTCGAGGCGCATCGCTACGTCCAGGCCGGCCAGAAGACCGGCAACGTCGTCCTCACCCTCGGCGACGGAGGACGTTGATGTTCACCGTCGATCCACTGTCCGAGGCGCGCGAAACCGGCCGGCAGCTTCGCGCTGAGGCGGCGGCGGAGCGGCTCCGCCCGCCGACCGCGCGCCGCGTGCTTGCCGAGGTGTTGCGGCGTACCGCCGACCGGCTCGACCCGGCACCGACCGTGGTTTCGCTCACCGTCTGCCAGCGATGAGGTCGCGTCAGCACGCCGTCAAATGGATCCCGTCGGCCATTACAACCGGCCGGACGTGTTTCAACTTCTGGTCGACGCTCGGCCCCGCAGCGCGGTCCACGAAGCGAGGCTGGGGGTGCCGAGAACTGACGTGGCCGTCCACCCCGTGACCTCGCCTGCGCGAGCGTGCGCGAATGTCACCCGAGCGCTGGGCTCATGTTTCGCTAGAACAGGTCCGCGCGTCGATCCCCGCGATCCGCAAACTCCGCGCCAGGCTCAGGGCTGTTACGTGGCGATTGGCAGGAACCAACGGTCGGGGCTCTGGCCGAGGATTCCGCCGAAGAAGCGCTCGTCGAGATCTCGTGCCGACCACGAGCGCCATCCGGTCGGAATTAGCCGGATCGTCACGTCGTCGGCCGCCGCGAATGACGGCCCGATCCTCGCGTCTTCGATCGCCTCCTGCGTCAGGTACCGCCGCCGGATACTCGCGTTGATCGCTTCCGCCTCACTCCCGGACAGGATGTCGGCCGTGCCTGCCGCCGACACCCAGCGATCCATCCCTGGCTGTCGCGCGTCGACGGTAATCGAAGCGCTGGGTGTGTGGCGAAGGTTCTCAACCTTCCTGCTTGCCGAGGACGACTCGATGTAGAACCGATCCTCGTCGAACAGAAACCAGACCGGGGTCTGGTGGATGGCGCCATCGGGGTCATGTGTTGCGAGCACGGCGTACCGCCGTTCGGACAGCAGCACGCGATGATCGTCTTTCAGTCCAGACACGCCCGCCTCCTCTCGGCGACCTCGTTCGCTCCCGGCATTCTCTGATCCGACCAGCATGAGGTCAAGAACATGACCTGCGACCTGGTGCGGCGGTCGGTTCGGTTCGCCTTCGAGACCTGAGACACCGGATCTGGCGTGCGCCAGCGTCCCGGAAGACACTCCGACGCCCTACTGGCGAATGGCGAGGCGAACTTCGACGAGAGCGATTAAGACGGGCATCCCGAGGACGGCGTAGCGCCACCGGGCGATCAGCCCCGGACGACTGCGCTAGGCGCGACTGATCCTCAGCAGATAGTTCGCTCGACCGTCGACCGCGTTGCCCACCCCAGCGACTGTGCCGCCACCCTTGATGCGGCACCGGAAAGTCGCGCGCGAGTGATGGGCATCCTCCCATTGGAAGCGTTCAGCACACACTGCGGCGATCGAACCTCCGGGCAGGACGAAGTGCTCCTGCGCGGTCTGGTGTATCCACGCGGGGTCGAGGCGCGAACTGGAGCCCTTCGAGATAGCGAGGCCGCAGCCGTACATGGTTCCGATCCGGTAGGGAGTGTTTGCCGCATAGAGCGCCTGCGACCATCGTCCCTGCGGGCAAGGGCCACGGTCGATGACGCTCGGGATCGGGTGCCCGAGGCCCACGATCCGGAATGCCGTGAGCGCCACCATGAGCATGCCCGCTGCGCTTGTCATCGACCCTGGCTACA
>Ga0075276_10000210_pt1 | contig 17322 bp, 26 predicted proteins | sample SF_Rice_5C_80N_4_FD_69770 | JGI IMG/M metagenome (GOLD analysis project Ga0075276, IMG submission 69770) | Rice paddy soil microbial communities from Twitchell Island, California, USA - SF_Rice_5C_80N_405 | ecosystem: Environmental > Terrestrial > Soil > Paddy field/soil | place: USA: Twitchell... | reverse complement strand
ACGCCACTGTTCCGATCTCAATCTTGTTTCTGGCGCTCGCGATTGACTGCGATCACAAAACGGCCTTGCGCCCCGGCCCAGCTACCATTGCGCTGGCGTTTTGACACAGTCTGTGCCCATTCCAGACGTTAGCGTTGCGCGAAAGCGGTCGTTTTTCGGGTTGAATGGTGCGTAACGACACCCGTAGTGCAAGCGCTAAGACATTTGCCTTGTTACTCCCATCCACCAGGATGATCTGAACAGCGGGACGAGGATGCCAAGCACGGTAATTGGCAATACCAAGTTAACCAGATTCCGCAGGTGATACCAATCGTCAGGAACAAAGCCCAAAAGTACAGACGCCAACGTTCCATGTGAAATCCACACTAAGACACCCACCGGCATTGCGATAGTTTCCAGGAACACAACTGCGAATAGCACGGAAAAAGATAAGCTTCGAACGGACTTATTTACCGCGAGCGTCGCGACGCAGACAGCAACAACATCCCCCCATCCATACTCGTCAAACGGCCAAATAAACATTACTGCGGTCATAACAGCAAAGAAAACCGCATATGCGATGACTTTCGTCCTCATCTCCCTTGTCCCGCCCTCTCAGTCGATGCCATGGCGTCAAATGCGATTGATGCTCGCGTTTAGAGATTGACTCAAAAGTTCCGCTCCTGGGACGAAGCACTCATCCCGCATATTTCCGTTGTTGCAACTTAAGCGGACCGATTGTACTCCAGTCCGCGATCGGCAGTGTCGTGCCCTGAGCGGACGTGAGGCTTTTTCGAAAGCGGCCGCTTAAAATGGGACGCTGATGACTTCAAGTAGCTTTTCTATTTGTGTAGCGCGGTAAGCGGTGTCTTTCCTGCGGATGTCGGAATCGGCTAGGTAGTGCCAGACGAAGTGTGGTACCGAGTCCGCCAATCCTGCGTCACCATCCAGCATGCGTCTAATTGCTTCAGCTTGCCTGTCCCAGCCGGAAACGTCTTCGGGATTGGAGACTTCCATCGCGGCGGCAATTTTCAGTGCGGCGACCAATGCTTTGAATTTGTCAGAGTTGGTAATCTCAAGATGGAGCAGCTTTTTGAATGACAGGGCGCGTCACTCCTTGCGCTGGCGCGCGGCAAACCTCTGATTGGACTTGCGCCGTATCACGCGCTGGTCAGTGCCTTCGGGCAACTTGGGCTTGAGCGAAATGTTCCTGATCGCATCGCTTTTCGACGCGCGGTGTTCGCGCACCGCGGGCGCGAGTTGCTCCAGCGACAAATCGATCAGCACGTGATCTTTCTTCAGGCGGCACTCCGCGAGGCTTTGCTTGATGGCGAGGATGCGCGCTGCATGGGTGGCGTTCTTCTTGTGGCCGGACACGATGTTCAGCGCGTACGGCGACAGCGTATAGCCGCCATCCTGCGCGATCACCAAACCGAATTGGGAGCACCGATAAAACGCCTCGGCAAATCTTGCCGCGACAGGAATATCTCCGCTCACCAGATCGAAGGCCGCAACGATCTCAAGCAACGTTGCCGGACGGCGCTTGGCGGCAAGCGACAACGCCAGCAAAAAGGGGGCATCGAAATCGTAGTCTGGACGCATCGGGGAGCCTTAAAAAGAATGGGAGAAATCAGCCTAGAGAGCAGGTGCGAGAGTTTAATGGCTTGCGGGGAAAAAGGGCGATGCCTCCCGCATATTGCCGCTATTGCGGCACAAGCCGACCGATTGTACTTCAAACCTGGATCTGCTGTGTTGTGCCCAAAGGCGACATGACGGGTTCACGAAAGCGGACTTGGCGCGGCAAGAGCGAATGTCCGTTAAAGTTTATATGCCGCCCTCACAACCGATTCATAATTTTCGGCCGCGAATTCAAATGGCCCTATCGCGATGGGTTGTGGATCTTCATAGCCATTTTCATAGGCGAAATCACCCCAGACGTAAGAATCCTCAGTCTTGGTGATCTTGCATCCGAACGCTCCACAGCCAATATCGGCACATTCCGGGCAGACGTAGATTAGGCTTCTACCGGATTCTGTTTCGGGCTTTTCTTGCAGAAGAAGCTGCTTCAGGCTGTGCTCATTTAGCTTGTGCCAACCTCTCGCGAAACAACCCAAGAAGTCTTTGTGCCCACCAAGTTCTTTGACAATCCTGTCGAGCATGGGATTACCGTCGATTACGAAATCACATGAGTAGCTCTCGTGAACTGTCACTCTCCCGTTTTCTTGATGGCCTTTTCTGAACAGGACCTTAAAGTCTAGTACGACCATTCCTCAACCTATTACCCGTTATTCGTCCGCTTTGCGCAGACCCCTCTATCGTCCGTTCATGGGACAACTCGGTCATCCCGCATATGTCGAATTTATGACGAGTACCGGACGGATTGTACTTCAATCTTAGGCAAGCAGCCGCGAGCCCATTAGGAAAACATCCGGCGCAATGCCCTTTGGTTATCGAGACCTACGCGGGCTACCGGCCTTCAGTCCGGATGAATACGATTTACCATGGATTGAGCCTGCTTCAGGAAGGGGGTGAGGATCGATGGTTCCGGGACAAATTTACGATAACAACTTTCAAAAGCGGCCATACCGTTTTCGCGAATTCGATCCGGTGCTGCTCTCAGATGATTTTCCAGGTTCGCGTCATGAATTACTTTGCCGTTACTGGTCGCATCCCTATAGATGCCAACTGCCCTATCTGCTCTCGCATCATAGTTTTTCCATATCTTGCTGCACTCCGGAATTTCAGGTGCCTTTACCTCCCCGGACATCGTGAAGCGCCGATTCCCGATCCAGACATCGACGGAGATCATATTCGGAGGAAAGGGTCCGTAATCCTGTGCCGCTTCATAGAGGGTGGCATAAACGAAGTCCTGCCCAACGGCCTTCTGCACAGGCAAGACCGCGAATACATCGGGGTCGTTAGGAATGACGGACATTGCATAAAGATCTTCCATGCTCGACGGCGGATGGGATGGATCTGCCGAAAAATTAATCAGCAAGCTGGCTGTTGTGACAGTGAGTGACTTATGGTCGGAACTGCCATAAGCCAGACCATCCAGTTTGTCACATGGAGTTTCACCATCCTCGTCAGGAAGAATTGTAAGGCCGCCTTTACCTGAAAAGCCATCGACGTTAATCGGCCCTATAATCTTCTCGGTAGGTTCCTGCAGTGCATCAAGCGGACTGTAGTCGGTATATACCCCTTTATCTTTGATTGACTTACAAGCCGAATCGCGCAGCTTTAGATAATTCGCCTCGGCGGAAGAGATCACCGGAATAGGTGTTTTTGTACCCGGCTCTCCCGCGCACGCAGTTCCGCTCAAAAGCAGTGCGGCAGCAAGGAAAATACAGTTGGCCCTAAAATGCATTTTTACCTCTTTACATGAAATTAAATCAATGAAGCCCGCATAGGTCCGATTTGCGTAGCGTAATCGGACGCATGTCATTCGCCCCGCACGTCCACATCTGCGTCGCCACACCAACCCACAGGATAGGCACCAGCCCGCGTAGCTCGTGGCCTGGGCTTCGCCTTGCCCAGTCCCACCTGCCGCCTGAGGAGCGCTTCCGCCTTACGCGCGTTGAGCCGGTCTGGTGATTTAATGCGCATAGATCAGGGCGACCGCGTTTAGCCAGAGCAGGCGCAGCCCGGTGCCCACCATGACAAAGCCCCAGCAGGCGAGATAAAGCCCGGCGGCGAAGGTCATGCCGCGCGGTCGCAGCTTCCGCGTTTCCCTTGCCATCGCAAGCAATATCGCCCCCAGCGTCAGGCTGGCGAAGATCGTCTCCAGCAGCGCCGTGCCATAGCTCCCGTTCTCCAGCATGGCTGAGAGCACCCACAGGCTGGCATAAACCGCCAGCCTGCGCGAGGGCTTCTTGCGCGGCGCTTCGGCCACTGCCGCATCAATCATGGCCGCGCTCGCTGCCAGCGGCGGGTGGTCCACGCCTGAGCTTCGCGCCTCAGTCATCGTTCGACGCCTGCGGTATGGGCGATGGGTTGGGGATTGCGGGCTTCCTGCAGTTCTTTTTCATCATGTGCACGAGATAGACAACCAGGTTGGCGGCATCATACGGGAGGATAGCCCAAAAGAAAAAGCCCGGCGGGAGGCGCAGCGAGCGCGGGACGTGCTGAGGCACGAAACGCATCGGTCGCGGTATCGAACCCCCAGAGTCCTGGCTGCGCCCGCCAGGCATGCGCCGAAAAATATGCTCGCTGCATCAGCACCCTCGTTTTGTGACAGGCTTGTCGCATGGGAAGCGGAACACTATACTCTGCGGCTCGGGAGAACACGCCGGATCGCGGGTTCAAGATCGGGCGTTCAATAAAGGGGGAACACGTAATGCGTTATCGCAAGCTTTTCTACGCCTGTCTGGCGTCTGTCACCTTGCTGAGCGGCTGCGCCAGCTCAAGTCCACCGCGGGATCTGGATGATCCCACCAATTCCCTGTATTTCGGCCATATCGATATGTCGGATGCGCCTGGCGGCGTGAATGCCGCCGATGTCGAGCAGATCGCGCCGCCGACCAAGTTTCCTTACTGGAAGCCGGGCCTGCGCAAGGGGCTCTTCTGTCTTGCGATTTTGCCGCCCGGTTCCTACCAGGTCACGGATTTCTCGGGCGGGGATATGGTGTACGACTTTCCGCGGCAGGGCAATCCGACCTCCGTCCGCATCCGCAAGCCCGGCATTTACTTCGTTGGCTCGTACAAATACGTCCCGGTGAAGACCGGATTCTTCGAAGGCGCGAAGTTCGCCATCAAGCGGGTGAACAAGCCGACGGAGGCGGAGCTGCTCAGGCGTATTCTGGAATATCCTGACATCCAGAAGTCCGCCTGGAAGAAGAAGATCGAAGCGCGTCTCGCGCACCTGCGCCAATGAGGCCGGGCATCTACAGGGCGGCGGCCGCCCTTTTGCTGGCCGCATTGCTCAGCGCCTGCGCCGGGCCGCCGCGCCTGCCGCTGAACAAGCTGTCCGAGGCGAAGCCGGGTGAGACCATCGTCGTCGGCCGTGTCGAAATCGTACCGCCGCTGGCAGAGAACGAACAGAAGCTGACGGTGGGCAGCGGATACCTTAAAGACCAGCTGATTCTGATCACCAGCGACAAGTTTCGGCGCCTGACGGCCGAACCAACGCCGGGCGAATACACCGGCCGCATCGAGGCCAGGCTGGACAAGGACTTCACCGTGCGCAGCAGCAACAAGCCGTTCTATATTCTTGCCGGCGGCATAATGACCAACGGAGAGGACGGCCAGATGGCCTGGTTTCCCGGCGGGCTGGAAGTCCCGATCCGCCCCGGCGACAAGGCGATCTACATCGGCACCCTGCGCTATTACCGGAACGAGTTCATGGACGTCAAGAAGACGGTCCTGGTGGACGACTACGCCCGGGCGAATGCCGAATTCAAGAAGACCTACGGCGCTCGCTACTCGCTGCGCAAGGCGCTGGTCAGGCCGGTCAGGTAAGCACGCGCTGCCCGGGCAGCGCTCAGTGCTGCTGCTCCGCGATGTGCAGGTTCATCTCGTTGCCCTGATGTTCATGCTCGTGCTGTTTCTTCATGCGCTTGGCCGCGCGTTTTTCCTTCGCGGTGTGCAGCGGTTTCTTCTTTTCGTCCTTGGTGAAGTGGCGTGAGTGTGACATGGCTACGCTCCTTATGGTCGTTCAAAAGGAAAACTGCCCATATGACGGGTCATGGAAAAATCCATGCTGTCACGCTACGCCTATGGTGCGCGCTTGTCCAGTCGGGTGGAGGAGGGGGGCTTGACACGCCTTGCGGGGCGCGCCTCGCCTCACCACGCCGACCGCTTGTAGCGGTATATCCGGAAGCCGTTGCCCTGTTCGTAGCCGTCCTGCTCCCAGCCGCGCGCGAGTATGCGGTCGGTGATGATCGCCATCGCCGCCCCCATGGTGTCGTTCAGGCTGTCGGCAATGGGCAGGGTAAAGGCCTCGGCGCTGCCCTTGTGGGTGTCTATCGCCGCGAGCGCTTCTTCCACGGTGGTGCAGGGTCTGACGTTCATGTGCGCCTCCTGGGCGGTCAGCGGAGCCAGTCGCACCGCCGCCGTGGCGTGCACATCCGCGCGGTGCGGGAATACTTGCATCTTCGGGGAGAGGTGGGTGTATATGCGCCGCGCCGTGCGCGGCTTGCCCCCTTGCGGAAAGTATAGCGCATCAGCGCACTGGGCGCGTCACCACCTCCACATCGGGCAGGTGGTCGAACACTTCCTCCACCGTCCGGTATGTCGTCAGCGTCGCCACCACGATGGGCAGCGGCTCGGGCCAGATCTCGGGCAGGGTGCATTCGCCGGGCTTGTCGGCGGGGTAGGGCAGCGCCTCCAGCGGCGGCGCGCAGTCCGCATGCAGGCCGGGCTTTTCGCCGCGCGGGTCCATGCGATACCAGCCGTAGCCGCTGAGGTAAGCCGCCGCCATGCCGTGCAGGTAATACTGCGGCGGCTCCGTGGGCGCGGAGAGGCGCTGGTAGCACAGCCCGGCGGGGATGGCGTTTGCGCGCAGCAGCGCGGCCAGCAGATGCGCCTTGGCGAAGCAATAGCCGGTGCCGTGCGCGAGCACGTCCGAGGCCTTGCAGGTCACGGGGTTGCGGCGGTGGTCCCAACTGTGCAGGATAGAATCGCGCACGTAATGGAAGCAATTGCGCGCCGTCTCCACCTCCGTGCCGCAGCCTTCTGCCAATGCAGCCGCCCTGGTAGAGACCAGCGGGTCTTCCCAGTCGATATAGGTGCTGCTCGCGAGATAGGGGGTGAAGTCGGTCATGGCGATGCCGCGTTCGCGCTTGTTGGGCGGATTATGATGCCACCGTTTGCCGGCGGCCGAAACAAAAAAACAGCCGTACGCAGCGGCTGTTTTTTCGGCGGCCCCGGTGCGGCCTAGCGCGATTCGAGGCCCGCGCAGGAACTGCCCAGCCAGCGCGACTTGCTGTCCGCATGCAATTTGAATCCGCTCGCGCCGTTCACGTCGGTGACGGAAACGACCTCCGTCGGCGACTGCGCCTCCACCTTGATGTGCGCGTGCGACGCATGCGGACCGGTGCAGGTGATCTCCACTTCCAGGCTGGTCGCCGTGCGCGAGAGGATCTTCTTCTTGCATTCCGGGCGGTCCGGATTGTCCGCCATGAGTTTGTCCATATTGTCGCTTGCCTTCAGGCAGCTCTTGTTGTTGGAGGTCACCGGCTTGCCCGCGCGCATCGCCAGCATTTTCTCTATCATGGCGCGGCGCTCCGGCGGCAACTGCGCCATTTGCTCCTTGGTCGGCCGGGGCATATCGGCGTGGGGCAGCCCGCTCATGGTGCTGGTGACGGTGGTCTCCCACGCGCCGGGCTTGGCGCCCAGCGGTGTTGCCTGCACGCAAAGCGGTGCGGCGGCCAGCGCCAAGGCGCAGGCGATCGAACGGTTCAATTTCATGAATTCTCCCTGTTGGTATTATGGGCGCGGCGATGTCCCGCGCAAGATCGGTGCGCGCGGCCGGACAGCCGGCGCCGGATTATCATAGGGGATTCGCCCCGCCTCGGCAATGCTCGCCGCATATCGCAGACATGCCATGCCCGCAGCCTCAGGGCGCGAGGCTGCCCGCCGCGCGTTCAGCGCCGCGCGCTGCGCTTCAGATAGCCCCAGCCCGCGCCCAGCACCAGGCCGCCGGTGTGCGCCCAGTTGGCGACGGGGCCCAGCAGGCCCGTCCAGCACAGCGCAAACCAGCCCAGCATGATGAGCACCGTGTGCTGCGTCAGCGTGATGCCGAAGCGCGGGTTGTACTTGCCCTGCATCCACACATAGCCGAAGAATCCATAGAGCACGCCCGACATCCCGCCGAAATTCGGGTTGCCCGTCAGCAGGTATTCCGTCAGGTTGGAGCCTATGCCCACCGCCAGCGTAAAGCCCAGCACAAAGCGGCTGCCCTTGAGCTGCTCCACCAGCCGCCCCAGATCCCACAGCATGAACATGTTGAAGAGCAAATGCATCGGCCCGAAGTGCAGAAAGATGGGCGTCAGCAGCCGCCACACCTGGCCGGAAAGCGCCGAACCGAAGCCGCCCTGGAACGGCCCCGAGATCTTCAGCGCATCCACCACCGGCCCCGGCTGCCCCAGTCCCGAAAGCAGGGCCACCACCACGCAGATCGCGATCAGCGCGCTGGTCACCGGAAAATAGCGCAGCCACGCGCTCACCACCGGCGGCAGGCCCGCGCGCCGCGGCAGCCAGTCCGGGCGCGCGTGCGGCTGGCGCCGTTCAGGCCGCGACTTGCGCGACGAATACCAGTCGTAGAGATACATCCCGAGCAGAAAGCCAGCGATGATGACGAGGAGTTCCATATGTTGTGAGACAGCGCGCCGCTGCGAATCGAAGTAAGGAAAGGCGGGCCACAACCCGCGCCGCCATCATAAAGAATGCGTGCGCGCCTAGCAACTACGGAAACACCCGGCTGCGTGCCCTTGATTTCCGGTCCTCGCCCTATCATCCGCGCCAGACCTCAACGACGCCCGGCCTTCAGCCGCACCGAGCCCCATGCCTCAATTCACCCTCATCGAAACCACCGTATCCGACAAGGCCGAAGCGCTCATGCCCCTGCTGCGCGCCCACGCGCAGGAACTGGCGGATGCCTCCGCGCTGAAGAACGCCGCCCCGAACTGGGAAGCCTACCGCGCGCTTGAAAACACCGGCGCGCTGCTGGCCATCGTCGCCTATGCCGGGGAGGAAATTGCAGGCTACGCTACCGCCTTCATCGGCGGGCATCTCCATCATTCCGGGCTGCGCTATGCCCACAGCGATGCGCTGTATGTCGCGCCCCCGCACCGCCGCGGCGGTCTCGGCCTCGCGCTCATCCGCGAAGCCGAGCGCGTGGCCAGGGCAAAGGGCGCGCGCCTGATGCTGTGGCACGCCAAGCCGGATACCGCGCTGGAAAAAATCCTGCCGCGCATCGGCTATCGCGTCGAAGAAACCGCTTTCTGCAAGGAGATCTGAGATGGGATCAGCCGTTCCCTATGTCGCCATGTTCGCCGCCAACGCCATCCTGTCGGACATGAACCAGCCCGCCAAGCCGCCCACTCCGCCGCCGCCTCCGCCACCCCCGCAGGCGGCGAAGATGCCCAGCGTGGCCAGCCTTTACGGCGCAATGGGCGGCGCCGGCCAGGCCGGCGGCCCCGGTGGCAATGGAAAGCCGGGGCCGGGCCAGACCTTCCTCACCGGCAGCAGCGGCGTGGACCCCAACGCGCTCACGCTCAACAAGCCCACGCTCCTTGGAGAATGAGATGAGCCTACCCTCGCAAAAACAGCAAGTCATCACCCGTCTCGGCCAGCTCAAGGCCGAGCGCGCCACCTGGCTCGCGCACTGGCAGGAAATCTCGCTCTATCTCCTGCCGCGCAACGGCCGCTACTTCGTGCAGGATCGCAATAAGGGCTGGAAGCGCTACAACAACATCTACGACAACACCGGCACCCGCGCCCTGCGCACCCTGGCCGCCGGCCTGATGGGCGGGTTGACCAGCCCCGCGCGGCCCTGGTTCCGGCTCACCACCTCCGACCCCGATCTGGCCCGGCACTACCCGGTCAAGCTCTGGCTGGCGCAATCCACACGGATCATGCTCGACGTGTTCCAGAAGTCCAACACCTATCGCGCCCTGCACGGCATCTACGAGGAACTGGGCGCCTTCGGCACCGCCGCCTGCGTCGTCGCCGAGGACTACAACACCGTCATCCACCATTACCCGCTCACCGCCGGCGAATACTGGATCGCCACCGACTGGCAGGGCAGGGTGTGCACGCTCTACCGCGAATTCGAAAAAACCGTGGGCGCGCTGGTCAAGGAATTCGGCATCAACAACGTCAGCAGCACCGTCAAATCCATGTACGACAGCGGCTCGCTGGACAAATGGGTGACCATCGTGCACGCCGTGGAGCCGCGCGCCGACCGCGACCCGTCCAAGAAAGACGCGAAGAACATGCCGTGGAAATCGGTGTATTACGAGCTGGGCGGCGACCCGGACAAATGCCTGCGCGAATCCGGCTACAAGACCTTCCGCGTCCTCGCCCCGCGCTGGGCCGTCGCCGGCGGCGACGTCTACGGCAATAGCCCAGGCATGGAAGCCCTGGGCGACATCAAGCAACTGCAGCAGGAGCAGCTGCGCAAGAGCCAGGGCATAGACTACATGAGCAACCCGCCCCTGCAAGTGCCCTCCAGCCTCAAGAACCGCGACATCGACAGATTGCCCGGCGGGATTACGTTCTACGACCCCTCCGGCGTCCAGCCCGGCATCCGCAGCATGTTCGAAGTCCAGCTCGACCTCAACCACCTGCTGGCCGACATCCAGGACGTGCGCGGCCGCATCAACGGCTCCTTCTACGCCGACCTCTTCCTCATGCTCGCCAACGACGTGGACACGCGCAAGACCGCCACCGAAGTCGCCCAGCTACAGGAAGAAAAAATGCTCATGATAGGCCCCGTCCTCGAGCGCCTGCACAACGAACTGCTCAGCCCACTGGTGGACATGACCTTCGATGCCCTGCTGCACGGCCACGTCTTGCCGCCGGTTCCGCCCGAGCTGCACGGCCAGGACCTCAACATCGAACTGGTCTCCATGCTCGCCCAGGCCCAGCGCGCCATCGCCACCAACGGCATAGACCGCTTCGTCGCCAACCTCGGCCAGATCGCCAGCTTCAAGCCCGACGTGCTCGACAAATTCAACGCCGACGAATGGGCCGAAATCTACTCCGATGTGCTCGATGTCGACCCCGAACTCATCGTCCCCGATGAACAAGTCGCCATCGTGCGCCGCCAGCGCGCCCAGCAGCAGGCCGCCGCCCAGCACAGCGCCATGCTCAACCAGCAGGCCGACACCGCCGCCAAACTCGCCAACGTTCCGACGCAAGGGGGCAGCAGCAACGCCGCCAGCGACGTGATGGGCATGTTTTCCGGGTACGGCGGGTGAATGGAGAGAAGGGTGCGTTGTCTGTCATGCAAGCGGATCGTAATTCCGCTGAACATCAGGCGATCTTCCCGAATCCACCCTCAATTCTGATCCACAGGTATGGCAAACATATATACGACCAAATTCGTCAGCAAGACGCGTCTGGAGGATGGATTTCTTGCCGTCATTCACGCACTTTGCACAAAGCAGATGCGGCGGCTCGCCGTTCTCCATGCCTGGCTTCAGCGCAAAAGCGAAAACACCCTGTCCGATTGGCTGAAGCTGATAACGCTCTATCTCACGGTCCCAGTTTTCAGACTCCATGATTTGCTTTTCAAGGTCGCCTATCTTGCGCAGCAAAGACGTATTTTCAACCTGCATTGCGTGGACGCTGGATTGCAGTTGAATGAAAGCCTCTTGAAATTTTATCAATTGGGCATTGCGCTTTGCCTCGTCGGACATGGATACCATGTCCTTAACCAGCTTAGGAAGCTCGATTATCAGGGAGATGACTGACGACGGTTCCATGGTGATTCGTTCCGGGGTGTAGGTTGAACATTCTAGCACCGTCCGTCATGTGACGCGCAACCTCGCTTCCTGCAGCGAGGGTCACGCTGCAATAGCGGGATAAGCGTCTCGTTTCCCTCAGATTTTTTCAACCCGACGAAAGGAGAATCACCATGGACCCCTTCCTCAGATCATCCCAATCCCTGCCCGTCGAAAGCGCGCTGGCCGTCACCCCCTCCGACACCGCCGACCTCGCGCCGCCCTCGGGCGACCCGAACAAGGCCACGCGCGCGCTGCTCATCGGCGGCGCGGGCACCGCCCAGGTGGACATGGCCGACGGCACCACCGTCACGCTCACCTTCCCGGCCACCGCCTGCGGCCTCATGCTGCCCATCGCCGTGAAAAAGATCCACGCCACCGGCACCACCGCCACCGCCATCGTCGCGTTTTACTAGGAGAACCCCATGGCCAAGACCACGCAAGCAACAGCAGCCCAGCCCGATGACAGCGCCATCACTCTCAGCCTGAGCGAAGCACAACTCAAGGCGCTCGGCCTCAACAAACTGCCCGCGCCGGGCGCAGAAGTGCAGCTCCGCGCCACCGCGAAGGTAACCGCTCCTGGAAAAGCGGCCAGTCCGGTCAAAACGTCCAGTCCGGCCAAAGCCGATAGCGCCTCCGACACCGACCACGATGGCGACCAGGATGGCGACCAGGATGCCGGGGACTATGCCCAGGGCGGCGACACCGATGCCGACGGCGCGGAGCAGGGCGGCACCGGCGAAGACCGCAAGACCGCCGCGCTCACCCTGCACCTCACCGGCCTCACCCTCACCCAGCCGCACAAGGCGCCGGACAAAGTGCTCTACGGCAGCGGCGACTAGGTCCGGACGGCGGCCATTCCCTTTACATGGCAGTGGCCGCCGCTATAATCCCCGCAGGCTATCATGTGCAAAAGGGGAGCATCATGTCGGACGAAGCCGGATTTGCCGTACCCAAGGAGAGCCTGAAGAAGCTCTACATAATATACGGCCTGAGCGGGGTGGGGATCGCGCTGGTCTTCCAGCTCGCGCAGCCGAAATTCAGCTTCGGCCAGTTCGCGGGCGGCGCGCTCATTCTCCTCGGAGCCCTGGCCTTCGCCTTCTATGTGACCGTCACGACCAAGGTCATCTTCCTGTCGGCAGAAGGCATCAGCGGGCCGGGCGCGCTGGGGCGCCGCATCAGCTTCGTCTGGTCTGATAACGTATCGGTGCGCAGCGCGGTGTATTCGAAGATGCCCGGCCTCGCCATAGAGGATAAAGGCAGGAAACGCATCACCTTCCCGCTGGCCATTGCGCGCCACCCGGAATTCCAGCACACGCTGCGCCGTCTTGCGCCGCCTGGCCATGCGCTCCTCACCGCCATCGACAAGTTGCAGTAACGCCCAGGCCCGCATTGACGCGCATGTAAGAAAGGACTAATGTAATTTCCGAGTGTGTATTCCTGAATTCCGGTTAAGGGAGGTGCATATGAAGTACCTGACTGCATTACTCATTCTTCCTGCATTATTTCTGCTTCCGGGGTGCCAGAGCGCGCCGCCCGAGCCCGCCGTCAAGTCCGACAACCTGACCGTCGGCACCGTCCAGAAAGAGATCCGCATCGGCATGTCCGGCGCGGATGTCGTCAGCGTGCTGGGCTCGCCCAACATGGTAACCACCGACGACAAGCGCCGCGAAACCTGGGTCTACGACAAGGTCGCGACCGAGAGCGTGTCGCGCTCCGACACCGGCTGGGTGTTCGCACTCATCGCGGGCGGCCGCTCCAGCACGGCTTCCAGCTCCACCACGCAGCGCACCCTGACCATCATCATCAAGTTCGACGAGAACGGCAAGGTGCGCGACTTCGCCTATCATTCGTCGAAGTTCTAGCGGACCGGCGCGAGCGGTCCGGTTGAGTGGAGGAGCATCATGGGTGGAGCGCATCCAGCGCGGAAAACGCCGGTCGGCGCCAGGCCGCCGTTGAAGCGCAGGCGGCTCGGGCGCCTGCTGTTGGCGGCGGTGCTGCTGCCCGTGCTCGCGCTGACCGCCTGCCAAACCCCGCCGCCCAAGGACGCCTTCCTGCTTCCCGGCAGCACGGTGGAGGAGCGGGAGATGCAGTCGCGCCTGTACGAAACAAAGGACGAAGTGAAGCTCATCGCCGCGGGCATAGGCGTGCTGCAGGACATGGGCTACTCCATAGACGAGACCGAGAAGAGCCTGGGCCTGGTCACCGCCTCCAAGACCGTGGACGCGCGCAGCAATGCGCAGATGGCCGGCGCCGTGGCCGTGATCCTGCTGGGCGGGAATCCGCCGCCCATAGACCGGGCGCAGACCATACGCGTCAGCCTGGTCACCACGCCGTCGCAACTGAAGAAGGGCGAGTTCATCGCCCGCGTCACCTTCCAGCGCATCATCATCAATTCGGAAGGTAACGTCTCGCGCGTCGAGACCATCAACGACAAGAAGATCTATCAGGAATTCTTCGAGAAACTCTCAAAATCCGTCTTTCTGGAAGGGCATCATTTATGAAAACGCGCAAGATACTGCCCCTGCTGTTGCTGGCGCTCCTGGCCGGATGCGCTGCGCCGCCCGAAAGCCACATCCTCGAAGGAGAGGAGCAGGTCAAGCTGCGCGCCATGGAAACGCGGGCGTTCGACACCAGCGACAAGAACGCGGTGCTGCGCGCCGTCATCTCCACCCTGCAGGACCTGAGCTTCGTCATCGACAAGGCCGACGCCGACCTCGGCACCGTCACCGCCACCAAGCTCAGCGGCTATCGCATCCGCATGACCGTTACCGTGCGGCCCGGGGCCGGCAAGCAACTGCTCGTGCGGGCCAGCGCGCAATACAACCTGAAGCCGATCGAAGACCCCGAGGTCTACCAGCGCTTCTTTGCCGCGCTGTCCAAGGCACTGTTCCTGCAGGCGAACGCGGTGGAATGAGCACGGCCGCGGCGGCCGCACGCCGCCATACCGTTGCGTGGTATGATTTTTTTGAAAAAGCAGCATCAGCAGCACATAAGGCATCAACACCGAGAGGGGGTGCGACCATGAGCGCATTGATTGAAGTGATGGACCGGCTGGACCGCAGGCTGCCGCTGGCCGGTGAAGTGAAGGCGTTTCAGGACCTGGAAGAGGTCATCTGCGCCTTGCAGGAGGAACTCGGGCACGGCGTGCGCCTGCAGAGCCTGGACGATGGCAGTGTGGAAAGCCTGTCCGACGCGCAGCGCAGACTATTCGAGACCATCGTCTACCTGCAGGGAGCGTGGATGCTGCTGTCAGACATCGCCAGCGACGGCGTCTACTCGATCTTCTACAAGTGCACCGGGGAAGAGATCGAGCTGTGCCGTGCGGCGCTGAGGCGCGGCGATGAGCCCTTGCTCGAGCTGTTCGAAGAGGCCTACAGCCTGGTGGCCGGGCAGCTCGACATCGTACCCGACGCCAACATCATCGCGCGGCGGCCGGAGGAATCGCCCTATGATCTGGTGGACAGGGAAACGCTGGCCCGCCTCGACGACATCGAGAACCGCATAGAGGCACAGCGCATGGAGGCCATCGAGCGGCTGATCGCCTGTTATCACCGGGCGCGCTTCACGCGTCCAGCGTGATGTGGGTCGTGTCCTCTGCGAGATTGGCGCTATTGCTCACCAGGCGGTAGACCACGCCCGTCACCAGCAGCGCGGCCAGCAATAGCCCGTATGCCACGGGGTTCATCGACTGCATGCCTGCGTCCCGGGCGGCGATCGCCTCCACCGGCTGCATGATGATCTCGCGGATGATGGAAATCATCGCCACCACCACGAACACCCGCGCATAGACGCGGCCGGTCTGGATGTAGTCGATCTCGGCGGAGATCAGCGTGGACAGCGTCCACAGGATGAACAGCGAGCCCAGCGCCTGCAGGAAGCCCTGGGCAGCGTTGCCGGTCTGCCAGGCGTGGAATATCTTCACGCCCACATCCCAGATCACCATCGCGCAGGCAATACCCAGCGCTAGCGCAAGCAGCAGGTGCATCAAGCGGTTGAACCCGTACATGCCTGCGATCAGTCTTTTTTCGAACATGGATTGCCCCCGGTTTTTGGCGCAGCGCTCTTGGCATGGGCTGCGCGGCGCCATTATCGCGGCAAATCAATAAAAGGAAAAGCGGCTCAAAAAAAACAGAAGCGGACGCATGAAAAAAAGGCCTGAAGGAACAGAGGAGGAGGAGGAGGAGAGATTCCTTCAGGCCAAGGGGGAGTCGAGTTTCAGCGGCAGAGCCGTGGCTTGCGAGATGGCGCGCGCGAGGTCCCGCACCCAGCCCGCGTCGCGCGTCAGTTCCGGCCCGTGGTAGGTCGGGTCGAAGAGCACGATGGGGTCCAGGCTGTGGATGATGGGCACCGCCCCGTCGTCGCGCCGCTGCAGGCGTACGCCCCGCCACAGCCAGGAAGAAGAAAGGAAGCCATGCGCGCAGGAGAAGTGGGAGTTCGCGAATCGCCGCCATGGCCCGACATAGCATCGCCGGAGCGCGGTTTCACCGGCCCTGAAGCGGCCCACCAGCCTGCCGCGGCGCCACAGGCGAAGCTCGCCCTCATGCTCGGCCCACACGATGGAGGCGCCGTGGATATACGGCGCCGAGCAGGAGCCGGCGTACACGCGCATTTCCGTGCGGAGCGCCGCGATCACTTCCTCGCGCGCACCGGGCACCAGCCATGCGTCGAGCACGAGCTTCACGCGGTTTCTGTTCTCCGCGAAAAAGAGGGTGTGTTCCGGCTGTCCCTGGCGCGAGCAAGCAGGGTTGTATGTCACCACCAGCGTATGGTGCGGGCGGCGGGCCAGCAGCGCCAGCGCGGCGCTGCTGCTCATCGGCTCTTCATTACATATGTGCAGTGTATTCATCGCAGCCGTCCGAACTTTCATTTCCTTCTGTCATGGAACAGTCGCCGCTGCATGATCTTCCCTGCCGTGCCATGCAATTCGTGGTCGCGCAGGGGATGCAATCGAGTGGAGCGCAGTATAGACAGCGCACCTCGTTTCTGTCACCTATCAGAACTGATAGGTGGGAGTTGAACCTGGGTGTGAATGGGTAAGCTGCAGGATATGCCGATTGGCTAATTTGAAGCATGCGGCCCTGTGCGGCCGCATGCGAGCGTCATTTGCAGTTCTGTTTGACGGTGATGTTGTACTTGTTGCGGGTGGAGGCGCTGGGGATGTAGAACTCCATGATCTCGGGGAAGGCCGTCGAGCCGTCGCTGCGCATCGCGTGCTTGATCTTGCGCACGCGATAGCACAGCGTGATGTTATGGCCGCTCATGTAGGCGCGCCCGCTGGTTTCGTCCACCACCTGCGTGGCGTTGGATTGCACCACCACATGCACCAGGAAATGCAGTTTCGCATCCCACGAAACGATGGGCTTGTTGTAGGCGTCGGCAGGCATATAGAACGCCAGTCCGCCGCTGATCACCCGCATCTTTACTTTCACCGGCTTCGCCATCGCCGGCAGCACACAGGCAGCCAGAACAATTGCGACCAGCAAACGCAGCAGCGTTGGCGCCGGCTTTGCCTGTTTCATTTACTTCTCCTTCCGGATATATCGTGGATTTATAATATTTCTGCGTGCAGCATCTGCCGTGATGTAAAGCATATGCGCCACGTATGGCTCATTATAGTCCAAGGCGCGCAGCCCCTGCGGCGCTATGCGGAATTAACCACAAAAATTTCCCGGAACAATCGGCATCCACGCATCGCACCGCCGCGCGCGGCGCAGCGCCCGGATCAGAAGCGCGAACCCGGCTGCGCGAGAAAGGCCACTTCCTCCGGCGTCGAGGCGCGGCCCAGAATATCATTGCGGTGCGGATAGCGCCCGAAGCGGTCTATGATCGCCTTGTGCTTCTGCTCATAGTCGAGCGCGGACGCATTGCCCAGGCGCGCGAACAAAGCATCGGC
>Ga0075276_10000209_pt1 | contig 17371 bp, 15 predicted proteins | sample SF_Rice_5C_80N_4_FD_69770 | JGI IMG/M metagenome (GOLD analysis project Ga0075276, IMG submission 69770) | Rice paddy soil microbial communities from Twitchell Island, California, USA - SF_Rice_5C_80N_405 | ecosystem: Environmental > Terrestrial > Soil > Paddy field/soil | place: USA: Twitchell... | reverse complement strand
CTTTCGAAATCGAGCAGAAGAAGTACGCCCTGGGGGCCTCCACCAGCTACCAGGTGCTGCAAACGCAGCGCGACCTGGCGCAGGCGGAATCGGCGCGGGTGGCGGCCATGGCGGCTTATGAAAAGTCGCGGGTGGAGTTGGACCGCGTGACCGGCCTGACCCTGACGCACAACGGGATCGAAATCGCCGATGCCGAAAACGGGCACGTCCAGAAGGCGCCGGAAGTTCCTGGTGTGATGCCGCGCACCGATTTGACCGACCAGAAGGCCGCTCCCGCCAGCGACCTGCCCGGGCCCTCGCTGTGAAGGAGGCAATGACCGAACGTATACAATCCTCGGGTAAGGCCGCCAAAATGACTTCTGCCAGCCTGCCCGCGCCGCGCATTCTGGTCGCCGACGACCAGCGCGACGTTATTGAAGCCCTGCGGCTGCTGCTCAAGCCCGAAGGCTATCAGGTAGGTGCGGTGTCCTCCCCCGCCGGTGTTCTGGAGGCGCTGCAGAAGCAGGAGTTCGACGCCGCCCTGATTGACCTGAACTACACTCGCGACACCACCTCCGGCCAGGAAGGTCTGGACCTGCTCTCCCAGATCCAGGCCGCGGACAGTACGTTCCCGGTGATCGTGATGACCGCCTGGGGCAATGTGGACCTGGCGGTGGAGGCCATGCGCCGCGGCGCCCGCGACTTCATCCAGAAGCCGTGGGAGAATGCGCGCCTGCTTTCGGTGTTGCGCACCCAGGTGGAACTGGGCCGGGCGCTGCGCATGGGGCAGCGGTTGGAGGCGGAAAACCGGCTGCTGCGGGCGGAGGGACGGCCCAGCTTCATCGCCGAATCGGACGCCATGAAGCCCATCCTGCAACTCCTTACCCGGGTGGCGCCTTCCGACGCGAACGTGCTCATTACCGGCGAGCACGGCAGCGGCAAGGAGGTGGTGGCGCGCACCCTGCATGTATTGTCCCACCGCGCCCACCGGCCGTTTGTGGCGGTAAACACCGGTGGACTGCCGGAGGGCGTGTTTGAAAGCGAGCTCTTCGGCCACGTGAAAGGCGCGTTTACCGACGCCCGTTCGGACCGCGTCGGCCGCTTCGAGCTGGCCGATGGCGGCACCATTTTTCTGGACGAGATCGCCAACGTACCGGCCTCACAGCAGGCCAAGCTGTTGCGCGTGCTGGAGCTGGGTGAAATGGAGCCGGTGGGCTCGTCTAAGACGAGGCGGGTGAACGCGCGCGTGATTTCCGCCACCAACGCCGACCTGAACCAGGAGGTAGGGGCAGGGCGCTTTCGCCAGGACCTGCTGTTTCGCTTAAACACCGTGGAAATCCATCTCCCCCCCTTGCGGGAGCGCCGGCAGGATATTTCCGTGCTGGCCATGAACTTCCTGAAACGTTATTCGGAACGCTATGGCAAGCGCCTGAGCGCCTTTGACGCCGCCGCCTTGCGCGCCATGCTGGAATACTCCTGGCCGGGCAACGTTCGCGAACTGGACCACTCAGTGGAGCGGGCGGTCCTGCTGGCGGAAGGCGAGCAGGTGCGGGTGAGCGACCTGGGGCTGCGCGGGGCGCGCGATGGCGGACAAAAGATGGAAGATATGAGCCTGGAAGAAGTAGAGTCTCTGCTGGTGCGCAAGGCGCTGGCCCGCTATGGCGGTAATATCAGCCAGGCAGCGGAGGCCCTGGGCCTGAGCCGCAGCGCGCTCTACCGCCGGCTGCAGAAGTATGGAATCTGATTTGGCCAAACCGGCCGTCACACAGTCTTCCCGCACCGGTGCTGCCAGGCCGCGTCCGCATGGCCGGCCCCGCATGGCCCACGAAAACCGGGTGCTGCTGTTTGCCCTGGCCTCGGGGCTGGCCGGAGTTATTCCCGCCATGGTGCTGCTGTGGACCGGCGCCTACTCCGGCAGCACGCAGTGGACTCTCACCCTGGTCATCGTGACCTGCTGGCTGGCTTTTTCCTTCACCGTCCGCGGCATTGTGATGCGCCCCCTGCAGACGCTGGCCAACATGCAGGCCGCGTTGCGCGAGGGCGACTTCTCCATGCGCGCCCGCGTGGGCAATCCGGAAGACGCGCTGGGTGAATTGATGCGCGAAGTAAACGCGCTTTCCGAAATGCTGCGGGAGCAACGCCTGGGTGCGCTGGAGGCCAGCGCCTTGCTGGGCACCGTTATGGCGGAAATTGACGTCGCGGTGTTTACCTTTGACCCGGAGGAGCGACTGCGCCTGGTGAATCGCGCCGGCGAACGGCTGCTTAGCCAGAATATCGAGCGCCTGCTGGGCAAGACCGCCGAAGAACTGGGTCTGGCCGACTGCCTGGAAGGCGAGGCCGCACGCACAGTGGAAAAGAATTTCCCGGCGCGCGCGGGGCGCTGGGGCGTGCGTCGCACGGTTTTCCGGCAGGGCGGCGCGCCTCACCAGTTGCTGGTCATTTCCGACCTGAGCCAGGCCTTGCGCGAGGAGGAGCGGCAAGCCTGGCAGCGTCTGGTCCGCGTGCTGGGCCACGAAATGAACAATTCGCTGGCCCCTATTTCCTCCATCGCGCAGAGCCTGGAAACCCTGCTCAAACGTGAGCCGCGCTCAGCCGACTGGGAAGATGACCTGCGCCGCGGGCTGAAGATTATCAGCGAGCGCTCCGACGCCCTCAGTAAGTTCATGCGAGATTACTCCCGCCTAGCCCGCCTGCCCCGGCCGCAACTGCAGGAAGTGGACCTGGGTGCGCTGGTGCGCGGCGCGGCCAGCGTGGAGACCCGCCTGCCGGTGGAGGTTTTGCCTGGGCCCGACCTCAAGTTGCTGGCGGATCCCGACCAGTTACAGCAGGTGCTCATCAACCTGATCCGCAATGCCGCGGATGCCTCTCTGGAGACTCAGGGCAGGGTAAGCATTGGCTGGAGCAGAAACGGCGCTTCGCTGGATGTTTTCGTGCGTGACGAAGGCCTGGGAATCGCCAATCCTGGCAACCTGTTTGTGCCTTTCTTCACGACCAAGCCGGGGGGCTCGGGAATTGGGCTGGCCCTCAGCCGTCAAATCGCTGAGGCCCACGGCGGCACGGTTCAACTAAACAATCGCCCTCAAGCCAAAGGCTGCGAAGCCCGTCTGCACCTGCCCCTCTAACCCACAGAACCACCGCCTTATCCGGAGGATCCGCCCTTCATTTCCTTTTCCCTGGCGGGAGCAGTTTTGGGCCGGGTGGCGGCGGAATGAATAAGCAGAACCGCCAAAGAGACGACCAGCAGATAGGTGATCAAACCGCCACCCAAGTGGGCGGCAAAAGCGATTATCCATAGAGCGATCAGCACAATAAAGATCGCCCACAGAATTTGCGCAGACGACGAATGCCCGGGTTCGGAAGCTTTCATTATGGTAACCGCAGGAGCTTGGACTTAGGCTCTGCTTTGCTTCGTAGTGTGCATTTGGCGAGCCACTCCGAGGCTGTTCGTAAGCTAGAAAATTCAACCAATGGGCCATAGTTGCTGCGAAGTGCAACGCGCCTCAGGTGCAAAGGTTTGCATGCCGAGGACAACAATGAGTATTGAGGTATAGAAACGGCGCCCCGGAGCCGAGCACCTGGCTGCCGCGAGTCCATTCCTTAAGTTATCGGGTAGCGGAAAGTTATCGGGTAGGGGGGATGGAGGAGTTCCCGGTGGTGCAGGTCTTGGAGACTTTCTTCACCTTGCCGACCTCGAAGCTTTGCTGTCCGGCTGCTCCGGCTGTGCCCAGGTTCCTAACTTGTGGCGCCCAGCCTGATTTCGGTGTGGCTGGTGGGGGTCGGAGAGAGGTTCAGGGTCATTGCATCGCAGAAGGGGTGAAGTGTGGAGCCTGAAGGCATCAGCCGCTGCGTTTTTTCCAGAAGCGCAGCCGCCATCTCTGCGGCTCCTTAGGGAGGGCGGGGGGCTGCCCTGGCGCTTGAGCCGTTTCCTCGATGCCAAACCTTTGCCGCAGAGTTGTCAGTTCCTGGGCATGGCGTTGCCGTTCCCGGGTCTCCACTTGCAAGCGCTGCCGTTCATGCGCCTGCTGCCGCGCCGCCAGTCCCAGCAAATCCGCCACCCATTCGCCGTCGCAGAACACTTCCACGCTGCGGGCTACCCACTCGGGCTTGCCCTCCTCTTCGTCGGCGCAGGAAGCGCCCACGTTCAGCACCAATTCGTTGTCGCAGCGAATTTCCAGCTGCCCCGTCCTGACCTCTTCCTCAATCTCGTAGATGAAAGTGGTTTTGGTGCTGAAGGTGAAAACATACTCCGCGTGTTGGGTCCGCAGCAGAGTAGAGTGATAACCCAATTCGCTAACTTCCTTCACATCGGGATGGATGTAGTGGGGGCACATTGCCTTCCAAGTGGGAAAGCTGCGCACGCTATCCAGATACAGAGCCAACATCTTCTCCGGGATCTTGCGGTCCCAGGGCGCGGTCGTTTCGGGCCGGGGATGGCTGAAATCGGACATTGGCGACGGCATGCGCGGATCCTGCAGAGCCATCGCTTAAGCTAACCCTCCGGCAGGCTGCGGTCAACTCCCCTGCTTGTGGAAAGCCGCGCCGGCTCTGGCAAGCTACATTTCCGGTTGACAATAAAGAACCTGCATAAGCAGAATCAGGGCACTCGTCCACAGAATTCTGAGCTTGGGGAAAACCGGCGCTCCGGCCCGGGTTCGCTCACCTCAGTCAGGGGGAATCTTTGGGACGCTCCTATCTTCGCCTCATCTCGCTGGCCTTCGTTGCCAGTATTATGGCCCCGCTGGTAATCTACGCCGGCAGTCAGGCCATTATCCACTCCGGATCCCCGAACATCGGCCCCGAGTTGGCGGTTACAGTTGCGATATTGATTGTGGCGGGTGTTTTCCTGCAGCTGCTTCTGCGCCGGCTGGCGCCTCTTTTTGACCAGGCCGCAACCCGGCAGGTTCAGTTCCTGGACTCGATTCCTCAAGGCTATACCAAACTCGCTATCTTCGCCTCCGCTGCTTTAAGTCTTTTTCTGGAGCTGGCGGTCATCCGCTGGCAGGGCACTATTTTTGAGGTCTTCGCCTTTTACAAGAACTTCACTCTTCTGGCTTGCTTCGCCGGTCTGGGTTTGGGGTACGCCATGGCCCGCCGGAACCTCATGCCCTTATTTCTGTCACCCCTGCTGTTTTGCTGGCAGTTTGCCCTCATGACGGGCATGCGTTACGGACTTACGGGCGAGAGCCGGGTGAGCCTGCTCATGCTCCCGTTCTCCGAGCAATTGAATATGGGACTGCCGGTGGTGGAGAAGTTCTACCAGGGACTGCCGGTGTTCTTTTTGCTGGCCATTGTTTTTGTTCTCACGGTCCTGGCCTTTATTCCCATCGGGCAGTTATGCGGCCGGTTGATGGAGCGGCGCGAGAACCTTTCCGCCTACGGCTTCAATCTGCTGGGCAGCATTGCCGGGGTGTTGCTCATGTTTGTGGTGAGCGCATTCTGGACTCCGCCGGTAATCTGGTTCCTGATTGGCTTGGCTGTGCTGCTGCTGTTCCATGAGCGGCATCCGCGTCTGCTGCTGTTTGCCGGCGCCCTCAGCGTGTTGGCCTTGATCGTTGTGGCCTGGCCGGCGGAGCCGGTGTGGCAGAAAATTTATTCACCCTATCAACTCCTGGAAGTAGGCCATGATTCAAACGGCCTCATGGTTATCCGGGCGGCTGGCGCGTATTACCAGCGGGTGCACGAGCTGCAACCGGGCGCGGGCCCGAGCCATGATCCCCAAGCCGAGAGCATTCGCAAGTACTACGAATTGCCCTACCGGTTTTTCGGCCGGGCTCCCCGCCAGGTCGCTATTGTGGGCGCAGGCTCTGGCAATGATGTGACCGCGGCCCTGCTCAGCGGCGCCCAGAACGTGGACGCGGTGGAAATTGATCCCGCTATTCTTATGGAAGGGCGCAGCGGCCATCCCGACCACCCTTACTCCGACGCGCGCGTGCACCCCGTGGTGGACGACGCCCGCTCTTTCCTGCGCACCACCAACCAGCGTTATGACATGATCGTCTACGGGCTGCTCGATTCTCACACCCTGCTTACGCAAGGTTCGAGTGTGCGCCTGGATTCCTTCGTTTACACGGTTCAGGCTTTGCGCGAAGCGCGTGCCCGCCTGCAGCCGGGAGGAATCCTCTCCCTCTCTTTCTCCGTAATGAGCCGCCCTCTGGGACGAAAAATTTATCTCATGCTGCAGGACGCTTTCGGAGGATGGCCCCCGGTCTGCATCATGGCCGGTTATGACGGAGCTGTGGTTTTTCTGGAAGCCAATGACCGGCCGCTCACCGTTCCTGTCCAGCTTCTTCAGCAGACAGGTTTCCACGACGGGACCCAATACTTCTCCGATCCCCAAATCCAGGCTGATGTTTCCACCGACAACTGGCCCTTTTTCTACATGCCGCGCAGGGTCTACCCGCTGTCCTATGTCATCATGGTGGCGCTGGTGCTGGCGCTCTCCGCCGGTATTTTTGGAAAGTTTCTTAACGAAAAGCCGCAGTTTGAACACGCCCCATTTTTTTTGTTGGGCGCGGGATTCATGCTGATTGAGACCAAGGGCATCACCGAACTCGGGCTGGTTTTCGGCAATACCTGGCAGGTGATGGGCGTTGTGATTCTCGCCATTCTGGTCATGGCATTTCTGGCCAATGGCGCAGTTCAGTACTTCAATATCAAGCACTGGGCCATTCCCTACTTGTTTCTATTCGCCACTCTTGCGGTCGGCTGGCTGGTGGCGCGCATGGGCGGCCTGCCCTCCAATGCTGCCGGGCGCATTGGCATGGCCGTCATCCTGACCTGCCCCATGTTTTTCTCCGGCATCGTATTTTCCACGCTGCTGCGCTCGCGGGGCGCGGTTTCCGGGCTCCTGGCCATGAATCTTCTGGGGGCCATGTGTGGCGGCCTGCTGGAGTACAACTCCATGTATTTCGGTTTTCAGTTTCTTTACTTGCTGGCTGCCGGCCTCTACTTGCTGGCCTTTCTGTGGGAATTGGCCCGGCCGAAATGGCAAGTGGCGGGCGTGCTCGAGCCCAAGGTTAATTAGGGTTCTTAGAGGAGGGGCTTCCTCCACCCATTCGCGGGCGCCAGAGAAGCCGGGTTGAGTGCGTTGTTGCTATTTCCGCTTGTTACGCCGGAATCCCAGGCCCAGCCCCAACAGGCCGGTACAGAGCAGAGTCAGCGAGGCAGGCTCTGGAACGGTGAAGGTCGTACTCGCGATGTTGGCGTCTTCCTGAGTGAAGCCGAAATACAGGACATTGAAATCGGGATCGCCAGTCGGAGCCAGCGCTAAGACGGCGTAGTACGTCTCCGTTGTAGAAGGAATCCCCAATCCATCGAAGCCCAGGGTGTTGGGCCCGACGTCGCAGTGGCCTGGATTAATTTCGTTAATGCAGCTGAGTGAGTTCTCACCCGTAAATGTTGACGAGAACACCTGATTCATGCTGCCGATCACCTGCTCGCTCTGGTTCTCGAAGTCGCACTGCTGTCCTGCCGGAGTTGATCCCACGGCATCCACCCCGAAGCAGAAGCCGGCGGTGAAAGGATTAAACGCGGGGAGGGTGAGCTCCGGACCAATTATGGCTACTTCCTCGTAATCGGAGCCTGAGCGAATAATTCCGCCCGGGTCGCCTATCGAACTGGCCAAGGCAGTGGCCGACACTGAGAGAACGATTGCGGCGATTAGGATTACATTCCAGCGCTTCATGACGGAGACCTCCCCCACAAGTATCAGTCTCAACCTGCATTCAACTTGCCGCGAAGCTGAGTGCAATCCCCTTTATTTCTTCCTCGCCCTCAGTTACTTGCAACGCGCATGTGGGAAATTAACGGCTTCTGCTGGAAAGAGCTGCAATTTCTTGCGCGAATTGCATATTCCTCTGCAGCTCTGCCAAAACAGGGAAGCATTTCCTAGTTGCGCTTGCTCCCGTAATTTTTCATTATGGTGGCAAACTCAGGAAGCGCCTGCAGGCTCTTCAGCTCCGGATCGCTTTGCGCCTCCTCCGCGGGATAGCCCTGTTGCAAGGCCTGGTGCAGGTCTTTCAGCGCCTGGTTTTTTTCTCCGGCTATGCATTCCACCACCGCCTGAAAGTACACCAGGGAGACGTCGCTAGGGTCCATGGAGCGGGCGCGGCGAGTGAGTTCCAGCCCGCGCCTGGGATCGCCTTTCTTGGCTAAATACTGTCCCAGGTAGCCCATGGCGTCGGCGTCCCGCGGATTGATGGCCAGTTGCTTGTAAGCCAGGGCAATGGCTTTGTCGTAAGTAGCCAGAGCTTTTTGCGGCTGTCCTGCCCAGCGATAACCGTCGGCCAGATTGCCCATCACCATGTGGTCATTGGCATTCATGGCGGCGGCCTTCTCGAACATCTGCACCGCTTCGTTATAGCGCTTGAGAAAAAAATAGGCGGTGCCCAGGTTGGAATAGGTTGCGTAGTAAGGCTGAATCTGCAGCGCTTTCTCGAAATTCGGTATGCAGTCGTTCCACTTCTCCATGCGCATGAGGACCACGCCCAGGTTGTCATAGCCGGCGGCGTTATCCGGTTCCAATTCAATCACCTTCTTGAAACCTGCGACCGCCAGCTCGTTCTCCCCGAAGTTGTAATAAGCCCCGGCGAGAGCGTTGACGTTTTCCCAATAGTAAGGGTTCAGCTCGATCGCCTTTTTGTAGGCGTCAATGGCCTCGGCCTTGCGCCCAATCACGGTATAGACCTGTCCCAAACGGCGATAGCCCTCGTCGGACTTGGGCGCCAGTTCCAGCGCCCGCTTCAGTTCGGAGATGGCCTCGGAGGTTTTTCCCGTGTCGGTGTAAACGCTGCCCAGAGAAAAATGGACCTCGGGAAGGCTGGCATTCAGCTGCTCCGCCTGCTGCGCCGCGCGCAGGGCTTTGTCTGACCAGAAGCTGTCTTTGGTGTGGCGGTACATGGAGAGACTGGCGTCGGCCAGCCCGGCATAAGCCAGGGCAAATCCAGAATCTTTGGCCAGCGCCTTCTGATACAGGTCAATCGCCGTTTGTACCTTCTTCGTGTCCTGCTCCTGGCGCATGTCCTCGCGGCCCTTCAGGTAGAGGTCGTACGCCTCGACGTTCTCGGTGGGGTGAGAATTGAGGGCGGCCACTTCGGAGCTGCTGGGTTTCAATTCCAGCGCGGCTACCAGTTGAGAATAAATTTTATCTTCCAAAGTGAGCAGGTCCTGCGGAACTCCGGAAAACTCGCCGGTCCACAACCGCCGTCCCCCGGCTACATCGTCCAGGCTGATGGTGATGCGCATCTTTGCCGCCGTACCCTGCACGCTGCCCTGGGCAATCAGGTTCACGCCCAGCTGGCGGGCAATCTTTTCCAGAGGCTGCTCGGCATTGACGGACTGCACCGCGGTCGGCGAGGCCAGGTGGATATCTTTCATCTGGAACAGCTTGGCGGCGGTGGCTTCCACCAGGCCGTCGCCCACATAGCCGAGGGCGTTTTTGTCGCCGATGACGCGAAAGGGAAGTAGCGCCAGGTATTTCCCCTGGCTGAGCGGGGGAATGCCGGCGCCGGACTGCGCCGAGCGCGGGCTCTGCCGCAGCAGGTTGCGCAGGGTGGGCGCCGCCAGCAAGGTGAGCACCAGGAGCACAAGAATTCCGGCGCTGACGTACCAGATTTTCCTGCCGGCTTTGCTGGAGGGTACCGCCGGAAGCTGCTGCGAGCGAGGCGGCTTGGAAGGCTGGGCCGATTCCAAGTCATCCAGAATCTCGCGCCCGCTCTGGTAACGCTGCGCGGGCTCGGTTTCCAGGCAGCGCAGGATGATCTGCACCAGGTAATCGGGCAAGTCCGGGTTAAACTGCCGTGGGTCTTGGGGCTTTTCATGGACCCGCAGATACATGGTCTGCAGAGTGGATTCGGCTTTGAACGGTATCTCGCCGGTCACCATCTCGTAGAGGATCAAGCCCAGGGAGTAGAGGTCGCTGCGGTGATCCACGGAACCGGCCAGCGCCTGCTCCGGAGACATGTAGCGAGGCGTGCCCAGAAACTGCCCGCTCAGGGTCATCTGCGTGGCATCCGGCTCCAGCGACTTGGCCAGGCCGAAATCGGAAACGTAAACCTGCCCGGCCTTGTCAAGCAGAATGTTTTGCGGCTTCAGGTCGCGGTGTACCACGCCTTCGCTGTGTGCGGCTTCCAGGGCCGCGCACAACTGCTTAGCAATGGTCACCCCCCGGTTGACCGGCAGGCGGCCTTCGCGCCGCAGCAACTGGTGCAGGTCTTCGCCCTCCACGTAGGCCATGGAGATGAACTTGGTCCCATTGGCCTCGCCCAGGTCATGAATGCGCAGGATGTTCTTGTGGGATATCTTGCTGGCCAGCAGCAGTTCCTGGCGAAAGCGCTGGCTCACGCCGGCGTCGGAGCCCAGTTCCGGGCGGATGAGCTTCAGGGCGACGGTGCGATCCAGTTCCCGGTCATAGGCGCGGTACACCGCTCCCATTCCGCCCTCTCCCAGCAGGGCTTGCACCTGGTAACGCGGGCCAAAGTCAACCGCTTTGGAGGGGTTGCTGCTGGATCCGCCGGAAGGGGGCGTAACCGGATTGGACGGAGGCGGGGTGTTGGAAAAGCCTATGGCAGTTGCGGCCTCAGGCACAGACGATTGTTTCTGCCCTCCGGCCGAAGTCTGGTGGCGGGCGGGGGGAGGTTCGGCAGGGGAGGCCGAGAGCGGCGACCCGCAAGCGGCGCAGCGGGCGGCTCCGCTCGCGTTCTGCGCCAAACAGGACGGACAAACCATGGACTGCCCCACCCTCCCCGACAGCCCGAATTATCGGACAGGGGGCGGGGCTTCGGCAATACAAGAAGCGGCTCTTTAAGGCGCTAGGGCCTAAAACCTCTGCTAATCAAGGCGCTAGGGCCTAAAACCTCTGCTAATCACAAAGGGCGGCGGAGTCGAGCGGAACAAGTGCAGTAAAATCAGTGCGTGGCCCCGTAGCTCAGATGGATAGAGCAGCGGTTTCCTAAACCGTTGGTCGGGTGTTCGAGTCACCCCGGGGCTACCACCCAATACTTGGCCTCCCGCTTTGGCGCCGTGGGTTTCCATGCCGCCGGCTGCAACTCACATTTCCCAAACGACAGCTCCCAAACGACAGGTCCAACAACCGATCTCGCAGAGACCGGCTGAAAGTAGCCCGCCAGTTCACTGGCGGGAAGGGTGGAGCACCCCTAATTCAGTCCCCGCGGAACGGATGAGTAAATTGAAGCGGCAGGCGCGTGCGGACATCGCGGGCAGTTGAGCATTACACTAATTCCGTTGCTGCCACGGCGGGTGATGGTGCCCAGTTTCCAGTTCAAAGGAAAATGATGAGCGAAAAAGTACCACCGGCAGTATGCACTCATGCTGAGCAGGAAAACTCAGCCGGGCCAGGGCCGCGCTCCCGGGAGTGGAATTCGGAGGTTTACCAGCGCGTCTCGGCGCCGCAATTCGGCTGGGGCAAGAAGGTGCTGGACCGTGTGCCCCTGCGCGGGGATGAAACCGTGCTCGACGCCGGCTGTGGCACCGGGAGACTGACCAGCGAATTGCTCGTCCGTCTGCCGCAAGGCCGGGCGCTGGCCGTGGACCTTTCCGCCAATATGCTGCAGGCGGCGCGGCGCGAGCTCGAGCCGCGCTTTGCCGGGCACGTCTGGTTCATAGTGGCCGACCTGCAGCAGTTGCCTTTTCGCGCGGCTGCGGATGGAATTTTCAGCACCGCCGCCTTTCACTGGATCCAGGACCACGAGCGCCTTTTTCCCAGCCTGCATGGCGCGCTGCGCCCGGGCGGCTGGCTGGAAGCGCAATGCGGCGGCGGTCCCAATCTGGCCGCGCTCCTGCGCCGCGCCCAGGCGCTCATCTCCACCCCGCCCCTGGAGCGCTTCTTTAGCGGATGGCAGAGCCCCTGGGAGTATGCTTCGCCGGAAACCACCGCCGAGCGCCTGCGCCGGGCTGGTTTCAGCGAGATCAAGACCGGCCTGGAGCCTGCGCCCGTGCTGCTGGCCGGCGCCCAGGAATATCGCGAGTACCTGGCCAACGTGATTTTCCATCGCCACCTGGAGCGCATCACCGATCCGGAATTGCGCCGCCGCTTCCTGGATGAACTCACGCGCCTGTCCGCTGAAGATGATCCCCCATTTTTGCTCGATTACTGGAGGTTGAATTTGAGCGGACGCAGGGCTTAAGGGCCGGGATTTGTCGGCCGGGCCTTCGAAACTGCCATCGGCGGCCGCCAATAGCCAACAGCCAGCAGCTAATCGCCAACAACCGACTGTTCTATCCATTCCAGATACTCCGCGCTTCCAGCCTCAATCGGCAATTGAATACACTCCGGCAGTTCGTAGGAGTGCAGTTCGCGGATAGCTTTAGCGACGGCATCAAACAAACCTGCGGTGGTCTTGATCACAAGCAGGTGTTCCGCCGAGGTTTCCACTTTGCCCTGCCAGCGATAAACGGATTGGACAGGGCCCACCAGGTTGACGCAGGCCGCCAGGCGGCGCTCCACCAGCGCCTGCGCGATTTTCTCCGCTTCTTCCCGCGAGCCGGCTGTAGTGAGCACAAGTTTTTTCTCGCTCATGACCTGCAATCTTTCCCGGCGCGCACGGAGCGCGCCCTGGTATTACACTAACATTCGCGCCTCGGCGCGCGCGATGGCGACACAAATCAAATTCGGCACTTCCGGCTGGCGGGCGGTGATGGCGGATGAGTTCACCTTCGCCAATGTGCGCCGCGCCGTCATCGGCATCGCCCGCTATGCGGCCTCGCAGAAGCCGCAGGGTGCGCGCATCCTGGTGGGGCACGACCCGCGCTTTCTGGGCGAAACCTTCTGCGACCTGGCCGCCCAGATCTTGATAGAGCACGGAATCACGCCGGTGGTGATTCCCCAGCCCGCGCCCACGCCGGCCATCGCCTTCGAAGTGATCCGCTTGCGCGCCGATGGCGCCATCAACTTCACCGCCTCGCACAATCCGCCGGAGTACAACGGCATCAAGTTCTCCACTCCCGACGGCGCTCCCGCGCTTCCCGAAGTGACCCGGCAGATCGAAGCCAACGTTCCGGTGGATGGCGTGGAAGCGCCGGCCCTGGCGCCTCGGGCCACGCCCCCGGCCAGGGAATCCATTGACGTGCGCCCCGCCTATTTGGCGCGCCTGCGCGACATCGTGGACCTGGAAGCCATCCGCAAGGCGAATTTGAAGGTGGCCTACGACCCGCTGTGGGGCGCGGCGCGCAGCTATCCCGACCGCCTGCTCCGCGAGGCGGGGGTGAACGTGAGCACAGTGCATGATTCGCGCGACGTGCTCTTCGGCGGCCATGCTCCCGAACCCGACGACCATCTGCTCGACAGTTTGCGGCAAAAAATGCGCGAGAGCGGCGCCCACATCGGCATCTCCACCGATGGCGATGCCGACCGCTTCGGCATTCTCGATCAGGATGGCACCTTCCTCCAGCCCAACTACGTCATCGCCCTGCTCTTCGATTACCTGGTCGAGAGCCGCGGCTGGAAGAACGGCGTGGCCAAGTCCGTGGCCACCACCAATCTGATCAACGCCCTCGCCGAGCAGCTGCAGGTGCCGCTCTATGAGACTCCGGTGGGCTTCAAGTACATCGGCGAGCTGATTAAAGGGGACAAGATTGCCATCGGCGGGGAAGAAAGCGCCGGTCTTTCCATCCGCCATCACGTTCCGGAGAAAGACGGCATCCTTGCCGGGTTGCTGTGCTGCGAAATGGTGGCGCGCCGCGGCAAAACTCTGCAGCAGCAACTGGTCGAACTGTTTGGCAAAGTTGGTTCCTATTTTCCTCGCCGGGAAAACTTCCGCTTGACGCCACAGGTGAAAGCGAAGTTCACTGAGAAGTTGCAGGCGGAGCCGCAGGAATTTTTCGGGCATCAGGTGACACAGGTGGTGCGCACCGACGGCCTCAAGCTGGTGCTCGATGACGGCTCCTGGGTCTGCTACCGGCTTAGCGGCACCGAGCCGGTGGTTCGGGTCTATGCCGAGGCGCGCAGCGCCGACGGCCTGCAAAAGCTGATCGCCGCGGCGGAGCAATGGGTATTCGAATAAAGATTAACTGGGCAAGCCCGGCTATTCGCAAATCGCTCGCCACCTTGGGCGCGGCCTATGCCGCTCGCCGCAAGCTGGGCACCGCTGCCGTGGGCCTGCTGGCGGTGTGGATGTTCGTGCACGTTATGTTCGGCCCCAACGGCATGATCGTGTATCAGCGAAAGCGTACTGAATACAATAGATTGCAGAAAGATATTCAAGTACTGCAGAAGCAGAATCAGCACTATAGCCAGCAGATCAAGGCGCTCAAGTCCGATCCCAAGGCCATTGAGAAAGCCGCCCGCGAGGAACTCCGCTATGCCCGCCCCGGGGAAGTGGTATATGTCGTGCCTTCACCTGCCCGCCAGCACCCGATGACTAAAACTGCCGAAAAATGAAGTAACCTTTCCTGCTTTCTGCTACTCCCTCTGTCAGGCTTGACCACGGGCGCCGGATTTCGGTGTGTGCGCTGGATGCAGGAATAGCCATTTTTTTGCAGACACTTAGTGTGAGAGGAGCAACTGCTACATGAAGAAGGTCGCGCTGTATTTGTTGGTCGTATTCTCGCTGCTGTTGTGCATGGCAATCGTTTCCACAGCCAAAACCAAATCCGCCAGCGCCAAAGCCACAACCGTGAAGGGCTGGGTGACCGACGCCAAGTGTGGGGCGAAAGCTGCAAACGCTAGTGCCGAGGCCTGCACCAAGAAGTGTCTGGCCGCTGGTCAAAAAATGGTGTTTGTAACCGACAAGGACCATCAGGTTCTGACGGTTGCCAATCCCGACGCTCTCAAAGACCATGCCGGTCACCACGTGTCCGTCAAAGGCGAAGTGGACTCCTCCGGCGGAACCATCCACGTGGATAGCGCCAGCATGTTGTAAGCTGCTGGGCAGTTGCCATATCACTTTCAAATTGAGGGGCAGCCGATTGAGGCTGCCCCTTTTCTTCTGGGCTGATTGCGGGGTAGCGCCGACAAGTTGCCCTATGTCGCGAGGGCCTCTCGCCCTCGCCCAGGGCCTTGAAGGGCACACTGGGGGCGGTACAAGGCAGGGCCCGGCTGGTATATCATGGAGCCATGAACCTCGGCATTGGCGAGATGATCTTCATCTTCGTGCTGGCCCTGATCATCTTCGGCCCCAAGAAAATGCCGGAGATAGGGCGCCAGATTGGCCGCGCCCTAGCCGAATTCAAGCGCGCCAGCAACGAGTTCAAGGCGCAGATCGAGACGGAGATTCAGCAGATGGAAGTGGAAACCAATGTGCCCTCCTACGTCTCTGAATCTGCGGCTCCGCCCGAGCATACCGTGGCCGCCGGTTCGGGCGATACTGCCGGTGCCATCTCCACCACCGAGCTTCCCACCCCGGAGCTAATCCCGCCTGCCAAGGGGCCCGATGCCTGATCCCGCGGTACAGCCGGGGCGCTTCTCTCGCGGCAACGGCAAGGACGAGATGGCCAGCATGAGCTTCCTCGAGCATCTGGAGGAGCTCCGCCGCCGTATTATCTATTCCATCGCTGGCGTGGGCATCGCCTTCTTCGCCTGCTTCTACTATGCCGATCGCATTTTCGGCCTCATGCAGCGCCCCATCATGGAAGCCCTGCAGCGCAACCACATGCCGGAGAAGCTGGTCTATCTGAATCCTACCGAGCCCTTCAATATGTACTTGAAGATTGGGCTCCTGGCCGGTCTGTTTGTGGCCTCTCCCTTCGTCCTCTACCAGCTCTGGATGTTCATTTCCCCCGGCCTTTACCGTCATGAAAAGCGCTACGTGCTGCCCTTCATGGCTTCCACCATTTTCCTCTTCCTGGCGGGCGGATTCTTCGGCTACAAGATTGTTTACCCTGAGGCGCTGGATTTCCTGATCGGCTACGGCCGCCAGTTCCAGCCCATGATCACAATCGGCGAATACACCGACCTGTTCCTGACCATCATCATCGGGCTGGGCGCCATCTTCGAACTGCCCATCCTGGTGTTCTTTCTCTCTCTGATGGGCATCGTGAGCGCCGGGTTCATGTGGCGCAACCTGCGCTATTCCATTCTGGTCATCTTTATCATCGCGGCCATCGTTACTCCCACCACCGACATTCTGAACATGTGCATTTTTGCCGCTCCCATGGTGGCCCTGTACATGGTGAGCATTGCCGTGGCTTGGCTGGTGCATCCCAAGCGTAGGCGGGCGCGGCGGGAAGCCGCAGCCGCCAAATCATCGCGCTAATCCATGAATGCGGCGCAAGAACAAGGCGGAAAATCGTGGCCCATGTGACCCGCGTCTTCATCCTGTGCTTGATGGTTCCCGGCCTTTTCGGCTGTGCGCGAAATCAATCCAACAGCGCGAAGAGCCGGGCGGAAACAGCTTCCGCCAGGCCCGCGGCTATGACTGAAGCCACTCCGAGCAGTGAAGCCCTTTCCGCTGACAGCACCCCGCCGCCCCATATTGACGCCGCCAAAGCCATGGAGTATGTGCGCCAGGTGGTCAACTCCGGCCCTCGTTACATCAACAGCCCCGGTCATAAGAAGACGGAGCAGTTCCTGCGCACGCACCTTAAGGGCGAAGACGTGGAAGAAGACGCCTTTACCACATCCACCCCCGCGGGCAATTTACCCATGGTCAACTTTATCGCCAAATTTCCCGGCTCGCAGAACGGCATTGTGGTGCTGGCCGGCCACTACGACACACTCTATGGGCGCAACGATTTCGTGGGCGCCAACGATGCCGCCTCCGATACCGGGCTGCTGCTGGCCATTGCCGACTACCTGCGTGTCCAGAAAAAACGCCAGGGCTACAGCATCTGGCTGGTGTGGCTGGATGGGGAGGAGGCCATCAAGCAGTGGAGCGACACAGACAGTGTTTATGGCGCCCGCCATCTGGCCGAGAAATGGCGGAAGGACGGCACCGCCAGGAACGTCAAGGCCTTCCTGCTGGCCGATATGATTGGCGACAAAGACCTCGACATTGACCGAGACCAGAACTCCACGCCCTGGCTCGAGGACTTGGTCGGCCAAGCGGCCACCCGGTTGGGCTACCAGTCGCATTTCTTCCAGCGCCTGAACGCGGTGGAGGACGACCACCTGCCCTTTGCCCGCATTGGTGTGCCCGTGGCCGATCTGATTGATTTTTCTTACGGTTACAATAACGTCTTCTGGCACAGCCCGCAGGACACCCTGGACAAGCTCAGCCCGCAGAGCCTGCAGATTGTGGGCGACGTGATGCTGGAGACCGCGCGCCTCCTGCCCGCACACAGGTAGAGGGAGTTTGTTGTACATGGAAGGCCGGCCCGAGTAGGCTCGGGTGAGGCCTCAGGCCGGCGAGGCCAACTCCTGCGTCTCTTCCTGCTCTCCTCGCACCAGGTAGTCCATGGCCTGCTCGCGGGTGGCAAAGGTGGGCAGTTTGCGCACCGA
>Ga0075276_10000208_pt1 | contig 17378 bp, 17 predicted proteins | sample SF_Rice_5C_80N_4_FD_69770 | JGI IMG/M metagenome (GOLD analysis project Ga0075276, IMG submission 69770) | Rice paddy soil microbial communities from Twitchell Island, California, USA - SF_Rice_5C_80N_405 | ecosystem: Environmental > Terrestrial > Soil > Paddy field/soil | place: USA: Twitchell... | reverse complement strand
GGACGGCAGTCGGGCGGGTTCCTTCGCGCGCAGCTCGACGAGATCTGCGGCGACGAGCCCGTAGAGAGTCTTCGCGACCTCGAAAGGGGAGGTCTTGTTGGCGCGCGCGATCTCCTCGATCGTGCGGTGGCCGTCGATCTTTCCGGCGAGATTCCATTCCTGCGGGGAGAGCGTGACGGGCTCCGGACTTTCCCGCTCCTTGAGCTGCGGAACGGCGTCGATGCCGGGGATCTTCTTCGAGAGGACCTTCCACTCGTCGAGCCGCCGGGCCGCTTCCATCAGGAGGCTGGTGTTCGACTTCGTGATCGTGTGCTCGTCGCTCTCGTCGTTGGGGTTGAACTGGAAGTCGCCCGACGACCAGATCGCCAGCGCGTAGACGGCCTCCTCGCCCGTGATCTCGCCGAGGCGGCTGTGGACCATTTGTCCGTTTTTCAGGTAAATGACCCCGCGCTCGGGACCCCGGGTGAGCGTGAACACGCCCGTTTTCCCCGATACGGACATCAATTGGACGATGTCCGGGACCGGGAGTTCTTTCAGCGAACCCTGGAATGACATGTTTGGCTCGGATGCTAACACGCGACCGTTCGACCGTCAAAAGTCGGTCCCGAGGCGTGGTGACAGTGGCAGATCGCGGTCGCGAGGGCGTCGGCGGCATCCAGTGGAATGGCCGCCGATGTCGCCGAAAGGAGCGATTTGACCATTTCGCGGACCTGCGGCTTTTCGGCGCGCCCGTACCCGGTGATCGACTTCTTGATCGTGAGCGGCTCGTATTCGTAGGTCGGGAGACCGGCGCGGGCGGCGGCCAGGAGCACGACGCCGCGCGCGTGGGAGAGCGCGACCGCGGAGGCGGCGCTCTTGCCGGCGAAGACCGTCTCGAGGGCCACGGCGTCGGGACGGCAGTCGGCGAGGAAACGCTCCGCCCGCGCGAATAAGGACTCGAGCCGCCGCGAGAGCCGGCCGTCCCCTTCGCGCCAGACCCCGAAGTCCAAGGCGACGAGGACGCCCGAGGTGAAGTCGACGAGCCCGTAGCCGCAGGCGCGGGAGCCCGGGTCGATGCCGAGGACCTTCACGGCTGTCCGGCGCGGACCATGCGCGGCGAAAATCGAGCGGGATCCGTCGCCCGGCGACGGATCGGCCTCAGAGCGGCCGGCGCGGTTCGCGCGGAACGCGGCGATCGCCGAGCACGCCAGTGCGACGGCAATACGGACCCGATCCGCCGGCCGCCGGGCTCAACGGACGCACTTCGGTACGCCTCGCCCGCCGGCCGTCGGCCCGGGCCCGCCTTCCGGCACGTCTCGCCGCGCTTTCGCGTCATCGGAAAAGGAGCTTCGTCGTCCATCCGTGTATGGCCGGCCCGGCGCGGCGATGGGCGCCGATCGCCGCGCGCGCGAGTGCAAAGGCCATACGGCCCGTTCCGCCGCCGGTCAGGCCGACTCGGGGAGCTCGGCCGCCGTCCAGACGTTCTGGACGTCGTCGTGCTCTTCGATCGCTTCCATCAGCTTCATCAGCTGCGCGCTCTTGGCGTCGTCGAGCTTGACGGGCGTCTGGGGGATCATCGAGACCTCCGAGACGGCGACCGGCACGCCCCTGGCCTCGATCTTCGTCTTCACGTCGTTGAACGATTCCGGCGCCGTGTAGATCTCGAAATACTCGGCATCGTCGGTCGCGAGGTCGTCGGCCCCCGCCTCGAGGGCGATCTCCATCAGGCGATCCTCCGAGACCTTGTCGCGCTCGACGGCGAGGTAGCCCTTCTTGTCGAACATGAAACGAACGCACCCGCTCTCGCCGAGGTTGCCGCCGTTTTTCGTGAACATGTGGCGGATCTCGGGGAGCGTGCGGTTCTTGTTGTCGGTGAGCGCCTCGATGTAAATGGCGGCGCCGCCGGGACCGTACCCTTCGAAGACGACCTCCTCGTACTGGACTCCGGGCAGCTCGCCCGTCCCGCGCTGGATCGCCCGCTTGATGTTGTCCGCGGGCATGTTCGCGGCCTTGGCGTCGTCGACCGCCTTGCGCAGCCGGGCGTTGGTCTCGACGCTCCCGCCTCCTTCGCGCGCGGCGACCGTCAGCTCCTTGATGAGACGCGTGAAGATGCGCCCGCGCTTGGCGTCGGCGGCGCCCTTCTTGTGCTTAATCGTGCTCCATTTGCTGTGGCCCGACATGGTTCGTCCTCTTTTCGAAAGCCCCCTATTTTATTCGCCGATCGGGGGGGTGTAAAGCGCTCCGCGATTGACAACCGCTGCGGCGCATGGAGATAATGGGTCATCCAACCATGGCAAAGAAGCTTCTCCTGATCGAGAACGAGCCGCGATACATCGATAAGGTGCGTCTGGCGGGGGGGCCGGATTTCGATGTGACGGTCGCCCGCGAGGGGGACGAGGGCCTCGCGGCCTTCGACCGCGAGCGTCCTGACCTCGTCGTGGTGACCGCCGCCCTCCAGAAGATGCGGGTCAACGACGTGATCCGCGACCTGCGCCGGAAGGGCGGCCCGACGGCTCCTCCCATCCTCCTGATGATGTCCGGCTACAAAGGTTCCAATCCCAAAGCGGACGCGCAGAAGATCGGCGCGTTCGACATCCTCGAGAAGCCGTTCTCCGACGAGACCTTCCGGAGCATCGCGTTCGAAGCGATCGATTCGACCGATCCGGGCGCCCAGACGATGCGCATCGACGCTTCGAAGCTGCAGGGCGGGCTCACGTCCTCGGACATCTTCGCCGACGTGCTGGAGGATCTCCAGCCGGAGGAGGCGGCGCCTCCGCCGCGGAGCTCCGCGGCCACGATTCCCGATCTCGCGATTCCCTCTCCGGCCCCGGCGCCGCCGCGCGCATCCGCGCCGGCTCCCAACGTCGACCAGCGGCTGGAGGACACGCTGTCGGGCATCCTCAGCCCGAAGAAGAGCGCTCCCGCCGCTCCCCCCGCCCGGCCCGCGCCTATGGAGCCGCCGAAGCCGGCTTCGGCCGCGCCGGCGCCGAGACCCGCGCCCCCGGCCCCGGTGAGGCCCGCGGGCCCCCCGCCCCTGCCGAAGCCCGCCGAGCCTTCCCGGCCGGCGCCGCGGGCCTCGACCGATCTCGAGGTCGAGAACATGATCTCGCAGACGCTCTCGGGCATGGCGATCTCGAAACCGAAGCCCGCCGCGCCCGCGAAACCGGCGGCGGCCGCGCCCCCTCCTCCGGCGCCCGCGGCGGCCGCGAAGAAGGCCCCCGCCCCGTCCGACAAGGACCGTTTCGGCCAGTTCCAGCTCATGGAAAAGATCGCGACCGGCGGCATGGCAGAGGTCTGGAAGGCGCGGATGAGCGGCGTCGACGGTTTCCAGAAGATCGTCGCGATCAAGAAGATCCTTCCGCACATGGCCGCGTCGGAGGACTTCATCACGATGTTCGCCGACGAGGCCAAGCTCGCCGCGCAGCTCAACCACCCGAACATCATCCACATCTACGATCTCGGGAAGGTCGAGAACTCCTACTACATCGCGATGGAGTACGTGGAGGGACGCGACCTGCGGTCGATCCTGAAGTCCGGGGCGGACCACGGGCTGCCGCTCCCGCCGGAGCTCGCGCTGTTCGTCGCGTCGAAGCTCGCCGCGGCGCTCGACTACGCGCACCGGCGCAAGGACTTCAACGGCCAGGACCTGTCGCTCGTCCATCGGGACGTCTCGCCGCAGAACGTGCTCATCTCCTACGAAGGCGACATCAAGCTCTGCGACTTCGGCATCGCGAAGGCCGCGTCGAAGTCCTCGCAGACGCAGGCGGGTGCGCTGAAGGGCAAGCTCCAGTACATGTCCCCGGAGCAGGCCTCGGGCAAGCCGCTCGACCGGCGGAGCGATCTCTTTTCGCTCGGGAGCGTGCTCTACGAGATGCTGACCGGCGAGAAGCTCTTCGCCGGCGACACGGACCTGACGATTCTCGAGCAGGTGCGCAACGTCAAGGCGGCCGCGCCGTCGACGAAGAACCCCGACGTCCCGAAGCGCGTGGACGCGATCGTCCTGAAGGCGCTCGCGAAGAGCCCCGAGGAGCGGTACCAGAACGCCTCGGACCTCCAGCGCGACCTCGAATCCGTTTTGTACACGTTCTCTCCCGCTCCGGGGAGCGCGGATCTGGCGATCTATCTCCACCATCTCCAGGCGGAGGAGAAAGGCGCGGCCGCGGGGAGCGAGCGGGCCTTCGACCAGGCTTTCACGCCGTCGAAGCCCGAGCCGGCGGCGCCCGCGAAATCGAAGAAGGCCAAGGGCACCGTCGTCCAGCGCAAGACCGGCACCGTTCCGGGCGTCCCGATGCCCGCCTCGCCCGCGCCCGTCGCGGCCGCCGAGCCGGCCGTCGCGGGGTCCGCCGAGGGCGTCAAGCACGACACCAAGAGCGGCGTCTTCGGCGCCTACTCGTCCAAGCGCGTCGAAGCGGAGAAGAAGGGAAGGGCGCCGCTCGTCGCCGGGATCGCCGTGGCCGCCCTCGTCCTGATCGGCGTGATCGTCGCCGTCACCCGCAAGCACCCGGCGCCGCCCGTCGCCGTCCCATCGGCGGCGACGACGTCCGCGGCGCCCGCCACGACGTCGGCCGCTCCCGCCGCGACGACGACGGCGGCGAGCTCCACCCTGACCGAGAAGCAGATCGAGGACGAGGTCAAGAAGCAGCTCGCGCAGAAGCAGAAGGAGCTCGAGAAGGCGCAGGCGGCGCAGAAGAAGAACGCCGCGCCACCCCCGGCGTCGGCTTCCGCCGCGGCTCCGACGGCCGTGGCGAGCGACGCGATCAAGCCGCCCGTGCCGATGCCGATCGTTCCCGAGCCCACGTCCCCGCAGCCGACCGCGATCAGCGTTCCGAAGAAGATCGCGAGCGCTCCTGCTTCCGCGCCGCCGCCGGCCGAGCCGGCCGCGGCCGCCGTCTCGCGCGGCGATCTCGTCGGCCCGGGGCCGGGCGTCGTCGAGCCCGAGCTCGTGTCGCGTCTCGCCGTGAATTACCCTCTCGCGGTCCGGCAGGAGCGTGTCTCCGGCCGTGTCGTGATCCTCGCCCTCGTGGACGAGAACGGCAAAGTCCAGTCGGCGCGGATCCAGACGGGGGTCGCTACGAGGACCGGCGTCAACCAGGCGATCGTCGACGCCGTCAAGAGGGCGCGGTTCCGGCCCGCCACGAAGGACGGCGTGCCGGTGAAGATGTACAAGGCGATTCCGGTCGACGTGAATCCGTAAGAGCCGGGTTCAAGAGAAGGAGAGTTTTCCCATGACCCTTTCGGCGGAGCAGAAGAAGTTCTACGAACAGACCCTGGCGGTCACGAAAAAGGAGATCTCGGACCTGGAGGCGAACATCCAGGACGAGCTCGCGAAGGTCAAGGAGCGCCTGGCCGAGCTCCAGAACGCCCAGAAAGCGGCGCGCCAGATGTACGACGCCGCCTGCACCCGCCTCGGCGTGCCGAACGACCTGGAAGAGGCGGAAAGCGCGTCGTAGCGGGACCCGGCCGGGCCGGTCGGCGGCGAGCCGGCCGAGTCCTTCGTCCCGGAACCCGCCCCGACGCCTTCCGTCGGCCGCGGAGTGAGCCCCGCGGCCGATTCGCGATGCGCCGCCTCCATTCGCGCGCGCTGGCCGCGCTCTCCTTCCTCTCCGCGGCGTCCTTCGCGCCGGCCGCGCCCGCGGCGCCCCGCCGCGTCGTCGCTCTCGCTCCGAATCTGACGGAGATCGTCTTCGCGCTCGGCGCCGGCGGCCGCCTCGTCGGGGTATCGGCACTCTCGGACTACCCGCCCGCCGCGGCGTCGCTTCCGCCGGTCGGCGGTCTCACGCCGGATCTCGAGAAGATCGTCTCGCTGCGCCCCGACCTCGTGCTGGCGACGACCGAAGGGAACCCGGCGGCGTCGGTGAAGATCCTCGCCGACCGGGGGATCCCGGTCCTCACGACGTCGGCCCCGGACCTCGACGGAGTGCTCGCGTCGATCCGCGAGATCGGCGATCGCCTCGGCGTGAGGGCCGAAGGCGAGCGGCTCGCCGCCGCGCTCGCGCGGCGCCGCGACGCGGTGCTCCGGCGGCGGCGGGGATCGGGACCTTCCGCGGTTCTCCTCATCTGGCCCTCGCCGCCGCAGGCGGCCGGCGCCGGGACGTTCGCCGCCGACATCCTGAGGACGGCGGGGGCGCGCAACTGCGTCGGCCGGCCGGGGTGGCCGGTCGTCTCGCCGGAGTTTCTCCTGACCGCTGCCTGCGACGCCGTGGTGTACCCCGTGGAGAAGGACACCATGCCGGTCTTCGCCCGTGCGTTCCGCGATGGGCCGCTGTCGCGCATGCCGGCCGTCGCCGCCGGGCGCGTCATCGGTATCGACGGCGACCGTCTGATCCGTCCGGGGCCGCGCTCCTTCGACGCGCTCGAGGAGCTCGCGGCCGCGCTCGCGAAGATCCCGCGATGAAGAGCCGATGAAGGGACGCCGCGCTTCGCCCGCCGGAGCGATCGCCGCCGCGTTCGCGATCCTCGCGGCGGCTGCCGTTTTCGCGGTCCTCGTCGGAAGCGTGCCGCTCTCGTTCGAGGCGCTCCGCCGCGGCGACCCGGTCGCTCGGGCGATCCTCTCGCTCCGGCTGCCGCGGGTCGCGCTCGCGGCCGGCACCGGAGCCGCGCTCGCGATCGCGGGGGCGGCGCTGCAGGCGCTGCTCAAGAACCCGCTCGCCGATCCTTTTCTGCTCGGGACCTCGGGAGGCGCGGCCGCCGGCGCGGCCGTCGCCGTCTATTTCGGCGCGTCGGCGCTCGCGTCGCCGGCCGGAGCCTTCGCGGGGGCGGCCGCGGCGACCGCGGCGGTGCTCCTCCTCTCGCTTCGTTCCGGCCGCCTGGACCTCCAGCGGCTGCTCCTGGCCGGAGTCACCGCCAACGCGTTCTTCTCCGCGGTGATCCTCCTGCTCTTCTCCTCGTCGGCCGGAGGGCGCTCGCGTTCGATGCTCTTCTGGATGATGGGAAGCCTCGCCGAAGCGCGGCCGTCGGAGGCGGCGGCGCTCGGCCTCTATCTCGCCGTCGGCGGAGGGCTCCTGCTCGCGACGGCGCCCTCGCTCAACCTCTTTCTCGTGGGCGAGGAGAGCGCCGCCTCGCTCGGCGTCGCCGTCGACCGGACGAAGGCCCTCGTGTTCGCTGCCGCCGCGCTGCTGGCGGCCGCGGCGACGTCGTTTGTCGGGATCGTCGGGTTCGTGGGCCTGATCGCGCCGCATCTGGCGCGGCTCGCGTGGGGGAACGATCAGCGCCGGCTGCTTCCCTGCAGCGCCGCGGCGGGCGGCGCTCTCGTCGTGCTCGCCGACGCGCTTTCCCGTCTCCTCTTCTCGCCGGCCGAGATCCCGATCGGCGCCGTCACGGCGCTGGTCGGCGTGCCGTTCTTCCTGCTCGCTCTCCGGAGGGTCTCGTGACGGCGGGACTCGCGGTCGCGGGGCTGCGCGCGGGATACGGCCGGGAGACGGCGCTCGACGGCGTCGACTTCGAGGCGGGCGCGGGACGGCTCGTCGCGCTCGCGGGGGAGAACGGGTCGGGAAAGTCGACGCTGCTGAAGGCGATCGCCGGCGTCGTCCCGAGGTCGACGGGCGAGATCCGGCTCGGCGGCGAGTCGATCCGGGAGTGGCCCCGGCGCAAGCGCGCCCGGGCCGTCGCCTACGCGGCTCAGTCGGTCGACCTCATCTTTCCGATTTCCGTTCGCGACCTCGTCCTCCAGGGACGCGCCCCGTGGCGTTCCGGGTTCCTCTGGGAGAGCGGGGAGGACCGCGAGATCGCCGAAGAGGCGATGCGCGCCTGCGACGTGCTCGATCTCGCCGAGCGCGACGCGACCCGGCTCTCGGGAGGCGAGCGCCGCCGGGCGTTCCTCGCGCGCCTGCTCGCGCAGCGCGCCGCCGTGTGGCTCCTCGACGAGCCGACCGCGGATCTCGACCCGCGCCACCGGCTGGAGTTCCTCGAGGTGCTGCGGGAAGCGCACGCGCGCGCCCGGCCGATCGTGCTCTGGGCCACCCACGACGTCAACGAGGCGCTCGCGATCGCCGACGACCTGCTGCTGCTCCGCCGCGGACGCCTCGTCGCGGCCGGTCCCGTCGACGGCGCGCTCGCGCCGGAGGCGCTGGAGCGGACCTTCTCGATCGGCGCGGCGGTCGAGCGCGACGCGGCGGGACGACCGCGGGTGACGTTCTTTCGGCCGAGCTCCTGAAGGATCGACCGGCGAAGCCCCCGCTCCGGGCGATTCGCGGGCGGTGGCGCGCGAGCGGCGCGGTTTCGGCCCGCCCTCCGGGTTAGAATCCGGAAATTCATGTGGTTCAAGAAGGACAAGGCTCCGAAGGAGCCCCGGCAGAACCGTCCCAGCAAGGTCCCCGAGGGGCTCTGGGTCAAGTGCACGTCGTGCCGGGAGATCATCTACGCCAAGGAGCTCCACCGGTTCGTCAAGATCTGCCCGCGGTGCGGCTACCATTTCCCGCTCTCCGCGACCGAGCGGCTGCGCTCCCTCTTCGACGGCGAGACGTTCACGGTCGTCGAGAGCGAGCTCCGGTCGGGCGACCCGCTCCACTTCAAGGACAGCAAGCGGTACCGCGACCGCCTGAAGCAGTACGAGGAGTCGGTCGGGCCCGAGGACGCCGCGATCGTCGCGCACGGAGCCGTCGACGGCCTCCCGACGGTCATCGTCGCCATGGAATTCGGGTTCATGGGCGGATCGATGGGGAGCGTGGTCGGCGAGAAGATCGCGCGCGCGGCGGAGCGGTGCGTCCGCGATCGGGCAGCGCTCGTGATCGTCTGCACGTCCGGCGGCGCCCGGATGCAGGAGGGGATCCTCTCGCTGATGCAGATGGCGAAGACCTCGGCGGCGCTCGTCCGCCTGGGCGAGGCGCGCCTGCCCTACATCGCGGTGCTGACCGACCCCACGACCGGCGGCGTGACGGCTTCCTACGCGATGCTCGGGGACCTCACGATCGCCGAGCCGAAAGCGCTCATCGGTTTCGCCGGGCCGCGCGTGATCGAGCAGACGATCCGGCAGACGCTTCCACCCGGTTTCCAGCGCTCGGAGTTCCTCCTCGAGCACGGGATGGTGGACATGGTCGTGGAGCGGAAGGATCTCAAGGAGATGGTCGGCAGATGCCTGCGGTTATTGATGGGCTGACGCGGCGATGCATCGAGCCGGACGGGCGCGTGCCGCCCGCGAGGCCCTGCGACATACGCCCCGGTATGCCTCGGGACCTCGCGGGCGTCCCGCATCCCGTCGGGCTCGCGCCTCGCCGCGTCTTCGGGTTGCCCGCAACTGGCCATGCTTTTCGAAACATCCCGGGCGAGCATCCCGATCGCCTCATCGCGATGCGAGCCGCCGTCTCGTGTTTCGAATTTCGGGCTTCGGCTTTCGGATCTTTACCGTGACGCACCCCGCCCTGGAACATCTCGATTCCCTCTCGATGCGCGGCATCAAGCTCGGCCTCGAGCCGATCCGGGAAGTGCTCGCGCGCCTCGGCCACCCGGAGCGTTCCTGCCCGCGCGTCCTGATCGCCGGGACCAACGGCAAGGGATCGACGGCGGCCATGCTCTCGTCGATCTTCCGCGCGGCGGGCGTCCGGGCGGGTCTCCACACGTCTCCGCATCTGGTCGACGTCACCGAGCGCGTCCGCGTCGGCGACGCGGACGTGAGTCGACGGCGTCTCGGAGACGCGCTCGAGGAGGTCTTCGCGGCCGCCGCGCGCCCGCCGGAGGTGCCGGTGACGTACTTCGAGGCGGTCACCGCCGCGGCCGAGCGCATCTTCGCCGGCGAGGAGTGCCGCGCCGCGGTCGTGGAAGTCGGCCTGGGAGGACGCCTCGACGCGACGAACGCGTGCGAGCCGGTGCTCTCGGCCGTCACGTCGATCGACTTCGACCACACGGCCGATCTCGGCTCGACGCTCGCGGCCATCGCCCGCGAGAAAGCGGGCGTGTTCCGCGCCGGCCGGCCCGCGCTCTCGGCGGCGTCCGCGCCCGAGGCCCGGCGCGTCCTCGCGGCGGAGGCGGAGAGGGTCGGAGCGGAATTCATCGACGTCCCCGAGGCGACGCGCGTATCGGCGCGCCGCGAGACGGGCTTCGGCCAGGCGTTCACGCTCGAGACGCCGGAAACCCGATACGCGATCGAGACCCCGCTCCGCGGCGCGCACCAGGCATCCAACGTCGCCGTAGCCGTCGCCGCGGCCGAGCGGCTCCGCCCGCTCTTCCCGGAGCTGTCCGCGGAAGCGATCGGTCGAGGCGTGGCGGCCGTCCGCTGGCCGGGTCGGCTCGAGCGCTTCCGCGTCGAAGGGAGGACCGTCTGGCTCGACGGCTGCCACAATCCCGAAGGGGCGCGGTCGCTGGCGGCCTTCCTCGCGGGCCGCCGCACGCCTTACGACCTGCTCTTCGGCGTGATGGGGGACAAGGACGCCGCCGCGATCGCCGCGCCGCTGTTTCCCGCGGCGCAGCGCATCGTCCTCGTCGCGCCGGAAGGAGAGCGGGCGTTCCCGGTCGACGCGCTCGCACAACGCCTGGGGCCCCTCGCCGCGCGCGCCGAGCGCTGCGCCTCGCCGTCGGAGGGGCTCGAGCGTCTGCTTCGCCGCGGCGACGCCGAGATCGTCGTCGCCGGGTCGCTCTTCCTCGCCGGAGAGGTCCGCCCGCGGCTCCTCGGGCGGGACGCGGCCGGGAGGGCGATCGCGTGAAGAAGGCCGCCGCGACCCCGTGGGAAGAGCGCCAGGAGCAGCTCCTTTCGGTCGCGGCGGCGAGGAGCTCCCGCGCGACCCGGCCGTACGGCGACCGGACCGAGCGCGACGACCCTTTCCGCGCCGCCTTCGCGCGGGACCGCGACCGCATCGTCCACTCGCGGGCCTTCCGGAGGCTCAAGCACAAGACGCAGGTCTTCATCCCGTTCGAGGGGGATCATTTCCGGACCCGGCTCACGCACACGCTCGAGGTCTCGCAGATCGCCCGCTCCGTCGCCCGCGCACTGGCTCTCAACGAGGACCTGACGGAAGCGATCGCGCTCGGGCACGACCTCGGGCACACCCCCTTCGGCCATTCCGGGGAGTCGGTGCTCGACGCGCTGCTGCGCGGGCTCGACGCGGGATTCCCCCTGCCGCCCGCGATCGCCGCGGAGACCGGCGCGTTCAAGCACAACTACCAGTCGGTCCGCGTCGTCGACCGGCTCGAGAAGCGCTACGCGCACCCGGGCCTGAACCTCACCCACGACGTGCGCGAGGGGATCCTCAAGCACACCTCGTGGAAGCGCGATTTCCCGTTCCCGGTCGAGTTCCCGGAGGGGCTGCGCCTGGGGTCGGGAGGGTCCCTCGAGGCGCAGACCGTGAACTGGTCCGATGAGATCGCGCAGCAGGCGCACGATCTCGAGGACGGCCTCGCGATGGTGCCGGAGGCGGCGATCGAGGAGCTCGAGATCTCGCGCCGGATCCGGAAGCAGCGCGGGCTTCCCGCGGATCGAGCGCTCCGCCGGGCGGAGCTCGTCCGCGGCCTCTATCGGGAGATGATCGCCGATCTCGTCACGGCCTCGTCGGCGCGCGTCGCGGCCTTCGTGGAGAGACGGCGGATCGCGACGCCCGAGGCGTTCGACCGGCTTCGCGACCGTCTCCCCGGGAACCTGATCGGTTTCTCCGCGGACGGCGGGCGCCGGTACCGCGAGCTCAAGGCGTTCGTCTACGAGAACATCATCCACTCGTTTCCGATCGCCCGGCGGGACGGGCGGGCGCGGCTCGTCATGCGCGGGCTCTTCGTCGCTTTCCACGACAATCCGCGGCTCCTGCCGGACGACCTGCTCGAGGCGTACGCCGGCGAGGAGGGGATCCGGTTCCTCCGCCGCGTCGCGCTGCCGGAAGCCGAGCGGGAAGCGCGGAAGCATTACCACCGCAAGCCCCGGTTCCTCCGCACGATCGCGGACCACATCGCGGGGATGACGGACAAGTTCGCGCTCTCCGAGTACGAGTCGCTGACGACGGCATTTCCCTCGCAGGGGTCGTTGTGAAAAGATCCCCCGCATGAGCCGGACCCTGACGCCCGCCTCCTTCCTCTCCCGCGACCTCGAAGTCGCCGATCCCGAAGTGTTCCGCGCGATCCAGGAGGAGGCGCGGCGCCAGAGCGAGAACCTCGAGCTGATCGCGTCGGAGAACTTCGTCTCCCGGGCCGTCCGGCAGGCGGCCGGCTCGGTGCTCACGAACAAGTACGCGGAGGGCTACCCGGGCCGGCGTTACTACGGCGGCTGCGAGTTCGTGGACCGCGTCGAGTCGCTCGCGATCGAGCGGGCGAAGGCGCTCTTCTCGGCCGAGCACGCCAACGTCCAGCCGCATTCCGGGTCCCAGGCGAACATGGCCGTCTACCTGACGGCGCTCTCGGCCGGCGACGTGATCCTCGGCATGAACCTCTCCCACGGCGGCCATCTCACGCACGGCCACCCGCTGTCGTTCTCCGGGCGCGAGTACAAGGTCGTCGCGTACGGCGTGCGGCGCGAGGACGAGCGGATCGATTACGACGAGCTCGCCGCCCTCGCCCGCGAGCACCGGCCCAAGCTCATCATCGCGGGAGCGTCCGCGTATTCGCGCATCCTCGATTTCGAGCGGTTCGGCGAGATCGCTCGAGAAGTCGGCGCCGTGCTGATGTGCGACATCGCCCACATCGCGGGGCTCGTCGTGGCGGGGCTGCACCCCTCGCCGGTTCCGGTCGCCGAGTACGTCACGACGACGACCCACAAGACGCTCCGCGGACCGCGCGGCGGAATGATCCTCTGCCGGTCGGCGTTCCAGAAGGACCTCGACCGCAACGTCTTCCCGGGCGTGCAGGGGGGGCCTCTCGAGCACATCATCGCGGCGAAGGCCGTCTGCTTCGCCGAAGCGGCCGCTCCCGAGTTTTCGGCGTACCAGCGGCGGATCGTGGAGAACGCCCGCGCGCTCGCGGCGGCGCTCTCGGCGCGCGGCTGGCGGGTCGTCTCCGGCGGCACCGACACGCATCTCTTCTCGATCGACGTGGGCGCGCGCGGAATCACCGGGAAGGACGCCGAGAAGGCTCTCGACGCCGCGGGAATCACGGTCAACAAGAACACGATCCCGTTCGACCCGCTCCCGCCGCTCAAGGCGTCGGGGATCCGGATCGGGACGCCGGCGGTGACGACGCGGGGGATGGGGGTCGAGGAGATGGAAACCGTCGCGGAGCTGATCGCCGAGGTACTCGCCGCCCCGGCCGACGCCGAGACGGGCCGGCGCGTGCGCGGGAGGGTGCGCGAGCTTTGCGGGGCCTTTCCGCTGGACGCGGCGGAGTGACGGAGCTCGAACGTCCGGCCTGACGGCCGGAAATCAGGAATCGCCTTTGGCGTTCCGGGGCGTCTTGCACGGTGGTGTCATGAAAATCGACGAACTGGCGGCGGCGGTAGGGCTCGGACGCGTGCGAATCACGAACCGGGCGGACGAGGAGCTCCATTCGCACCGCCTCACGATCGACCAGGTCTGCGCGGCCGTCGCGCACGGCGAGATCGTCGAGGAGCTCGCGGCCGATGCGGGCCCCTATCCGGCCTGCCGCGTCGCCGCGAAGCTCGCGGACGGGGAGCCGATGGAGGCCGTCTGGGCCTGGAACGCCCGGACGGGGTGGACCGTGCTGATCAACGCGTACCGCATCGCCCGCCCGGAAGGCGGCGGCCGGGAGGAGAAATCGGATGAAGTGGCCGTTCGATAAGTGCCCGCTCTGCGGCGGGGAGCTGGTCGACCGCATCGTCGAGAAGCTCCTGCGGGGCGGTGTCGACACCGCGGTGCTGAAGGTCCAGGCCGAGGTCTGCGCCCGCTGCGCCGGCCGGATCTACACGCAGAAGGCGATTCGCCAGTTCGAGGCGGTGCGCGCCCGGCTGGAGAAGAAGGAGACGGCGGGGTTGCAGCCGGTCGGCCGCACCTTCCACGTGCTGTAAGCCGGCGCGGCGATGCATCGAGCCGGACGGGCGCGTGCGGCCGGCGTCTCCTTCCGACGTACGTTTTCAGTACGCCTGCGGTCGCCGCCGGCCACCCGCATCCCGTCGGGTTCGCGCCTCGCCGCGCCTCAAGGTTGCTCTCGATTCGAGGAGCCGGACATACCTTGTCATCCCGACCGTCGCGGGAGCTTGCTCGGGGAACGGGAGCGCGTGGCGGCTGCGCGGCTCGTCGAACCTCCCTCATCCGGCGGCCTACGGCCGCCGCCTTCTCCCGGCGGGAGAAGTCGCGCGGTGGCGTCGCTTAGGGACGCAGCCTTGTGTCGACTCGACCGCGCAACCGCCACCCCCTCGCTGGCGCTCCCGCTCCCGCATCGCGGAGCTTTCGCCTCGGTGGCTCGCACACGGGCGTGCGCGGCGATCGGCGCGCGCGGCGCTCCCGCGCCGGCCGCTTCGCGGCGGCGACTCATGTCGCCCGCTGGATATCCTTCGGCGAAAGCTTTCCGCGATGCGAGGGGCCCCGGGGATTTCGCATCCGGGCCCGTCTCGCGGTGGCCGCTCCGGGCGATCTACCCTCGCGGGGCCGCCTGCTCCGTCCTCCGAGCCGCCTTCGCCTCGCGCCGCATCCGCAGCCGGATCCTCAGCAGGTCCCGCACCGTCGGCGCCAGGTCGCGGAAGACCGATACTTTCGATTCCGGCGAGTTAAACCAGAGGACCGGGACCTCGGCGATCGGGATCCCCCGCGCGCGCGCGATCGCGAGGATCTCCACGTCCCACGCGAACCGGTCGATCCGCGCCGCCGCGAAGAGGTCGCGCGCCACGGCGCCGTCGAACAGTTTGAATCCGCACTGCGTGTCCCGGATCCCCGGCACGGAGAGCGTCCGGACGATCCGGTTGAAGACCTTGCCGAGGGCGCGCCGGTACCACGCCTGGCGGCGGCGGACCGTCGCCTCGTCGATCGCGCGCGATCCGATCGCGAGCGGCGCCCCGGCGTCGCGGAGCTTCGTCCACTCCTCGATCGGCGTCGAGAGGTCGGCGTCGCTCACGAGGACCCGTTCTCCGCGCGACCGCCGCACGCCCTCCCGGATCGCCGCTCCCTTGCCGCGGTTGGCGGGAAGGACGACGACTTCGACGGGAATGCCCCCCGCGGAGCCGGCGGCTCGGGCCGCCTCGGCCGTGCGGTCGGCGGAGCCGTCGTCGACGACGACGATCTCCCATCCGGTCTCTCCCGCGCTCGCGACGTATTCGCCGATCCTCGCGAGCGTGGCGGGGAGGCGGCGCTCCTCGTTGTAGGCGGGAACGACGACGGAGAGCCTCACGCGGGCTCCGCCTCGATGACGAACTGATAGCCGAAAAGCGCCGGCCAGAGCCGGGCGGCGGACGAGAAGAGCGCGCGCGAGGGCGCACGGAGTGGGGCGCGGCCGAGAACCGGGAGCGGGAGCTCGGCCGGAATCGGCGTCGCCCGGACGCGGCGGATACGGAACCCGCCGCCCTCGACCAGGCGGCGGGCGCTCCGGCGCGTGTAGAAGCGCAGGTGGGTGCGGTCGAGGATCCCCGCGTCGGCGTACTCGAACCGGCCCGCGAGGAGGGAGATCCGCACCGCGACGTTCGCCACGTTCGGGAGCGAGACGAGGAGGAGCCCGTCCGGAGCGATCCATTCCCGGACCCGCGCGAGCACGGACTCGGGATCCGCGACGTGCTCGAGGACGTCTGCGCAGACGACGACGTCGAAGCGGCGGCTCCAGGAGAGTTCGCCGGAGACCGACGCGGCCACCCACTCGTCGTAGGCGCCGATCGGAGGCCGCGCCGACGGATCGGCCTCGACCCCCGCGACGTGCGAGAAATGGCCGGCGACCGCCTTTCCGAGGTGCCCGGCGCCCGCGCCGAGGTCGAGCATCGTCCGGCCGGGAGGAAGCGCGAGCAGGAGCCGCCGGAGGCGATCGTGCGACGAGCCGGGGATCTCTTTCCAGCGGTAGCGGGACGCGTCCGCGACGGTCAGGCGGCCGGCTCCCGCTGCGGGACGAGCGGTCGTCCGGAGAGGATGTCCGCGGGCGTCCGCCGGCGCCGGTCGAAGAGGATCGTCGCGAGCGGAAGCCCCGCGAGCGCGGCTGTCGCGGCGGTCGCCGCCCAGCGGACGACGGAGGTCGCCAGCGGCGGCTTTTCGCCTTCGGGGTCCTCGGCCGACAGGTCCGCGAGCGCCATGCCCGGGGTCCGGCCGAAGAGGACGAGCGTCGGGACGACGAGGAAGAAAGAGAGGAGCAGGGCAAAAAGCGCGCACCAGAGCCACCCGATTCCCGGCGGGGACCGCCGCACGAGCGCGGCCGCACCGAGAAAGCTCGCGCCGGCGACGATGCCGCACGCCGCGGCGTCCGCGACGAATGCCGTCAGCCGCGGTCCGGCGGGGGCGGCGAGGAGGATCGGCTCGGGCGCCTCGGCCGCGGGCGGCGGCTCGTCGCCGAAGAGCGAGACGCTCTCCGGCGCCGCGGCGGCGGCGGCGCCCCGCTCGGCTTCCGCGCCGGGGAACAGCGCGGGCGGGTGGTGGATCAGGACGCGGCCGAGCGGATCGTCGGGCGCTCCGCCGAGATCCCCTTCGAGATCCGGCGAAGGGTCGCCGGACCACAGCTCGGGCTCGTCGGGATCGCGGCGTTTCACGGCCGCGGTCGGAGGTACTTCAAATAGACGCGCGCGAGGAGGTCCGCGGGCTTCTTGAGATAGCGTTCCGCGAACGCCTTCTGGCGCTTCGACAGGGCGTCGTCCGGGTCCACGCCCAGCGCGTCGCCGAACGCCTTCGAGGCCCGGTCGTACAGGTTGTTCTGCAGCGCGATCACTCCCTGGTTGTAATAGCAGCGAACGAGATACGACTTCACGTCCGCGTTCTGATGGTCGGCCTGGTAGAGCCGCCAGAGGATGGGAAGCGCGGAGTCGTAGTCCCCGTCGTTGAAGAGCTTCACGGCGGGGGAGATCTCCTGCACCTTCTCGGCGGCCTGCGCCATTTCCCGCTTGATGTCGGCGTCGTCCGGGTAGGCGATCGCGCTCTGGTGGAACCCCGTGAGCGCCGCGATGTAGCGATGGTCGGCGAGCGCCTGCTCGGCCTCCTGCCGCTGCGCCGCGGCGTTGGCCGGGGGGGGCGTTCCCGGCGTGGCGGGAGGGGGCGCGTTCTCGGCGGCCGGCGGCGGGGTCGCGGGGCCGAAGTTCGCGAGCATCTTCTGCGCCCGCGCGTAGTACGGGCTCGAGGGAGGGACGCGCATCAGCGCGTCGCGGGCATCGTCGACCTTTCCTTCCTGGAAGAGACGGGTCGCTTCGGCGATCGGGTTGGGCGCCGTGGCGCTCTTCGCCGGAGCCGGCGGAGGCGCACCCGCTCCGCGCGGCCGCAACACGAGGAAGAGCCCGATCCCGATCGCCACGGCGAGGGCCGCGACCGCGATCGGGAGGACGGGGATCCGGCGGCGGGCGGCCGGCCGCGGCGCAACGGCGGTCCGCCGGCCCTCTTCGGCCGCGGCCTCCTCCTCTTCGGCGAGCACGTCCCCGGCCGGGG
>Ga0075276_10000207_pt1 | contig 17433 bp, 13 predicted proteins | sample SF_Rice_5C_80N_4_FD_69770 | JGI IMG/M metagenome (GOLD analysis project Ga0075276, IMG submission 69770) | Rice paddy soil microbial communities from Twitchell Island, California, USA - SF_Rice_5C_80N_405 | ecosystem: Environmental > Terrestrial > Soil > Paddy field/soil | place: USA: Twitchell... | reverse complement strand
AAAGCACACTCTGGGCTGCGTTTGCCGGCCTGCGGCTCCTTGGGCGGCACCCACGAGCGCGGGTGCCACTGTCCTTTCTGCAACAACAGCATGGCGGAGCACAACAAGGCCTGCCGCTGTCCCCGATGTTGCGAAGTCGGATAGTTTGCGGAGGTTTTACAAATCTTTACAGGACCATCACAAACCTTTACGCCCCGGTAAGGGCCGATGTGTTTAGCTGGGTGCAGCTTAGAGATCGGCACGGGGAGCCGTGAGCAGCTTCCTGCAAACCAGGCGAGGGCGGTCTTGTGGAAGTCAAGGCCAAGCTCTCGCCTGGCTATTACTGAGCCAGAATAGATTAGAATATCGGTAAGGCAATATTCACCATTAGCGGCAGCCGTTAGGCATCGCCCTATTCAGTAAGCCGCGGACGTGATGGGGTTCCGCGAACGCGGTTAATGTCTGTTCGCTTTCAGCATTAGTAAATAAACTGCCGGTCGCGAGGCCGCATGCTCATGTTCGGTCACCTGCTCCTGTTGTGCGCGATTGTCGGCCTGCTGAGTTGTACCGTTTTTCTTTCCCTGCTGGCCGCTGCTTTTGTGCGTTTCAAGAGCCGCCCGCTTCCACAAATCTTGCCTTCAAGGTGGCCATCCGTCAGCCTGCTGAAACCACTGCACGGACTGGAACCAGGGTTGGAAGAGAACCTGGAGAGTTTCTTTCGCCAGGATTATCCCCAGTATGGAATTGTGTTTGGCTGTCGCCAGGAGAGCGACCCCGCGCTCGACGTAGTCCATGCCGTTTGCCGCCGCCACCCGCAAATTCCGGTGCGAATCGTCCTTTCCGGCGAACCTGACCACCCCAACGCCAAAGTTTGTTCCCTGGAAAAGATGGCCGCCGCCGCCACCTCCGATTACCTGGTAGTCAGCGACAGCGATGTGCAGGTTACGCCGCAGTATCTGCGCGAGGTGACCCGCCCGCTTCTGCAGCCTGAGGTGGGGATGGTGACCTGCCTCTATCGCGGCGTGCCCAGCAGGGGCTTGTGGTCGCGCCTGGAGGCGCTGGGCATGTCGGTGGAGATGACCGCGGGTGTAGTGATAGCCGATATGCTGGAAGGCCTGAAATTTGCCCTGGGGCCGACCATGGCGATTCGCCGCGATGTGCTTGAAGAAGCCGGCGGATTCCGAGTGCTGGCGGATTACTGTGCCGATGATTTCGTGCTCGGGCAGCGGGTTTTCGAGGCCGGCAAGCAGGTGTTACTTTCGCATTACGTGGTGGATCACGTTGCTCTCCATCAGCGCTGCGCCGCTTCCTTGCAGCACCAGGTTCGGTGGATGAAGAGCACGCGCTTTTCCCGGCCTAAGGGCCACATCGGCACCGGCCTGACCTTCGCCATGCCTTTCGGCCTGCTGGGATTGGCCGCCGGTTTTGCCATTGGCGACCCCCTGCTGGGCCTGGCCCTGTTCCTGTTCGCCGCCCTCAACCGCATGGCGGAAGCTCTGCTCGCTGGCTGGGGCGTGGTGCGTGACCCGCTGGCCCTGCGCCATTTCTGGCTCTATCCCGCGCGCGACCTACTAGGCTTCTTCCTCTGGTGCGCCAGCTTTGCCAGTACCAACATCGTCTGGCGGGGGGAACGCTACGAGTTGCAAATGGGCGGCAAAATGGTTCGTGTAGGAGCTGCCGGCGAGGTGGCTCAGGCTTCAGAGACGGTTGCTGTAGACGAACTTGCCTGAAACTTCCGCCAGCACGTATTTGTGCGGCAACAGCTTATCCACCCGCTTCTTCTCGTAGGCCGGCACAAAGAGGAACACCCGCCCGCTTCCATTCCACTTTTGTAACAGGTCGCTATCCTTCAGAAAGATTTTCGGAGCGTCGGGAAAGGTGGACCCAAACCACATGGAAGTGGTCCGGCCGTTCACCAGATCAATCGGACGCCGTAGGTAGAAGAGCAGGGAAGAGCCGAAAGCCTGGTCGCCGTAAATCATCACTTCATCGCCCGGTTTCTCTTGGGCGGCAATCTTCTGCGCCAGCGCCTTGGAGGACATATATGGTCCGAAGCGGACGAGCGCGATGTGGGCGGCGAACAGCAGCAGGGCCATGCCTCCGGCCAGAGCCCAGGTAGCCTGGTAAGGACGGCGGCGCAGCCGTAACCACAGAGAAATCAGCGGCGAACAGATAAGCGCCAGCACGGCCAGTATCGCAGGTAAGCGCAGGGCGGCAAACGATTCCGCGCTCAGGTCCAAAGCATGCGACATGGAGAGCGTGTCTTCCGCCATGTTGTGCTTGGCCAGCACCGTGCCGATGTCGGGCGCGTAGGGCAGGTGGCGCGAATACCACAGGCCGGCCAGCAAAGCGCATCCTGCCACCAGCCCGACAATGGCAATCGCGCCGGAGGAACTGAGCAGCCACGGGCGGCCGCTCTCTTGCTCCTCATCCCGGGCCAGGGCATCGGCGGCAAGCAACAACAGCGGCAGATAAGCCGGAAAAGTGTAGTACTCCTGGTTGGTGGAGATGGCGAAGAATATCAGCACAAATCCCGCCCAAATCCAGCACAGCAGGCGCGTTCGGGCGGCAAAGCGCCGGCGCGTTTCCGCTTCAGAGGGGGGTTTCTTCACGTCCCGGATGGCGTTGCGCACCAGAGTTGGAAGGTAAAAGCTCCAGGGGAACAGCCATACCAGATGCAAGGTCCAGTAAAGGCCGGCCGGCAGTTTGTTGTAGTCCTTGGGATAGCGCTCGCCCAGGAAGCGCAGGAAGTGCTCATTGACAAAGTAAAACCAGAAGAAGCCGTGATTGCGCAGGCCCGCCAGAATATGCCAGGGTCCGGCGATAGCAAACAAAAGCGCCACACCGGAGAACAGGCGAAACTCCCGCCAGCGCCGCCATTCCCCGGTAATGGCAAGGCAGATAACTGCCGGCATGCCTACAAAAACCAGGGCCACCAGTCCCTTGGCCAGCACCGCCAGGGCCAGGCAGGCATAGCCCGCATACCAGCGCCAGGTTCTTCCTGAAAGCTCCAGCGCAGCCAGCAGGAAGTAAAGAGACGCTGCAATCAGAAGGCTTAAGAGCACGTCGGGAATGAAAATCCGCGTGAATAAATAGACCCCGGCACAGGTCAGCACAAAGAGTCCCGCGTAAGTTCCAGCGCGCTCGCCAAAGGCACGCCGGCCCCAGGTCAGTCCCAGCCAGGCCAGCAACAGCACTGCCAGAACGGTGGGCAAGCGGGCGGCAAACTCGTTGATCCCGAACAAGCGGTAAGCGCCGGCCACCAGCCAGTACGGAAGCGGCGCCTTTTCCAGGTAGCGAATGCCGTTCACGTGCAAGGTGACGTAATCGCCACGCGCCACCATTTCCCGCGCTGCTTCGGCGTGGGTGGCATCGGCATCGTCCAGCAAAGCCGGGGAAAACATCGAGCCCACGTAGACCAGGACAAAAATGATCGCCAGCAATAGCAGCGCCTGCTTCCGGGAAGTGGTGTTGCTTACATTCGGCTGGCTTAGCAGTGCCGGGGCGGCAGGGGAGCTCAAGATGAAATGATCCTCAAGAATTCGCGCTGGAGTTCCTACAGGATATTACACTTACGCAACTCAGCCAAACTCGGTCACGTTGTTCAAACCGACGACGATTTGCTTATCCCAACGCTTTCGCCCACTGAACCGTTGCTGTGAGTCGTTTTTATCTGCTTTTTCCCGTGTTCGTCGGTGGGAGAGCACATTGCCGATTAGCGGCCACACCATCCAGCGATAATTCGGGGTGGGGCGCGTCGGCGTCAAGAGTCCAAACGCATCGGTGATGAAAATAGCGCAGCAGGTCCAGGTCTTTTTGAGGACCCAGGCTCCTCGCCCATACGATCTTGGCGGTGTCAACGTCGGCGCGATTGTATACCCACTCGATTATTGGGTTGTGATCGGCCGCGTAGTGAACCAGCACCAGGTGGGTCCCAGGTTGGGACCGCAATTCGCGTGTGATAAGCGCGCGTGGCCAGTTGCCGTTATGCCAACGCCCCTCCGGAAGGCCGATACCGATGGCTCCCACCCGCCATAGAAGTACCATCAGACAGCCAACCGGTACGGCCCGAACCAGGGCTCGACCGAGTTTTCTGTACTTTTTGTCCACGGCGCGCAGATGGCGCATTCCCTGGATAAATAGTAAGTACAGGGCTGATGTAAATGGCGCCACGTAATGTGGCATAATCCACATTTCCGCCGCAACCGCCACGCCGCCCACTGCAAGCACTACTAATACCCACTTCAGCTTCTTATCTCTGATAATCCATGGAAAACTGAGAAAAAGCGGAATCGAGAGCAGGTATGCCGAATAGAACTTCCAGTATGTCACCGCCTTCTCAACCGTGAATTTTATGAAATGGACCTTGCTGTCGAGGAAATCTGTCGGTTCCACATGGAGGTAGAAGTCGCGCATTTGCTGGTTATGGTAAATGGGACGATCGGTGCTGAGGGATTGCCAAACAAAAACCGGCATGATCGCGTAAGTTTCGCGATTGACCAGCTCTGGCGGATGCCACGGATTACCGGTGACGCGCCACCAGTAGTACCCCATTCCGGAGAACGTGGCTAACAGGACCAGCAAGAGGGGTAGTCCCACCCTTCTAAGAGCGATTCGACGCGCTTGCTGATCCCGTCTGAGCCACCACGCGATGAGGACCACGGCTACAGGAATACTGAATGCGAATCCTTCATACATGCGGCTGTTAGCGAGGAGGGCCAGGCCCACGCCCATGGTGAGCGCATCCCGCACTCGCGTCCACCGCAGGATGCGAGGCAGCGCCCCTAGAACGAGGGCCCCGCCGGTGGCAGCCACTGCGCCTCCCCAGTACGAGTTCGCCCAATAGCTCAAGACGCCGAGATTGACAACGCAAAGCATGCCGCCCAGCAGTGCCCATCCCGGCGGCACCCAGGCTTGCAGCATCCAGCAGAGCGCCCCAGCCATCGCTGCCACACTTATCCATACTCCTATCCAGGGATTGCCCAATATCTGGCCAAACGCCAGCACGAGTCCCTGAGCAGGCGGGTACATGGACATGTAAGTCGGGTGCACCAGAATGTGCAGACTTTCAAAATGCATCCACAGCGGAGGTGTGGGATTAGTGAGTCTGCCGTGAGCAAAGGTATCCGCTGCCAACAGATAGCTGAATTCATCTGCACTGCCAGGTACGGGAATGCCCAAGAGAGTGGTCAATGCCCCGCGGAGGAACAATGCCATAAAAGCAACAAGGACGACAGTGAGCGCACGTCGTTTCGCCGCCAGACGGCCGAAGCCCCTTTCGATAACCACGAAAGCCGGACCAGACGCAGGACACCCACCACGAATGAGGAATCGTGTGGAAATCTGGCGCAAGCCCAGCAGCACAATGGCGGAAGCTGCCAGAACTGCGAGCGTCAGCGTAATTCTGATCTGCATGAAGGAAACCGCCTCCCATTCGGGGAAGCTGCCAGGCACAGACACGGAGAATCACCAGTCATCAAAAAGTGATTTTCCTGAGTACATTTCTTTGCTGAGCGCCAAAGTATAGCTCAGAGCTCGCAGGGAGTCCTCCTGGTTTTGGCAGTTAAAACCAGCAACTTTCACCCACTCCAAGCTGGACGCGTCCGCAGCTGAATCACGTTCACACCCCAGCTACATCGGGCGCAGGGATATGGGAATGCAGGCAGGCGGCGCCGGGCACGCCAGCGGCTACTCACGCCAGAAACTCGGCCGCGCCCTAACTCGAGAATTCGCTGGCTGCCGCCAGCCCTCTCCAGCGCATCTCTAAGGAGGACGCAGTTGTTGAACGTGAATACATCGAGGTAAGCGGGCGATGGTTAAACATGAGCGAATTTGGCAGGTGTGCGGGGCTGTGCTCCTGGGGCTGTTACTGATCGGGGCGACGGGCTGCAACATTTTGAAGGCCCGTTCCGACCTCAATAAGGGAGTTCAGGCCTACAAAAACGCCAAGTACGACCAAGCCATCAGCTACTTCAAGGACGCGGTGGCGCTCGATCCAGGCCTGGTGAACGCCCGCCTCTATCTGGCTACCGCTTACGCGCAGCAGTTTGTTCCGGGAGTAGACAGTCCGGACAACAATAAGAACGCGGAAGCGGCGATTGATCAGTACGAGCAGGTACTCAAGCTGCACCCCGCCCGCGAACAGCAGATCAACAGCCTGAAGGGAATCGCCTACCTGTACCTGCAAATGAAGAAATTCGACCAGGCCAAACAGTACTACAGCAACGCCATTTCGATTGACCCCAACGATGCCGAGCTTTACTACTCCATCGCCGTGATTGATTGGACCCAGGTGTATCAGCCGCGAATGCAACTCTGGGCCGAGCAGGGGCTAAAGCCCACCGACGAGCTCAAGTCCGCCAAAGCCTGCCAGAAGCTCAAAGATACCAATGGCGACAAGGTAAACGAGGGTCTGCAGATGCTGCAGAAGGCCGTCCAGCTTCGGCCTGAGTATCCCGACGCCATGGCCTATCTGAACCTGCTTTATCGCGAAAAAGCCCACGTTGAATGCGGTGATCCCGCCGCGCGCCAAGCCGACCTGAAGACCGCTGATAGCTGGGTGGACAAATCCATTTCCACCCGCAAGCAACTGGAAGCCAAGCAGCGCGGCCCCCAGGGCATCACCGTGCCTTCGCATCAGTGAAAATCCGCCGCAGAGACACAGGCACGGAGAAGCTCAACCGGCTGTTAAATATGCCTGGTCCTTATCTGATTGAGCCCTGATCCGTTTTCTCTGCTCAGGATTTGTGGCGCGGGTGCCCTCGCCCGCGTTCCGCTCCGTAGCCTTTCACTTGACGTCCCCTAGATCGTAACCGGCGCGCCAGGTTTTGGGTGTTAAGCGCCAGAAGGGAAGAGACCGGCCTGAAACGACTTGAACATCCCTTCGAAGACTGGACGCATTAGTGTCCTGGTCTTGCGCCTCGCAGTACAATCGCCAGTTTGCTGTGGAGGGTTCTTATGGCCTGGATACTGATGCTGCTGTTGTTCGCTGTCTCGCCGGTTTTTGGACAAACTCATACGCCGGTACGGATCATCGCGTTTGGCGCCCACCCCGACGATTGCGATCTGCGCGCCGGAGGACTGGCGGCCAAATACGCCGCTCTCGGCTACAAGGTGAAATTCGTGTCCGTGACCAATGGTGATGCCGGACACCAATCCATGGGCGGCGGCCCGCTGGCCAAGCGCCGCCGCGCCGAGGCGCAGGAGGCGGCCCGCCGCATCGGCATCGAATACGAGGTGCTCGACAACCACGATGGCGAACTGCTGCCCACACTGCCGGTGCGCAACCAGATTATTCGCGAAATCCGCCAATGGAAGGCAGACGTCGTGCTGTCCCCCCGGCCCAACGATTATCATCCCGACCACCGCTATACCGGCGTGCTGGTGCAGGATGCCGCCTACATGGTCACCGTGCCCGACTTGGTGACCGATGTGCCCGCCCTGCGCAAGAATCCCGTGTTTGTTTATTTCTGGGACCAGTTCACCCGGCCGCAGCCTTTCCGTCCTGACATCGTGATCTCGATTGACGACGTGTACCAGAAAAAGCTGGACATGCTGGATGCCCACGTTTCGCAGTTTTACGAGTGGCTCCCCTGGCACGATGGCCTGCTCGACCAGGTTCCCAAAGATCCCGCGGCGCGCAAGCAGTGGCTGGCCACACAGCAGCCGGATAACGTGCTGCCGGAGTGGCGTCCGGCGCTGGGGAAGCGTTATGGCGCGGCAGCAGCGAGCATCAAACATGCCGAAGCCTTCGAGATCACGGAGTACGGCCGCCAGCCCAGCGAACAGGAAATTCACGAGCTGTTCCCATTTTTTCCGAAGAGGTAGCACCCATTCCTCGCGCCGGAGGGGTCTACAGTGCAGCGTTACTTCCCGGTGCCCGCGGGCTCGACGGCCCACGCCTTTGCGGAGATAGCCAGCAACTACCCGGTTTTCGAATTGCTGGCCGATTAATTACTTCATGGTGAAAAGCGCGTTCACGTGTGCCGTTACCGTGATCTGCTGCGGCGTGAACTGCTCCGTGGGCGCAGGCGCTGCCACGGCTGCGCCCATGGCTCGTCCCATCAACGGCAACGGGGCGACCACGCGCACCTGCTCAAAGGTGTCCACCGAGGCATACGAGAGTTCGCCCAAGGTTCTCTGGGCAGCACGGGCAACCACCTCCGCTTCCGTGCGGGCGTGCTGGTAGGCATCTTGGGTAGCCTTCAACTTCGCGCCATCTATATTCTCCAGCGTGTAGCTGACAGTCTGGTTGGCCGTCGCGTCCATATCGGAGAGCTGCGAAACAATGGGCGCAAGCTTGGAGAAATCCTTCAGCTTGAGGGAAACGCTGCTGTTCACGCGGTAGGCAATCAGCTTGCGCTTGGGGCTGCGATAGTCATACACCGGATCCAGGGAGAAGAAACTAATCTCCGCCGCTTTGGCTTCAATGCCGTTGGAGCGGAGGATCTGCCGAATCTGCTCGGTGGCGCGGCTCGCTCGGTCATAGGCCGCTTTCGCCGTCTCCTCCTGCGCGGAAATATTGAATTGCACTAGCGCCGTGTCTGGTGCCGATTCGTACTTGCCGTCGGCCCCCACGTAGATGGTGTTGGGCTGCGCTGTCACCGCCGGGTGTTCCTGCGCGGCGGCGGCGACAGCCAGCAGAAGCACCGCCACGCTTAACAGCGCAAGCCTGCTGGTCATTTTGCGTCCCCTGTTCTTTCCAGCTGCGGGCAGAATTCGATCCCCGCCGGGCCGGAAGCGCCATTCTAGTGCAGCGGCACCTGCAGCGGACGATCCAGACGCACTTCCAGCATTTCACCCTTGTTGAGCTTGAGATCGCGGTCGGTTAGCAGACCCGCGCCCAGACCGGCTCCGCCGCCTACGCCCGCCCCAATGGCGGCTCCATGGCCTCCGCCCGCCGCCACTCCTCCCAGCGCGCCTATCCCGGCTCCGATAGCGGCGCTTTCAACCATCCGTCCCTTGCTCGGCCCCTTGCGCTCGATATCTCCCTCGTTGCTGGGTTGCTTGACCGCATGTTCCCCGGGCACCCCCGTCACTGTGCCCACCAGCGGCATCCAGCCATGCTGGGTCTCAATCTCGTCGAAGCTGAGCAATACGCGGGCGTGGAAGCCGCGGTCCACCGCGCTAACATGCCCCTTCACCCTTTTGCCGCGCGGAATAATGGCTCCTCCGGGAGCGGTCAGGTCTTCCGCCAGCTTGGCTTGGAAATGTTTGCCCGGCTTCACTTTGCCGGTATCCAGCTTGTCGCTCAGGCGAATGATGAATTTGGTACCTTCTGGAATTAAGTTGGACGGTGCAGCCGTCGCTGCCGGCAACCGCTGGCCCACACCTTGTCCAGTCGCCAGTCCTGCCAACAGCAGGGAACAACACCCCAGGCGTGCAGAGAGTCTCCACATGTATAGACCTCAAGTTGTGCTGAGTTGCTGACCGGTTGGATGATGGCAGCGGCCATTCGGCTGCTTGCGCCTTCCGTTGCAGGTGTTTTTGTCGGCCCGTTGGGAGGTACCCCCCTACACTTTAGCCATTGCGGGCAGCGGCGCAGTTGTGTAAGGCTTTAAGCAGCCGACGAGGAGGCTCGATGCGAAAATGGTATGTGCCATTGGCGGTTCTGGGCGTGGCCGGCCTGGGAGCGCTGTTGCTGACCGATCGTGGCCGGCAAACTTTGCGCTGGCTCAGTGAGAACCTGCAGCGTGCGGTGGAATGGAATGAAGCCGCGCAACGTGAGTTGGACCGAATCCAAATTGCCCTGAACCGCGTCGCTGAATCCCTGGAAGCGGTGCAGTAAACCTCGCCTGGGAAGCCACTTCGTCATCCAGGCTGACAGAAATCCACCCTACTGCGCCGTCTGCCGCCTGATTCTGACTGCCGACTACTGCTCCCGCTCCTAGTCCGTATCGAAGCGCTGCTCTTTCCAGGGATCGCCGTACATGTGGTAACCGTTGCGCTCCCAGAAGCCGGCCGCATCATGGTCGAGGAATTCTATCCCTCGCACCCACTTCACCGATTTCCAGGCGTACAAGTGAGGCACAATCAGGCGCAGAGGATAGCCGTGCTCCGGCGGCAGTGGCTGGCCGTCATGGTGGGTAGCAAAGAGCACATTGTCCCGGTCCAGGTCGGGCAGGGGCACGTTCGCGGTGTAGCCCTGCTCGGCGTGCACCAGGGCGTAGCCGGCCCGCGGCTTGAGCTTCACCAGTTCGAGGACCTCGCGAAAGAGAACTCCTCCCCAGCGGTTGTCAAAACGGCTCCAGCGGGTAACGCAATGGAAGTCGCTGGTCACCTGCGCTTTGGGCAAGCGGTTGAATTCATCCCAGTTCAGGCGGACAGGTTTGTCCACCAGCCCGAAAATGCGGAAATCCCAGGTTGCGGGGTCGAACCGCGGCACCGAGCCATAGTGCAGCACTGGCCACTTAAGAGTGAGCGCTTGGCGCGGCGGCAGCCGTCCGGCCTTCTGCATCTCCAGCTCTAGTTGCTTGCGCTCTTTGCCCTCGAAAAGCATAGAGTTTAGACGCAGGATTCGGCTGGGAGATGCAAAGACCGCGAGAACCGTCGCTCTTTCTCTGGCCTAATCGTCATGGCCGAGAAACGATGCCGAGAGGCAACGCCAAAACACAAAGGGCACCCCGTTCGAGGTGCCCTCTTTTAGCTCAGAATGGTCGGAATTACGCTTTAGCCAGCAGTTGGCGCAGGAGCAGACGCGCCTGATGCAGGCCGAACTGCGATTCCTGCTCGCTCACGCCCAGGGTACGGGCAATGCGGGCATGGTCGTAGGCTTCCACGTCGTGCAGCAGGAAAATCATGCGCTCCGTTGTCGGCAATTGCACCACCGCGCGCTCCAAGTCAACCCGCTTGACATTCCCGCGAACCGAAGCCACTTCCGTAGCGGCGGCAAGGTTCAGCCGCAGAACCCCAATCGGCATCAGATCGCGAATCTCGCTGAGCAGAATGCGGTCCACAACTTCTGCGCTGGGAATGTTGCCATTGGCAAAAGCCCGCGCGAACACGCTGGAGGAGATCTCTTCTGCTGCTATTTCGCTGTCGGTCATCCAGAAGGCGAGCGCGTAAACCCGATGCCGGTGCTCTTCGTATGCCTTCTCAAAACGCGCGAGGGATTGCTCCGCGGTGACGGGAAAATGTGCCGTCAGCCCGGTAATCTTTGCTTGGTCTAAAGCCCTTGCCATTAGTCCCCCCTAATAAAACTCATTGCGGTTATCTTCGGCTTCCTAACCCAGCCTGTACTGGTGCACGTTCCCAGCCATTCGCCTGAACCATGAAAAGATTGGCTGCTATCAGTTCAAACACCCGCAATGCATAAAGTTGCATTGTAAAAATGCCCATTTATCAGGGGTGAAGGCTGATATTGGGCCCTAATTGGCAGGCGCACGTTCCAACCATGGCGCATTGAAGGTCGAGCGGAAGCGGCAGGCGTATAGCCGGCCAAGCCAGATGTGGGTACTAAGATACCCACAGTTGGAGCCTGGGTGCCGCTAAGAGGCTAAGATGATGCCGACTTCGCCATCGCTTTCTGAAGCAGTTTACGGCTGCCGGCAATCAGGTCGGCGACGTCGAAGGGCTTGACCAGATAAGAGATGCGGTTTTGCTCCAAAAAGGTTTGTGTCTCGCCGTCCAAAGTGGAGAAAGTGAAAAGCACCTTTCCCAGCATGCCGGGGTGGTGCTGGGAGAGCCAGCCATGTATCTGTACCGCGCCCCAGCCATCGGGCATGGAGCCATTAAGAACAAGCGCATCAACGCCGCCGTCATCCATTGAAGAGCGCGCCTTTTCGGAATCGGACGCGGCCACTACGTCGGCTCCCGCTCCCGCCAGCACCTCGCGCTCGAACTCCAACACCGCTTCTTCCTCCTCCAGCAGCAGCAGGCGGCCTTGTAGCACCCGTTCCCGGATGGGCGCGGGGACGGGGGCAGAGATGGGTTCCGGTTTGCCCGCAGCCGGCAGGTGCACCAGCAAGGCGGCTCCGCCTTCAGGCACATTGCGGGCTTCGATTTCCCCGCCGTGCTCTTTCAGGATGCCGTAGCAGATGCTAAGTCCCAGTCCCGTGCCCTTGCCTACTGGCTTGGTGGTGTAGAAGGGGTCAAAAATCCGTTTGGGATCGGCGATACCCCTGCCGGTGTCGCGGAAATCCACGCACACCGCGCCATTTTCGGCATACACCCGCACTGACAGCACGCCGCCACGCTCCATTTCCAGCATCGAATCCACCGCATTATTGATGATGTTAAGAAAGACCTGCTCCAACTGGTGGGGATCGGCGGTAACGGCGGGAATCTCCTCCGCGATCTCGCGCTGCACCACGATATTGCCGCGCTTGAAATCGTATTCCCGCAAGGCCAGGCTGTCGTCCACCACCCGGCGGATGTCCACCGGAATTTTCTGCGGTGTGCGCTGCCGGGCGAAGGAAAGCAGGTTCTGCACCAGGCGGTGGGTGCGTTGCGCCTGCTTCAGCAATTTGCGCACGAAATCCAGGCTGCGCTCCTCCAGCGCTTCACTTTCCAGCAGCTGGGCATAACCCAGAATCGCGGTAAGAGGATTGTTGAGTTCGTGGGCCACGCCCGCTATCAGCTGCCCGATGGCCGACATCTTTTCACTCTGCAGCAGCTGCTCCTGGGTCCGGCGCAGGTCGTCGTAGGCGCGCGTGGTTTCCTCATACAGGCGAATCTTTTCGATGGTGGTAGCCAGTTGCCGCCCAATGGCGATCAGGAGTTTCTCGTCGGTGGCGTTGAATTCGCCCTCGTTTCGGCTGCTGACGCCCAGCACTCCCATGGGCTGGTCCTGGCTCCACAGGATCACCCACATCCAGGAATGCAGGCCCTCGGCGCGGACGAACTCGGCCGCCACCGCGGGCAAGCCTGGCAAATCGCTCTCTGTGATTACCTCCCGGTGCGAATTCACTACCATCTGCCAAAAATCGGCAGGCAGCGTGGTGGTGGTGGCGGAGCGAACCGCGGTCTCGCTGCGATGGCCCCAGGCGGCGCGCCGGCGCAGTGTGGAAGAGCCATTGTCGGTGAGGTAGACGGAGCCGGTTTCGGCCCCGAACAGAGTCACCAGCTGCCGCAGGGTGAGGTTGAGAATTTCATCCAGGTCGAAGGATTGGGTGGCGATCACGGCGATGGCATTGAGGGCGTGCAGTTCCAGGTTGCGCCGCCGGATCTCGTCTTCCGCACGCTTCTTTTCCGTCACATCGAGGAGGAACCCCTGATAGCGTTCAATCCCCCCGCTCTGGTTGCGGGTGGCAAAGCTGGTTTCGGAAGCCGCCAGCGCGCCACCATTCTTTTTCCTCAGCTGCACCTCGAAACTCCGCACATAGCTGTGGGCCTCGATGGCGTGCAGCAACTCGGAGCGCTGCTCCGGAGAGACATAGAGAGCGTCGGCGCTGAGCGCCAGCAGTTCCTGGCGGCTGCTATACCCCAGCATTCCGACCAGGGCATTGTTACAGTCCAGCAGTTTGCCCTGGTCATCCGCCACGAACACCCCTTCCTGCACCTGCTCAAAGAGCTGGCGGTATTTTTCTTCCGCGGTACGGCGATCGGTAGTGTCGCGAATAATGTGGACCGTACCCAGCTGCCTGCGGCCTTCTTCGCGGTAGGACGAAGTCCAAACGTAGGAGGAAGTCGAAACCAGCGAAAAGCCGCCAAAGCAGGGATCCGCTTCCTCGATTAAATCGTTTGTTCCCCGGCCGCAGTAGGGACAACCTTCCCCGGCTGGATGCTGATGCGGCAACACCTCCTCGCAGTTGCGGCCGATGACCTCCGCGGGAGTGCGTCCCAGCCGCCGCAGCAGCGCCCGGTTCACCTTCATGATCCGGTTTTGCGCATCGTGCACCAGGATCAGATCTTCCATGGAGTCGAAGGTGCTGATCCACTCCCGCTGCGAACGCCGGATTTGTCCGAACAGGCGCAGATTTTCCGCCGCAATTCCCAATTGGTTGGCAGTGGAGTTCAGGAACACCATATCGTCGCCGCTGTAATAGCGATGTTTGGCGCCGGCCAGGGCCAGCACCCCGATAATGGACTTCTTGCCCCGGACCGGAACCAGCAACACATGTTCGAAACCTTGCTTCCGCAGGGCTTCTCCCGTGGGCGCGTCAGTTTCGCGCACCCGCTGCAGGAAAGGTTCGCCGGTGCTCAGCACGCGGGTGAGCGTTTCGTCCATCGTGCGTGAGCGATGGCTCTTCAGAAAATCCAGCGCCAGGCCCACGTGCTGAGTCAATACCATCTGCTCGCCTTCCAGCACCCGGAACCATGCCGCCCGCACCCGCATCAGCTGCTTCAGTTCCTGCAAGGCGACCAGCAGCATGGAGTTGGCGTCCTGCGCCTGCGCAATGGCGTTGGCCAGGTTATTGATCACGCCCAGGCGGAGTGTGCGCAGCCGCGATTCATCAAACACAATCATCAACATGCTGACGCCCAGCAGCAGGTCAATAGGCAAATCCCAGGCCAAAAAAAAGTGGGTTCCGGGCCAGCTGTCTTTGGGGTGGAGAAGAACCAGGGTGGCAGCCAAAAACCAGGGTCCGGCCGCCCAGCGCGCCCAGGTGTAGCGCAGTAACTGCAGGGCAGCTACTGCCGTAATCAAGTGAATCAGACCCCCTGCCACCCATGGCAGCAGGGTCGAATGTGGCCACCAAGCACTTCTAGTTACGATTGTAACTGCGCCCATGGCGGCCACTACAGCGATTGGCACCACCAGGCGCTGCGCCTGCGAGTAGATCAGGACTGCGGCGGAGAAAAGGAAAATTGCTAGCAGGAAGGACCCATCGGCCAGCGCCCGGGGTGGCGTGGCTCCCCCAAGGCTGAGGATAACTGGCACGCGGTAAGTCACATAGGCGAGCCAGCCTACAATCCAGGTTAGAAAATACCGCTCCCGGAAGGTGCGAAACACAAGTAGACTGGCGGCCAGCAAAGCCAGTACAGCGAAGGATTCTGCTGGCAAACTAGTGCCCACGAGCTGAGCGCCCTGCGGCAGGCGCACCTCCCAACATGCGCTTCCGAATTCGGGAACAGTACCGCACATATAGCACGGAATACCTAAGGAATCATGGTTACTACCGGTTATTGCACCTCTTATGCGGCAGAACTGCGCTACAATGAGCTTCCCCCAAAGCCCGGGCTAACCGATGCCAGCAGAGCGCATTCTTGTCGTTGACGACGAAGAACCCATCCGCGATGTGGTGACCTCGATGCTGGGTTCCGCAGGCTACAAGTGCCAACCCGCCGCTTCCGGCAAGGAGGCGCTGGCCATTCTCGATTCCGGCGGACAATTCGAATTGATTCTCTCCGACCTGATGATGGCGGAGCTCGATGGCATTGGGCTGCTCGAGCGTACCAAGGAAAAATATCCCGACATGCCGGTAGTGATGGTCACGGCCGTGCACGATATCTCCGTGGCACTAACGGCGATTCGCAACGGCGCCTACGATTATCTGCTGAAGCCTTTTGAGCGTGAACAACTGCTGGCCACGGCGCGTCGTGCCCTGGAGAACCGCCGCCTCAAGCTGGAGAATCGGGCTTATCAGACCCGGCTGGAAGGGCTGGTGGAACAGCGTACGCAGCAATTGAGCCAAGCCAATCAGGACCTGATGGACGCAAACCGGAATCTGGAGCGCTTTAACGAGGACTTGAAACGGCTCAACTTTGACTTGGAGAAGTCTTACGACATCACCCTCGAGGCCTTGGGCGACGCGCTTGATATGAAGGATGCGGAAACCGAGGGGCATTCCCGGCGGGTGACTGCCTTCACTATGGCTATCGCCCGGCAGATGGGGATTCCAGCCGACAGTCACGAAATGCGCACCATCGCGCGCGGCGCCTTCCTGCACGACATCGGCAAGATGGCTATTCCCGACAACATCCTGCGCAAACCTGCAAAACTTGACCCGCTAGAGATCGAGGTTATGCGCGAACATTGCTTCCATGGTTACCAGATGTTAAAGAAAATTCCTTATTTGCAGGAACCGGCGGAAATTGTCTATGCGCACCAGGAGAAATACGACGGCAGCGGCTACCCGCGCGGCCTCAAGGGCAATGAGATACCCCTGGGAGCCCGCATATTTGCCGTGGCCGACACCCTGGACGCGATCATCAACGACCGTCCTTACCGGGCGGCACAGCCCATCGAAGCCGCACGCAAAGAGATCGAGGTCTGGTCGGGACGGCAGTTTGATCCGGAAGTAGTTAAAGTTTTCCTGGCCATGTCGCCGAAGATTTTTGAAGACTTACGCAAGCAGATTAACGCCACCGCCCGCCTCTCCTACGGCGCCACAGCCAAATAAGTTGGCTGTGCCTGGCAACTTACTCCTGCTCACTTCTTTAAGATTGGGTTATATCCATCCGCCACCAGTTTGGCCCGGGCCGCTTCCGCGTCTTTCGCGTTGCCGAAGGGACCCACCTGCACGTGATACAGGCGGTCGTGCGGCTCGTTACCGGCAATGAATACGGAATAGGACTTCTTCTTTAAGGCTGAGAGCAATGCCTGCGCGTCATCCTTCTTGCTGACCGCAGCCACCTGCACCACATAACCGCCGCTATCAATGGTGCCGACCAGCGGCTGCGGCGCCACTCCCGCCGCTGTGGCGGCAGCTACCGGCGAATCATTGCCCGCTGCCGCGGAGGACGGGCCCTCGGTGTCGTTCTGTTTGACCGCCTGGTAGAAGGTGAGGTCGCCGGCGCCGGGCTTGGCTAGGCTATTGGGTTTACTGTCGGGCTTCGACTGCGTCTTCGCGGGTTGTACCTCGCTGGCAAGGGCGGGCTTGCTGGAACTCTTGCCCAGCGAATATCCCAAGCCGAAAAATAAGGCACAGATTCCAACCAGCCCAAAAAACAGCAGCAACATGCGACCCGTGCCCAGGGTAATTTCCGTGTCCCGCGAATCCATACGACTCCGTTCTCCTGTCTCTCTTGCCTGCTTCTTTTCCAGCCAGTAAGTTGTCACGGTGTGCTGGTGGCAGCCGCTTTCGCCGTGCCGCCTCCCCCTCCGCCCGCTACCTTTGCCAGCATCTCGTGCATGCCGCTAAACACGTCCACCGGAACGGGGAAAACCACAGTAGTGTTCTTTTCCACCCCGATTTCGGTCAGAGTCTGCAAATAACGCAATTGCACGCTGACCGGTTCCTCAGCCAGCAGGCGGGCGGCGTCCACCAGCCGCTGCGCCGCGGAAAACTCGCCTTCGGCGTGAATAATTTTGGAACGCTTTTCGCGCTCGGCTTCGGCCTGCTTGGCCATAGCCCGCAGCATTGTCTCCGGCAGGTCAACCTGCTTTACTTCCACGTTGGCCACTTTCACGCCCCAGGGATCGGTGTGCTGGTCAAGAATGGTCTGCAAACGCAGGTTGATTTTCTCGCGGTGAGCCAGCAGTTCATCCAGTTCCACCTCGCCCAGAACAGAGCGCAATGTGGTTTGGGCAAACTGCGAGGTCTGGTATACGTAGTTGGAAACTTCCACCAC
>Ga0075276_10000206_pt1 | contig 17487 bp, 16 predicted proteins | sample SF_Rice_5C_80N_4_FD_69770 | JGI IMG/M metagenome (GOLD analysis project Ga0075276, IMG submission 69770) | Rice paddy soil microbial communities from Twitchell Island, California, USA - SF_Rice_5C_80N_405 | ecosystem: Environmental > Terrestrial > Soil > Paddy field/soil | place: USA: Twitchell... | reverse complement strand
CGGTCGTCCCCGCGAAAGCGGGGACCCAGGACTGGATACCCGCTTGCGCGGGTATGACAGAAAGCACGTATGTCGCAGGGCGGCACGCGCCATGTGCCGTCGCACTGCCGTGCTCGGCGATTGACGCGCTCGGCGCTTGCGCGCCGGCCGCCTCGCGGCTGATCCGTCGCAAGGCGGCGGATTGCGCTGAATTCCGGCTCGATGCATCGCCGGGCCCCATGTAAGATGGCGGCGATGACGCGCCACTTCCTCGTCGCCCTCGACGGCTCCCCGAGCTCGGACGCCGCGCTCCGGCGCGCGTTCCAGCTCGCGCCGGCCGTCGGCGCGTCGGTCACGGGGATCCACGTTCTCGACACCGCGCAGCTCGAGGCGAGCTTCATCGCGGACCTTTCGGGGTCCGTCGGATTCCAGCCGTTCCTCAACCTTTCCGCCGAGCTGCGGACGGCGCTCGACGCGGTCGGGCGCGCGATCGTCGCGGACTTCGAGGCCAAGCGCGAAGCCGCGGGGGTCCCCGGCGCCGGACGCATGGTCCAGGGGCTCGTCGTCTCCGAGCTCGTCGGCGCCGCCGCCGGCGCCGATCTCGTCTTCCTCGGCCTGCACGGAACGGGGGTCCGCCGCGGGAAGGCGCTCGGAGGCCACGCCGACGCGCTCGTGCGGCGCCTCGCGGTCCCGGCATTCCTCTCCTCGGCCGACCCCGCGCCGATCCGCCGTCCGGTCGCCGCGTTCGACGGTTCGGAACGCTCCCTTCGGGCCCTCCGCGCCGCCGCGGAGATCGGCGCCGCCCTCCATCTCCCGCTCGACGTCGTGACCGTCGCCGATTCGGCCGGGGAGACGGACGAGCGCCGCCGGACGGCAGCGGCGGCGCTCGAAGGATTCGCCGTCGCGTGGACATTCGTCTCCGCGCGGGGTCATCCGGAAGACGTCCTGACGGCGCGCGCCGGGGAGAACGACCTGATCGCGATCGGCTCCCACGGACACGGACGCATCGTCGAGCTCGTGCTCGGGTCGACCACGGAGCGCGTGCTCCGCCGAAGCTCCGTTTCCGTGCTCTGCGTTCCCTAGCACCCTGAGCGGCCCCTCGCTTCGACGTCCCGAGCGATCTCGAGGATCGACGCGACGACGCCGGGCGATCCCGCGACGACGTCCCCGGTCTCGAGATACCGCGGCCCCCCTTCGAAGTCGCGGAGCTCTCCGCCAGCCTCTTCGATCAGGATCGCACCGGCGGCGATGTCCCACGCGGAAAGCCGGAACTCGAAGAACCCGTCGAACACGCCCGCCGCGACGTTGGCGAGATCGAGCGCGGCGCTGCCGGCGCGCCGGATCGCTTTCGCCTCGAGGAAGAGCGCGCGGAAAATCGCCAGGTACGGGTCGATCATTTCGTGCGCGCGGAACGGGAACCCCGTCGCGAGGAACGCCCCCCGCGCCGAGGGCCGGGCGCTGGCGCGGAGCCGCGCGCCGTTGCGGAAAGCGCCGGCGCCGCGCTCGGCCGAATACATCTCTCCCCGCAGGGGGTCCCAGACGACCCCGGCGACGACGCGTCCCTTCTCGCGGGCAGCGATCGAGACGCACCAGAACGGAAAGCCGGCGATGAAATTCGAGGTCCCGTCGAGCGGATCGATCACCCACTCGCGGCCGCTCGTCCCCTTTCGGCTCGCCCCTTCCTCGCCGAGGACCCCGTCGCCCGGGTGCCGCGCGAGAAGCGTCTCGACGATCGCCGCCTCGCTCTCCCGGTCCGCGCGCGAGACGAAGTCGTTCTGCGCCTTCTCCTCGACCGCGCCGGCCGGGAGGCGCCGCCACCAGGAGAGAAGGATCTCCCCCCCTCGCCGGGCCGCCTCCATCGCCGCGTCGATCATCGCCGGCGAATATACGCGAACCGCGGCTTCAAAAATCCCGGACGCCGTGCGATCATTCTCCCGTGGCGAGCGAACCGAAATCCGCGATCGACGCCGACGCTCTCCTCGACGAACAAAAGCGGCTGCGGCGCCTGCGCCTGATCGTCGATCTCACCGCGAGCGTCCTGTCGCAGGAGCCGTCGCTGTCTCCCGAAAAGGGGCTCGAGATGATCGCTCGCGCGGAGAAGGCAATCGAGGGACTTTTTCCCGGTAGCCACGCGCAGTTCGAGCTGCTCGTCCGTCCGAAACTCCTCCGGATCCTCGAGGAGCGCTTCCCTCCCGATCCGCAGACGATCAATTAGAGGGTGCGCGCAGCGCCCGTGGGGATCGAAAAAAGCATCCACTTTCGTGAGCGCGGAGGACTCTCGCTTCCGGCAGAATTGGCTTATTGATGCAATCACACCCTGACGCGGCATCGTCGGCCGCCGTACCATGGAAGCATGCATCGATGGGCCCTCGCCGCCCTTCTCCTGATCGTCGGGATCCCCGCTCACGCCGGCCGTGGCCGCTGGACTTCGGCCGGCCCACCGGGAATCGTCTACCGCGTCGTCTCCGATCCCGTTCGATCCGGCGTCGTGTATGCCTTGGTCGGGCTCCCCGAATCGCTGTACCGGTCGCTCGACGGGGGGAGATCCTGGTCGCCCGTCGATTCCCCGTGGCCATACTCGTTCGCCGTCGATCCGGTGAATCCCGACGTCCTGTACGCCGGAGGCCTCTCGATTTCACGCAGCGAGAACGCCGGGGAGACGTGGAGTCCGATCGTCCCCGATCTCACGGCGAATTACGTCTCGGCGATCGTCGTCGGGCCGGGGGACCCGGACGTCCTCTCCGTCGAGACCCGGACCCTCGATAGCGGACCGTTCGGCATGGGCGCTTATCGATTCGCGAAGGTCGAGCGGTCGCCCGGTGGCGCGTTCTCCTGGAGCGTCCCCGACCCGGCGTTCACCACCGCCGTCACGGAACTGATCGCCGACGCCTCGAGCCCCGGCACCCTCCTGGCATCGGGCCTGGGCGGCGTGTACCGAACGACCGACTCGGGGGAAACGTGGGCGACGCTTCCGGCGGGAATCCCGGGCGACACATGGGTCGCCGGTGTCGCGATTTCCCGGGAGCCGACTGCCCGGATCTACGCGCCGATCGGTGCCACGACGGTCCCCCTCCACGGGGTGGCCGTGAGCAGCGACGGCGGTGGAATCTGGGAAATCGAAACCGCGGGCCTTCCGGCGGCTCCCCTGCTGTCCGTCGCCGCCGACCCCCGCCATCCCGAGATCGCGTACGTCGGGTCGATCGACGCCGGGATCTTCCGGACCATCGATGGCGGGAAAACATGGCGACCGTTCGACGCGGGACTTTCGTCGCTCACCGTCTATTCGATCGCGTTCGATGCCGCCGGGAACCGGATCTATGCGGGAACGGCGGACGGCGTTTTCGCGATCGACCCCCTGGGCGTCGTACCGACCCCGGGCGTCGAGCCGGCGATCATCCGCCGGCGCTGATCAATCCGGGCGCGTCGAGCCTGCCGGAAGCGGCGTCTTTATGATCTTCCGGAACCCCTCCCGAATCGCCGTCTCGATCGGCCGGCCGAGGATGTTGAAGCTCTTGGCGGCGGCCGCAGCCTCGTGCCCGTCCGAGAAGGCCTTCCACCAGAACATTCCACGGCACCACGTTTCTCCGGAAAGCGCCGCGAAAACCGCCCGAGCGCACCGCGCCGGGTCGGCCGACGAAAACGGCCGGGGCGATTCCTCGTCGTTGGGCGCGAGCCACGCGCCCGCCACGGACGGAAAGCCGACCTCCGTGAGATACACGGGCCTCCCGAGTCGCGCCGCCGCAGCCGCGAGCGGCCGCGCCGCCGCACGAACGCCCGCCGCGAGCTCCGCGTCCGTCGGATCGCCGCGGGAGGAGAGCGGGTCGTAGAAATCGACGCCCACGGCGTCGAGCGCGTCCCAGAACGGCACGGCGCCGACGCCTTTCCCCCAATTGCAGGAGTAGACCAGCGCCGCGCCGGTGGCGGCCCGGACGGCGGCGATCGTCTCGCGCCACTCCCGCTCCCGCCGCTCCGTCGCGCAGAGCTCGACTCCGACGTCGAACACATCGGCGCCCGCCGCCTCGGCGACGACCGCGAATCGCACGAGATACGCGCGGTACTGCCGGAACCACTCCGCCCAATCGGCTTCCGACGTCATCGCGATGTCGCCCGTGAACCCGCGCCAGAGCCAGATCTGCGGCTTGACGAGCGCGGCCATGCCGCGGCGACGGGCGTCGTCGACGGCGCGGAGGATTCCCTCCTCCGTCTCGCCGCGGGGATTCCGGCCGGGAAATCGGAGCTCGGGGGAGCGGGCGTTGCGCTGAAACGCGTACGGAATCACCGACACGGCGTTCGCCCCGTCGCGCTTCAGGCGGTCGAGGGTCTCGGCCGAGCGCCGCGAGAGATACGACCCGCCGACGGAGTTCTCCATGGCGAACGTGATTCCACGCAGCGTCGCCGGCGGAAGCGCGCGCCGCGGCGGCGGCGTGAACGGGCGGCGCGCCGCGGCCGCGAGAGCGCCGCGGATCTCCTCGAGCGGCGGCTCGCCCCCCGCGAGCGCGCTCTCGACCGCCGCTTCCCCTTCGGCGTTCGCCCACGCGTCGAGCGCCGAAGCGGCCGCCCCGACGGCCAGCATCGTCGGCGCGTCCGCCTTCCCTCCCGCACGGCAGAGCTCCTCCGCGTCCGGAAGAGCGCCGGCGGCTCGCAGCATCGCGGCCCACCCGGAGACCGGCCGCCCCCACCAGAGCCCGGTGCGCCACGCCCCCCACGCCGCCAGCAGCACGGGGCGGCGCTCGGCCGCCGGATGCGCCGCGAGGAAACGGGCCGACGCGAGCGCGGGAGACACGAGGTCCACCGAGGCGGGGGCGTCTTTGGCCACGTGCACCTCGACGCGGTGGTGGCGCAGCGCGTAGGTCGCAAACGCGGCATCGCCGTCCTCGGCGGCCTGCTGCTCGACGGCGGCCGAGACCTTCAAAACGATCGGAAGCCCGGCCTGGCCCTTCACGCTCGCGAGGCGGGTGGCGCCGGCGGCGGAGCCCGGAGTCGGGGCGGCCGAAATGATCGCCGCGAGCGCCGCGACGAGCGCGGCCGCGAGAGCCCGCCTCCCGTTCATCTCCTCATGATCGAGTCGAGGATCATCGTGAACGCCTCGCGCTGCTTCGGCTCGGTCTTGTTCATCACCGCGAGGCAGGCGCCCGGCGGGAAGATCGAATGCAGGTCGTCCGCGTCGCGCCCGGAGGTGACGATCACCCGCGATCGCGACACCCCCCGCTCGATCGCGAACTCGAGAAACTTCTTCCCGTCCATGTGCGGCATCTCGAGGTCGACGACCAGCAGGTCGATCGAGCCGTCGATCTTCGAGAGCGCGTTGAGCGGCGTGACGTACGTCTCCACGGCGACCCCGGCGCCGTAGCGCTCGATCAGGATGTCCCGGAACATGGCGCAGGCCGCGTCGGAATCGTCGACGATCACGATCCGCTTCGGCCGGGGCTTCACGGCCGCCGGTAGACTTCTCTTCCGCCGACGTACGTCGCGGCGACGGCGCCGGTCAGCCTCGCGCCGGCGAACGGCGTGTTCCGCGCGCGGGAGCGGAACGCGCGGGGATCCACCTCGACCTCCGCCGAGGGGTCGAAGATCGTGACGTCGGCGACGCCGCTCTCGGCGAGCGTGCCGCCGGGAAGAGAGAAGGTGCGGGCCGGCCCGGACGAGAAGAGCTCGACCATGCGGGCGAGGGTGACCGTGCCGGGGCGGACGAGGCGGTCGTGGAAGAGCGCCGCGGCCGTTTCGAGGCCGATGACGCCGAACGGAGCGGACTCGTAGTCGACCGCCTTCTCGTCGGCGTGATGAGGCGCGTGGTCGGTCGCGACGGCGTCGATCGTCCCGTCCACGAGCCCGGCGTGAAGCGCCTCGACTTCGCGCGCGCCGCGCAGAGGCGGGTTCACCTTCGTGTCGGTCGAGAAGCCGGAACGGGCCACCTCCTCGTCGGTGAGAAAGAGGTGATGCGGCGTGACCTCGCAGGTGACGCGCACCCCGCGCGCCTTCGCCTCGCGGACCAGCGCGACGGAGCGCGCCGTCGAGACGTGGCAGACGTGGAGCCGGCCTCCCGCGAGCTCGCAGAGCGCGATGTCGCGGGCGACCGCGGTCGACTCGGCCTCGCCCGGCTGCGCCGAGAGGCCGAGCCGCGTCGAGACGCGCCCCTCGTTCATCGCGCCGCGTCCGGACAGGCTCCCGTCCTCGGCGTGGGTCGCGACGGGCAGATCGAACAGGGTCGCGTACTCGAGCGCCCGCCGCATGACGGAGCCGTTGGCGACCCAGCGGCCGTCGTCGGAGACCGCGACGGCGCCCGCCTCCTTCATCTCGCCGAATTCCGAGAGCTCTTCGCCGCGCAGACCCTTCGTGATCGCTCCGATCGGATGAACGCGGGAGAACCCGGCCTCGCGGGCCCGGTCGGCGATCCAGCGCGTCACCGTGCGGTGATCGTTGACCGGATCCGTGTTCGCCATCGCGCACACGGCCGCGAAACCGCCCGCCGCCGCCGCCTGCGCCCCGGAGAGGATCGATTCCTTGTACTCGAAGCCCGGCTCGCGAAGATGGACGTGCAGGTCGATGAAACCCGGAAAGACGAGCCGGCCGGCCGCGTCGACGATCTCGGCGCCCGCGGCGTCGAGTCCGGTCCCGATCCCCGCGATCCGCCCTTCCTCGACGAGAAGATCCGCGATCCCGTCGCGCCCCGCGGCAGGATCGACGATGCGGCCGCCCCGGATCAGGATCCGGCTCATGCGTTCTCCTGCCACGCGGCGGGGCTCCCGCCCGCGAGCAGATAAAGGACGGCCATCCGAACCGCCACGCCGTTGGCGACCTGCGACAGGATCACGGAGCGGTCCGCGTCGTCGGCGATCTCCGACGAGATCTCGACGCCCCGGTTCATCGGGCCGGGGTGCATCACGATCGCATCGGGGCGCGCGAGCGCGAGGCGTTCGCGCGTCAGGCCGTACCGCGCGAAATACTCCCGCGACGACGGAAAGGCCATCTTCCCTCCGCGCTCGATCTGGACGCGAAGCATCATCACGACGTCGGCACCCGAGAGCGCCTCTTCGAAATCCGAGGTGGCCGACACGCCCATCGACTCGATGTCGACGGGCATCAGCGTCGGCGGCGCGCAGAGCGTGACCTTCGCCTGGAGCTTCGTCAGGCACCAGACGTTCGAGCGCACGACCCGGGAGTGGGCGATGTCCCCGACGATCGCCACCTTCAGGTTCTCGAAGCGCTTTTTCTTCTGCCGGATCGTCAGCGCGTCGAGGAGCGCCTGCGTCGGGTGTTCGTGCGCGCCGTCCCCGGCGTTGATCACGCGGGTCTTCAGCTGCGACGCGAGGAAATGCGGGACGCCCGGCGACGAGTGCCGGATCACGAGGAAGTCGGGAGACATCGCCTCGAGGTTCTTCGCCGTGTCGAGGAGCGTCTCCCCCTTCTCCACGGAAGTCCCCTGCGCGGCGAAGTTCAGCGTGTCCGCCGAAAGCCACTTCTCCGCCGTCTCGAAGGAGAACCGTGTCCGCGTCGAGGCCTCGAAGAAGAGATTGACGACCATCCGCCCGCGGAGCGCCGGCACCTTCTTGATCTCGCGCTTGCCGATCTCCGCCATCGATTCCGCGGTGTCCAGGATGAGCTCGATCTCCTCCGGATCGAGCGGCTCGATCCCCACGAGATCCTTCGAACGCAGGCCGGCCTTCGTCAAGCCCGCTCCATGATCCAGGTCTCGTCGGCGCCGTCGATCTCCTGGAAGAGCACCTGGATGTGCTCGCGCGACGAGGTGGGCACCCGCTTTCCCACGTAATTGGCCTCGATCGGCAGCTCCCGGTGGCCGCGGTCGACGAGCACCGCGAGCCGGATCGCCTTCGCCCGGCCGTAGTCGGAGAGCCCGTCGAGCGCCGCGCGGATCGTGCGGCCGGTATACAGGACGTCGTCGCACAGGATCACGACCCTCGGCTTGATGTCGAACGTCAGATCCGTCTTCCGAAGGAGCGGCTGGGCCCCCACCGTCGAGAGGTCGTCTCGGTAGAGAGTGATATCGAGCGACCCCGTGGCCGGGCGGATCCCCTCGTTCTTCTCGAGGCATCGCGCGAGGCGTTCGGCGAGCGGAACGCCGCGCGTCCGGATGCCGATCAGGGCGAGCTCCGAAAGGTCGCGCTCGCTCTCGGCGATCTCGTGGGCCATGCGGACGATCGCGCGCTCCATGCGCTCGGCGTCCATGATCTTCGCCTTGCGGACGAGCGGCGGAGACTCGACCATCACGCCCTCTCCCTTCCCGCCGCTCGGCGGTCCGACCCGCGGACGGTCGCCCGCGCGTCGGGCCGGCAAAAAAAATTCCCCGCGCGGGGAATCGATTCGCGACCCGGGATCGGCGGCATCAAAAGGAGAGTCTACTATGATCCGCGCGTGCTTGTCGACCTGTTCGACTACGCGCTGCCGGTCGACGCGATCGCCCAGGAGCCGCGCCCGCGCGGCACGTCGAAGCTCCTCGTCGTGGATCCCGCGAGCGGCGCCATCGAGGACCGGACGTTCGCGGATTTCCCCTCGCAGCTCCGCCCGGGGGACCTCCTCGTGCGCAACGACGCCCGGGTGATCCCGGCGCGGCTGCTCGGTCGACGGGAGGGACGCGCGGTCGAGATCTTCCTGCTCGCCGACGAGGGAAGCGGCGCGTGGACGGCGCTCGCCCGCCCCGGGCGGCGGGCGAAGCCGGGGGATGCGATCGACTTCCCCGAAGGGGAGCGCGCGCGGGTCCTCGAGGTGTTGCCGGACGGGAAGCGCCGGGTGCGGTTCGACCCGCCTCTCACCCCGGAGCGGCTCGCGGCGATCGGGCACGTCCCTCTCCCGCCGTACATCCGGCGCCCCGACGACCCGCGCGACCGCGACTGGTACCAGACCGTCTACGCGCGCTCGGACGGCGCGGTCGCCGCGCCGACGGCCGGACTGCACTTCACCGCCGCCATCCTCGAGGAGATCGCCGTCCGCGGCGTCGAGGTCGCGGACGTGACTCTCCTCGTCGGCTCCGGCACGTTCAAGCCCGTCACGGTCCCGGACGCGGACGCGCACGTCATGGACCGGGAGCGCGTTCGGATCCCGAAGGAGACCGTCGACGCGATCGCCCGCGCGCGCGCGCGCGGGGGCCGGATCGTCGCCGTGGGAACGACCGTGACGCGGGCGCTCGAGGCCTGGGCGCTCGCGGGAGAAACGGATTTCACGACCGACCTTTTCATCCGGCCCGGATTCGAATTCCGCGCCGTCGACGCGCTCCTGACGAACTTCCACCTGCCGAGGTCGACGCTCCTGATGCTCGTCTCGGCGTTCGCGGGACGGGAGCTCGTCCTCGCCGCGTACGCGGAGGCGCTCCGGCAGGGCTACCGCTTCTATTCCTACGGAGACGCGATGTTCGTCACGGGCCGCCGCCCGGCGACCGAACCACCGGCGGAGCCGCCGGCGCGCTGATCGGCGCCACGCGCCCCCGGCTCACCGGCGGGCGCGTCTCCGCCGGGAGGTTCGGCCACGCGCCGGCGATCGCGGCCGCGTCGACCGATCCCACGCCGGTGACGAGGTCGTAGCCGGAAGCGCAGGCGAAGCCGGCGAGCCCGGGCACGTCGTTGTCGCCGGCGATCACGTCGTGGAACACGTCCGGCCCCGAGCCGGCCGCCTGCGCCGCCGCGAGGGGATAGAACGCGCGGTTCGCGTTTCCCTGACGGCCCCCCTTCTTCTGGACGATCAACGCCATGATCCCCGCCATCGCGGGCGAGGAGGCGGAGGTCCCGCCGATCGTCGAGCCGCCCCCGCTGTCGGCCTGGAAAACGAAATAGCCGTCGTGGGTCGCCGCCGAAAGGGAGACGTCGGGAACGTCGCGCTTGCCGTCGGCGGGCACGCCCGGTCCGGCCTGCCAGGAAGGCTTCGCGTAGACGGCGCTGGGTCCTCCTGCCGACGACCAGAGTCCATGTCCGCCGGGAACCACCGCTCCGCTCTCGTTCCACCCCCATTCCGGGATGTAGGAGAGCGCGGAGAGCCCGCTCACCGAGTCGGGTGCGGCGGCCCAGTAGAGAGAGGTCTCGGCGTCGTCGAGCTGCGTCCCTCCGACCGCCACGTCGTACGCCGTCGAAGCGACCCCGTTGACCGCACCTGCGCCGATCGCCGTCGCGCTCCCTCCCCTGTCGCACCCCGCATATCCCGTGTCCCCCGAGGAGACGAAGCTCGTGATCCCCTGCACGGCCGCCTGCTGCCACACGTTCTTGTAGAACGCGAGATTCGCCGAGCCCATGTCGCTCTCGCAGGCGCCAAAGCTCGTGCTCATCACGGCGGCGAGGTTGTGGTCGACGATGTACTGCGCCGAAAGATCGACGCCGTCGGTCGCAAGTGTCGATTTCGAGACGACGAGCGTCACCGTCGCGGCCGGCGCGACTCCGCCCGCCCATTCGACGTCGAGAACCGCCTCCTGCTCTTCGTCCACGCGCCACAACCCGGGATCGGGCCCGTTGACGACGACGACCGGATCCTTCGGCGGAAGCCCGAACCGGCGCCGGAACTCGCGGATGTCGGAGAGCACGATCTGGGAACGGCCGACGATCCCGATCTTCTGCCCCGCTCCGTCGATCCCGGCCGCGTAGAGCGGTTCGAGACCGTAGATCCGGGCGAAGTCTGCGGGAGCGAGGCAGTGCTCGCCGAACGTGAAGTAGTCGGGAGAAGGGCTCTCCGGCGCTCGCGTTCCGGCGCCCGTCGCCGGCGGGAAATCGCCGGCGCGACTCTCCGGCGCGACCCGGTAGGATCGCTTGGGGAAATCGTGGAGGGACGCGATCCCGGTGACGAACGGGGCGAGCCGCGCCGGGACGGAGGGATCGGAGACGTTGGCGTGGTGGACCTCGCCCGCGAGCGTGAAATCATGGATGGGCGCCGCGAAGACGCGGTCGACCTGCGCGGCGGTGCCGCTGAAGTCGATCCATCCCCGTCCCCGGCCGATCTCGTCGACGGAGAAGCCGCTCTGTTGGAGCCAGTCGACGATCCGGCCGAGATCGGCGTCCGAAGGCCCGAACCGCGCTCCGAACTCGTCGGGCGAGAGCCACCGGTGGAAGAGCGGCGACGAGGGATCGTGCTGCGCCTCGAGCAGCGCCTCGAGCTCCGCCTCGGCGCCGGGACGCCGTGCGAGCACGAGGATCATGCGATCCATGGGGAGATCGGGATCGGAGGGACCGGCGTCCTGCGCCGCCGCGATCATCGGCGGGACGTTGCCGCGCAACGTCACTCGCGCGTCGTCCTCCCGCGGAAGGGCGGCGGCCGGAAGAGCGGCGGCCCCGGCGAGGAGGAGGACCGGCCAGCGGAGGATTCGAGAGAAATGCATCCGAAACGACGAGACTAGCGGCGTTTGCCGCCGAAATCAACCGCGAAACGGTCAGGCGGGCGCGTCGGTCCGCGCCGCAGCGGCCGAAGCGGGCGCGCGGTGCTTCGGGTTCTCCCGGTCGTCGACGACCCGGCCGTCGAGAATGCGGACGATGCGGCGCGCGTGCTCGGCGATGTCTTCCTCGTGCGTGACGAGGACGATCGTGTTCCCCCGCCGGTTCAGCGTGTCGAAGAGCGCCATGATGTCGGCGCCGGTCTTCGAATCGAGGTTACCCGTGGGCTCGTCGGCGAGGATGAGGCTCGGCCGGTTGATCAGCGCGCGCGCGACCGCGACGCGCTGCCGCTGCCCGCCCGAGAGCTCGCTCGGCTGGTGGGTCATGCGGTCCGCCAGCCCGACCGCGCGGAGCGCTTCGACGGCGCGCTCGTGGCGCTGCCGCTTCGGGACTCCGCCGTAGACGAGAGGGAGCTCGACCTGCGCGAGCGCGCTCGTGCGCGGAAGGAGGTTGAACGTCTGGAACACGAACCCGATCTCGCGGTTGCGGATCGCGGCGAGCTCGTCGTCGCTCATCCGCGCCACTTCGTGACCGTTCAGGAGGTACGACCCCGCCGTGGGCGTGTCGAGACAGCCGACCAGGTTCATCAGGGTCGATTTCCCCGACCCCGATGGCCCCATGATCGCGACGTACTCTCCCTTGTCGATCGACAGCACGACGCCGCGGAGCGCCTGTACGTCTTCCTGTCCCATGCGGTAGACCTTCGTGATCCCGCTCATCTCGATCAGCGCCATCGGCTCATTCTCCCTTCCGCGTCTCGATGCGGACGTGGTCGCCTTCCTCGAGGCGGGCCACGGCGGAAGCCGGGCCTCCGACGATCGTCTCGCCCTCGCGGAGACCGGACGCGACTTCCGCGAGACGGTCGCCGGCCGCCGCGACCGCGATCGCCCGCCGCCGCACGCGGGCTCCGGCGATCGTCCAGACGAAGGCGCCCGGGGCGGCGCCGGACGGCCGCACGAGGGCGGAGAGCGGCACCGCGAGCACGCCGGCGCGCGGCTCTCCCTCGATGCGGGCCCGAGCGGGCATCCCGGGGCGCAGGGCGGCGGGCGCCGAAGAGAGCGCGATCATCACCGTCAGATACGTCGAACCGCCGCTTTTGTTTGGCGCGGCGACCTCGCGCACGGCGCCCGCGGCCGTGACGCCGGCCGCCGTGACCCGCGCCGGCATCCCGGGCGCGATCGCTCCGGCGGCACCGGCCGGCGCCTCCACGACGGCGCGGAGCGCTCCGGGGTCGGCGATCGCCGCGACCGCCTCGTTCTCCCGGACCGTCTCTCCGGTCCGGACGCGCAGGTCGACGACGTTCCCCGAAACCGGAGCGTCGACGCGCGTCCGCGCGAGCGCTTCGCGCGCCGAAGCCAGCCGCGCGCGGGCGTCGGCGAGCGCCGCCGCCGCCGAGTCGCGCTCCCGGACCGCCTTCTCGACGTCGAGCCGCGCCGCCGCGAGGTACTCGCGCGACGCGAGCCTCTTGCCGACGAGTCCGCGCGCGGCGTCGAGCTTGCGGGATGCCGCTTCGATCGATTCCTCCGCACGCCGCGCGTTCTCCTCCGCGAGCGCCGCGGCGGCGCGCGCCTGTGCCGCCTGCGCCGCGTAAGCCTTGCCGTCGAGCTCGAAGAGCGAATCGCCCGCGCGGACGCGGTCCCCCTCCCGGACGAGCACCTTCGCCACGCGGCCGATCACCCGGGGGAAGACCGGAACGCTCTCCGGCGGCCGGATCTCGCCCGCGGCGGCGACGACGGGACGGACGGTCGTCCGCGAGACGCGCCAGGCTTCGACGGCGGTGCCGCGCCACCGCAGGACGGCCAACAGCATCGCGGCCGCCGCGGCGAGCGCGGCGGCGGCGATCGCGGCCTTCTTCGTCATGCCGGCCGGGAAGCGACGGCCGGCCGTCGCGCCGCGACGGACGGCCGCGCCGGATTCGGCTGGAGGGACGGCCGCGCCGGCCTCACCGGGCTATCGCTTCGGCCGGAGCGACTCGGGATCGGGCGTCGCGATCGATGCGAGCCCCTCCACCTGGACGTCCTTCCAGCCGAGGAGATCGCCGATCGCCCGATGGTACGCGACCATCGCGTCGCGGTACTGCGTGAGGGCCTGGAGCTCCGCGCTCCGCGCCGTCGCGAGGTCGTTCTGGACCGACAGCACTTCGAACGCGGTGACGAGGCCGTTGTCGTACTTCTTCTTCGCCGCGTCGACGTTGCGCTCGGCGAGCTCGCGCGACTTGCCCGCGGCCTCGATCGACTGGCGCGCCGTGTCGATGGCGCGCGCGGCGTTCCGGACCTCCACGGTCACGTTCTGCCGCAGCTGCTCGAGGGAAGCGAGCGACCCTTCGAGCGACCAGCGCGCGACGCCCGCCGCCCCGCGCGCCGTGCGGTTGAAGATCGGCACGGAGAGCGTCACGCCGACCGTCCAGTTGTGGAAATCGCCGTGTCGCACCTGCGAAAACGCGTCGTTCCAGTCGCCCGGGATCACGGCGCCCGTGGGGTTGCCGTTGACGTCGAGGACGTGGTTCGGCCCGCCGAGGCCCGCGTACCCGTATTGCGCGTTGAGATCGAGCTGCGGCAGGAGCTGGTTGCGCGCGAAGTCGTAGTTGATGCGCGCGTTGGCGGCGGAGAAGATCGCGCCGCGGACCTCGGGCCGGTTCTGGAGCGCCTGCTCGACTCCGGCGTTCGTGTCGACCGGGACGGTTTCCACGCGGACCTCGTCGGTCGGGATCACGCGGTCGTCCCAGCGCCCGACGGCGGCGAAATTCAGGAGCCGCTTCAAGCGGTCCTCGGCGTCGCCGACGGCCTGGCTCGCGGTGATGATGTCGAGCTCGCGCTGCGCCACGCCGGCTTCCGTCTGGACGATGTCGATCGGCGCCTGGGAGCCGACGTCGATCTTGATCTTCGTGATCCGGTACAGCTCCTGCGCGAGGTCGCGCGATTCCTTCTTCACCTGGAGGTTCTGCCGCGCGTAGACGAGGTCCCAGTACGCCTGCTCGACGGCCGTGATCGTCGTCTGCACGTTCTGGAGGAAGACCTGGTTGTTGGCCGCCTGGTTGTTCTTCGCGATCCGGATGAAACGCGTCGTCACATCGCGGCCGAAGTTGCGCAGCAGCGGGTGCTTCAGGTTGAGGAAGAGGCTCGAGTCGTACGACGGGTTGATCGTGAAGAACCGGTTGTTCGTGTCGGTCTTCTGGTTGTCGAACCCGAGCGTGAACGTGCCGCCGGTCGGGAGGAGCTGCGAGACGCCGACGTCGCCGACGTAGGTCTTCGTCTGGGTCGACGTGCCGCCGCCGAGCGTCGACGCCTGCGGCGTTTGCTGATCGGCCGCCGAGACGTTGGCGAAGGCGAGCGGATCGAAGATCCCTTTCTGCTGGAGGACGCCGTAGAAGCCCTGCTCATCGCCCGCGATCGAGACCTGGAGATCGACGTTGTTGGCCAGCGCGAGCGCGATCGCATCGCGCAGCGAGAGCTTGACGCCTTCGTCGGTCGCCGCCGGGATCGGCTCCGCGTGCCCCTTGCCGGCCCGCGCCGAGACGGTCACCGAGACGGCCGGGTGCTCCGGAGCGGCCGGAGGGGGAGGCGGCGCCGGAGGAGGCGGCGCGAGAGTCGTCTGTGCCGCGAGGCCGGCCGCGAAGGCCGCCGCGCACGCCGTGATCGTCAGGGCCCTGAGCGTTTTCATCAACTCACACTCCTCGTCGGCGTCGTCCGCTATCCGATTACGCGATCCGCGCCGGAAAGTTTCGTCTTTTCTGCCTGTTCCGCGGGAAAAAAGCAAGCCGCGCGCCGGCCGCCGGGCTCCGGGCGCAGATGCGGCGCCTCGGCGGCGCAGCGGGGCCGCGCCGACGGGCACCGCGGGTGGAAGCGGCATCCCGAAGGGAGATCCAACGCCGGGGGAGGCTCTCCCGCCAGCGCGCGTCCGGCGAGGAGTGCCGCGGAATACGGGTGCCGGGGGCCGGCGAAGAATTCTTCGGCCGGCGCCTCCTCCACGAGCCGGCCCGCATAGAGCACGGCCACCCGGTCGGCGACGCTCCGGATCGCCTCCATGTCGTGCGAGATGAAGAGGTAGGCCACGCCCGTCCGCTCGCGAAGCTCGAGGAGCAGGTTGAGCACGTTCGCCCGCGCCGAGGGATCGAGGGCCGCGACCGGCTCGTCGCACACGACGAGGCGCGGACCCGGCGCGATCGCGCGCGCGATCGCGATTCGCTGCCGTTCTCCCCCGGAGAAGTCCCGGGGACGGCGTTGCGCCGCGGCCGGATCGAGCCCGACCGAGACGAGGAGCTCGCCGACGCGCGCGTCGAGGGCGCGTCCGGACAGCCCGCGGAGCGCGCGAAGCGGCTCGGCGATCGACTCGCCGACGCGGAGCCGCGGGTCGAGCGAGGTCGCCGGATCCTGGAAGACGATCTGAACGTCCTTCCGCGCGCGCCGGAGCGCCTTTCCCGAGAGGGCGAGCCAGTCGACGCCGTCGAGCCGGATCTCGCCGGCGCTCGGCTCTTCGAGGCGGGCGACGATCATCCCGAGCGTCGTCTTGCCGCTTCCCGATTCCCCCGCGACCGCCAGCGTCTCGCCCGGCCCGAGCGTGAACGAGACGTCGTCGAGCGCTTCCGCGCCGCGCCGCGTCCGTAATGCCCCGCCGGAGACGAAAGTCTTCGAGAGCCCCTCGACGCGGAGGATCGGCTCGGTCATGCCGCCTCGGGCGCGTACAGGAAGCAGCGCGCTCGGGAGGCGCCGGCGGGATAGAGCTCCGGCTTCTCTTCCCCGCACCGCCCGAAGACCTGGGGACAGCGGGGCGCGAATGCGCAGCGGGGCGCGGCGCGATCGGCGAGCGCCGGGGGAGCGCCGGGGATCGCGGGAAGGCGCCGGCGCGGCGTCCGCGCCGCCGCCGACGCGGCGAGCGCGGCCGCGTACGGGTGCCGCGGCGTCCGCGCGAAATCCGCGCCCGAGGCTTCCTCGACGATCCTCCCGGCGTAGAGAACCGAGACGCGGTCGCATTCCGCGGCGCGGCGAAGGTCGTGCGTGACGTGCAGGAGCGCGAGGCCGCGCTCCCGGCGCAGCCGGTCGATGAGCGCGACGACCTGCGACGCGAGCGGCGGATCGAGCGCCGCGGTGGGCTCGTCGGCGATCAGCACGCTCGGATCTCCCGCGAGAGCCGCGGCGATCATCACGCGCTGGCGCATCCCGCCGGAGAGCGCATGCGGCGGGTCGTCGAAACGGCGCGCGGCCTCCGCGAGCCCGGCCTCCTGGAGGAGCGCGATCGCTCGGGCGCGCGCCTCTCGCGCGCCCGACGCGCTGTGCCGCCGCACGGCCTCCGCCACCTGCGAGCCGACCGACCGGACGGGATCGAGGGCGTCGAGCGGCTCCTGGAAAACCCACCCGATCGCGCCGCCGCGGCGCGGCGCCATCTCGCGCTCGGGTATCCGCAGCAGGTCGACGCCGTCGAGGAGGACCGCCCCCGCTCGAACCCGCGCGGCGGGGGGAAGGAGGCGCATCACCGCGCGCGCCAGCAGCGTTTTCCCGCCGCCGCTCTCCCCCACGAGGGCCCGCGACTGCCCGGGGGCGAGATCGAACGACACGCCGTCGAGCACCGGAAACGTCCCCCCGCCGGTCTCGAGCACGACCGTCAGGTCCCGCACGGAAAGGGAGGCGGTCACCGTCCCGACGGGCTCTCGAGCGCCTTCACGCGCGCGGAGACGTCGCGGTAGTTCGAGTTCTGCCCGTAGATCTCGAGATAGATCTCGTAGGCGCGCGCGGCATCCCCCCTCTGCTCGAAGACGTCCGCGAGGTCGTATTGGAGTCCCCAGCGCTCCTCGTCGCGGATGCCGGGGCTCTCGAGGCCCTTCTGGAACCACTGGATCGCGAGAGGCGCGAGCCCCTTCTCCATGAAGCAGAGGCCGAGCATGCTGCAGCACTCGACGGAGCGCGCGGGGTCCTTCGCGGCGATCTGGAACTCGCCGATCGCCTCGTCGGTCAGGCCCATCTCCTTGTACGCGATCCCGAGGTTGTAGTGCGTCTCGTAGTCCTCGGGCGAGAGCTGCTGCTCGACGCCGCGCTTGAATTCCCGGAAGATTTCCTCGAGCGAGACCTCCTCGCCGGCCCCCTCGAGCAGCGGCGCCTCCGGCGTCTCCTCCTCCTCGAGCTCCTTCTCCAGCTCGGCGGCCAGGTTGAAGAAC
>Ga0075276_10000205_pt1 | contig 17500 bp, 15 predicted proteins | sample SF_Rice_5C_80N_4_FD_69770 | JGI IMG/M metagenome (GOLD analysis project Ga0075276, IMG submission 69770) | Rice paddy soil microbial communities from Twitchell Island, California, USA - SF_Rice_5C_80N_405 | ecosystem: Environmental > Terrestrial > Soil > Paddy field/soil | place: USA: Twitchell... | reverse complement strand
GCATGATACGTCGGCGAGTCGGTCATTGCAGATGAAAATATTTTTCGATGAAGGTGGCCCGTTCGCTGTCGATAACTGGGCTCCCGGAAAACATGCCGTCGCAACACAGAGCCAATAGAGTTTGTGTGTTAGTGAACGGGAGTTGTTGAGCTGGAAAGTTTGTAGCTTTTCGCTGCGTGCGACATCCAATTTCAGTGTAGAGCTCAGCCCTTGTCGTTGCGCCCAGATGTTTCTGTGGGGACGGCGAGGGCTTGTGTATTTGCGGTTAGAACCTGAGGAAGAATTAGGTCTTGATGTCCACGCCTGGGCAAGATTGGCGAATTCCTATCTCAGAGAATCGCGTTCACTCTGTTTTTAGCCGCAACTGGGGCCAATGCGCTGCAAGGCGAACTTACAATCGATTGGTGCGAAAGGGGGGACTCGAACCCCCATGGGTTTCCCCGCCAGATCCTAAGTCTGGTGCGTCTGCCAATTCCGCCACTCTCGCATCTTGCGGCGCCTGCAAAATTATACCGCCATGCCGGCCGGCAGCACTCGTGACTACAGTGAGGCAGTGGGCGTAAGACGCGGAGTTTTCTAGGGACCAAATCCTGCCCCCAAACGCCGGCAGAAGATTGCCCGTGCCGCAGTGGTTAGCTCTGGCGCGGGGTTGGAAATATCACTGCAATCGGAGCAGGAATGGTGTAGTAATGGGCGGGAAGTAACCGTTTTTTTTAAATATGATCGGCGGACCTCGGTGGCTGTGTTTGCTCCGGCCTCCCCGCCGCAAACTGACAAACAGCGGGCAAGGATCGCCTCATGCAGATAAAGAACAAAGTAGTTGTGGTCACGGGCGGCGGCAATGGCATCGGGAGCGCCCTGTGCCGGCGGTTCGCCGCGGAAGGGGCGCGGGCGGTGATGGTGGCCGACATTCAGGCGGCGGCGGCCGAGCAGGTGGCCAGGGAGATCGGCGGCAAGGCAATCGCGGCCAATGTTACCCGTGAGGCGGAGGTAGTCCGGCTGGTAGAGCAGGTAATAAAGGAGTGCGGAGCCATTGACCTGTTTTGTTCCAATGCCGGCGTGGGGGCGAAGGGAGGAGTGGAAGCAGCGGATGAGGAGTGGTCGCGGAGCTGGGAAGTGAATGTGATGGCGCACGTGTATGCGGCGCGCGCGGTGCTGCCGCCTATGCTGGCGCGTCACGAAGGATATCTGTTGCAAACCGTTTCCGCCGCGGGCCTGCTCACGCAGTTGGGATCAGCCCCCTACGCGGTGACCAAGCACGCCGCTCTGGCGTTGGCGGAATGGATTTCCATCACACACGGCGACCAGGGCATCAAGGTTTCGGCGCTTTGCCCCCAGGGTGTCCGCACCGGCATGCTGAAGCGCGCCGAATTCGGCGGCGGCGCCTTCTTGCTGGAAAATGCGCTGGAGCCGGAACAGGTGGCGGAGGAGGTGGTAAAGGGCCTGGCGGAGGAGCGTTTTCTGATTCTGCCGCACCCCGAAGTAGCCGAATTTTTCCGCCGCAAAGCTGCCGATTACGAGCGCTGGCTGCGCGGCATGCGTCGCCTGCAGGCCAACACGCTAATGCTGAAGACTTCCGCCTGAAGCAAGGGATGAATGGATTGGGGAAGGCCGGGACAGCCCCGCCTTCGCTCCAGAAATTGAAATTATGGACTCACCGGAGGCTGGGTGTAGCCTGAGCTTGTAAGCTGGCTTAGCCCCCGACGAAGTTGAATGCCCGCACCCCCGCGGCGGGCAAGGGAGTCTCAGGATGCCGGACTTCTCCCCTATCGAACTGTGGTGGCCGGAATCGCCAGATCAACTGAAAGCCGCTTTTTACACTGCGGGCGCCACTGTGGCGCAGCGGATCGGAGCAGTGGAGGCGGCGCTGCGCAGTCCTGCGGGCCCGATGTTTCGCCAAGCGGCAGGGAAGTGGATTGTGGAGCGACTGCCCATCGAGGAATTGGTTCCAGAAAAATATGCGAGCTGGCGGGTGCTGGTGCAGGATGCCATGCAATTCACCGTGTGGACATTGTCAGCCGGCCGCCTCGCGCCCAAACTGGTGGAACAGTGGCGACTGCCCGCAAATACTCCCACCGAAAAGCGTCTGTTGCTGCTCATCGCCAAGGTGCCTGGGTTGCAGAAGCTGGGTCAGGTGCTGGCGCGCAACCGCCATTTGCTGCCGCCCCTGCGCCGCGCCCTTTCAGAGCTGGAAAACAGCATCAGGGACGTGGACCCGGCGGAGGTGCGCAAAATCATTCTCCAGGAGCTGGGCCCGCGGCTGAAGGAGAACCAGGTGAAGCTCAGGCGGGGAATTTTTTCCGAGGCCAGTGTGAGCGCCGTGACACGTTTTACCTGGTGGAATCCCGAACTTGGACGCCGCGAGCGCGGTGTCTTCAAGGTCCTGAAACCCTACATTCCTGTGTGCTTTGCCGAGGACATGGAGCTGCTGTCGCGGCTGGCGAAATATCTTGGCGCCCGGCACCGCGAATACGGCTTCGGGCGGCGAGTGCTTACGGACACGTTCTGCGATGTGCGCGAGTTGCTGCAGCACGAGGTGAACTTTGCCCGCGAGCAGGCCACGCTCCGGGAAGCGCGGGAAATGTATCGCGGCGTCCACGGAGTGCGTGTGCCGCGCGTCATAAGCCCGCTGTGCACATCGCGCATTACCGCCTTAACGGAAGAACCCGGCAAAAAGATCACGAACGCGGCGCGCCGCCTGCCGATGTGGCGCCGATTGCGGCTCTCCGAGCAGCTGCTCGAAACCTTCATTGCGGTGCCCATATTTGCCGCCGAGCCCCGGGCCCTCTTTCACGCCGATCCTCACGCCGGCAATCTGCTCTATGACGAAAAGAGCGGCGAGCTGGTCATCCTGGATTGGGCGCTGACCGAACGCGTCACCCGCGAGCAGCGGCGCCGGTTGGGACTTTTGTTTGTCATGTCCGCTTTGCGCGATCCAGCAGGCATGCGGCGGCAGATTGAGGCGCTCAGCCGCACACGGCGCCGAATCGGTACCCGGCAGGCGAACATCATCCGCGAGTGCGTGGAACGGTTCATCGCCAGGCTGCCCCTTACCCGCCTCCCACAAGCGGTGGACACCACCGACCTGCTGGAAGAGATCGCCTTTAAAGGTGTTCGCCTGCCCGCGCCCTTGATCATGCTGCGCAAGGTGTTGTTCACACTGGATGGCGTCCAGCACGATCTTGGCGCAGGCGACGTGGGCATGGCTTCCATCATGGCGCGTCAGGGTCTGCAAAACTGGCTCACAAGCTGGTCGAATGTTGGGTCGCCGCTCTCCTGGCGTGATTGGTTGGGAGTGGAATGGAGCACGCTGTTCCTGGGTGGCCGCCTGTGCCGCCAGGCAATGAATGCCGGGCGCTCCGCTATCGCCTGAATCCACTACAGAGGCACCGGCGAAGCATCCGCTTCGCACTCCTTTCCATGAAGTCGGTGTCCGGAGTCGGGAGTGATGTTCAAATTTGTTGACGGTTATGCCGACCGAAGGAGAACGGGCGGTGATTTGCTGTTCGGCATGGAAATCACTGGTGCTGGTTTGGCCGCTTCTAGGTTAGCTGCGCTCGGGGTTGGTTTAGCTTTGCTCTTCACCCGTTTAGGCCTAAGCTCAGGTTTTCGACTGCCGTTCCCGCCCGCAGCCTTGTGCCGCAGGCCGTCGGCGCTCTTCAGCATTTCCTTCAGGCTTGCCTGCAGCATTGTTTCCAGCCGCTTAAGGTCGGGTGCGGCATGCGCATCTCCGGTGAATCCAAAGTAGGTCATGCCGTTGTAGCTGAGTACGGCGCAGTTGACCGCCATCTGGCCGCCAATTGGAACATATGGGTACCAGCTGATCATTTTGTGGCCCAGCAGGTAGAGCGGAAACTGCGGGCCGGGCACATTGGTGCAAACCATATTGAAGGGAGTTATCGGCAGTTCTCCCGCAATCGGCCCCGCTACCGCCTGAAGAGCGGTAGGGACGATGCCAATCAGGCCACCGGCCACACCCACGATTTCGGCGATGTGCGCGGTTTTTAGAAATTCCATTCGTTGGTGAATCGCGGCCAGAAGTTTGCGCGGGTTGCGAATCCCCAGAGAGATGGTTACCGGCAGCAGGGAGATGCGGTTGCCCAGGTCCTGCGAGTTGGCGCCATTGCGCACGTTCACTGGCACCATCATGCGGAAATGGCGCCCGCTGACCGGGTCGCCGTGCGCCTGCAGGTAGCGGCGCACAGTGGCGGTAATCAGGGCGAGAAGCACGTCGTTGACCGTGCCGCCCCATCTGTCCTTAATGGCCTTAATGTCCGCCAGGGGAACCTCCGCCCAGACGAATCTCTGCGGCCCCTGGCAGACCACGTTAAAGCGCAGGGGTTCGGTGGGCGTGCCCAGTTCCGGCAGCAAACGCAGGAATTCGCCGGCCGGCCACTGGCTGCCTGAGGCCATGACCTTTTGCGCCAGGGTCACGGTCTGCTCCTGGGCGGAAAGCAGCCGTTGCACCAGGTCAGCATAAGTGCTTACCCAGCCATCCAGCAGCAAAGCTAAGTCACTTTTCGGCGGCGGCGCGCGGAAGGGGCGCGCCTTCCTCGGCAACCGGTGCCGAACCGGCGTCGGATCCATAAGGACGTTCATGATCCCGACGCCGGCGATGCCGTCAGCCAGACAGTGGTGGAGGCGGGTGAGAATGGCGGTGCGGTTGCCTTCCAAGGGAAACAGAGTGAAATCCCAAAGGGGATGCTGGCGGTCCATGCGCCGGGTGAGAAGTCTGCCGGCGGCGGCCTGCAAGTCGGCCATGGTGCCGCGTTTGAGCTTCATCTCCCGGACGTGATTGCGAATGTCGAACCCGGAATCGTATTCCCAGGTGGGGAGCCCGATGTTGAAAGGAGCGGCCACCACCCGCTGGCGATAGCGGTGAATGAGCGGCAGCTTGGATTCAATGAAGCGGCGGCAGGAAGCGAGCGAAATGCGGCCTTCGAATACGTTCACCGAGGCAATGTGAAGCGGGGCGCCTTCCCGTTCCAGATACAAAAATATCGCGTCACCCCAGGAGAGACTCTCAACCTCGTGCTGTTGCGCCATAACAGCCTCTTTTGTTACCGGGGCAAGGGTGCCGCAGCCAAACGGCAAGTCGCCGAGAGCATGACCGCCAGCAAGACCTGCTGCCCGAGCCTCAGCTTAAGGAAAGTGAGACCGCGCTTCAGTGATACATGACCCCCACCTTGGTGATGCGGAGACGCCCTATCCGGCGAGCGCAAGATGGCCAAACCTCTCCTGAGAACGCCTTGCCGTGGCGGGTAATGTTCCAGGCGGTGCCGTCTAAAAACTGGAAGGAAAGGTCCAGAAGCGGATGCTACGCGAGTAGTTTGCGGCGCAGGTCGCGGCCTAGGCGGGTGTCTGGCGGCGTTTTGGTTTGGCTGGCTTCTTCAGGCGCGCTTCCAATTCCGCTACCCGCCGGCGCAAGGCGCTGAGTTCCTCGTTGGCGTCGGGTGGCTGGGGGCGGGAAGCTCCACCCAGAAAGCGCTTCACGGATTCCACCGGCGAGAGCAGCGCCGACTGCATGTTGCCGATGCGGTCCTGCACCGCACTCTGCACTGCCTGATAAGTATCAAAGGCGGACTTCAAGTACCACATGATGAATTCCTGCCGCGCCTGGTCGGAGGCGACAATCAGTTCGCGCAGCAGTTCCAGGGGCAGACCGGTGGGCCTTTGCTTGGCGTCTTCAGTGATGATCTGGGTGAGTGTGACCCGGGTCAGGTCCTTGCCCGTCTTGGCGTCCTCCACCCGGACTTCTTTGCCTTCGCGGATGAGGGCGGCAATGTCGTCGAGGTTGACGTAGCGGCTGCCGCTGCTATCGTACAAGCGGCGGTTCCCATATTTTTTGACGACGACAGCAGCCGGTTTCATGGGCCTACTTCCTTATGTGCGGTGCAACAATCCTGGACCCTTCTATGGTGGCACGGCCGCCCCGTAATTGTACACCGGGTTATATGCTGCAAGGCACAATCGAGCAGCGGGCTACCGCTAAAATGCACGTATTACTAGGGAAAAGCACGTCCCAATTTGGGACGTATTCTGTGCTGCGTTGCAAAAATCAGGCTTCAGCCATTGACAGGGCGGAGAAAACGGTCCTACCCTAAAGCTGATGCTGCAGTGCAGCATAGGGAGGCAGATTATGCCAGCAGTTGCCAAGTTTGAATCCTCTCGAACTCATCCTCGGGAGTCGTCCTTCGTTACCCTGCTGTCAGGATGGATGCAGCAGGGAGTCAACAGCTTTTTCGCCACGCAAAGAATTCTCCTGGATTTGGCCATGCGGCAGAATGCCAGCGTGATGCACCTGCTGCGCGAGCGCCTCGCTGATCCCCATCATTCCCCGGCCGCCATCCTCACCGAACTGGCGGGCGAGGGCATGTCCAACTTCATTGAAGCGCAGAAGGTATTGCTCAACCTGGCGCAGGAGCAGAACCAAATCGTGATGAGCGGCGTCAAGGAGCGGGTGGGCGGCTCCGCCCCGGCCACGGCCATGACTGACCTGCTGCGGCGCAGCGTGGCCACCTTTATTGACATGCAGCAGGATTTCCTGAAAATCGCCGGCAAGCAGACGCACACCTGGATGGAGGCGGCCAAAACCGGCAAAGCCTTCGATGGCGAGCGCCTGATCGAAATGGCGCGCGAGGGCATGGAAAACTTCGTTCACGCCCAGAAAAAGTTTCTGGACGTGATTGCGGAGGAGACCGGCAAGGCCACCAGCGGTAAACACGCCAACGCAGGCAAGAAAATGAAAAAAACCGAAATTGCCGAACTGGCGCGGCAGGCCACAGAATCGTTCCTTGAGGCGCAGAAGAACCTGTTCGAAGTAGCCGGCCGGCAGATGAACGCAAACCTGAAAACCGCAAGCAAGACCATGGAGCTGATGCGGCCTCTCCCGCTGATGCCCTTGGCCGAGCTGACCCGGGAAGGAGTGAAGAGCTTCGTGGATGCCCAGAAGGAGCTAATGGGCGTCATGCTGAAACCGCAGAACGGGCACAAGCGCGCCAGCAAGCCGGCGCGCCATGCGCGTCGTCCCGCTCGTCCCGCCAAGGGTGAAGGGATGGCCCGGGCGGCCGCGGTTTAAAACACAGCTGTAGCTTCCCTCATCATTCGGGGAATGTGCTGGCGTACCCACGTAAAGGGGGTGCGCCAGCCTTCCCTCCGATGTCACTTCTTGACGTGGTCATGGAGGCGCAAGTCGCGTAGCGTTTTACCGGGATTGGGTGTAGGCTGTTGCCGGTGCCACGGCAAGAGCCGTGCCACCCGGGACTTCCTCCCGCCCGCCCCCATGCGGCTTGTGGCCGCGTGATTCCTGGCAACCTGGGGCTCTAACAGCAGTTCTGACATTCTGCAAATGGCCGCGGGGCGTAATCATATCCGAGACCGGGCTGAGGCGAACGTCTCCCTCTGGACCGAAGTCCTGTTTGCCGCCGAGCTTCTCCTCCTGCATGCAACCCCGGTGTATTACGGCTTGGGCGTGCCCCACGGGGACAAGTCGGGAGTGGTGGTCATTCCCGGTTTCCTCGGGAGCGACCTGTATTTGCTGGAATTGCACGCGTGGCTGAAGCGCATCGGCTACCGCCCCTTTTATTCCGGGATTGGCGTTAATGCCGAGTGCCCCAACCTGCTGATCACGAGGCGCCTGAACGACACCATTCGCAAGGCGCGCAAACAGACAGGGCGTCGAGTACACGTCATTGGCCATAGCCTGGGCGGAATTATTGCGCGCTCGGTGGCTGGACAGAGACCGGACGACATTGCCTCTGTAATCACGCTGGCCGCGCCCTTCCGGGGAACAGTGGCCCATCGCAGCGTGTTGCGGGTGGCGGAAGTGGTGCGCAAGCGCATCCTGGAAGAGAACGGGCCCGGAGTCTTGCCGGGCTGCTACACCGGGCGCTGCACCTGCGATTTTCTGGACTCCCTACGGCGGAACATTCCAGAAGATGTGCTGGAGACCGCCATCTACACCCGTGATGACGGCATCGTGGACTGGCGAACCTGCATCACCAAAGATCCCGAAGTGAACTTCGAGGTCCACGGCACCCATGTGGGCATGGCGTTTAACCCTTCCGCCTACATCACCATTGCCGAGCGCCTGGCCAAAGCGCAGGTGCTGGCTTAGACTCCAAAACCCAAAACCTTTTCACCGCTGAGACGCAGAGATCGCCGCACAAAGCTATTTCAGAAATCCTGGACCGGCGATTTCGGGTTTTACAAGAGAGCGGCAATGGCGGGTGGTCAAGATAGAGACCAAGCCGGTCAGAGTCGCGGAGCGGCCCTGCACATGTCCGATTTTGCTTCCAACAGCGTGCCTGGGAATCAATCGGCCAGAAAGCCAGACAGCCAGCAAGCTGAACTTATTCGTTGCGCACGGCCAGCAGGGGATCAACCCCAGCAGCGCGGCGTGCCGGAACATAGCTGGCCAGCAAGCCCACCAGCGCGAGGAGGACAGCCGTAACCAGAAAGGCCATTGGTGTGGTAGCGCTGATCCCGTACAGCAGGTTGCTGATAAAGTGCGCCAGCACAAAAGCGGCCACCAGCCCGATACCCAGGCCAATGCCGAGGGTGGCGGCGCTCTGCCGCAAAATCATGAGCGCCACATCCCTGGGCTGTGCCCCCAAAGCCAGGCGGATGCCGATTTCGCGCACCCGCAGTCCCACCGTATAGCCAACCACGCCGTAGATCCCCACCGCGCACAACAGCACGGCAACCAGGGCAAAAATAGAGAGCAGGCCGGCACTGAAACGCGCCGCCCACAAGGCCTGGTGGATGACTTCTCCGATGGGCCACACGTTGGTGAGCGGCAGATTGGGATCGAGAACTTGCACCTGTTTGCGAACCGCGCCCAGTAAATTGTTGGCATCGGAACCGGTGCGGAAAAACAGCGTAATGGCTGGGCTGGGATTCTGAATAACGGGCAGGTAAATGTAGGGACTGGGGTCTTCCCCCAACGTTACGTACTTGGCATCGTGAGCCACACCGATGATCTGCACAAAATCGTTCTCACCATAAAACTTGAAGCGTTTCCCCACCGGATCCTGATCAGGCCAGAAGCGATGGGCAGCGGCCTGGTTGATGATGGCCACCTTGGGGCTGTCTTCGCGCACGGCGGTGTCAAAGTCGCGGCCGCGCATGAGGGGAATGCCCATGGTTTGCAGGTAGCCGGGAGCCACGTCGTCCACGATGACCAGCACGCCATTGCGGTTGGAGCTACCTTCCTGGCCCTCGGGGAAAACGCTGCGGCTGAAGCCTCCGCCGAACAGGGGAACGTTGGAAGCCAGAGTGGCGGCTTGCACGCCGGGCATGTTCTGCACCGTCTCCAGGGCGCGACGCTGGAATTCCTTCACCCGCGGCGGGTCGTAATTGAGGGAGCCCAGGTCAAAGGAAAGCATGGCCAAATTGTGAGTGTTGAAGCCGGGATCGGTTTCCTGAGCATTGCGCAGGCTGAGAAGGAACAGGCCGGCGCCGATCAAGGCGACCAGGCAAAGCGCGACCTGGGCGACGATGAAAGCGTGGCGCAGGGCAAAGCGGCGGCCGGTGAAAACTTCGCCGCCGGCGCGCTCCTTCAGTTCCAGTACCAGGTTGGGGCGGGTGGCCTGGAGGGCGGGGGCCAGGCCGAAAATCAGGCCCGTGCCCAGGGCGATACACAAGGTAAACAGCAGCACTCTGCCGTCCAGGGCCAGGCTGAGGTAGCTCTGCTCCAGGAAAGGCGGGCGAAACTGCCATAGCAGGTTGCGCCCGAGCACAGCCAGGCCAATTCCCAGCGCACCACCGGCGACGGCTAGCACCGTAGCCTCGGTCAGCAACTGGGCAACGAGGCGGGAGCGGGAGGCGCCCACCGCCAAGCGAATGGAGATCTCGCGTTTGCGACCGGCAGCACGCGCCAGGAGCAGGTTGGCGATGTTGGCGCAGGCGATCAGCAGCACCAGCCCGACCACGGTCATCATCAGCATACCGGCGCGGGTAAACAGGCCGCGCAGGTTGGGGTTGATGGCGGACTGCAGCAGAGGGAGCACGGTGAAGTTGCGCCCCGCGTTGGGCACGGGAAACTCGCGCTCCAGGTCCGAGCCGAGGGCCTGCAGTTCAGCACGAGCCTGTGCTTCCGTGACGCCCGGCTTGAGCCGCGCTACGGCAAAGGAGTTCAGGAAGCGGCGGTCGTTAAACCATTCCTTGTTGAGGCCGGAGAGAACCTGGTCGTGCATGGACATGGGAACCCACATATCGGTGCCGCCTAGGACGGCGGTGCCCTGAAAGCCGCGGGGAGCGACGCCGATAATAGTGAATCCCTGTCCGTTGAGCAGCACGTTCTGTCCGATCACCTTGGGATTAGCGGCGAACTTGCGTTCCCAGAAACCGTGGTTGAGAACAATGACAGGACCGGCGCCGGCTTCGCGGTCTTCGTCGGGGCGGAAGGTGCGCCCCAGGGCGGCTTGGACTCCCAGCACATCGAAGTAGTTTCCCGAAACCAGGTTGGCGTTGAACGTGTCAGGGTGGCCATTGATGGTCATGCTGACGGTGCCGAAGATTTCCAGGGCCACCCTGGAAAAGGACTGCGCGCGGCGCTGGATGTCCTCTCCATTGGGATGAGAAACGGGCAGGAAATTGTTGAAGCCGCCGCGGTTGCGCTGGTCGGTGGTGAACAGCGAGAGCAGATGCTCGGCGTCGTGCACCGGGATAGGATTGAAAAACACCGCGTTGACCACGGTAAAAATGGCGGTGTTGGCGCCGATGCCTAGCGCCAGGGTAATGATCGCAACCGCCACAAATCCCGGAGACTTGCGCATGGTACGCAAGGCGTAGCGAACGTCCTGGCCAATATGGAGCACGGCTGCCTCCTCACATCTAGGAAAGGGACGAATCAGGAACCAATCGGGTAGCAGGCGCGGCAAGTTTACAACCGCTCAGGCTGCAAGACCAACCCTGGCTGCCGCGCGCAGCGATGCTTTGACCGGTTTGCCCTATTTGTGGCGGATGTCCACGGGCGCCCGGGTCCGGTCCAGCGGGAACACATGCAGTTCCCATTTAACCGGCACCGAGGTGGGGAAGTAGCAGGTCCTGGTGTCGCAAGCCTGGTAGGCCAGCTTTCCCGCGATCGTAATAGTCTTTCCCTCCTTGCCCAGAGACCCAAAGAACGCCGAGCCGGAGTTCACCTCTATGTCTTGCGAGATGCGGAAAATGCCTTCGTACACCGGCACCCGCTCCTTAATGGCGGGCAGGTAGAGAATTTTTGACCGTGGGTAAGTCGCCAGCTTGAGTTCGATCGCCTGCTGCGAGTCAATCAGCAGCTGGATTGGTTTGTACCCTTGCGCGCCGGGCGCATATACATGTACGTCCGGCGGCAAGCGCACTTCCGCTACCAGCGTGATCTGAGTTCCGGGAACGCCCGTACGGTCCGACTGTTCCAGCTTTAGTTGAAGGTGCGGGGCTTCGAGGTTCCCAGTCACTTCCTGCCCCAACTCCGGGAAGAGCTTGGCAATCAGGTCATTTCCCGTGAGCCGGTCGCGGTATTTGGGATCGAAGAACTTCTCCCGGATCACGCCGCTGCTATCAATGAAGAAATATCCTGGGCGGGCAAAGCCCTTCTGCATGCCCGTGGCTTCCTCGTTGAGAACTCCATAAGCACGAATGGTCCTGGAGTTCGGATCGGCCAGCATAGGGTAGTCCAGCTTGTGGCGGCCGGCGAAGTATTTAAGAATTTCCTGGCTGTCATAGCTGATGGCCGCCAACTTGATACCCTGCTCTTTGAATCGCGGAAGTGCGTTTTGCAGCTGGACCAGCTGCCCCTTGCAGAAGGGTCACCAGTCGGCGGAACGGAAAAACAGAAGTACCGTGCCCTTTCGTCCCTTCATCGTATCGAGCGTCTGGGTATGCCCAAACTGGTCGGGAAGGGAAAAGGCGGGAGCCTTTTGTCCCACCGGCAGTCCGATGGACATCGGCTTCAGGGAGGCTACGCGAATCGTATCGCCATTTAGCGTTCCGCGAATGGTTACGCTATCTCCCAGGTGACCCGCAGCCGGCGCCTGCGGCTCCAGGCCATACATCACGCGGTTGGTATCGTCATACAAAGACAATTTGGCGCCTGGCGCCTTGGTGGTGCACTCGGAGGACTCGGCGAAGGCTTCGTCAGCGTCGCAGCTGCTGTAGACGATCGTGCCTGACCAGGCGCCGGAGTTGGCGGTGCGATTCTGGCCGGCGGCCAGCCCGGCCGCAGCAAACAATAACAATGTGCAGAAGCAGCGCCGTTTCATGTGGCCGAAAGCATACACGCTTGTCCCCTCGATGCAAAGCAACGGGCAGCTCTGGAGGTCGCTCGTGGCGCCTCATCCCAGCCGGCGGTCGAGGCTATAATCACCCGCATGGGCAGCTCTGCTTCACGCGCGGAGGAGCGGGCGCCGCAGCCGCAGCCGGCGCATCTTCGCATTCATGCAGTCAATGTTTTCGTTCACGATCAGGATGTGAGCCTGCGCTTCTTTGTAGACCAGTTGGGGTTCAGTCTGGTAGGGGACGTCCGCTTTGAATCCGGCGAGCGCTGGGTGGCGGTCGCGCCTCCCGATGGCAGCACGGTCTTGTCTCTTGTCGCACCCAAACCCGAGTCTAAAGAGCACAGCCTGATTGGGCACTCGTTGCACGTGGTTTTCGTCACCGACGACTTTGTGAGCAAGTACGGCGAATGGCTCAAGCGTGGAGTCCGCTTTCAATACGCGCCGCGCCTGAAACGCCTTAAATATGCACGCCAAGCGGCCCTGGATTCGAGCAAGCGCTCGGCTGCTTCGGAACCGCAGGAGCCGCTGTGGGGCGGGGCCATGACTCATTTCAGGGACCCCGACGGGAACTCCTTTGCTTTGGTGAGCTACGACGAGGAGAGCCGTGCGGTTGAGGAGCAGCGCCGGGCAGCAGCGGCAAAATTAGAAGCGGAGCGCCGGGTGGCTCAGGAATTGGAAATCGCCAAGCTGGTGCAGACCAGGCTGTTTCCTCAGATCTTGCCACCCCTTGCGACCCTCGATTACTCGGGCATCTGCATCCAGGCGCGGCAGGTGGGCGGCGACTACTATGACTTCCTGGATTTGGGGCGGGAGCGGCTCGGGCTGGTCATCGGTGATATTTCCGGTAAGGGAATCGCTGCTGCTCTTCTTATGGCCAACCTGCAAGCTAACCTGCGCAGCCAGTGCGCCATTGCCTCCGACGAACCGGGACGTTTCCTGCAGATGGTGAATCGGCTGTTCTTCGAGAATTCGACTGACAACGCCTATGCCACTTTGATCTTTGCCGAATACGACCAACCTCGGCGGCGGCTGCACTACGTCAACTGCGGGCACCTGTGTGCTCTTCTTCTGCGGCAGGATGGCGCTGTGGAGCGCCTCCACTCTACCTGCACGGTCCTGGGGCTGTTCCCGGAATGGGAGTGCTGCACGCGGGAACTTCCAATGTCTTCAGGAGACACGCTTGCCTTGTACACGGACGGAGTAACCGAATCCTTCAACAGTCGGGGCGAGGAATTTGGGGAAGAACGCCTGGTCGAATCGCTGCCGCGACATCGCGAGCAGCCATCGCGGCTTTTGATCGCTTCCATCGTCAACGAAGTGAACCAGTTCAGTCCGCGCGAGCAGTATGACGACCGCACCCTGATCATCGCCAAATGTCGATGAGATGCGCGGGACAGTCCCTAACGGGACTCGGAATCTTTAAACCGCCTGGTCCCATGACTTTCCGTCCTGGGCTTTACTATGATGCCCCCTGCGGGGCTGGCCTGCGGGTCCAGTCAGGACAGCGCGCATGGCGCTTACGTGGTTACCCGTACAAATCCCTTTCCGACAGAACGGGCTGGGTGGCGAATTCCTTGCCGCCCCGGGCGGCCGCGCCAAACATGGGACCGCGAGCAGGCAGAACCGGGGCGAAGGTCATAAACCCGATAGGCTTGGGCACATCGTCATAGATGGCTTCCATGCTTCCACGGAGGAAATAGGCTTCATGCCAGAAGCCGGTGCCGCCTGAATCCTTCAGGAAGCTCTGCCACCCCTGGCGGTGCGGCTCCGAGCGGGTCCACTTTAGTAAGGAGTCGGGGTCGCGCGCCAGCATTGGCGCATGCCGACGTGCTTCTGGGGGTCCGGCCCTGGGGGCTGAGTACCCGGCTTACAACTCTCTCCCCTGCGGCAGTACTCTAATCCGCCATGCGCGCCGCGATCGTGTGTGGATGGCTGGTCTTGCTGGTTTCAGGGAGCGTCCTTCCGGCTGCTGGGGTGGACGAGCTGCACAACGTGGAGAGCCCGGCGGAACGGGCTTGGCGAACTCTGACCGAAGGGGTGAACGCAAAGAAATTCACCGAGCGCATCATTGCCCTGAAGGCCCTGGCCGACCTGGGCCCCAACCCCAAGGGCGTTCACCTGGTCTCAGCCGTTTTGAAGGACAAAGATCCGGACGTGCGGGCGCAAGCCGCCGCCACCTTGGGCGAAATGAAATCGCGGGCGGCGATTCCGGCGTTGCGCAAGGCTCTGGACGATGAAGCGCCGCAGGTCAGCTTCGCGGCGGCCAAATCTCTTTGGCAGCTGGGCGACAACGCCGGACGGCGAGTTTTGCTCGAAGTTCTGCAAGGCGACAAGGGAACCAAGGACGGCTTCGTGGCCAGCCATAAGCGCGAGGCCAAACGCCAGCTCCAGGACAAGAAAGCCCTGGTTGCCATGGGGGCGGAAAAGGGTGCCGGTGAATTTTTGCCCGGACCGCTGTCCATGGGCGTGGGCCTGGCCAAGCAACAGTTCTCAGCCGGAACCGACCCGGCACGGGTCGCGTGCGCCGACCTGCTCTCGCGCCGCCCCGATAAGGCCACCATGCTGGCACTCAAGGCAGCGCTGATGGATCAGGATTGGTCGGTGCGCGCGGCCGCAGCCATGGCTCTGGGCAGGATGGGGCGGCCCGGCACGCAGCACTGGCTGGAATTCGCTCTGGACGACAGAAAGCCGGCGGTTCGCGACGCGGCGGCGGTGGGCATTCTGCGTATGAGTTCCCGCCGAACTGGCGCTTCTAGTTACGCCGCCCTGCGATAGCTCTCAGGCCACGGCAACAATTGCCTGAGTGCTGTCGTCTAAATGCACAATGAGACGTGCAGCCATGTGGGCAAGCTGGGTTTCAGCAACTCTGCTTGTCATGGGTGCGGCCGCACAGGGCCGCCCACAAGAGCCGGCCAGCCAACTGGTGCGCCGGGTGATCGCCCACGAAGTCCAGGCGGAAAAGCACGATAACAGCTACTGGATGTTCCGCCTTCAGCAGTCGCAATCCGGCAGCGAAATGAGAACGGAGGAGGTCGCGGAAACGCCACACGGTTGGGTGCGGCGCCTCCTGGCCGTCAACGGTCGCCCCCTGACACCGGACCAGCGGAAAAAAGAGGATGAGCGGCTCCGCAAGCTCCTCACCGATCCCGCCGAGCAGCGCAAGAACCAGGAAGCCACCCGCAATGATGTGCAGCAGGCGCAGCAACTCCTGCAAATGCTGCCCGACGCGTTCTTGTATTCCTACGCCGGACGCAAGGACGGGATGGTAAAGCTGAATTTCAAGCCCAACCCGAGGTTTCATCCCCAATCCCGCAAGGCCACCGTATTCCATGACATGGTTGGGTCACTCTGGCTGGACGTCCGCCAGCAGCGCCTGGCCGGAATTCAAGGACATTTAAACCAGGAGGTGAAGTTTGCCGGCGGCCTGCTGGGTCATCTCGATAAGGGCGGCACCTTTGACGTCAAGCAGGAGCAGATTGCTCCCGGAGTGTGGGACGTGACCTACATGAACGTCCAAATGAATGGCAAGGCGCTCTTTTTTAAGACCATCGCCGTGCGCGAGAAGGATATTCGGTCCGATTACCGCCGCGTCTCCCCCCACCTGACTCTGGCGCAGGCGGCTAACCTGCTCAACCGAAAGACGAACACACTAGTTTCAAATCGCTAGGCCGGGTTGTAGGGCGATCCGATAAGCCACAAAAATTGTGCAAAATGCTGTGGAAAACCAGGGAGGGCCCTCCTACGCTCTGGCAAATGGAAATGGCTCAACAGATTGCGCGTCTAACCATAACTGTATTCTGAGGGCATATTTGCACCAACAAACGGCGTTGACTTTTTTTGCTGTTGCCCTTACCTTCACTTGCGTCGACGGCTGAAAGGGTTGGTTAAATCAAATTGGCCAGTCCGAAGTAAGCTGGGTGATTAACCAGGCGGGGCAACCCGCAGGGTAACTGGACCCGAAAAAACCGACGCCTCTGCGAGGAGAAGTCGGGGTCTGGAACCGCGAAAGCGGTGATCGCGTCAGGGGCTGCGATGGTGCACGTATCCACGCTGCCGGCTCCCTCGCAAGAGTCGGTGGCTAGAGCGTAACCAATGTCGCAGCCCTTTTAATTTTTGGCCGACACCCTTCCTTCGCCACTACCAAGCGATGCTTCAATAACAGGTAGTCGGTAGTCAGCAACTGACTCATGACTCCGGCTTCTCAAAACTTCCACATCTGGATGATGCTGCCGCCGCGCTCGAAGCTGACCTCGTCCATGAGTTGGCGGATGAGAAAGACGCCCCGGCCGTGGTCGTTGTAAACGTCCTGGACCACAGGCTTAGGGGCAGCGGAGAAATCGAAGCCGGGGCCGGGATCGGTGACCACAATCAGTATGTGGCCGCCCTCATCACAGCTAAGCTCACATTGCACCGTTTTCGACGGATCGTTCTGGCAGCCGTGGGTTACGGCGTTGGCTAACGCTTCCTGCACGGCAAGGCCGATGGCCATGCTCTTCTCTTCTTCGACCTTCAGGTTCGCCAGGCATGCCAGAACGGCGTCCGTAGCCTGGGCGATTTGCTCTGCTTCGGCAGGGATGGCCAGACTGAGCTGGCTCCGTAGGCCGGAGTGATTGGCGCCGGAAGTGGGTGCGGGAGACATCATTGGGCCTAGGCGAAGGAAGCCACAGCCGCATCTGCGTCGGTAAAGACCTCAAACAGGTTGAGCAGCCCCACCATGCGCAGGGTCTGGATGGCAAATTTGGAGGGATTCACCAGCTTGATGTTGCCGCCACGCTGGCGGGCGGAGGCCAGTGACTTCATGAGCACGCCAATGCCGCTGGAATCAATCATCGGGACTTCGGCTAGGTCGAGAACAATGCGGGTGTCGCCATTACTGAGCGACTGGTCCAGCGCCTGGCGGAATTCGTTGACCGCCGGGCCCAGGCGCAGTGGGCCGCGCAACTGGATGATCTCAACCTGTGACCGCCGCTGCATGTTGATGTCCATGGCTTCCTCGTGCCGAAGCGGGGACATGCCGTCCGCCGCTGAAGAAAGGCGTCGCCCAAGATACGGGAAGTGTGCCCGGGTTGCAATAAGCGACTTGGGAAAAAGGGTGGTTCGGCCCGGTGGCTAAAATTTAATGCCATAGAGGTGAATTTTTGACATAATGTCGCCCGCCTTAGAGCGGGTTTATCCGCCACCACGGAGAAAGCATGAATCGCGCCGCCACCCGGCCCCAACCGGTCCCTCCCGCGGTTGCCATT
>Ga0075276_10000204_pt1 | contig 17511 bp, 12 predicted proteins | sample SF_Rice_5C_80N_4_FD_69770 | JGI IMG/M metagenome (GOLD analysis project Ga0075276, IMG submission 69770) | Rice paddy soil microbial communities from Twitchell Island, California, USA - SF_Rice_5C_80N_405 | ecosystem: Environmental > Terrestrial > Soil > Paddy field/soil | place: USA: Twitchell... | reverse complement strand
CGCCGTAATCGGCATGGCGGTGCTGCGCCTGCTGAAGGGCTCGGTGCTGGAAGAGAACATTGCCCGTACCATCGGCTCCATCGGCGAATCGGTGGCGGCCGGCGCCGTGTTTACCATCCCGGCTTTCGTGCTCGCCGGACTTTGGCCCGGCCTGGCTGGTAAGTACTGGCAGTCGGTTGCGCTGATGATTATCGGCGGAACGCTGGGCATCCTATTCGTCACCCTGCTGCGCCGGGTGATGGTGGAAGACCCGGAGCTGCCGTTCCCTGAGTCCGTGGCCGCTTCGGAAATCCATAAAGCCGGTCAGCAGGGCGCCAAGGCCGCCAAGATCCTGTTTGCCAACATGGGCTTTGGCGCGCTCATGTACTTTCTCTCCCAGATCAACGTTTTCTGGTATACGCGGCAGATGCTGGTGAAGATTCCTTCCATGGCCAAGGGCCTGAAGATAGGCGGCGGCTCGACCGCGCCCACGGTGGCCACCGGCGGCATGACCACGTTCACTTCTCCGGCCATCAGCCCCGCCTATCTGGGGGTGGGCTACATTATCGGCCCGCGCCTGGCCGCCTTGAATTTCGCCGGGGGCGTGGTGGCTTGGGGACTGCTGGTGCCGCTCCTAATTTATTTCCTGGGACCCAATCTGCCCATGCCCGCGGGCAGTAATGCGATGGGCTATTGGGGTGGAGTTGCCGGAGCAGTGTGGTTTTCCATCGTGCGGCCGATCGCGGTGGGCGGCATGCTCGTAGGCGCCGGCTACACCCTGTTCAAGATGCGCAAGCAGCTGGGTGCCGGAATGGCGCGCGCCATCTCCGATTTGAAAAAATCCGCCGCCGCGCATGAAGTCACCGACCGCACCGAGCGCGACTTGAACGCCAAGTTCGTGTTTGCCGGCGTGGGCGTGGTGCTGCTGGCTATGATCGCGCTGTACTACTTCTTCATCGTGGGCGCCGGAAACCTGACCCTGTCGAAGGTGGTGGGCGGGGCCGTGGTAGCCGCTCTGGTCATGGTGATTCTGGGCTTCTTCTTTGCTGCTGTTTCCGGAAACCTTGTCGGCCTGATTGGTTCGTCTAACAATCCCGTCTCCGGCCTGACCTTGTGCACGCTGGTAGTCGCGGCCCTGCTGATGGTTGCCCTGGGTGTTTCCGGCACTGGTGGGGTGGCCGCTGTGCTGGGGGTGGCGGCGGTGGTCTGTGTTTCCTCGGCCGTGGCCGGCGAGATGCTGCAGGATTTAAAAGTCGGACATATCCTGGGCGGCACCCCGTCCAAGATGCAGATTGGCGACATGTTCGGCATCGTCGTCTCCGGGCTGGTGCTGTTCTTTCCCCTTATGATTCTGGACAAGGCTTACCACTTCGGCACCGCCGCTCTGCCCGCGCCCCAAGCCGGTCTGATGGCTATGCTGGCCCAGGGCATTGTGGGCGGCAACATGGCCTGGCCGCTGGTGGTGGTGGGCATCCTTATGGGCTTTGCCATGATCCTGATTGAGGTGCGCAGCCCCATGCTGTTCGCCGTGGGCATGTACCTGCCACTGGAGACGACGTTTGCCATCTTCGTGGGCGGCGTAATTCGCTGGATTACGGACAAACTGCGCGACCGCCGGGGCTTCAACGATGCGCAAAAGGCGCGCGTGGACAACGCCGGTGTGCTCACCGCCTCCGGTCTGATTGCAGGCGAGGCGCTGTGCGGGCTGGTGATTGCCGGCATTGTGGGCTCGGGGCATTCCCTGCCGCAGATTTTCGAGAACCCGCATTGGATCTCCGGGCTGATTGGTCTGGCCATTCTGATCGCAGTCATGATCAAGGTGCCTCTGGCCAACGCCGGGCGCCCGGAGGATCCCGCGCCGCCAACGGCTATCATGTGAAGCCCTTTTTCACCACAGAGGACACAGAGGGCACAGAGATTCCATTCTTCCGTCATTCTCAGCGAAGCGGCCCGGTTCCCTCGCTAACCGAGCCACGGAGTCGAAGAACCCCGTGTCTGTTCCCTGCCATCTGCCATTCGGGGAGTTCCCACATTTACAGTGCGCCGGCTCTGATCCCAGCAGAAATTCCTTGCGGCAGTTCCATACGTTTCGGAACCGCAGGGGTGATTCGACTCGTGCATACGCCCTCGCTCAACATGATGTAGCTATTTTGAAGATGATCAAACCGTTTGCCGCCCACAAATTCGAAAATCTGAAATCATCCATCTACAATTCCTCTGTGACCTCTGTGTCCTCTGTGGTTGGAAATCTGGCTGCGGTCCGGGAACGGATCGCGGCTGCAGCGCGGCGTGCCGGGCGCCGGCCCGAAGAGATCGCGCTCATGGCGGTCAGCAAGACCTTCCCTCCCACAGTTATCCGTGAAGCCTACGAGGCCGGCCAGCGCCTGTTTGGGGAAAATCGCGTGCAGGAGTTCTCCGACAAAGCACCGGCCCTGCGTGACCTCACCGACGCCGAGTGGCACATGATTGGCCACCTGCAGAGCAACAAGGCGGCCAAGGCCGCAGAATTGTTCAGCGCGGTTGATTCCGTGGATTCTTTGCGGCTGGCTGAAAAGCTGAATGCCGCGGCGCAGAGGGCGAACAAGCGCCTGCCGGTGCTGATCGAGATCAACGTGGGCAGCGAAGCCGCCAAAAGCGGCGCCGCGCCCGATTCTCCCGAACTGAAGCAACTGCTTTCAGCTGCGCCATCGCTCGAGGCTCTTCAGTTTCGCGGGCTGATGACAATTCCGCCCTTCACCGAAGACCCACAGCAGGCGCGGCCCTACTTCCGGCGCCTCCGCGAACTGCGCGACCAGCTCTCGGCAAGTCGCTTTCCCGGCATCAGCCTGGATGTGCTCTCCATGGGCATGTCCCACGATTTCGAGGTAGCCATCGAAGAGGGTTCGACATGCATGCGCGTGGGCACGGCGATTTTTGGGGAGCGAACAAAGCATTAACCACAAAGGGCACGAAGGGAAACCTGCATTTGGCACTTAGCAGTTAGCATTTGGCCAGCCACGGGCGGTGCTACTCCCCGTCTGTACTCTGAACCCTCATTCAACTTGCCCTTGGCCAGTTTTTTGCAGCACCGAAAATCGTTACCGGCCAAATACCAAGTGCTAACTGCCAAGCGATTCTTAATATGATCGCTCTTCAATAAAACTTCTCCGTGTCTCTGTGTGCCCGTGGTGAAATAGGGTCGTGATTTCTATCCGCGACACGCCCGCCGGAGCCACCTTTGCCGTCAAGGTCCATTCCCGGGCTCGCAGGAATGCCATTACCGGCGAAGTGGGCGACGCGCTCAAGCTGGCGCTCACCGCGCCGCCGGTGGAGGGCAAAGCCAACCAGGCCTGCATGGAGTTTCTGGCCGAATTTTTGAATGTGCCACGCAGCTCAGTTACGATAGTCGGCGGCCACACCACCCGTAGCAAGGTGATTCGCGTTGCCGGCCGCACGGCGGCCGAAATCAAGGCAAGATTGCGGGCTGCCATAGACTAGCGGCGGGCCCGGGGAGAACACTGTTGAGCCTGTCGCAGCGCTGGCACGAGATCCGCACCGGCTTTACCCGTCCCTTCTGGGTGGCCAACGTCAGCGAGCTTTTCGAACGACTTTCCTACTACGCGGCTTTCGCCTCGCTGGCCCGCTACTTGCACGAAACCCTGCGCTTTCCCGTCGAGCAGGCGGGCAGCCTAGCCGGACTTTTTGGCGGCCTGGTGTGGTTCCTGGCCGCGTTTGGCGGAGCCGTCGCCGACCGCATGGGCTTCCGCCGCTCGCTATCTCTGGCCTATTTGATTCTGAGCTGCGCCTATTTCTTGCTGGGCTCTTTGGGAGCGCCGTGGTTTGCACCGGTGCGCAACGCCGTGCCGCTGATCGTGGTGGTCGCCTTCGTGCTGGCCCTGCCGGCTCTGGGCATTGCGCTGGTCAAACCGTGCGTGGTTGGAACCACGGCCCGCACCTCGCAGGAGAATGTCCGCTCCATCGGCTACTCCATCTACTACACCCTGGTGAACATCGGCGGAGCTGCTGGACCGTTCGTGGCCTCGGTAGTGCATCGCCACCTGAGTGTGAGCAATGTGTTTCGCGTGGCCGCGCTTAGCGTGTTCCTGATGTTCTTTGCGGTGCTGCTGTTTTTCAAGGAACCTCGGCGTCCGGACGAAGTGCAGACCGCCACCCTGGGCCAGGCGGCGCGCAATTTCTGGACCGTCATCTCCAACCCGCGATTCATGCTTTTCCTGATCATCTTCACCGGCTACTGGATCGTTTACTGGCAGGAATTCATCATTCTGCCGCTTTACGTGCATGAGTTCGTTGACTCGAAGTTCGACACCGAACTAATGCTGATAACCGGGCCGCTGACGGTGATCTCGCTGCAGATGGTGGCCAGCTTCTTGACGCGAAAGATCCCGGCGTTTCGTGCCGTAATTCTCGGCACGCTGATCTCAGGGCTGGCTTGGCTTATCCTGGCGGTCCATCCCACGCCGGCCCTGGTGATTATTACACTCTTTGCCATATCGCTGGGCGAAATTACGCAGGCGCCACGCTACTACGAATATATTTCCCACCTGGCGCCGTCCGGACAGCAGGGCACATACATGGGCTTTGCCTTCCTGCCCATTGGCATTGGGTCGCTGATTGGCGGCTGGTTTGGCGGCGTGCTGTTTCACCAGTTCGGAGAGGTGCTGCACCGCCCGGGACGCATCTGGATGGCGCTGGCGGCCGTGGGCGTGCTCACCGCCGCGCTGCTATGGATTTATGACCGCGTAGTACGCGCGTCGCAGTCGCAACCGGCGTAACTGCTATTGGTGGTTGGTCTGCGCTCATGGCCACTAACTACCAGCTACTGACTACAACTACCCTGGTGCTGCCTCCCGACTCCCGACTACTGGTGTTTCATTCCCGGCATAGCCATGCCCGGCGCGCTCACCCAGAAATATTCCAGGTGCTCGGTGGCGAGGCCGCCCAGGTGGGAAATGCGGCGGTCAGGCAGCAGAGTCTTGAGCTGATCTTGGGAGCCTTCACGCGCCACCAATAAATGCTGCCCCGCGGGTATCTCTCCCCGGTTGTAATTGGAAATCACCTGGTTGCGATAAAAGGCCAGCCCGTATTCCGTTTCCCGGGTGGTATTGAAGACGGCCATTGGCAGAGGCCTAGTTTCCATGCCCGCCAACTCCTGAGCCACCGGGCGCGCCGACTGCGTGCGGTCCAGGTAGGTACCACCGCGCTGAAGAATGAACCCAACCCCCAAAATGACCGGCACCAGGGTCACAAAGCGCAGCACACGCACACCTCGGCGTGCCAGCGTGATCAGGATAGCAATGAACATCGCAGCTGAAACTCCGAGGGCAATGGTTAGCGCTTGCCCGGTCGCGCGCTCCCCAAGAGCGATGTAGGCCACCAGCAGCGCCGGCCCCATCACCCCCGCAGCTATGGCCGCGTGCAGCACCAGCCAGGCGGTACTGGGCCGCTTGCCGGCGACGGTCACCCGTTGCAGATAGTCCGCCAGCAGCATGGCGCAGGCCGGCACCGCCGGCAAGATGTAGGCGGGCAGCTTTGATTGTGAAGCGGAGAAGAACACCAGCACCACAGTGATCCAGGTCAGAAAAAAGCTGTCGGCGGGAATGGTCTTGTCTTCCACGTCAGGCTCGCGCTTCCAACGCCGTACCGCGCCGGCGAAGGCGGCGACCACCAGGAAAGTCCACGGAACAACCGCTAGCAGCAGCACGGGAACGAAGTACCACCAGGGCTGCAAATGGTGGTAAAGATTGCTGCTGAAGCGGGCAAAGTTCTGCTCCAGAATAAAGCGGTGGAAGAATGTTGAATTCTCGCGCTGCACCGCGATATACCAGGGCAGAGCGGCGGCAAAGAAAAGCAGCACGCCCGGCCACCACAAGGTTTGCGCGATGAGCGGCAGGTTCCGCCAGGCAACTGCGAACAGCAGAATGATGATGCCTGCCAGCACCACGGCAACCGGGCCTTTGGCCAGCGTAGCCAGCGCCAGGAAAACGTAGAACAGAAGCAGCCAGCGCCGTCTTCCGCCCTCGTACCAGGCCAGCCACGCTACCAGTGCGATGGTGAAGGTGGCGGTCAGCGGCATGTCGGTAGAGGCGCTGCGCGACAGGCCGATGATGCCCGCGGTGGAGGCGGTAATCAGCGCCGCATCCAGCTGAAACCCGCGACGGAACTGGCGAAAGAACAGATAGATCGCCACCACCATGGCGGTGGCATCCAGGGCAGAGGGGAGGCGCGCCACCCAGTCGCTCACACCGAAAATCTTGTAGGCGACCATTGCCTGCCAGTAGTAGAGGACCGGCTTTTCCAGCCAGGGGTGGCCGTAAAGAAATGGCGTGACCCAGTTATGACGCTGGAGCATTTCCCGCGCCACTTGGGCATAGCGGGGCTCATCGGCGCCCACCAGGCCGAAGGCACCCAGCCCGAAGTAGAAAAGAAATGCGCAGAAGCCGCCCAGGGTGAGCCATTCCAGGCCAGTTCTCAGATCTCCGTTCTCAGGTGCAGTTGTCAGTTGTCAGTTCTCAGTTGTCAGCGGTCGTTAGTCACTGGTCGTTAGTCGTTAGTGCTGCTAGCGTGGCTGACGTTACGGAGGCACGAGCAACAATAAATGATGCCGTCCGCCGCCGCCCTGAGAAGTTTACTGCACGGTGGGGTTCAAGCGGAGTTGGGCCATGATGCGGGCCACGGCCACGGAAAGGGGACCGTCAATGGAGCAGCCGCTGGCGCAGTCGTGGCCGCCGCCGCCAAAATACTCGGCCACCTTGGCCACGTTCACATCTCCCTTGCTGCGCAGGCTGACGCGGTAGCGGTGGTCGGCCAGTTCGCGGAAAAAAATCGAGACTTCCACACCTTCAATGGCCAGGGCGTAATTCACCAGACCCTCGCAATCCTCGTCGTTGGCCTCGCAGCTCGCCATGTGTTCGCGCGTCACCCACATCCAGGTGACGTTATCTTCGCGGTGCAGATTGGAGAGGGCGGCGCCCAATAGCCGCATCTTGGAAGCGGGATGAGAAAAGTACACCCCCTGGGCGATGCGTGCCGCATCAGCGCCGCAGAGCACCAGTTCGCGGGCGAGCGCGAAAGTATGCTCATTGGTGCCCACAAAGCTGAACGACCCGGTGTCAGTGAGCACCGCGGTGTAAAGGCAGGTGGCGATTTCCGGCGAGATGGGCACTCCCGCCTGCCTCGCCAGCCGGTAAACCATTTCGGCGGTCGCGCAAGCGTGGGGGTCAATCCAGTTGACGTGAGCGAAGGGCCGGGCGGAGCTGTGGTGGTCAATATTGATGAGGAAGCGGCCGTCCAGGCCTTCCAGGCGGGTGCGCTGCACGCTGTCACATTCCAGAATGATGGCGGCGTCAAAACCGTTGGTGATTTCGCGCGCCTGCACGATGGAATCGGCGAAGGGCAAGGGGCGGTAGATCACCGGCACCGGGTCGGCCATGACCACCTGGGCCTTCTTGCCCAGTTGGCGAAGAATTTGCCAGCACGCCAGCACCGAACCCACCGCATCGCCGTCGGGGCGGGCATGCGAGGTCAGCAGGAAGCGGTCGCGGCGTCCAATCTCGTTCAGAACTTCTTTCAACATGAGCTTACACTTCCGCACGCCGCAGGAGGCACCTGCCGGCTTGCGGGTCTATTTTTTGTTCTGCTTGATGCGCTTCAGAAGTTGATCAATTCTAGCCTCATAGTGCTGGCCCTTGTCCAGCGCAAAAAATAGCTCGGGTGCATGACGCAACTGCAGGCGCTCGGCCAGTTCATGGCGGATAAAGCCACGAGCGGCGGCCAGCCCGGCGAGAGTTTGCTCGGCTTCCGGTTCGCCTCCCTGCACCGCCACCAGGACGTGAGCGGACTTTCCGTCGGGGGCTAACTGCACTGCCGTCACATTGGTCAAGCCGATGCGGGGATCGCCCAGCTCGCCTTCCAGGATGGTTTCAATCTCCTCGCGCAGGGCTTGGCCCAGCCGCTCGCGGCGATATTTTAGATTGCGCTGCTCTGGCATGGCCCTCGAACGAACGTTAGAGAATATCAAAAATCGGGAAGCGGGACGCCCCACTTAAGTGCCCCCGTCCTGGCGACTTCCCGTTTCAGGAAGTCAGCAACCGGCGCACTTTTGCTAGCAATTGATTGCAGCGACACGTCCCGGACAGGTTGGGATTCAGAGGTATTCGAGAAACGAATCCACCACTTCCGCACCGGCGTTGTTGGCGAGGCGCATGGATTGCCGCTCCACGCTCTGCATCAGCCCCTCCAGGTAATCGCGGGAATCGGAAATGCTGACCACACCCAGGGTGGCGCGCTGCCACAAATCGGTGTGATCCAGTTCCGCCACGGCCACGTTGAACTGACCCCGCAGGCGGTCCTTCAGGCTGCGTAGCACCTGGCGCTTATCCTTCAGGGAATGGGCGCCTTCGATGCGCAGCTCAAGGGTGAGAAGTGCGACCAAGTTTCATGTTTCCAGTTTCCAGTTTCAGGTACGGTCCGAGCCAGCGACTCGAAACTCGAAACTTGAAACTGGAAACCTGCCTTCAGGCCAGTGCTTCCGCGGCAACGCGCTCGGTGGCGAAGGCTTCGATGACATCCCCAACTTTCACATCGCCGTAATTAGCGATGGCGATGCCGCACTCCATGCCGTTGCGCACCTCACTGACGTCCTCCTTGAAGCGTCGCAGCGAGCTGATTTTGCCCTTGAACACCACCACGTTGTCGCGCAACAGGCGCACTTCGGAATCACGCTTGATGCTGCCGTCCTGCACCGAGCAGCCAGCCACCGTGCCCACCTTGGGAATACGGAAGGTTTCGCGTACTTCGGCGCGCCCGTGGTAAGTCTCCTTGATGGTGGGCTCGAGCAGGCCGCTCATGGCCTTCTTGATTTCGTCCTGCAGTTCGTAAATGATGGAGTGCAGGCGGATGTCCACCTTCTCCTGCTCCGCCAGTTCCTGCGCTTTGCGCTCCGGCCGCACGTTGAACCCGATGATGATGGCGTTCGAAGCGGAAGCCAGCAAGACATCGCTCTCCGTGATGGCGCCCACACCGGTACGCAGCAGGTTGATGCGCACCTTTTCGCCCGACATCTTGCCGAGCAGGTCGCTGAGCACTTCCACCGAGCCCTGCACGTCGCCTTTGAGGATGATGGAGAGCTCCTTGCTCCCCCCAGCCTTCATCTGCTGGGCCAAGCCTTCCAGCGACATGCGCGAGCTCTTCGCCAGTTCCGCCTCGCGCGCTTTCTGCTCCCGGTACTCGGAGATGTCGCGGGCGCGGTCGCGGTCGGCCACCACCACGAACTGGTCGCCGGCTTGAGGCAGGCTTTCCAGCCCCAGGATCTCCATTGGAGTGGAAGGCGCCGCTTGGTCCAGAGCGCTGCCACGGTCGTCAAACATGGCGCGCACCTTGCCGTACACGTTTCCCACGACGAAGTTGTCGCCTACCCGCAGCGTTCCGTTTTGTACCAGCACAGTGGCGACGGGGCCGCGGCCACGGTCCAGCTTGGCCTCCAGCACCACGCCTTGCGCCGGACGGTCGGGATTGGCCTTGAGCTCCTGCAAGTCGGCAACCAGACAGATCATTTCCATCAACAGGTTGAGGTTGGTTTTCTGTTTGGCGGAAACATCCACAAAAACGGTGGTGCCGCCCCAGTCTTCCGGCATCAGCCCGCGGTCGGCGAGCTGCTTTTTCACCCGGTCAGGCAGTGCGTCAGGCTTGTCAATCTTATTGACCGCCACGATGATGGGCACTTCCGCGGCACGAGCGTGATCAATGGCTTCGAGGGTCTGCGGCATCACCCCGTCATCCGCCGCCACCACCAGCACAACAATGTCGGTGGCTTTGGCGCCGCGGGAACGCATGCGGGTAAACGCTTCGTGGCCGGGAGTATCCAGAAACACAATCTCGCGTCCATAGGCCGGCGAATTTGTATCTAGAATCTTCACCTTGTAGGCGCCAATGTGCTGCGTGATTCCGCCCGCCTCGCCTCCTGCCACGTTAGTAGAACGGATGGAGTCAAGCAGCGTGGTCTTGCCATGGTCCACGTGGCCCATGATGGTGACCACCGGCGGACGCGGTATAGCCCCCACCGCCTCTTCGGTAGCCGTTTCCGCAGCCACAGCTTCCTGGGCCGCTTGCTGTTCGAAGCTGATGACTGAAGTCTCGGCGCCGAAAAAGCGCGCCATCTCGGAAGCTAGTTCCGCATCGAGAGTCTGGTTGATAGTGGCAAATACGCCCTTGGCCAGCAGGCGCGCGATAAGGTCCTTGGCACGAACCCCAAGCTTCTCCGCCAGATCCTTGACGCTGATGCCCTCGGCAATAGTGATGGCGCGAGTGATGGGCAGAGGCTCGTTGTTCACCGGCAACCGTGGCGGCGGCACAAACCCCTTCATGGGGCCTTCCTTCACGCCGCGCGGTACATAGCGCTGTCCCGGACGCCGTGCCGGACCACCCGGCCGGCTTCCCGGACGCGGGGTGGCCGGCGCTCCCGGACCAACTCCCATGGGCCGAGGCCCACCCGGAGCCTGGCGCGTGGGATGCATGGGCCGGCGTTCGCCGGGACGCAAGGGCGGACGAGCACCCGGGCCGGAGGGACGGGGGCGCTGGAAAATCGGCTGGCCGGGCACGGGACGGCCCGGAGCCGGGCGTCCGGCAATGGGACGGCCGGGAATGGGACGAGCCTGCGGGTGAGCGCTGGCCGCAGGACTCTCCGCTCGCGGAGGCGGTGTGGGCGCCTTGTACACGGGGCGCGGCCCCGTCTGCGGCACAATCATGCGGCGCGGCGGAGCGGTGGGAGGAGTTGGGCGCTGCGCCTGAACGGGCGGCGCTGCCGCCGTGGGCTGCGCTTGTACTGGCGCCTGCGCGGGAGGAGGAACCGGCGTTACCGCGGGCGGAGCGGCTTGCGCGGGCGGAACTGGGGCAACCGGACGGACCGGTGGGGGCGCCACCGGCTTCGGCGGCTGCGCATCCGGGGGTTGCACGGCCGGAGCACTCGGAGGAACGGCTGCAGGAGGCGGCACAACCGACTTTGCCGGAGCCGCCGGGGGCTGAACCGCAGCCGGAGGCGCGACCGCAGGCTTGCTTTCCACCGTGGGTGGCGCGGCGGGCGCCGGACGCTTCACCGGCGGCGCACTGGCGGCCTGCTGCTTCTGCGTGATCAGCTTCAGCACGTCTCCCGGTTTGGAGATATGCGAGAGGTCAATCTTAGTCTTAATGGCGTCCGGTTCTTCCCCACGGGTGCGCGCGGACCGGGCAGACCCCGCTCCGTGCGCCTCGGACTGGGCCTGAAAATGGGCCCGTACCCGCACCGCCTCATCCGCCTCAATTGAGCTGGAATGGGTTTTCTTTTCAGTTACGCCTACCAGCGGCAGGACGTCCAGGATTGCCTTGCTTTTGACCTCCAGTTCCCTGGCGAGGTCGTTAATACGAATCTTCATCCGCCTTCTATTGCCTCCGTTTTGTCTTATCCGCTAAGTCTTCATATCAACCTCACGGTGAATTCTGTGCTTCCAGTGAGCAGCGAGTTGCCGCCGCCACCAACCCGAAACAGGCCTTGGGAGTTGCCCCCGGGTAAGGGGGCACGCCCGAACCTATTCGCTGCCCGGTTTTTCGGGCGGGATTTCATTGTCCAGCAGGGGCCGTTCCGGATGGGGAACAACCTCTTCCTCATCGGCAGGCGGGGCGTCTTCAACACCTTGGACCGCCTCGGCCTCGTAGTCCTGGCCCTCGGCGGCGAGTTCTTCGACGCTTTGCGGCGCCTCGTCTTCAATCTCCGACAGGCCGGCTGTGTCGCCCGCCTGTCCGGCCGTTTCCGGCCCAACTGCCTCTCCTGGACTCGCGCCTTCCACCCGTTCCGGCGGAAGGTCCTCGGAGCTGGTCTCCGGCGCCAATTCCTCCTGCGCCGACTCCAGCCGTGAAAAATAATTATTAACCGCAATGCTGATTTTTTCCACCGTCTTGGGGCCAATGCCGGGAATGGCTTCCAGTTGTTCCGGTGTCATATCGGCCAGAGCCTCGACCGTGGTTATACCCGCTTCCGTTAGCTTCTCGATCACGCCCTCGCCCAGGTCAGGCACGCGCTCCAGCGGCGTCGCCGGCTGGTTGACCAGCGCCGACATCTGCTGCTCCACTTCCTGGCGCTTTTCTTCTTCGCTCTTGATGTCAATCTTCCAGCCCAGGAGCTTGGCCGCCAGCCGCACGTTCTGCCCCTTCTTGCCGATGGCCAGGGAGAGCTGGCTGTCGTCTACGATCACTTCCAGGTGCTTATCGGAGGCGTCCAGCACGGTTACGCGGCTCACCTTGGCGGGCTGCAGGGCGCGCTCCGCGAAGGACACCGCGTCTTCCTGGTATTCGATGATGTCAATTTTTTCGCCGCGCAGCTCGCGGATGATGGACTGCACCCGCATCCCCTTCATGCCCACGCAGGCGCCCACCGGGTCCACGTCCTTGTCCTTAGACATGACCGCTATCTTGGTGCGCTCGCCAGCTTCGCGAGCGATGGCGCGGATTCGCACCGTGCCGTCGTAAATTTCCGGAACCTCGGTCTGGAACAGGTGCTGCACCAGCTCCGGTGCCGCCCGCGAAACCACTACCTGCGGCCCTTTGGCGGCGCGCTCCAGGCGCGCAATCACCACCCGCACCCGCTCGCCCACGGCAAACGACTCCAGGCGCGATTGCTCCTTGCGCGGCATGCGTGCTTCCGCCTTGCCCAAGTCAAAAATGATATCGGGTCCTTCCACCCGCTTCACGGTGGCGTTCACAATTTCGCCCACCCGGCTGACGTATTCGTTGTAAACCGTATCGCGCTCCGCCTCGCGCACCTTCTGGAAGATCACCTGCTTCGCCAACTGCGCCGAAATCCGTCCCAGGCCGGTGGGATTCGACATCTGGTGAGTGGCGCGCAACTCGCGAATTTCGCCGCCCACTTCCACCTCGCCGTTAACTTTGCGGGCTTGTTCCAGCGCGATCTGCAGATTGGGATCTTCCACCTGCTCCGGCGTTTCCACCACCGTGTGCACAGCGTATACCCGGATGTTGCCGCTATCCTTATCCAGCTCGGCGCGCAGGTTTTCCTGCGTTTTCAGAGATTTACGCGTCGCGATCGAGATCGCGTCTTCGACCGCGCTCACCACGATTTGGGGGTCGATTCCCTTCTCGCGGCTCAGGGCATCAATCGTGTTGTACAGCTCGCTTGCCATAGCCTTCTTGCTTTCTCACTGCTGTTGACCGGCCTGAGGTTATAGGTCCTAAATTTCCGGCACCAGGTTCGCCCGTTCCACGTTTCTCAATTCTATTTCGATTCTATGAGCCACGGGCGGATGTGAGCCTTTTTTGCCGTTCTTAGGATTCAGGTTCAAATCCAGGGTCAAGCACCCATCCTGAAAAGCTTCCAGCCGGCCCTGAAAGTGGCGGTTGCCCGCTACCGGTTCGCGCGTCGTCACCTTCACCAGACTGCCTATAGAGCGCTGGTAATCCTCAGGACGCGCCAGCTTACGATCCAAACCAGGCGAAGAAACTTCCAACAGGTAAGACCCGCCGGGCACCGCGTCCTCGACGTCGAGGATCGTACCCACCTCGTGACTTACATTGGCGCAATCCTCGTGGGTTACGCCTCCTGGCTTGTCAATGAACACCCGCAACATGCGGGACTTGCCCCCGCCGTGGAATTCCAACTCCACCACTTCCAAGTCCCTGGAAGCAGCCACACGTTCCACAATGCTACGTACGTGCTCGATGTCTAATGCCATGAAAACAGGCTATTTAAATTACGACAGCCGATGGCAAAGGGCGAAAACAAAAAGTGGGCTTGCGCCCACTGGTGTGCTTCGCCAAAACCGGTATTACACAACAGTTCTGATGCAAATAATACGCCGGAAATGGGCAAAAGACAAACGCCTAGGAGGTTTCCGTCGTACACGGCGGGGTAGCGCCTTGGTGAGCCGGGTAATCATGTTTCGGACATCTTTTCGTGATATGTTCTGCGATATTCGAGGCGGCATGGTGACCCAATCGAGCGAGCCACAGGCAATTATCCGGCCCTACATGCCGGAACTTGATTCTGTACGCGGGATCGCCATTCTCATGGTGCTCTTTTTTCATGGCCTAGCCCCGCCACTGTCGTCGCCCGTGGCTGGTTGGGCGCGAACCCTGCTTGCCTTCACCCAGGCGGGCTGGACCGGAGTCAATCTATTCTTCGTCCTTTCCGGTTTTCTCATTACTGGCATCCTGCTCGATAGCAAAGCGCGGCCCCATTACTTCCAGCGGTTTTACTTGCGCCGGGTACTGCGCATTCTGCCGGCTCTGTATGTCACGCTGGCGGCACTGTGGTTGATCGGCCAGATTTCATGGCGGTTCCTGGCGCTTAGCGCATTCTTTCTGGCCAACAGCGTCAATTTTTTCGGCCAGGCCCTGCAATATGGGCCGTTGTGGTCTTTGGCGGTGGAAGAACACTTCTACCTACTCTGGCCGTCACTGGTGCGTAAATTCTCATCCTCCACTCTGGCCCTGGTGCTCATGCTGATCTGGCTGGGAACGCCAGCGCTCCGGGTCGTTTGCTGGTTAACGGGCCATTTCCCGCAACATGCAGCGGTATTCAATACGTGGTTTAACCTGGATGGTTTGGCTCTAGGCTCTCTGCTTGCCTTATGGGTGCGCCATCCGCTGTTCTCCCGCCGGCGCCTGCAGCAACTGGCTCCGGTGGCGCTGCTGGGCGGGGTGGCCGCCTTCGTGGTATTTTCCGGCAATAGCTTTACCGTCTGCACCCTGCTCTCTTCGTCCTGCAACCTGGCCTCGGCGGGGTTGCTGGCCAGCATGCTGCTGCTGGGAACCAGTCGCAGGAGTTTCCTGGTTGATCGCCCGGTCCTGAAGTTTTTCGGATTCATCAGCTACGGCCTCTACCTGATCCATCTGCTCACCTTCCACCTGGTGGAGAGGCTGCTCAACCCCCTGTGGGCGCCGCTCATCTCCATCGCGGGTCCCACCGCCACGATGTTCTTGCGCTTTGCGTTGGGGGCGGGCGCGGGCATAGGAATCGCCTACCTGTCCCGACGTTCCCTGGAAGAGAAATTTCTGCATATGCGCTTCCGCACGAGAACCGCCCCGGCCGCCGTCGAAAGCACTGTTGCCGGTTGAGAGCTGGCGACGGGCAATGCCGATTATCGGGCCGTCCAGCCGCCGTCAATCAGCAGGGTATCGCCGGTAATCAGAGAAGCGGCGGGAGAGGCCAGGAAGACTACGGCGCCGGCCACCTCCATGGGTTCGCCAATGCGGTGCAGGGCAGCGATGCGCTCAGTTACATCGGCACGAAAGGCGGGGTCGGCGAGGGCTTGTTCCGTGCCCGGGGTGTGAATGAAGGTAGGGGCGACGGCATTGACTCGGATGTTGTACTTACCCCACTCCACGGCCAGGCATTTGGTGAGATGGGAGATGGCGGCTTTGGTCATGCAATATACCGATTCCGTGGGCAAGGCGGCAAAACCGGCCTGCGAACTCATGTTGATAATGCAGCCCCGCTTCTGCTGAATCATGAGGCGGCCGGCCGCCTGGCTGGCAAAAAAAGTGCCTTTCAGGTTCACTGCCAGAGTGAGGTCGAAATCCTCCTCGCGCACATTTTCCGCAAGGTTTTCCGGAGCGATTCCGGCATTGTTGACCAGAATATCCAGGCGGCCGAAGTGGGCGGCGGCCTGCCTGATCGCGCGCGTGACCTGGTCCAGGCGGGCCATGTCCATTTGCAGAGGCAAGGCTCGCCGGCCCAGCGCCTCAATCTCCCGCGCCAGTTCCCCGCCCGTGCTCACATCGCGCAAACCGAGGGCAATATCCGCCCCGGCCTGCGCCAATGCCAGGGAGATGGCCCGGCCGAGACCCCGTGCGGCGCCCGTGACCAGGGCGACATCGCCGGAAAGATCAAAACGGGGAAGTTGGTTGGTCATGAAACGGCGCTGCCAGGAACCCGTTTGGCGTCGAAGCCAGATTCATTACAAGTGTACATGGTCTCGGTTTTCACCAAGTATGCCCCGCGACTCCATTGTTGCGGCACGATGACAGCTTCTTTAGAATAAAGTTTTCCGCAGAATAACGTTTTCCGCGAGAATCCCATGATCCATTTTCCAGTGCCTGAGGCACTTACTTTCGACGACGTGTTGCTGTTGCCTGCCCGCTCTGATGTAACCCCGGCCACGGTCAACACGCAGACGCGGCTCACGCGCAACATTACGCTGAACATTCCAATCATCAGCGCGGCCATGGATACGGTAACGGAGTCGCGCATGGCCATCGCCCTGGCCCAGCAGGGCGGCATCGGCATCATTCACCGCAACCTGAGCGTGGAGCAGCAGGCCAATGAGGTGGACAAGGTAAAGCGGTCGGAAAGCGGGATGATCGTTGATCCCATTACCATGTCGCCCGACGACAAGATGGCCGACGCCCTGGAGGTGATGCGTCAATACAAGATTTCCGGCGTGCCCATCACCAAGAACAAGAAGCTGGTGGGCATTCTTACCAACCGGGACCTGCGCTTTGAAACTCGCACCGATGTTCCCATCAGCAAGGTGATGACCAAGGAAAACCTCATCACCGTTCCCGTGGGCACCACTCTGGAAGAAGCGGAGAAGATCCTGCACAAGCACCGGGTGGAAAAATTGCTGGTGGTAGATGACAAGTACAACCTGAAGGGGCTGATCACGGTCAAGGATATTCAGAAGAAGCTGAAATACCCTAACGCGGCCAAGGACTCGCATGGACGCTTGCGGGTGGGCGCTGCCATTGGCGCGACCGGCGATTATCTGGAGCGGGCCCAGGAGATGGCCAAGGCCAAGGTGGACGTGCTGGCCATTGACAGCGCCCACGGCCATTCCAGCCGGGTGCTGGAGGCCATTAAAACCATCAAATCAAAGCTGCCGGAATTGGAGCTGCTGGCGGGCAACGTGGGCACATTTGACGGCGCCTGCGAACTGGCGCGCAGCGGCGCCGACGCCATCAAGGTGGGCATCGGCCCGGGCTCGATCTGCACCACCCGCATCGTAACCGGGGCCGGCGTGCCGCAGATCACGGCCATTGCCGAAGCTTATCGCGCCACTCGCGAAGCGCAGATTCCCATTATTGCCGATGGCGGGGTCAAGTACTCGGGCGACGTGACCAAGGCGCTGGCCGCGGGCGCATCCGTGGTCATGATTGGTTCGCTGTTCGCGGGCACAGACGAGAGTCCGGGAGAAACCATTCTCTACCAGGGCCGTTCCTTCAAGCAGTATCGCGGTATGGGGTCGCTGGGCGCGATGGCTGCCGGTTCCGCTGGAGCGGAGCGCTATTTTCAGCAGCTGGATGGCGACGAGGCCTCCACCGGCATGCCCACCGAAGAAGGCGACCAGAACCGCCTGGCCAAGCTGGTCCCAGAGGGCATTGAAGGCCGGGTGCCTTACCGGGGAACCCTCTCCATGATTGTGACCCAACTGGTTGGCGGCTTGCGTTCCGGCATGGGCTACTGCGGATGCGACAGCATCCCCGAACTGCAGCAGAAGGCCCGCTTCGTGCGCATTAGCATGGCGGGGTTGCGCGAGAGCCACGTGCATG
>Ga0075276_10000203_pt1 | contig 17583 bp, 11 predicted proteins | sample SF_Rice_5C_80N_4_FD_69770 | JGI IMG/M metagenome (GOLD analysis project Ga0075276, IMG submission 69770) | Rice paddy soil microbial communities from Twitchell Island, California, USA - SF_Rice_5C_80N_405 | ecosystem: Environmental > Terrestrial > Soil > Paddy field/soil | place: USA: Twitchell... | reverse complement strand
CTCGTCGTGCCGAACTGGAGACGGGTCACCTTCCGCGGCAAGCCGATCGGCCGGTTCGTCGTTCCCGTCGCGGTGCTCGCGCTCGCGGCGACCTACCCGATCTACGCGAGCTCGAACGGTGCGGTGAGCGCGAGCATGCCGCAGCTCCCGATCTTCGGGACATTTCCGCAGATGAGCACGATGGTGGGCATGGCCGTGTTCGTCATGATGGCGCTCGGTCTCAACTTCGTGGTCGGGTACGCGGGCCTGCTCGACCTCGGCTACGTCGCGTTCTACGCCATGGGCTCGTACACGGCCGGCTGGTTCGCGTCCTCGCAGTTCGCGAACCAGGACGCGTTCTTCGGCGCCATCGGGGTCACGCCCGGGCTGACCGGGTTCCACTTCTCCATCTGGCTGGTGCTGATCATGGCCGGCATCGCCACCGCGGTCATCGGCGTGCTCATCGGGCTGCCGACCCTCCGCCTGCGCGGCGACTACCTCGCGATCGTGACGCTCGGCTTCGGGGAGATCATGCCGCAGATCGCGCGAAACGGAGACAACCTCTTCGGCACCGGCTTCAACCTCACGAACGGGACCGGCGGCATCACGCCGATCGACCCGCCGGGATTCGGGAACTGGCTCCACCACCATGTCGGTCTGCCCGCCAACTACCTGACGCTCGGCGTGAACGCAGACCGCGCGTTCTTCTGGACAGCGCTCATCCTCGTGCTGATCACGGTGTTCACGAGCGCGCGCCTGCGCGACTCCCGGCTGGGCCGGGCGTGGATCGCCATCCGCGAGGACGAGGTGGCGGCCGCCGCCATGGGCATCCCGCTCATGCGCACGAAGACGTGGGCGTACGCGACCGGGGCGTTCTTCGGCGGAGTCGCGGGCGCGTACTACGCGGCCTACAACAGCGGCGCGTTCCCCGACCAGTTCTTCTTCAACATCTCCGTGTTCATCCTCTGCATGGTCATTCTCGGCGGGATGGGGAACATCTGGGGGGTCATCTTCGGCGCCTGCTTCCTCGAATACCTCGACCTGGAGGGCCTGAACAACGTCGGCGCCTGGTTGAACGGGCACTTCGGGCCTGGAGGCTCGGTCGTCCAGATCTGGCACAAGGCGCTCGACGTCCCGCTCTACGAGTTCGGAATCTACGGCGTCATCATCGTCGTCGTCATGCTCTTCCGGCCGCAGGGATTGATCCCGAGCTCGCGACGCGCTGCCGAGTTCGAGGAAGGCGTGCACGACCAGCCCCTCTACGACGCCGCCGCCTGATGGCCGGCGTGCTCCTCCAGACGTTCTCCCTCCGCAAGGAGTTCGGCGGCCTCGTCGCCGTCGACGACGTCGACTTCACCGTCCCGGAGGGGTCGATCGTCAGCCTCATCGGCCCGAACGGGGCCGGGAAGACGACGTTCTTCAACATGCTCACCGGCGTGTACAAGCCCACCGCCGGACGCCTCGCATTCATCGGTGAAGACATGACCGGGAAGCCGCCGCACGCGTACACGCAACGAGGGATCGGCCGGACGTTCCAGAACATCCGCCTCTTCCAGAACATGACGGCGCTCGAGAACGTCCTCGTCGGCATGCATACCCGCTTGAAGGGCAACCTCTTCGAGGCGATCGTGCGCACGCCGCGAATCCGGCACGAAGAAGACGGCGCGCGCGGTCGCGCGCGCGAGCTGCTGGAGTACTCCGGACTGCGGCGAAAGGAGGAGGAGATCGCACGCAACCTCTCGTACGGCGACCAGCGTCGCCTCGAGGTCGCCCGCGCGCTCGCGACCCAGCCCAAGCTGGTCCTCCTCGACGAGCCCACTGCGGGCATGAATCCGCAGGAAACGGTCGAGTTCACCGCTTTTGTCGCGCGGCTGCGAGAGGAGCTCGGGCTGACGGTGCTCCTCATCGAGCACGACATGCGCGTCGTCATGGGCGTGTCCGACCGCGTGACCGTGCTCGACTACGGCGAGAAGATCGCCGAGGGCGCGCCGGCCGAGATCCAGAAGAACGAGCGCGTCATCGAGGCATACCTCGGCACTGCGGCGGTGGTGAGCGCCTCGTGACCGCGCTGCTGGAGCTCGAGTCGATCGAGACGTACTACGGGTCGATCCAGGCGCTCAAGGGCATCTCGATCACCGTGCAGGAAGGCGAGATCGTCACCCTCATCGGCGCGAACGGCGCCGGCAAGTCGACGACGCTTCGTTCGATCAACGGGCTCAACCATCCGCGCAAGGGGACGATCTCCTTCGAGGGGCACGACATCACGCACGCGCCGGCGCACTCCATCGTGAAGATGGGGATCGCGCAGTCTCCCGAGGGGCGAAAGCTCTTCCCGCGCATGAGCGTCACCGAGAACCTCGAGATGGGCGCGTTCCAGCGGTCCGACCGGGCGGGCATCCGCGAGGACATGGACCGCGTGTTCACGCTCTTCCCGCGGCTTGCCGAGAGGCGCAGCCAAAAGGCCGGGACGATGTCGGGCGGCGAGCAGCAGATGTGCGCGATCGGCCGCGCGCTCATGGCGCGCCCGAAGCTGCTGATGCTCGACGAGCCGTCGATGGGGCTTGCGCCGATATTCGTCGAGCGCATCTTCGAGACGATCGTCGAGGTGAACAAGCAGGGCACGTCGATCCTGCTCGTCGAGCAGAACGCCCTGATGGCGCTGCACGTGGCGAGCCGCGGCTACGTGCTCGAGACCGGGACGGTCGCCCTCGCCGACGAGGCCTCGAAGCTCGCGCAGAACGAGCAGGTCCGCAAGACCTACCTCGGCGAGACGTAGTCCCGCATACGCAACGGAAAGTACGGCGGGCACAGCAGATAGCCGATGCGCGCGTCGCCCGACGTGCGCCCGCGGGCGAGCTCGAGCGCAGCGCTCAGCCCGTGCGCCGGGACGAAGCCGAGCTGGCGCACCGCCGCGGCGTCGCCGGCGCCGGCGACGATGACCGCACCGAGCCGCCCGATCGCGGGCTGGCACGCGTTCCAGTCCCGAAACGGCAGCAGCGGATGCACCGTCAGTCCCGCGCGGTATCCCTCGAGCGCACGGGCATTCGCCGCCGCCGTCCGCTCGGCCTCGGCGAGCAGCTCCGGGTCGCGCCCGACACGGGCGACGTGGAAGAACGGCCGGTACGGCTGCTGCGTCGGATGTGCGAAGTGACGGGTGAAGCTGTGCGCGAGGATGGCAGTGCCGCCCTCGACCACCGGGAACGCGTCGCGCCAGAGCCGGAGCGCGAGCCCGAGCCCGAGATACGCAGCGAGCAGGGGGTTCGGCCGCTCGCGCGGCAGGAACGGCGTCGTCCCGGGGATGCCGATGACGACTGCGTCGAGTGGGGCATCGAGCTCGGCCCGGCGCAGCTCGACGGCGCGCAGGAGCGCCTCGGCGTGGGCGACCGACGGCGGTCCTGCGAACGCGGCCGCCGCCGTCAGCTCCGTCTGCAGGCTGTCCAGGATCTCGCGGCGCGCGAAGTCGGGCAGCGCGCCGAACGCACGCCGAAGCGGCGACCGGGCGATGCGCTCCAGCGCGTCCGGCTCGTAGGGGTAGCCGCGCACCGCGCCTGAAGTCCGGGGGTGGTTGAGCACGAGCGACACGCCCATCAGCGGTACTCGCCGTGCGACCGCGCGCTCGAGTGCGAGCGCGAGATGCCATCCCTGCGAAGCGGTGGTCTCCAGGAGCGAGTACGCGCCTGCCGCACGCTGCGCGTCGGCACCCGACGCCGCGAGCAGCGCGGCGGGCCCGCCGTGCAGGACCGTCTCGGCGGCGCTCACGACGACGACGAGGTCGGTCTCCGCGATCGCCCGGCTCACGCGCAGCGGCGGCCGCGACGCACCGTCGACGGTCACGAGCTCGGTGTCCTCCGCGTCGTGCACGACGACGCTTCCGTGGAAGCGCCGCGCCAGCCCGCGCGTCACGAGCGCCTCGAGCTCGCGCTGCGTCGTGCGCCGGGCGAGGCCGCAGGCCACGAGGATCGTCTGGTAGCCGCTCGGGATGCCCAGGCGCTCGAGCTCGTCGACGACTGCGCCGACTGCGGGCTGCCGTGGGTCGGCGGCCGAGCCGGGGATCGGCAGCGCCGGCGGCTCGACGACGATCGTCGCGCGGCTCCGGCGGCTGACGAGCGCCTCGAGCGGCTCGCCCTCGAGCGGGAAGCGCAGCGCGTCGCGCACCGCGGCGGCGACGTCTGCGACCGCCGCTCCGGGAGCCGGTGGCCGCACGACGACGGCGTCGTCCGGTGCAGCGGCGATGAGCACCTTCGTACCGGCCAGCAGCGGGATTCGACGCATCGGCGCCGGACAATAGACTCATTTTCGATGTCCCCGAAGACGCTCACGGGCCTCGAGCTGGAGCTCGACGACGGGCCTGCCCGCGAGTCGGAGCTGTTCCTCGTCGACGGCAACAACCTCGCCTACCGCGCGTACTTCGCGCTGCCGGAGGAGCTCGCGACGACAGAAGGCTTCCCGACCAACGCGCTCCTCGGGTTCACGAACATGCTCTTCAAGCTGCTCTCGGACTACAAGCCGAAGGGCGTCGCCGTCGCGTGGGACACGCGCCCGGTGCACCGCGCCGCCGTCGCCGAGGCGGCCGACGTCGTCTACAAGGAGGGGCGCCGGCCGATGGCCGACCTCCTGCGCGAGCAGTTCCCGTACTTCCGCCCGATCGTCGAGGCGTTCGGCTACCGCAACCTCGAGTTCGAGGGCTGGGAGGCCGACGACGTCATCGCAACCCTTGCGACCCGCGCAGACGCCGCCGGTGTGAAGACGTGCGTCGTCTCGACCGACCGGGATGCGTTCCAGCTCGTGTCCGAGAACATCTGCCTGATGATGACGCCGCGCGGCGTCAGCGACGTGCAGGTGTACACGCCGGAGCGGGTCGAGGCGCGCTACGGGATCCGGCCGGAGCAGATCCCGGACTTCATCGGGCTGAAGGGCGACACCTCCGACAACATCCCCGGCGTTCCCGGGATCGGCGACAAGACGGCCGGGCAGCTCGTCGCGCAATACGGCTCGCTCGAGGGCGTGTACGAGCATCTCGACGAGTTGTCGCCGGGACGCCGAAAGAACCTCGCCGAGCACGCCGACGACGCGCACACGTCGAAGGAGCTTGCGACGATGCGCCGCGACCTCGACATCGACTGGGACCCCGCCGAGCTCGTGCTCGCGCCGCCCGACCGCTCGCAGCTGCGCGAGATGTTCCGGCGCTTCGAGTTCCGCGCGCTCCTCGGCCGAATCGACACGCTGGACGAGGCGGTCCCGGCGGCCGTGCGCATCGTGGCGGGCACCGGCGTCTCGTGGGAGGTCGTGGACGAGCTGGCGAGGCTCGCCGGTCCCGTCTCGGTAGCGATGGGGGGCGGCCGCGTCGCGGTCGCCCGTGAGGGAGAGCCGGTCGTCATTGCTCCGCTTCCCGGCGATCTTGCCGCCGTGCTGCGCGATGCCGACGTGACGGCCCACGACTACAAGGCGCTACCGCGGCTCACGCAGCTTCCCGCCGAGGACACGCTCATCGCCGCGTACCTGATCGAGCCGGGGCGTCCGGCGTACGAGCTCGACGATCTCGCCGCCGAATACGGCGTGGAGGCACTGCCGGAGCCTGCGGCCGAGGAGGAGACGGCGGCGCTCGTACGCGCCGCCGAAGTGCCGCGCCGCCTCGCGCCGTTGCTCCGCGCGCGCCTGAAGGAGCGCGGAAGCGAGGAGCTCTACGACGACATCGAGCTGCCGCTGACCGCGGTGCTCGCGGCGATGGAGGACGCCGGCGTCAAGATCGACACCTACCGCATGGGGGAGATCACGGCGCGGCTCGCCGACCGCGTCGAGGAGCTCGAGTCGAGTGCCTACGAGCTCGCGGGTGAGGAATTCGTGCTCGGGTCGACGCAGCAGCTCGCGCGCATCCTGTTCGAGAAGCTCGCGCTCACGCCGGGGCGGAAGGGGAAGACCGGCTACTCGACCGACACGCGCGTGCTGCGCACGATCCGTCGCGAGCACCCGATCGTCGAGGTGATCGAGGAGTGGCGGGAGCTGACAAAGCTCCTGAACACGTACCTCGGCCCGCTGCCGACGCTCATCGGCGACGACGGCCGACTGCATACGACCTTCAACCAGGCGGTCGCGGCGACCGGGCGGCTGTCGACGTCGAGCCCGAACCTTCAGGCGATCCCGATCCGCACGGAGCTCGGCCGGGAGATCCGCAGCGCGTTCATCGCCGAGACAGGGCAGCGGCTCGTGTCCGCCGACTACTCGCAGGTCGAGCTGCGCATCCTCGCGCACGTCTCCGGCGAGCCGAAGCTGCGCGAGGCGTTCGAGCGCGGCGAGGACATCCATGCGGCGACGGCGGCGGAGGTGCTCGGCAAGGATCGGGCGACGTTGACGAAGGACGAGCGCAACATCGCGAAGATGGTGAACTTCGGGATCATCTACGGCATCTCGTCGTTCGGCCTGTCGGAGAACCTGGAGATTCCACGCGACGAGGCGCAGGAGTACATCGACACGTATCTCGCTCGCTTCCCGCTCGTGCAGGACTTCATCCAGCGCACGATCGAGCAGGCGACGCGCGACGGCTACGTGACGACGCTGTTCGGCCGCCGCCGGCCGGTCCCGGAGATCCGGGCGATGAACAGGCAGACGCGCTCGCTCGGCGAGCGGCTCGCCGTCAACTCGGTCATGCAGGGGACGGCGGCCGACATCATCAAGGTTGCGATGGTGCGCATCCACCGCCGGCTGCGGGACGGGGGACGCAGTGCGCGCCTCGTGCTGCAGGTGCACGACGAGCTGCTGGTCGAGACGCCCGACGCCGAGCTCTCGACCGTGAAGGAGCTCGTCCGTGAGGAGATGTGCAACGCGTACCCGCTGGACCCGCCGCTCGCCGTCGACGTCGGCGCCGGCGACAACTGGCGCGAAGCCAAGGACTAGGTCTTGAACGCTTCGGGGACCGAGTCGGGCACGAGGCCGAGCCCCTGGCGCAGCTCCTCGATCAGCGCCTGAGCGGATTCGAGCAGGCGCGAGAGGAGCAGGAGGTCGTCGCGCGGGACCTCGAGCGAGACCCGTGCCGGCGAGCGTGCGCTGGACGACAGCGCGAGCGTCTCCTCGCCGTCGCGCACGAGGGCGGTGAGGTCGAGGTACTCGTCGCGGCCGAGCCGCGCGCCCGGCGCGAACCGGGCGTCCGCGTCTCGCAGGCGACCGGCGAGAACGCCCGGATAGTGGCCGGGGACGAGCAGCGTCGCTTCGCCGCTGCGCCGGCCGACGGAGACCGACCAGAGGCCGTAGCCCCGCCCCTCCGCGTGGCGCAGCACGGCGACGGCCGTCGTCGCGGTCTCGCCGATCGGATAGCGCTCATCCATGCGGTTGGCAGCGTATCCGCCTAACAACGGCGACCCGAGGGCGTCTACGAACCTGGGGCTATACTCCCCGCCTCCATGGCAAACGACACGATCAACGACCCACGGCTCGAGGAAGGCGTCTGGACCACAGGCCCTGACGGCGAGCTGATTCCCGACTACGAGTCGACCTTCCCGACGATCAACGAGGGCGAGGTCGTCAACGGCACCGTCGTCCGTGTTGACAAGGACGAGGTGCTCGTCGACATCGGCTACAAGTCGGAGGGCGTCATCCCCGTCAGCGAGCTGTCGATCCGGCGCTCCGTGAACCCGGCCGACGAGGTGTCGGTCGGCGACGAGATCGCCGCGCTCGTGATGACGAAGGAGGACGCGGAGGGACGCCTGATCCTGTCGAAGAAGCGCGCGCGGTTCGAGATCGCCTGGAAGGCGATCGAGGCTGCGTACGAGCAGAGCGACCCGGTCACAGGCCGGGTCATCGAGGTCGTCAAGGGCGGCCTGATCCTCGACCTCGGCGTGCGCGGCTTCCTGCCGGCGTCGCTGGTCGACATCCGGCGCGTGCAGGACCTGGACGAGTACCTCGGCCAGGAGCTGCGCTGCAAGGTCATCGAGCTGAACCGCTCGCGCAACAACGTCGTACTCTCGCGCCGCGCCGTCCTGGAGGACGAGCGCAAGGAGATGCGCCAGGCGATTCTCGACAAGCTCAACCCGGGCAACGTCGTCGAGGGGACGATCTCCAACATCGTCGACTTCGGCGCCTTCGTCGACCTCGACGGCATGGACGGGCTGATCCACATCTCGGAGCTGTCGTGGAGCCATGTGAACCATCCGTCCGAGGTGCTCGAGATCGGGCAGAAGGTCAACGTCAAGGTGCTCGACATCGACCGCGAGCGCCAGCGCATCTCGCTCGGCCTGAAGCAGACGCAGACGGACCCGTGGCAGCAGGTGCTCGAGAGCTACCAGGAGGGCGACGTCGTCCAGGGCAAGGTGACGAAGGTCGTCACCTTCGGCGCGTTCGTCGAGATCCTCCCGGGCGTCGAGGGCCTCGTGCACATCTCCGAGCTCGCGCAGCACCACGTCGAGAACCCGCGCGAGGTCGTCTCGCAGGGCGACACGGTCAACGTGCGCATCCTCGAGGTCGACGCCGAGCGCCGGCGCCTGTCGCTGTCGCTCAAGCGCGTCGAGGACGGCATGCCCGTCCAGCCGAAGCCCGGCGACGAGGCGGCGCCGCCCGCGATCGACCTCTCCGAGGACGTGTTCGCCGACGCCGAAGAGGCGCCGCCGCTCGAGCCGGTGGACGAAGCGTCCCCCGAGCAGCCCACCGAGGACTAGTGGCGAAGCGGCCGCTCGCGGTCGCAGTCACCGGGGGCATCGCGGCGGGGAAGAGCGAGGCACTGGCGTCGTTCGCGCGGCACGGCGCCGCAACCCTGTCCGCCGACGCGCTCGTGCACGAGCTGCTCGCGAACGACGAGGAGGTGCGCGCGGCGATCCGCGAGCGGTGGGGTGAGGAAGCCGTCGGCGACCGCAAGCGGATCGGCGAGATCGCCTTCGGCGCTCGCGCCGAGCTCGACTGGCTGGAGCGCCTGCTTCACCCGAAGACGCGTGCAGCCGCCGACGCCTGGATCTCGAGCGTCGACGCGCGGGTGGCGGTCGTCGAGGTCCCGCTCCTGTACGAGACGGGCGGTGAGAGCAGGTTCGACGCAGTCGTCGTCGTCACGGCCCCGAGCGACGTGCGCGCGTCACGGCGCGGCGGTTTCGCCGACCGCGAGGCGCGTCTCGTCCCGGACGGGGAGAAGGTCGCGCGCGCCGACTTCGCATTCGTCAACGACGGGTCGCTCGAAGAGCTCGACGCTTTCGTCGCCGACGTGATGGACGAGTTGTGCGCGCGCTGAGGCGCGTCACGCTCGCGGCAGCCGTCGTCGCGGCTGCGCTCGGCGCGTTCCTCTACCTCCAACGCACCGAGCCGGCGTGGTGGGCACGGCTGTGGTTCCCGCTGCGCTACGACGCGGTGGTCCGCGGATACGGGCGCATCTACAAGATCGAGCCCGCGCTCCTCGCCGCCGTGATCGAGCAGGAGAGCAAGTTCGACGCGTCCGCGCAATCGAGCGCCGGGGCGGTGGGCTTGATGCAGCTGACGCCGCAGACCGCGAGAGGCATCGCGATTCGCACCGGCGGCAGCAAATTCGTGCTCTCCGATCTCGACAATCCCGACATCAACGTCCGCTACGGCGCCTGGTACCTGCGCCATCTGCTCGACAAGTACAGCGACGAGCGGACCGCGCTCGCCGCGTACAACGCCGGCCAGGCGAACGTCGACCGCTGGCGAGCCGACCACGAGGGCGTGCAGTTTGCCGAGACGCGCGCCTACGTCGACCGGGTCGAGCGGCTCAAGAAGATCTATCGCCGCGCGTACGCGAAGCGCCTCGGCTACGGCTGATCACCGATGGCCCGCCGGCCGCCGGGTCGCAAGCTCGTTCGGGTTGAGTACGTCGATCGCAGGGCTCGTCGCCTCGGCCGTGGCCGGGCTCTCGCTCGCCTGCCCGAGCCCCGTCGCGACCGATGCCTACACGAGGTCGGTCTCGAACGCGCTCGCGTCGGGGCGTGACGTTTGGGGCGAGCAACTGCTCGCCGCGCCCGGAGGCCCGACCGCCGCCGCCGTGCGCGAACGTCTCGCCCCGCTCCTGTACGCGCGCGGCCCGCACGGAACGAGCCTGACCGACTCCGGCGTCTACTACGTCCCGCTTGCCGACGTTTCCCGACCGGGCGGCGCCGGCGTCGTCGGCCTGCACGTCGCCGACGGCAGCCAGATCCTTGCGCAGCGCGTCGGCGGCCGGTCGCTCACCGTCTTCGTCGGGCCGGACGGCACGGAGCGGTACGGCTCGTGCATCGGCCGGCTCACGCCCGCACGACTCGCGGACGGCTGGCTGCCCGTCCTCGAGACCGGATACGAGGACGCAGCGGGTGCGCTCTACCGGCAGGAGTCCTTCACCACCAAGAACGCGAGCTTCGTGTCGCTGAGCGTCGACGCGCGAACGGCGACTGCGGACGTCTCCGTTCGCTTCTCGCCGCCGGCGGCCGTCGTCGCAGTCCCGCGCGGCACGGTGAAGCGGATCGCTGTCGAATGGCATCCCGGTGCGCCCCCGCGGCCGGTGGACGACTCGGCCTACGGCGGCGCGCGGGCCGGCCTCGAGACGCGTTGGCGGCAGCGGCTCGGCGGAGGAGCCGAGATCTCCGTGCCGGAGCCGGACGTCGAGAATGCCGAGCGCGCCGTCCTGGTGCAGAACATGATCCTCGGCTGGCGGTACAGCGTCGGCAATCCGTACGAGGAGCTCTCGTTCCCGGAAGGCCCCGACCTCGCGAGCGTCATGGGCGAGCTCGGCTTCGGCGACGTCGACCGGGCGATCCTCGAGACGTCGCTCACCCGGTCGGCGAGGGGCTATCCGAGCTGGAAGGGCGGCGAGCGGCTGCTCATGTCGGCCGCGTACTTCCGGCTGTACGGCGACGGCGGATACGTTCGACGCGCGACGTCCGCGCTCGCAGACTTCCTCACCGCGCTCGAGCACGCATTCGACCGGGACGGCCATGGGCTGCTCGCCCGCGAGCGGTACTCCGCCGACATCGGCGACCAGGTATTCGGCACGCATGCGCAGACCGTCGCGTGGGCAGGGCTGCGCGCCATGGCGGACGTCTGGCGCCGGACCGGCAACGGTGCGCTGGCAGCGCGCGCCCAACGCCTTGCTGCGCAACTCGAGCCCGGGTTGCGCACGGCGGTGAGGGCCTCCGAGCGACGGCTCCCCGACGGCTCGCTGTTCGTGCCCGCCCGGCTGCTCGGCGGCGAGGCGCCGTACACGTCGCTCGTCGAGACCCGGCTGGGAAGCTACTGGAACCTCGTGATGCCGTTCGCGCTCTCGTCGGGCTTCTTCGCTCCGGACAGCCCCGAGGCCCGCGGTGCCCTTCGCTACATGCTCGGCCACGGGTCGCGGTTCCTCGGGCTCGTGCGCGCAGGCGCATACGCGCTCTACGGGCGCAGCGCTCCGTTCCCGGTGTCGGGCACCGACGAGGTGTACGGCGTCGACGTCTCCCGGTTCCTCGCCGACAACGGCGAGGCCGACCAGCTCGTGCTCAGCCTCTACGGCGAGCTGGCAGCCGCCATGACCCCCGGCACGTTCGTCGCCGGGGAGGGCGCGAGCGTCGCGCCGCTCGACGGGATGCGCTATCGCGCGATGTACCTGCCGCCGAACAGCGAGAGCAACGCTGCGTTCCTCGAGACGCTACGCGTGATGCTCGTGCACGAGACCGCGGACGCAGGTCTCGAGCTCGCATTCTCCACACCGCGTGGGTGGCTCGCACCGGGAAAGACGGTCGCCGTCACGCGCGCGCCGACGAGCTTCGGGCCCGTGTCCTTCTCGATCGCGGTGGCCGCCGACGGGCGGTCCGCTCACGTCCACGTGCTGGTGCCGTCGCGCCTGCCGCCGAAGCACCTCGCCGTCCGGCTGCGCCTCCCGAGGGGCGCGACCCGGACGATCGACCTCACGAAGAAGCGAGGCGCCGTCGACCGCGACGTACGCCTCGCTTCTCGCTGACCACGCTGCTACAGGTCGCTCGCGTCGAGGAGGCCGAGCCCGACGAGCATCTCGGGGAGCTGCCGGTCGTAGCGGAGCACGTGCGTGTGCACCCACGCACCCGTGTGGACGGTGAGCGGCGCGCCGGGGTTGATCTGCCGGATGAGCTTCGCGAGCTTGCCGGAGTGGAGCTCGGGATGGACGATGACCTTGTCGGCGTGGCTCCACCAGATCTGGAGCGGAACGTCGGAGTCGGCGATGGCCCGTGCGTACGTGAGCGCGCTGCGCTCCGCGAACTGCTTCGACGCGGTGGCCGGCGTGCCGCCGGCTTCGCGGCGGACGAACTTCTGCAGCGTCTGGCCGATCGGGCCGCCCCAGTGGGAGCGGCAGATCTTGTCGCACGCGAAGGTCGCGAAGTTCACGTACTGGCGGGCGAAGTCGACGAGCGAGTCGACTGCGACCGCGCCGGCGAGCAGATGCGGATGCTCGCCGAGGAGCAGCAGGGTCTCCTGGCCGCCCATCGAACCGCCCACCGCGTAGATGCGGTGCGTGTCGATGTTGAGCCACGGCAGCGCGCTGTGGAGGATCTGCGGCATCCGGGCGAGGTCGTCGATCTCGCCCTTCGCGCCCCAGGCGAAGCGGCCGCTGAGATGGTCGCCGGCGCCGTCGGGATTCACGACCGCGAAGCCGCCGAGCGTGGGAAGGCTGCCCCACAGCTTGGCGTTCGTGGCGCCCCAGAGGCCGCGGCCGTGCGGCGAGACCACGAGCGGGATCGAGGGGTTCCGGTCCGGGCCGTACCAGGTGGGGAGAAGCACGACCGCGTGGCTCGTGACACCGGTGTGCGCGCGGTAGGAGATGGTGATCTGCTGGACGTCGAAGGAGGGTGCGGGGGCGGGGGTGGAAGAGAGGGCCGAAGCGGGGGCGGCGAGGCAGATCGCCGCGATGCTGCTGATGATGAGGGTCTTCGTGGTCATGACCCGGTCATCCGGCCCGGCGCAAACGCGCCGGTCACGGCGGGGTCACGTCTCGCTAACGGCGGAAATTGCGGAGGCCGGGCGCCTGGGGCGGTACTAGGCTCGCCGGAGACGACCAAAAGGCAAAGGCGTGGTCTCCTACCGGCTTCTCGGACCACTCGAAGTCCTGGCCGCCGACGGTGAGCCGCTCGTCCTCGGGGGCCAGAAGCAGCGGGGCGTCCTCGCGCTCCTCGTCTTGCGCGCCAACCACGTCGTGGCGAGCGACTCGCTCATCGCCGCGCTCTGGGGCGAGAGCCCGCCTCGGACAGCGGCGACGTCACTGCAGAACGCCGTCTCGGCGTTGCGGAAGCTCCTCGGCCCGGACGCACTGGAGACGCGTGCGCCCGGATATCGCCTCGTCGCCGACGAGGAGGCGGTCGACCTGCTTCGGTTCGAGCGTCTCGTCGAGTCGGCGCGCGAGCTCGAGCCGGCCGATCAGGCGGAGCGGCTGCGCGAGGCGCTCGCGCTATGGCGGGGCGAGCCGCTCGGCGACCTCGCCTCCGAGGCGTACGCGAGCGGCGAGATCCGGCGGCTCGAGGAGCTCCGCCTCTCCACGCTCGAGAGGCGCCTGGCCGCCGACCTCGCGTGCGGCCGATACGACGAGCTCGTCCCCGAGCTCGAGGGGCTCGTCGCGGCGCACCCGCTGCGCGAGCGCCTGCGCGGGCAGCTGATGCTGGCGCTCTACCACTCCGGCCGGCAGGGCGACGCGCTGCAGGCGTACCAGGACCTCCGGCGCGAGCTCGTCGACGAGCTCGGCCTCGAGCCCGGCCCGGAGCTGCAGACGCTGCACGGCCAGATCCTGCGTCAGGAGGTACCGCATCCGAGGCTGACGGAGACCGTCGCTGACGGCGCCCACTTCGAGGAGGTCGTCGACGCGCTCCTCTCGGGCCGGCTCGTGCCCGTCCTCGGCGCAGACGTCGGCGCGCTCGCCGATCGGCTCGCGCAACGGTTCGAGTATTACGAGGACGGGCGCGACCTGAGCCGGGTCGCGCAGTACGTGGCACTGACCAAGGGGCCGGGCCCGTTGTACGACGAGCTGCGCGCGTTGCTCGAGGCGTCGGCTGTACCGACGCCCGTGCACCGGTTCTTCGCGTCGCTGCCGCCGATGCTGCGCGAGCGCGGCGTGCCGCATCAGCTGCTCGTGACGACGAGCTACGACCTCCTGCTCGAGCAGGCACTGCTCGACGCGGGCGAAGCGTTCGACATCGTGTCGTACGTCGCCTCCGGCCGGAACCGCGGCCGCTTCATGCATCGCGAGCCCGGTGGCGTTGTCCGCGTCATCGACCTCCCGAACACGTACGTCTCCGAGTTGTCGCTCGAGCGCCGGACGATCGTGCTCAAGCTGCACGGGGACGGCGAGGAGAGCTTCGTCGTCACGGAGGACGACTACATCGGCTATCTCGCACACGGCGACATCGGCGCGGCGGTTCCGGTCGCGCTCGCCGCGAAGCTGCGCCGCAGCCACTTCCTGTTCCTCGGCTTCGGCGTGCGGGAGTGGAGCCTGCGGCTCGTTCTCGACCGGATCTGCGCCGGCGATCCGCTCGCCTATCGCTCCTGGGCGGTCGTCGGCGAGGCGCAGCCGCTCGAGCGCGAGTTCTGGCGCGCGCGTGACATCGACCTGCTCGAGCACCCGCTCGACAACTACGTCGAGGGCCTCGGCCGCTACGTGGCAGCGGGAGCGCCGGCGTGAACGTCGTCGCGGTGAAGCCCGTCTCGCCGTTCAAGGGACTCGCCGCGTTCGAGGACTCCGAGCTCGACGCCTTGTTCTTCTTCGGTCGCGAGCGTGAGCGGGAGGTGCTCGTTGCGAACCTGCTCGCGTCGCGTCTCACGGTCCTGTACGGCGAAAGCGGCGTGGGGAAGAGCTCGCTTCTCGGGGCGGCGGTCGTCCGCGACCTGCGCGCGACAGCCCCGGAAGCCGCCATCGTCCTTCTCGACTCGTGGTCGGAGCCGGTCGACGGCGAGATCATCGACGACCTCCGGGAGGCACGGGAGGCATACGTCGTGCTCGACCAGTTCGAGGAGTACTTCCTGTACGACCGCAGCGCGGAGCAGCGGACGATCCTCGGCGAGCTTCCCGACCTGTTGCACGACAGCCGCGCGAACGTGCTCATCTCACTACGTGAGGATTCGCTCGCGAGCCTCGATGCGTTCACGGCGGGCATCCCGAACATCTTCGGCAATCACGTTCGCCTCGATCATCTCGACCGGTCGGAGGCGCGCACCGCGATTCTCGGGCCGATCGGGCGCTGGAACGAGCTGACCGGCGACGAGGTCGAGATCGAGCCGGCTCTCGTCGACGCGGTCGTCGGCGAGGTCGCAGTCGAAGGGCGCGCAAGCGATCGCGGCCGTGTGGAGGCGCCGTATCTCCAACTGGTCATGGAGCGGATCTGGAACGTCGAAAGGGCGGCGAAATCGAGCCGGCTGCGACTCCGTACGTTGCGCGAGCTCGGCGGAGCGCGGACGATCGTGCGAGACCATCTCGAGCACGCGCTCGGTGTGCTGGCGCCGAGGGAGCAGGACGTCGCCGCGAGCATGTTCGAGCATCTGGTGACGCCGTCGGGCACGAAGATCGCTCAACGGGCCCCGGATCTCGCACAGTACGCACACGTGCCCGAGGAGGCGCTTCGGCCGGTCCTCTCGACGCTGACGCACGACCGGATCGTGCACAGCGTGGATGGCTCGGACCGGTACGAGATCTTCCACGACGTCCTGGCCGAGCCGATCCTCGCCTGGGAGCGGGAGCGGGACTCGCGAGCCGCGCTCGCGATCGCAGCACGGCGGCACCGCAGGCTCGCAATCGTCGCGGGCTTCTCGCTCGCGCTCGCCGCGGCGATGGTCGCGCTCGCCGTCTACGCGTTCTCCCAGCGCAGCGAGGCATCGCAGCAGCGGCGCGTTGCCGAGGCTCAGACCGAAGTCGCGCTGGCCCAGCAGCGCATCGCGGAGCAGCAGTCGCGGAAGGCGACCGCCGCGTCGGCGGCAGCTGTCCAGCAGCGGAAGAGAGCGGACGCGGCTCGTGCGGCGGCGGTCGCCAGCGCCGCGCGTGCCCGGGCGAATGCGGAGCGGGCGCGCCTGAGCGAGGCGCAGGCGAAGAGCAGCGAGACGCTCGCGAAGCAGAGCGCCGCCGCCGCCACCGCAGCTCTCGGGCAGGCCGAGCGGAGCAAGCGTTTTGCGGTCGAGCAGGAGAGCAATGCGCGACGGCAGGCGGCGATCGCCCGCGTCGGCCAGCTCGTCGCGACTGCCGAGGCCGACCTGACCGTCGATCCGGTGAAGAGCCTGCGCGCCGCGGTCGCGGCGTCGGCCCTCGAGACGTCGGAGCGCGTCGAGGACGCGATGCGGGACAGCCTGCTCGCAGCGCGCGCGCGCGCGATCTTCCCGGGAGGCGGCGGGGCCGTGACCTCGGCGACCTTCAGCTCCGACGGCTCGCTCGTCGCGCTCGGTGCGCAGGGCGGACGGATGCGGCTGTACTCCGCCGGCTCGCACGCCCTCGTGCACGAGCTCCGCACCGGATCCGCCGTGAGCGTCGTTCGCTTCAGCCCGGACGGCGCGCTCCTCGCGATCGGAACGGCGACACGAGGGCTCCTCCTCTACGACGTGCGTACCGGTACCGTAGTGCGGACGCTCGAGCACGGCGGCGGCGTCCTCGACGCGAGCTTCGCCGGCAGGTATCTCGTCACCGGCAGCTCGGACATGCAGACGCGCGTGTGGGATCCCGCCACCGGCGAGCTCGTGCACGAGATGCCGAGCGCGGCGGCGCCGTCGCTGCTCGCCGTCTCGCCCGACGGCCTGCTCGTCGCCGTGTTGGCGCGCGGCCAGGCGGTCGCGCAGGTCTACGACATCGCAAGCGGCGCCGACGTCGCCGTTGTGCAGCAGCCGGGCGAGGTGACCAGCCTCGCCTTCTCGCCGAACGGCGGGTATCTGGTCACCACCGGGCGGCGGAACGGCTTCGTGTGGGACACGAGGACGTGGACGCTGCAGCACACGCTCACCGGGCATACCGCCGCAATCGACGACGTCGCCTTCACCGCGGACGGCCTCGTACTGACTGCGAGCATCGACAGCTCGGCACGACTCTGGGATCCGGCGACCGGCGAGAACCTCTTCACGATGATCGGGCAGCATCAGCAGAAGATCCTCGCCGTCGCGGCGAGCCCGACGACCCGTGCACCTGTGACCGCGAGCGGTGACGCGACCGCGCGGATCTGGTACCCGCTCGGGGCGGTTCCCATCCTGCTTGCCGGTCATACCGAGGCCGTCACCGGCGTCGAGTTCGCGCCGAGCGGCTCCCCGCTCCTGACGTGGAGCACCGACGGAACGGCGCGCCTCTGGGACACGCGCATCCCGCAGCTCACTCGGCTCGGCACGCACGACGGCGCCGTCACCAGCGTCTCCTACGACCCTCGCGGCACGGCCGTCCTCAGCGCAGGTGCCGACGGGACGGCGAAGCTCTGGCGGGGGAGCGCGGAGAGGACGCTTCCGCACGGCGGGAAGGTGGTACGGGCGCGTTTCGTCGACGGCGGCGCCGAAGTGCTCACGGGGGGCGACGACGGGACCGCCAAGCTCTGGCGCGCCTCCGACGGAGCGCTCCTCCACACGTATGTCCACGGCGCCTCGGTGGTCGTCGCCCTGCCGGTCGCAGGTGGGATCGTCACCGCGGGCGCCGACGGCGTGCTGAAGGCGTGGACGACAAAGGGTGCGCTCAGCTGGACGGCTCGAGGG
>Ga0075276_10000202_pt1 | contig 17625 bp, 14 predicted proteins | sample SF_Rice_5C_80N_4_FD_69770 | JGI IMG/M metagenome (GOLD analysis project Ga0075276, IMG submission 69770) | Rice paddy soil microbial communities from Twitchell Island, California, USA - SF_Rice_5C_80N_405 | ecosystem: Environmental > Terrestrial > Soil > Paddy field/soil | place: USA: Twitchell... | reverse complement strand
TCTTGATGCGAAAGGGCTCGATGATGGTATAGGTGCGCATCGGACGTTCCCACGCCAGCAAACACCCGCCACCGAAGAAAAGCTGTGACCTGAATCACAGGCCGGCGGAGGGCTGGCACCCTATAATCACCGCCAGTGGGGAACCTGCCGCTTGGTCCAGTGAGCAGTTATGAGGTGGTCAATTCGCTTCCGGTCAGTAACTGTGGTTCTGCTCGCCTGTTTTGTCGTTCCGGCTCTCGCCCGGCAGGTTGCAAACAAGACTGGCGACACGGGAAAACGCGCGGCCTCCTCCCGCGTGTCTCTGGGGAAAAACTGTTCCCTCGGTTATGTGGGAGCCTTTGTGGCGGACGGAAGCTTCAAGGGCCGGTCCAGACTGCGGCTGGGCGAGTTTGTGGATACCATCGCCGGCCAGCCTGAGGATCAGCCCGCTGCGGTTTCCGCTCCATCCTCAGACGATGCTGTTCCCGCTAAACAGCGCGTCGTGGAGGATTACGAGCCGGGCGCCCATCCCGTGGAGACCGTCAATGGACGTCCCGTGCTGGCCGATGCGGTGGAGGCCATAACCGGTTTCCTGGCAGAGCATCGGGCGGTTATGGACGAACCGCGCGCCGTGGCCACAGACTCAAGCGGCCGCGTGATTGTGGCGGATCCCCCTGCCCAGGCGGTGCACGTACTCGATTTCAAGGGCAAGACGTCATTCCGCATTCAGGGCGGGAAAGACAGGCGACTGCAGCGCCCGGTGGGCGTGGCGGCGGATAGCCAGGGCAACATTTATGTCGCCGATTCCGATCGTGGCATGATTCTGGTCTATGACCACCTGGGCCGGTTTCGCCATTATCTCGGCAAAATCAGAGGCGAAGCCTATTTTGAGCGGCCGGAAGGCGTTGCGGTGGATGGACGCGCCGATAGAATTTATGTGGCAGACACCGCGCGGAATGCGATTACAGTGCTTGATCTGCGCGCAGAGATTGTGGGGAATTTTAGTGGTAACGATCGTGGCGCGGGCCAGCGGGAGTTCAACAAGCCCACCAGTATTGTTCTCCTCCGCCACCAATTGTTTGTGCTCGACTCTTACGGCTCCCGCGTTCAGATCCTGGACCTGCATGGACAGGTGCTCCGCCGGTTCAGCACACCCAATGACAACACCTCCCCATCTGACCACGCCGGCATGGCCGTAGACAGCGCGGGGGACCTTTACGTCAGCGATGAAGTTCAGGGGGTGGTGCGGGTTTACAACCAGGAGGGCAAATTGCTGAAGGTTTTTGGGCGGCCGGGCAGCAAGATAGGGGAGTTCAGCCGGCCTTTAGGAGTGTGGGTGGATGAGCGCGATCGCATCTATGTAGCGGATTCCAAGAACCATCGTATACAGGTGTTCCAATTTCGTGCCGGAGGACAGGCGCCCACCTGCCGCTAATTACGCCGCCCTGGCCTTATCTTCTGCTGCGATTTCCGGCAGGGCCGCGCCCGTAAGCCGCCGGTAAGCTTCCAACAGCCGCCGCCGCGAGTTCTCCCACTGCAATTCCTGTCGGACCCTCTGCAACCCTGCCTCGCCCATTCGCCGGCGCCGGGTGGCATCGCCGAGCAGTTCCAGGATGGCGTCCCCGAACTGAATAGGGTCATCTTCCTTAACATAAACCGCGGCGCTCCCTGCCGAGTAGTGCGCCTCCGCCAAGTCGAAGCAGACTGTGGCCTTGCCGCAACTCATATATTCCAGCAGCTTGCTGGAGGTGCAGAGTTGGTTCACCGGGATAGGTGGGTCGGAAGCGAGACATACGTCGGCGCTCGCGAGCCACGCCAGCAACTCCTGGTCTGCGAGAAATCCGGGAAAGGAGACGTATGGTTCCACCTGCAGTGAGCGCGCTAATTCCTGTAGAGCCGGGCGGCAGTCACCATCGCCCACCAGGGCGAAGTGAACATCGTTCCGTCCGCGTTTGTGCACAATGTGGTGGGCGGCGCGAATCACCCGGTCAACACCAGCCTTGGTACCCATAATGCCGACATACACAGCAAGAAATGCGGCGCCGCGCTTCAGTCGGGCCTTTGCGGGACCACACTCAAAGCGCTGGAGATCGGGGCCGTTGCGCACCACCACAATCTTGTCCGCTGGACAGCGGCCCCGAGTGATGGCCAGGCGGTGAAACGACTGATTCGTGACGATCACCAGGTCGGCCAAGCCGTAGGAACAGCGCTCCAGCAGCAGTAAGAGCCGGTACAACACTGGCGCGCGGCCGCCGAATTTTGCCGCGAAAATGTCCGGGCTCAAATCGTGCTGGTCATAGACGAACTTCTTGCCCAGCCCTCGGAATGGAACTGCCAGAAGAAAAAACAAATCGGGCGGATTGGCGGCATGCAGAACGTCAAAGCCGCGCCGCAACCAGATGACCAGCATCAGAAGCGAGCTGGCCAGCAGAGCCCAGCCGTACTCAAGCGCATAGGTGAGCAGGCCGGTTCCTTGCCAAGGCTGAAGGTAGGAGTAGACGTGTGCTCCATCTATGAACCCGGGGAGGCGTGGCTCTGTTTTCAGCCGCGGGCAGACCACGCTGACTTCGCATCCCGCACCCGCCAAAGCCGCGGCCTCCTGCCGCACGCGCCGGTCGCGCAGGATGGAAACATTTTCGATCAGGAACACAACCCGGAGCGGACCCATGGCGATGGCACTCTGATGTTTGTGCCGCGAAGAGTGAAGGAGTGAAGCTGAAATCAGGCGCACAACTGCAATGCCTCAAAATCCCCGTTCCGCTTGGCTTTCTCCTCTATGGCCTGTTCGTAGGCCTGAAGCAGCTTTCGTCCGGCTGCAGTCCAGGTATGGCGCGGGGCGGCGCGCAGGCAGCCCCCGCGCAGGCGCTGCAGCAGTTCGCGGTCCCTATCCAGCATGGTAAGTTGCCGCGAAAGGGTCTCCACGTCGCCAACGTTATGCACCAGAGCGTTGTCCATGTGGATGCAAATTTCGGTGCAGGCATCCGAGACCAGCGGCACGCATCCGCAGCCCATGGCCTCGGCGCAGACCAGGCCGAAGCCCTCCTCGATGCTGGGCAGAACCAGCACATCGCTTTGCCGCATCAGTTCCGGCAAATCGTTCCGGTTGCCAAGCACCCGCACGCTGCGATTGGAAAGCTGGTAAGCGAGCTTGCGGGCATAGGCCGGCAGAAAGTCGCCGGCAATCAGAAATGCGCCCCCGTGGTGCGCGGGAGAACGAAGCCACGCTTCCAGGGCGTAATGCAGCCCTTTGCGCACCGCGCATACCCCGGCGAATAAGACGGTGAGTCCGCGCCCGCCTGCCCGCGGCACAGCAGGAGGGTAGAAGACAGTCTCGTCAAAGCCGTATTCGTGGTGCAGCAGGCGTTCGCGCGGAAAGCCTTGCCGCAAGAATGTCTGCATCGTGAAATCAGATGGGCACAGCAGCCGCTGCGCCTGCCGGTACTCCTCCTCTTCCCGGGCCAGCACCGCAGGTTTCCAGGCATGCTCATGGTCTGGCGGCAATTCCACGCCCAGCCGGGCGCATTCCTCCTGAACGACTTGGAAGGCAAAGCGGGTGTGCGCGTTGGGGCGCTCCAGGACGGCGGGAATGCCCAGCCGAGCGGCCGTGCGCAGGGTGTGCAGCGCCCCCAGCGGCCAGGTATGAACAATATCAATCTGGCTCGCCATGAGTTCCAGCCGGCGGGCGGCAATCCAGTCATGCAGGGCGCAGGCTCGCATCGTGCCCAGTAGTTTGTAGGGAATGCGCCATCGGCCGCGGGCCAGGGTGGGTTGCACGACCACATTCCCCGGCAACGGTCTGTGTAGCACTCCGGGAAAGACGAGGAGGTTGGCGCCCGCGGCCGCCAGTCCGGCTACCTGCTGCCACGCTGTGTAACAGATTCTGCCGGCACCCAGTTTGTGAGGGAAACTGTACAGAACGCGAACCGGTCTGTTACCGCGCAACATATATTTTTACCGCCAAATGGTGGCTTGGCCCCATAGCCGCCTCCATTGTTGCTGGTGGACATAGCGCACCAGCGCGAGGTCGCGTTGTACGCCAACCTGGCCGAGGTAGCCGGAAATAAATCCCGCGCCCATTCCCAGCGAGCCCAGCAGATAAGGCTTGGAACCCAGGTGGCGCAGGCACCGGGCGGCCACAAAGAGCGGATGGTAGCCCGCCACGTAGGAGGCCTGACCACGCTTGATCATGTCGCGCCAGCGGCCAGCACCGCCTGTGGGACGATGATGCCGGGCTATCAGGTCAGAGAAGCTTTCGCTGCTCCACCCCAACATGCTGGCCCTGACTTCATCCACCGTGTCCCACCCGGGCGCCGCCATGATGCCGCCAATTGCCTCCCAACAGCTTCGGCGATAAATCTTGGTGGCGCCGCGCACATGAAATTGCGGACCCGTTTCCGCTTGCGCCGATTCGTTCGCCATCAGGTGTAAGCAGGCACCGCCGATGCCGAGGCGCGGCTGGGCCTGGAAGTGCGCCAAGGCGTGCTGGAAAAAGTTGGGCGCGAAGCTCAGGTCGGCGTCCAGTTTGACCAGGAACTCCCAATCCTGGCATTGCAGCGAGTGATAGCCCTCGTAAAAAGCTTCCACCACACCCGCGCCGGACAAGCGGCGGCCGCGATTCGGGCGTTCGACGCCGCGAATCCAGGGGTGTCGGCCGGTGTATTCCCGCAAAATTGCCGCCGTGCCATCGCTCGAGCCATCGTTCACGATGACCCACTCTGCCGGGCGCAGTGTCTGTGCCAGCATGCTCTCTAACGCCAGCCTCAGTCGGGGTTCTTCGTCCCGGGCCGGGGTGATGACGACGTAGATGGGTTGCGCTGAAGGCATAGCTTCGGGCCGATTTAATGACGCCGGGGGACTGGAGATGGCAGGATTCCTGATGACGAGGCGTACGCGGTTTCGGGCTGCGGCGGCTCCTGCAGACATTCCCCGTAAAACCCTTCGGTGGCATCCAGGCACTGTTCCAGCGAGAATCGCTCCGCGACCCGCTTACGCGCCTGCGCGGCAAGGCGTGCAGCAAACTCCGGCTCGGCAAGAAGACGGCAGGTCTTCTCCCCGAAATCGTGCGCACAAGCGGGATCGGCCAGCAGCCCACTCACTCCGTCTTCAATCATCTCCGGCCCGGGAGGGTTTCTGGTGAAAACCACGGGAGCTCCTGCGCCCATGGCTTCGAGCACCACAAGTGGGAAGCAGTCAATGAGCGCGGGAAAAACAAACGCCTCGGCGCGCTGCATGCAAGCCAGAGTCTGCTCGCGAGTCAGTTGGCCCAGGAAGTGGACGCGCTGCGCCAAATTGCATCCCACCATCTCGCGAACCTGCTGATCAATAGGCGAAACTCCTGGCTCAGGCAGGCAGCCTCCCGCATAAACCAGGTGTACATCGGGATGGCGCGCTAAAAATGTCCGCGCCGCCTCAGCCAATACCAGCGAGCCCTTTCTCTTGGACACCTGGCCCGCGTAAAGCACGAATCGCAGCGGCAGGTCTGGCGCCTCGGCACGTGCCGGCCGGGGAGCAATTCCATTGTGAATGACCGCGTATCGGTTCGGTGAAACCCCGAACGCTCTTTGCGTCAGGCCAAGGATGTGGGAGGAAGCGCCAATCCAGTTGCGGTTTGCCGACAATGTGCGCTTTTCATAAAAGTAGATTCCCGGCGACATCCTCAGGCCGGCCAGCTGGCATGAAACCGTAGAGCTCTGATGCAGGCGCACTACCGTAGCGCACGTCGCGGCGCCAAACGGCAGGAATCCGGGGTAGTCAGGTACCTCCACCAGGTCAATCCCATCGGATTCTGCCCTGGCGCACAGCCAATTCCGCAACCTCAGGCGCGTGATCAGGTTGCCCGCCCAGCGCAGAGGGGTTCGCGGCAGAGTAAAAACTGGAACGCCCTGGTCAGAGGTTTCCGCGTAGCAATCACCAATCTCCACCACCACAATGCCGTGGCCGCGCTGGTGCAATCCGCGGGCCAGCATCTGCACAAAGACGCCAATGCCGGTATGCGGCCGGGGTGGATAGCGATCGCACAGAAGAGCGATCTTCATTCGCTGCTCCGGCAGGAAGCAAGACCCTCTGACCACCCAGTTTCCGCCGGGTGCAATTCCTGCGTGGCAGGCTGCTGTCCATGGGCCAGAGGCGCGGCAACCGCTGAAATGATGGCCAGCAGCGCGTACCAGGAGACAATTAGCTGGTCAAAATAGGAGAGGCCAAAGAATGCCACCACGTGCGCGAACAACCCGCAACCCACCGCCCACAGGAAGCGCCGGTCACTGCTATTCTCCGCCGCCTGCCGTGCTCTCCCCAGATACTTGAAGGCGTACACGATCGCCGCAATGAACAGAAGCAGTGGAACAAGCCCGGCGCTCTCCCCAATCCCCACGTACTGGTTGGCAATATCGTAGGAAAGGTAGCCCCACTCGCCGGCGTCGCGAGCTCCCAGCAGCCACCAGTCCCAGAAATGCCGAAAAAATCGGTCCACCAGGATATAGCGGTGGTAGCCGGAGGAACCGCCCACCAGGCCGGCGCGTTGAATAAAGGCCCACACGGGCGCGTTCATTACAAGCTGTAGACCAATCAGCGAAATCACCGCGCTCCAGCGCAGCAGGCGCAGGTGTGGGCGCAGCGGCCACAGCAACAGCCCAAGAATCGCAGCCAGGCAGGCCAGTACCGGGGTGCTGGAGACCGACGCGGCCACAATCACGTTAGCCGCACACAGGCCCATGAGTGCCGTCCGTCTGTTCCCTTTCCACCACAGAGCGAGGCTGAGCGGCATCAAGGTGGCGCCAAACACTCCGGCTGATACGGGGTTGCCGAAGCCGGCCACGGCCCGCAGTGCCCCTAGTCGTCCCCAAAGCGCTTCGCCTCCGTTGCGCGGGCTACTACCGAGCGCGGCATACATTCTTTCGCCGCTGGCCAGTTCGAACAGCATCATGGCAGCTACCGCCACCCCAACCCAGGTAAGAGTCCGTATCACGCGCCTGGCATCTTCCTTGTCCCGGATAAGAAAGCGGAGCAGGAAATAAATGCCAAACACGTTATAGAGCGCGCCCAGTTGGTTGATGAGTGCTGCCGAGGAGTGCCAGAGCAGAACAATATTGAGCCCAGCCGCTGCCGCCCATAGCATCAGCGCTTTGTCCATGGTGTTCAGGCCGCGGCTGAGGAGAGATTGCCTTGGCGCAAGTGTGCGGGCCAGCACCCGTATCCAGCCGAGCAGAACGATCACGCGCAGCATGGTCCAGTGAAGTGGGCCGATGAGGATGACTTGATCGAACGGAATAAGCAGAGCGGCGCCCAGCAGAGGCACGATGATGTACTTGCGGGGAAGCAACAGAATCAAGGCGCCTGCCGCCAGCACAGCACAAAGCACCGCGGGATGAACGGAAGCGTCAGGCCCACCGCCGAACGTGGCGAATGATGGCATGGCTATGGTCCAGTGCGCCGAAAGCGGCGAATCAATGGGTGGATGCGGCAGTCGCGGTCAGGTCGCGAATCATGCTGCCCCAGGAGAAAGAGAACCGCTGATAGCGCCCGCTGGCTGCCTCGCGTATGAGGGGTGCGATGCGGGCTCCTCCACGTGCCGACCTGATCAGGGCCCGCCGCGATAAGTGCAGTTCTTTTTCCCACACCAGCCGCAGGTGGTCGAGTGGGCAGTTCGCAGTGCCCGCCGAGGCCGCCACCCGTTCCCGCAATTCGGCCAGGCGCGCGCCCTTGGCGTGGTAATCAGGGTCAGAGGCTATGGATGTTCTCACCCTTTGCAGAAGCGTATCTTTGCCGCATCCCATCTGCTGGCCGAGGTGGCGCCTGTAGAGGAACAGCCGTTCTGATATGGGAACGCCATAGCTGAAGGCCGAGCCCAGTAGCGCGAGCCAGTAATCGTGGTTCCAAGCCGGCGGGATGGGAAGCAGGATGCCGCGGAGGGAGGCCCGGAAGGCCATGGCTGCGCCCGTCACCAGGTTGCGCTTGAGCAGCATTGCCACCTGGCGCGAAGGTGAGAATTGCGGCGCTTTGAAGCCCACCGTCTCCCACAGGCTGAACTCCAGCCCGGAGCCGCGTTCGTCCACAATATCGGCATCGGAAAAAACATATCCGGCGCCTGGCTGGTCGGCAAAGGCGCGAGCAATGGCGGCGAGTTTGTTTGGTTTCCAGATATCATCCTGGTCGGCCAGAACAATAATCTGGCTGCTGCACAACCGGATTGCCTGCTCGAAGTTCCTGGTGCAGCCCAAGGCAATGGGATTGCGCGCCAGTCGCAGGCGTATCGGCGAACCCGCGGCAAACTCCTCCACCATGGGCGCGGTCTGGTCGGTGGAGCCATCGTCGCAGACAACCAGTTCATCAGCCGCGGTCGTTTGCCGGGCAATGCTCTGCAACTGCTCTCGTACGTATCTCGAACCGTTGCAGGTGCACATAGCCACCGCTATGGAAAGCCGGTTCATGGCGCGACCCGCCAGGCGGCGGCCGGAAGTAGTTCGTTCAGCAGCGGAAGAATTTCGTCGCGATAGCGGTCGCGGGTAAACACGCGTTTCGCCCAGGTCTGTCCGTTCCGTCCAAGCCGCAATGCTATCTCCGGGTGGCAGTAGAGGTAGTCAATCTTGCAGGCCAGGTCGTGAGCATCGGCGGTGCGATAGAGCAGGCCGTTGCTGCCGTCGTGGATCAGTTCGGCAGTAGCGGTGTTGTCGGCCCCAACCACCGGTTTGCCCGCCAACATCCCCTCCGCCGTCGCTCTTCCAAATCCTTCTGCACGGGAGCACACCAGGACGAGGTCGGCAGCACGCACTTGCAAAATGGGATCATCCAGCCGGCCCAGTATCCGGACCCGATCCTCAAGTTGGCTTTGTGTGATCAGATGCTGGAGGCGCGTACTGTAATCTCCATCGCCTTCGCCGATTACCACCAATTCCGCGTCAACCTGCCGCCAGCGAAGTTCCAGCAGGGCTAGCACCGCGTCCTCCTGCCGTTTGTTTTCCGCGATGGCGCCGACAATGACGCAGCGATACCGGCCATTGCGCTTCGCCGTGCAGGCGCCGTTCCGGAGGGAGCGATGCAGGGAGCAGTAGACGACTTGCGGCGGCGCACCCTGCAACCAGCTGTTGATTTCGCCGGCGACTGCCTGCGAGGGCGCGATGACCAGTGAAGAAAGCCGGCTCATCACACATCGTGACCAGTTTTTCCCAAACATGAAGTTGAGTCCGGGTGCGAGGCAGAACTCGTGGACGTGCCACACGTGCGGGCGTCCTAACAGAGCGGCAGCGAATGCGCCCACGCAAACCGCCGCCGTGTTGCTGTAGATGATGTCGCTGCCCCATCGCCATGCTCGCCACGCAATCAGCACCGAGTTTGCCGCGATATTCAGCGTCGCCATGATCCGGCGCGGCAGGGAAGGACTTTCCGACGACACCCACAAGGCATACGGTGCAACCATGGTCGGCACGTGCAGCTTTTCCAGTTCAGTCAGCAGCGGTCCGCGCGAGGGTAACACCACGCAGCAGCGCACTCCGCTTTCCTGCAGGACGTCTATGGTTTCCAGCAGGACCATTTCCGCCCCGCCCAGCCGGGAGGAATGCGAAATAAGGCAGACTTTCATGCGGGAATTTGTGTGTTAATGCGCCTGGCGGGCAGCGCTTGGCATTGCAGGCAGCACCTGCGGGTGAAGAATTCGCCTTGCCGGGACAATGGCGGTCCACACCCGCTGCCGCTCCGTGCGGCTGAAGACCAGAAAAATCGCCAACAGCGCATACATGCACAGAGCAGCGCCGGCCGAACCCGCCAGCCGCCAGTAGCCCGGTCCGATTACCCAACCACAAGCCAGCCACACCATACTCGCTGCTAGAAGGGTTCCTCCCAGGGCGGAGCCCGCAGTTTTCATATAAGCGCGGTAGGAGAACGCGCTCAGCCGGCATGTCCAGACCGGCTGCACCGCCAAGCGCATCACAACCATAGCTCCCAGCGTGCCTAGCGCTACTCCTGCCATGCCGTAGCGCCGCACCAGCCACAGACTAAGTCCCAGGTTCAGAACACCTTCCACAAAGTTCAGGCAGGCGTAGGCGCGGTGTTTAGCGATGGCGTAAAGCAGGTCAACTGACGGCGCTTGCCACAAGTCAAAGGTGATGGCGATTGTCAGGATGGCCAGAGGCGGATAGGCATCGAGGTATCCCGGCCCCATCCAGCGCAGGATGAACGGCTGGCCCCAGGCGATAAGGCCGAAGCCGAGGAAAGTGGTAATGCAAATCGAGACCTTGGTAGCAAAAAAGAAGGTGGCGCGCAATTCCTCAGGCTTGCGTGCGCCATGTAGGCGGCTGAACAGCGGCGCGAATACGCCGGTAATTGCGACGGTCAGCACAATGAACTGCTGCGTCAGGGTGCTGGCAATGCGATAGTGGGTGACCGCGGCCAATCCCACGAACATGGAGAGGACTATGGGATCGGCCTGAAAACGCAAGCGGTCGGAAACCTGGCCGGCAAACGAGAAGATGCTGTAAGAGGCCAGACTGCGGGTCAGCCCGGCGCCGGGCGCGTCCAACCGCAGGCGAAGCCAGGGGTATTTCCGGAGGGTGGCCCAAGCCTGCAGCAGCATGGCCGTCACACCGCTGGCAAAAGTCGCCCACGCCATAGCCACCAGCCCGTGTCCCAGGAAAAGAACGGAGAGGATCAGGCTGGTGCGCAGGGCGAGGGCGACCAGTTCGGCGCCGACCATCAGGTCATAGCGCAGGTTGGCGATCAGAAACCCGGTGAACACCCGCGAGGGGAAACTGAGTGCGGTGCTCATGCCGAGAATCAACAGGATTTGCGCGAACAGGGCGGCATCTACTGCGCTCCGGGCGAACCGCGGCGCGCAAGCCGCTGCCACCCCACTGAGGAGCAGAACCAGAACCCCAACCAGCAGAAAAAATCGCAGGCTGGCCGACACCACATTGTTGCAGGCCGCGCGATCGCCTCGCCCCAGAGCCGTCGCGACATGCTGGCATACCGCCGGAGTCAGTCCGAAATCGAGCAGACCGTAGTAGCCCAGCAGGGTCGCTACCAGAGCCCATAGCCCATACATCCGGTCTCCCAATGTGTGCACCACAAACGGCATCATCAGCAGGGAGACGGCCGTGGTGGCAAAGATATTCAGTATCCGGAAAGCGGAAGCGCTGGTCAGTTGTCGCGCGGCGGAGGCCATTGGAACTCAAGCGCAGCCTGCCTAAGGCTTCGTCGCCAGCAGCCACGAATCGGCCGCCGCAAGCGAGCCGCGGAAATGGTTGTAGGCGCCCACGTCCCACGCGCTGCAGGCGGAGCGCGGATTTCCCATTTTGTCTGCGTTCAAGGCGGCAATGGCATGGTAGGAGAGGTTCGCCCCAGAATTGATGGCCGGCGAACCAGGCTGCGGGCGGCCTTCGGCATCCACTTTCAAATCCGAGGTGGTCAGCGAATGCGAGCCTTCGCCGGAGGCCGCCTTCCACTGCTCGAAGGTGTAATAAAACGTGCTCCCGCTCTTCCAGTTCTGCCCCGGACCGTACACATTGTGGTCCAGGCCGCGGTCCACGAAAGTGGTGCCCGCGGCCAGCGAAATCAGGCCGGAGCATTTGCCCACAAGGTTGTTTCTAATCGCAATGCCGGTGCCGCTGGTGGCCAGGCACAGCCCCGAAGCGCTGGTCCCGCCAAGGATCAGGTTGTTGTAAATGGCAATCTGCTCGCCTCCGGCGCAGAACACTCCGTTGTTGAAGTATTTGTCCGCCGCCGTGAGCATCACGTTATTAAAGAAGAACGAATTGCTGAGAGCTCCCGTGGCGTAGATGAATGAGGTGGCGTTCACCCCCGGGTCGCCGCCGAAATAATTGTCGTAAACCTGCACATCGCGGAAGCTCGCTCCGTTCAATGCATACAGGTGAATGCCATCGTGGTGAAAAGCGTTGCTGGTGGTGTCCCAGTTGGCGAAATCGCGGCAGCTGTTGTCATGAATTCGCGCCGAGAGCAGCGCGTATCCTGCGCCATTGGCTGCAACCGTCATGCAGTGATTGGTGTTGTCGGAGTCCAGCCTGTACATCTCCACGCTGTCATCCGCACCGCTCACGGAAATGGTGAAGCAGCCGCTGGCGTGGCTGCAGCTCATGTCGTGCATAGAGACACCGGGGCCGGAGACCGTGAGGCCATCGGCCCCGATATCGTCCGAGGCGAGCGAGTGCACATAGATGTTGCGCAAGGTCAGGTTCTTGAATTCGCAATGATTGCAAGGCCGGCCGTAGAGCGCGGTATGCCGGTCCTGGTGGCCGAGAGCGCTGCCATTATCGGTTTCCTCCACCACGCCGTTGCTGCCGCCATCCAGTACCAGGTAGCTCTTGCCGCTGAACAATATGCAGGAGCCGCTGCCGCAGGTGGGCACGCTCAGTCTGGCATTGGGTTCCCACTTCAAGGTGATCGGCTGTCCGCTCACCCCGCTGCCTCGAAAGGTCAAGTAGTCATAGGCTGAGCCATGGAAGGTGGTGATCACGCCGCACAGATGTACGGTGACGCCGGGACCGATCTGGGCGGCCTCGCTGCCCCAGTTGGCAACCTCGTTAAAGAAGCTATAGGCGAGGGCGTTGGCGCAATCCGCGCCGTCGCCGCGTCCCCCCGCGCTCTGGGCAATGTAGATATCTTTGGCCGGGCATATCGCGGCCGTTGCCAGCATCAGACATGCAGCTAGAAATACTCGAATCACGGATTACCTCACTGAGAAACTGCCACCAGGTTGAGCACGCGTGCGGCATCCAATATTTCATCATCCGGGCCTACCTGCCTGCCGCTTTCGGCGATGGTGAAGCGGAAGCGCCGCAGGGAACTCAGGTAAGCCAGGCACGCATTGGGAGGGATGCCCGTCCGCCGGCAGACCTGGGGATGTGCTTCCAGGGTGAGCACGCACTGCCTGGCGCGGCAGATGGTTTCCCGCGCGCCCTCCAGCACGTGCAGCTCTTCGCCCTCCACATCAATTTTGAGCAGCGCATCACCGCCAAATAAACCAAAGCTATCCAGGGTTGTGACGGGAACGCCTTGCTCGGCCGGCGTCAGGAAGCGGGCATGATCGCCCAGGTCATAGGCGGGAGTCAGCAATTTGCCATGCCCGGTGAAATTGCTGACCGCCGCCATATGCACCTTGGGACGGGGGAATTGGGCCAGGTTATGACGCAGCACCTGCTCCACCCTGCGGTTCGGTTCGAAAGCCAGCACGCGTCTGATCCGGTCGCACCGTGAACACAGAAGCGCGGTGAACAAGCCGATATCGGCGCCGCAGTCGAACAGAGTGACGTCGCGGCAAGGAGCCAAAGCGGCGCAGCAGGTTCGAATCAGGTCCTGTTCGTAGGCGAGAATGTCCTGCAGTTCCCAGGCATTCTCCATGCGGTTGATGGGGACAGCAACATTGACCCTGGGGGAGAGCGGGTACAGCACCAGGCAGTCGCCCTGCATGCGCTGCCATACCAGTAGCATGCGATGCGCGCCGCGAACGTGGTGGCGCTTCAGAGCTTTGAAGCAACGGAACAGAAACGGCGGAGGAGCCTCCCGTGTGCCGGCGATAGTGGAGCTTGGATTCATGAGTTTTGCTGCGGCCTGTGAATTTGGCCCGTCAGGCCCGGAGCCTCTCCTCCGGTGTCACCGCAGGGTGGAGCTTGAGAACCAGGGCCGCTCGAGCGGGTGGGGCGCCCAGGGTTCGAACCCATCCTTCCCGACCGAGACTCCAGCGCAGCACTCTCCACCATTTCCGAGCGGCTGTCCGCCAAGGGAGACGCCGGTCGGGGCTGCCGGCCAGCCACAGCCCGCTACAAGCCATAAGCCGACAAGCCGCGGCCAAGGCTGTGGTCGCGTTATACAGGGCAGCGTAGCCGCGCCCGCGGCTGGCCCTAAGGAACTTCCATACAGACTCCCGCATCAGCACAGCGGGAAACGCCTCATCGGGCTGCAGGCATGAACTGCGCCCTCCGTGATGAATCACCACCGCTTCGTGCACGTAATAGCTCTTCCATCCCAGCTTCCGAGCCTGGCAGCACAGGTCAACGTCCTCCGCATACATGAAGTAGGCCGGGTTGAAGAGCCGGCTTTCGAGGAACACATTGCGGCGGACCATCAGGCAGGTGCCCGGCACCACCTCGGCCGCAACCGGTTCATGTGACGCGCGCTTCACCACGTCAAAACCCCACCAGCGCGGGCAAATGCCGCGGCTGAACGAGGAATCCAGCACTTGATTCAAGATTGTAGGCACGCAGCGCATGCAGTTCGGCTGCGGGGAAAGGTCGGGGGCGACAAGCCGGGGACCGGCAATGCCGGCGACTGGCATGCCGCCCAGCGCGTCCAGCATGCGCCGCAACGCTGGGCCCACCAGCTCGGCGTCCGGATTCATAAACAGCAGGTTGCGTCCCGCGGAAAAAGCAAATGCGAGATTGTTGGCGGCGGCAAAGCCAAGATTCTTTGCCGATTGCAGGAACCGCACTTGGGGAAACTGCCGCTGCAGCATCTCTCCGCAGCCATCATGGGAGGCATTATCAATCACCAGAACTTCAAAGTTGACCTCTGATTCTTCCGAAAAGATGCTGGCCACGCACGCACGTAGATGCTCGGCTGAGTTCCAGTTGACGATGATGATCGAGAGTTCAGGCTGGGAACTCATTGTGGGGGAGGGCCTTCGTCCCAGATATCCAATTCATTTCACAGCCGGGTGGAAGTCGCTGACGGCTGATCAACCTGCAAGCTTCTGGGAATACCATCCGCGCGCTTAAGGGCTCATCATTTCAAAAGAGGGCCTTAGGCCTGCAAAAGGCATTTTTCATCCGGAACGATTCGTATCAGGGCGCGCCTTCAGGCGGGCCAAGGCCGGCGCTATTCTGGCCCGGCTTTAGCCGCCGGAGAGAAGCAAGCGAATATGCTTAGTCACCACCTATGTTCACAAAGCCGCTAGCGCTGCTGCCGTATTCGTCTGGGCGCCGAGAAGGCTCTGTATCGTCTCTACCACCCGGGTCTGCTGCGCGGCAGTGAGGTGGGGGTACATGGGCAGGGAAAGCACCTCCGATGCCAGTCGTTCGGAGACCGGAAAATCACCGGCTTTGTATCCCAGGCGCCGGAATGCGGCCTGAAGGTGGATGGGCGCGGGATAATGAATGGCGGCACCAATGCCGGCTTCGGCAAGATGCTCCAGCAGTCGGTTGCGCTCCTGCACCCGTATCACAAATAGGTGCTGATTGGAGCGGGCATATTCCGGTTCATGGGGCAGTACCACTCCTGAGTAACCCGCAAAAAGTTCGTGGTAACGTTCGGCCGCCGCACGGCGTTGCTGGTTCCACTGGCGCAGTCGGCGCAGCTTACTCAGCAAAATGCCCGCCTGAATGGTATCCATGCGTCCGTTGTAGCCCTCGATGGCATGCTCGTATTTGCGCGCCTGGCCGTGGTCGCGCAGCATCCGCACCTGGCCCGCAACGCCGTCGTCATTGGTCGTTACTGCACCCGCCTCACCGCACGCTCCCAGGTTCTTTCCCGGGTAAAAGCTGAAAGCGGCGGCCCGGCCCATGCATCCCGCCGGAAGCCATGCCTTGGCGGCGCGCGAGAGATACTCTGCTCCGTGCGCCTGGCAGGCATCCTCAATCACCATAAGGCCATGGGCGCGGGCCAGTTCCAGGATTGCGTCCATGTCCGCGGGCTGGCCATACAAGTGCACTGGCAAGATTGCGGCCAGCCGCCGCCCACTTCGCCCGCTGATCAGGCCGCCGTGACTGTCCCGATGACAGCGCCTCTCAAGGTAGTCGCGCAGTTGCTCCACATCCATATTGCCGGTGCCCGGGTCCACATCTACAAACTCAGGAACGGCGCCGGCCTGGGAGATGGCTTCGGCCGTGGCGACGAATGAATTCGGCACCGTGAGCACGGCATCGTCCCGGCCGATGCCGCACGCCAGCAGGGCGAAACGCAGGGCGTCGGTTCCACTGCTTACCCCAACGCAGTGCCGGGTTCCGCAAAACTCGGCGAATGCGCTCTCGAACTGCAGCAGCATCGGCCCGTTGGTGAAAACAGCCGTGCTCAATGCCTGGCCGACTACCGCCAGGATCTCATCGTGCAGTTCGCGGTGCGGGCTGACCAGATCGAGAAACGGAATTGGAGAAGCGAGTTTCATGGTCGCACCTTCGCGCTTCAGAAAAATAACGAAGAACTCGCGCCGGGTTTCCGGTCACGATGGAGTTCGCGGGAACATTCCTCGTGACTACGCTGCCGGCGCCCACCATCGCGTTCTCGCCGATGGTCACGTTGGCCAGGATGGTTGCTCCCGAACCGATGGACGCGCCTGTGTGCACGCAGGTCGGCTCTACCGTCCAGTCCTGCTCGCTCTGCGGGTTTCCGGCGGTCGTGGCGCGCGGGTAAGTGTCGTTGATAAAGACAACACCGTGGCCGATGAACACGTTGTCTTCGATGGTGACGCCCTCACAGATGAAGCTGTGGCTGGAAATCTTGCACCGGCTGCCGATTTGTGCATTCTTCTGGATCTCCACGAACGCGCCGATCCTGGTTTCGGCGCCCACTTTGCAGCCGTAGAGATTGATGAACCCGGCCAGACGCACGCCCCGCCCTAGCTTCACGTCCGGCGCAATGCGGCAATATTCGTTCACAGGTATACCAGCTCCCCGCCCCTGGCCAGCGAGCGCGAGGCCGCTTCCAGAAGTTTCACAACGCGCAGCCCCGCCTTGCCGTCGTTGATCGGCTTCTTGTTGTCAGCCACGCAATCGAGAAAGTAGTCCAGTTCGCTTTGCAGGGCCTCTACTCCCGCTACGTGCGGCACCCATATATCTCCCGACCGGTAGCTGAGCAGCAGCTCGTAAACCTGCTCCCGTTTGCCGACGTTTACTCCCTTGTCGTAAACCTTGATCTTCTCGTCAGCCTCCAGGTCGTTCCACACCAGCATTCTGCGTTCCCCGCCGATGAGTGTGCTCCGCACCTTCACCGGGGAAAGCCAGTTCACATTGATGTGCGCAATCATTCTTTCTGGGAAATAAATGGTAATAAAGGCCACGTCCTCTAATTCGTTGACGTGGCTCTGACCGGTGGCGCTGACAGCCTCGGGCTTGTAACGCACCAGATAATCCATTATGGACAGGTCGTGCGGCGCCAGATCCCACACCACGTTTACGTCATGCTGGAACATGCCCAGGTTTACGCGCATGGAATCGTAATAGTAGAGAGCGCCCAGTGTGCCCCTATAGACGAGCTGGCGGATCTTTCTCACCGCCCCGGTGAACAGGAAGGTGTGGTCCACCATAAGCGTCAACCCTCGCCGGTCTGCCAGTTCGATCAACTGCTCCGCCTGGTGGGAGTTGGCGGTGAGAGGCTTTTCCACGAAGACGTGTTTGCCATTTTGCAAGGCGGCTTTGGCCAGTTCGAAGTGCGTCCATACCGGAGTAATAATGGCGACCGCGTCAATGTTAGAGGAGCCGAGTATCTCGGCTGAGTCTTTGGTCAGCTGCAACTCTGGATAAGTTCGCCGCGCCCGTTGCAGCGATTCCTGGTTGATGTCACAGAGAGCTTCCACGTGCGCGCCAGGCAGGTTCCACAGATTGCGCATGATGTTGGTGCCCCAATAGCCATATCCAATCACGCCGACATGAATCCTGCTCCGCGCAGCTGCATGGGTTGCCGCCTCCGGCATCGGGGTGGCCGCAAGCGCCG
>Ga0075276_10000201_pt1 | contig 17655 bp, 13 predicted proteins | sample SF_Rice_5C_80N_4_FD_69770 | JGI IMG/M metagenome (GOLD analysis project Ga0075276, IMG submission 69770) | Rice paddy soil microbial communities from Twitchell Island, California, USA - SF_Rice_5C_80N_405 | ecosystem: Environmental > Terrestrial > Soil > Paddy field/soil | place: USA: Twitchell... | reverse complement strand
ACGTGAACGACACGGGAGCCCCCGTCAGGTTCGTCGCCCACATCGTCGTGTAGAACTGCGCCCCGCCCTGCCCCGCCACCCGCCCCACCGCCGGCAGGTACGTTTCGGTCGATTGAAATCCGGCCTCGAGGGCGGCGGCGGCCAGCAGGGCGGCGACCGCGAGAGATGCTTTCCGGGCGCCTATTGTCAGATTCATTACATTTCTCCTTTTCATCTCTCGCCGGATGTTGAAAAACCGGTTAGTTCGCCGGGACTTCCCTTCGGACCAGCTCGGTCGCCGCCGCGTTTCTCTCCAGGCTCGACACTTTGGCGGCGAGCGCCGCGAAGGCGGTTCGCTGTTCGTCCAGCGCGTTCTTCAACATCGATATTTGTCCCGCCTGATCCTGGATTTTCGCGTGCTGTTTCTGGACCTCGTTGAGAAGCAGGGACGACAGCATCTGGTACTTCACGGTTTCGGGCTTCCTGTCCCGGCCGTAGGCGACGAGGTCGGGAAAGACCTCGGCCACTTCCTCCGCGATCAGCCCGTACTGGATCGGTTTTTGCCCGTCGTCGAACGGCTTCATGTAGCGGAACGTGACCGGTCGAAGCCGAAGCAGCCGATCCGAGGCGTCTCCCATGCCGCGGATATCCTCTTTGTAGCGGCGCGAGGAGCTGACCGTTCCGAGCTGGCCGTTGCTGTCGATGACGACCGGGACGGCGTCATTGCTTCCGGTCGTCACGGCGCGGATCCCGGCGACGAAGGTCGCGGTTTGGACGTCGCCCAGGCGCATCGTGTGGGATTCGCCGGCGACCCCGGGATGTCCGATGTCGATGTTGTAGGACCCGGTGGTAAGTCCTCCGGCTTGTAATCCGATCGCGATATTGAAGTCGCCCGAAACGTCGCTGAAAAGAGCCTGGTCGCCGATCGCGAGATTCGAGCTTGCGTCGACGCTGTTGTACATGGCTTCAAATCCAACCGCCACATTGCCGGTGCCGGTCGCGCTGGAGGTCAGAGCGCCGGAGCCAACCGCGGTGTTGAAGACGCCCGAGGTGTTGCTGTCCAGCGTGCCGGATCCAAGCGCCGCGTTGTGATTACCTGTCATCGAAAGGTTGCCTGCTCCAGACCCGACGAAGGTGTTGTCGATGCCAAACGAGTGAATGAAGGTTTGGCCGTCTTGAGAAATGACGCCCGCCGTCGCGCTCGACGCGGGGACGTTCAGATTGCCGTCGAGCATCAGCGTGTTCATCGCGAAATTTCCCGAGCCGTCGCGCAGCGCCGCCGTGTTCGGCGTGTCGGTCGAGACCGCGTCGACCGGACCGGGCGGCCCCGGAGGGCCCTGGATTCCGCGAGGGCCCGGCGGTCCTGCCGGCCCCTGCGAAACCGTCGCGGAAATCTTCAGAGCGTTCGCGCCGTTCTGCGTGATCGCGATGTTGCTTCCCGCCTCGAGCCTCAGCGCTCCGGTCAGGCCGTTTAAGGCAGTCACGAATCCGCTCAGCAGATCGGGAAAGCTCATCTCGAAGCCGGTCGGATCCTGGGATTCGTTCGCGACCTGCGCGCCGTAGAGGATCGCGCTTCCCGCGGGGCTCGTGACCGTTGCGACCAGGCGGGCGTCCGTCGAGGCAAAGCCCGGGACGACGTCGTCGACGTTGGCCTGAATTGGCTCGTACGGAGCCAGAGCGTAGGATTTCTGCCCGAGCGTCGTACCGGCGGAATCGAGCGCCGCGACCTCGACGGTGGCGCGGCTCCCCGAGGTCTCGACGAGCGCGAAATTCGTACGGACGTCCTCTCCGCCGTTCTGGTCGACCCCCTGGATCGTCGCGCTCTCGCCGGGACCGATCGACAGCTCCTTCGGGATCGCCGCGGCGGAGAATCCCTGTGTCGCGCCGATTCCCGCTCCGGCGGAGTCGTTGAAAATCCTCTCCGTCGCGAGAATCTCTCCGTCGGCGGTGATTCTCGCGGCCCCCAGGGCGTCGCCGAGGCCGAGCTTGTTCGTCACGACGCTCTCGTAGACTTTCGTCTCGCCGGGCTGGAGCGAATCGGTGAAGGACGCCGTCGGCGTCGTGTTGTCGCTCCCCTGGGCGAGGAAGTCGAACGTGAACGACACGGTCGAAGTCGCCGAGAGGTTCGTCAGCCACACCGTCGTGTCCCACTGGCTTGCGCCGTTGCCGGGTGTCCGTCCAACCGAAGGCAGAAAGACCTCGGTCGAGGGAAAGCCCGCAAAGCCGGTGACCGCCGCAAGCGACAAGACCACCGCGAAAGTCGCGATTTTCATCCTCTCCTCCTAGAAGCGGCCGAGGCCGCCGAAGCCGCGGAGCGCGATCCAGAAGTCGATGCCGTCGCTGCAAACTCCCCCTGGATTGCTTCCGGAGCCGGTTGAATAGGTGCCGATGATCGAGAGATCCTTCGCATTCCAGAGCGAGACCGAATGCCCGCCGGCGTTCGTGACGAGCACGCGTTTTCCATCGAAAGCAGCCTGATACGGCGCCTGCAGGCCGTTTCCCGTCAGTGTCGCGGTGACATTTCCTGTCGCATCGTCCACGACGGTGACGCTGTTGCCTGCCGCATTCGGCACCCAGATGTGCTTGCCATCGAAGACGGGAAAATACGGCGAGGCGCCGACCGGGACCGTCTGGAGGACGGCGCCGGTTTTTGTGTTGAGCTTCAGGAGGGTGTTCTGTCCGGCATCGGTTACCCAGACGTTCTGGCCGTCGTGGAGGATTCCTCTCGGGTTGCTAAACCCCGTGAACTCCGTGACGTTCCACGGATAGTCCTGCCCGGGAGTGATTCTCGACACGCGGATCCCGTCGGCCGTCCAGAAGCGGCTTCCTCCATAAGCGATGGACTCCGGCAGGCCCCCCAGATGCGCGACACGAAGCGGCCCGTCGTTCTGATCGGGCGAAAGCATGTAGAGACCCGGGTTGTCGTCCACCGTAAAGAAGATCTTGCCGGCCGCCACGAGGACCGCATCGATCTGGCTGTACCCTCCCCAGGCGTTGATTTCCGCTCCGTCCGTGCCCCGAAATTCCACGAGTTGGCCGCCGGATCCCAGCAGAAACGTGGCCCAGATGTGGACCCCGTCCGAGACGACATTGAGAGGATGGCCGCCCCAGCTCGCGATGCCGAGCAAGCCCCGATCCGCGGTGTACCGGGGGATCGTCGTCCACCACTGACCAAGCGCCGCCCGGCGGCTGGAATCCACGTTCTGGCCGATGGCCAGCGCGGCGCTCGAGAGGAGCAGCACGGCGGCGAGTATTGAAATCCGTTTCATCTCTTTTTCCCTTTCTGTCGGAGGAGCTCAGTGATTCGCGGCCGACGGCGACTTCCGGCAGGCCTCGATCTTTTTCATTTGCTCCGGCTCGTCCGCCCAGTTCATCTGGCGCGTTGCCGGAAGCCCGTACACCTCCGGATGGAGGTAGAACCCCCGTTCTCTTTCGAGCTTGTCCTGTTCGGCGACGAGCGGGTGCGCGATCGCCCACGGATCTTTCCGGACGCCGGTGAGCTGCCAGGACACCTCCGCCCCGGGGGCCCCGCCCGCGATCACGAAACGATCGTTCCGGACCTTCTGAACCACGTAGAGTCCGGGCTGCGGGCTTCCGACGGCGGTGAGCTGGTAGCGGAAATCCCGGTTCTCCGCTTCCATCCAGGCCGGGAGCTGGACCGTGGCGACGCCGTGACCGTCGAGCATGGCGTTGCCCGAATAGACGTTGAGCATTTCCGACGACTCGATCGATGCGTGCACGAGGTACTTGTTCGCGGGGTCGAGCGGGTGGTCGATCTCGAAGTCCTTCGTGCCGGCGAAGATCTTGCCGACGACGTGGAGATCGCTCTCGATCCGAACGTTGCCGGTGTAGAAGTGGGCCGCGAGACCCCCGTTGGCGGCGTTTCCGCCGACACCGAAGCCCTTGTTCACGCCGTCCGCCTCTCCGAAGACGCCGTAGCCGCTGTAGTCCGTGATCCCGTACACGCCGCTGAAGGAGTTCGTCAGCGTCTTGCCGTAGACACCGTCGTTTTGACTCGACTCGCCCGAGACGCCCGCGCCGGAGAACGATGTGCCCTGGATCCCGGCGCCGCTCGAGCTGCCGCCGTACAGGCCCGCGCCGGCTCCGTGCGCGACGGCGATGATTCCAATGCCCGTTCCCGTGTTCTCGATCCCAAACGCGACGCCGCTCGTCGAGATCGTTCCGGCATAGGGCAGGGTGAGCTCGGTGGTTCCTCCGCCACTTCCCGTGGCGGCGTTGATGGTGAGGGTGCTGCCGGACTTGCCGATCGTGACGTTGGAGCCGGCGGCCAGGGTGAGAGCGCCCGTCAGGGCATTGACCGACGTCACGACCGAAGCCGGATTGACCGACAGCGGCGAGGTGCCCGTCCCCGAGCCCAGAAGCGTGCCGTCGTGGACGACCGAGGTCAGCCCTCCCCCGGAGGAGCCGCCGCCCAGCAAGTCATCGCGGAAGCTCATCTCGAACCCCGAAGAGTCCTGCGACTCGTTGGCCACCTGCGCCCCCGCCAGGAGCACCGACCCCGTCCCTCCCGTCACCGTCGCCGTGATCCGCGCATTGATGGTCGATACCGTCGAGGCCAGGTCCTTCACGTTGGGCTGGAGCTGTTCGTGCGGCCCCATCGCGTACGCCTTCTGCCCCAGAAGCGCCCCGTCGCCGTCGAAGAGCTGCACGTTGACCGTCGGACTTCCCCCGCCGGTCTCCACCAGCGCAAAGTTGTACCGGAAGTTCTCCGATCCCCCCTGGCTCACCCCCTGGATCGACGCCGACTGCCCGAGCGAGATCGAGAAGCTCTTCGGCACCCCGGCGAAGAACAGCCCCTGCGTGTTGCCCAGATCGTCCCCCGGCGCCTGGTCGTAGATCCGCTCGGCCACCAGCATCTCGCCCGACGCCCTGATCCGCGCCGCCCCGAGAGCGTCGGAGAGCCCGAGCCTGCTCTCGACGACGTTCTCGTACATCTTCGTCTGCCCGGGAGAGAGCGTGTCCGTAAACGACGCCGGGCTCGGGTTGGCCTGCCCCTCCTTGAGGAACTCGAACGTGAACGACACGGGAGCCCCCGTCAGGTTCGTCGCCCACATCGTCGTGTAAAACTGCGCCCCGCCCTCCCCCGCCAACCGTCCCACGGCCGGCAGGTACGACTCCGTCGCCGGAAAGCCGCCGAAGACCGCCGCCGAGATTCCCGCGATCGCGAGCGTGAGCCATTTCCATTTCATGCTGGCTGCTCCGTGGTCGGCGACGGACGCCGATTCGTCCGTCGTGAGGGGAGACGGCGCGGGAATGAAGTTGTATTAGTCGGATCCGGCCGCTACATTGTTCCAAAGCGATGAGCGGACGCGGGGCGGAGCAGGCGGGCGACCTCGACGGGTTCCACGGCACCTTCACGGAGTACTTCCCGCGGCTCCGCCGTTTCTTCCGTTCCCGCGGCTTTTCGGCCGCGGAGGCGGAGGATCTCAGTCAAACGACGCTCTGGAACGTCTACCGGTCATGGAAGTCGTTTCGGGGCGAAGGAAGCCTCGAGTCGTGGATCTACGCCGCGGCGCGAAACGCCGCGACGGACGAATTTCGCCGCGGGGCGCGCCGGCGCGAGACCGATCCTCCCGACGAGGGAATGGCGATCGCGCCGACGGCTGAGACCGACCTCGCGGGACGCGAGACCGCCGAGCGGCTCGCCGCCGCGCTCCGGACGCTGCCGGCGCGGATGCGCGCGTGCCTCCTCCTCCGCGTCCAGAAGGAGCTCCCGTACCGGGAGATCGCGCGCCGCCTCGGAATCTCGGAGATCACCGTCAAGGTCCAGATCTGGCTCGCCCGGAAGCGGCTGAGAGAGGCGATGGAAACGTCATGAAGGACATCGAGATCCCCCGGTCTCCCCGGGGCCCGCATCCGTCGCCGGAGACGCTCCTCGCCGCGCTCCGGCAGCCCGAGGATGCCGCCGGTCGCGCCGTGCTCGATCACGCGGTCCTCTGCGCCGATTGCTCGCTGGAGCTCGTCCACCTCGAAGCGTTCCTGGGGAGCGGGCGGGAGGCCGATCCCGCGATCGGTGACGCGTGGAAGCGGTTCCGCGCCGCGAGGCCCGCCCGGCGGCGGCGGGCGTTCCCCGCCTGGGCGCTGGCGGCGGCCGCGGCGGCGATCGCCGCGATCGCCGTGCCGCTCCTGGTCCGCCGGCCGGCGGCCGACGTCGAACGCGGCGAATCCGCCGCGGCGACGCTTCTGGCTCCGAGAGGCTCGCTGGCCGCGCCCCCGTCGCGGTTTTCCTTCCGCCTGCCTCCGGGAAAGAAAGCGCGCGTCATGATCTTCGACGCGGATCGGACGTTCGAGTGGACGAGCCCGCCGTCGGACGGCGTCGTCCCGTTGCCCGACGCCGAGCGTCGGCGGTTGAGGAGCGGCCGCGACTACTTCTGGACGCTGGTCGGAACGGAGGGATCGGCGCCGGTGGCGAGGTTCCGGATCACGCCGCGCTGACGGGACCGGCCGGCCGGTGGATTCGGCTGCGACCCGTCCCTCGCGTCGGTGAACGTCGAGCGGCAAAGCGCCATACTCGGTCCCACATCCTCCGTCGCTCGCCGGAGCCGAGGAGGATCTCCCGATGCCCGCTACCTTCTCCGAAAAAACGTCAATAAGTCCGCATCCGAAAGCGACAGCACGACCGGCCGCCCGTGCGGGCACGTGAACCGGTCGCGGCACTTCAGCCAGTCGAGCAGGAGCCGCTCCGACTCGGGCGGCGCCAAGCGGTGGTGGATCGTGACGGCGGAGCGGCACGCGACCGTCGCCATCATCCGGTCGCGCCGCCGGCCGGGATCGCGCTCCCTCGCCGAAGGCTCGATCACCTCGCGGATCACCGCCGCGACGTCGCGCCCGGCGAGCTCGGGCGGAACCGCCGAGATCGCGAAGACGTTGCCCGAGCGCTCCTCGACGTCGAAGCCGAGCCGCGCGAGCTCTTCCCGCGCCTCCCCGACCGCGAGGGCTTCCTCGGCGGACGCCTCCCACAGCGCGGGGGTGAGGAGCGCCTGGGAAAAGGACCGGTTCTGCGACGCGCGATCGCGCATCTTCTCGTAGAGGACGCGCTCGTGCGCCGCGTGCTGGTCGACGATCCAGAGACCCGTCTCCGCCTCCACGAGCAGGAACGACTCGTCGAACTGGGCGAGCACGCGCGCCGTCGGCCGTTCCGAGGTCTCGACCTCGACGACCGTCGCGTCCTCCCCCGGCGTCTCGATCTCGAGCCGGAGGCGCCGCCCGCCCCCCGGCCCCGCCTCCGGAGGGGCGGCGTAGACCTCCCGAGCCTCGGCCACCGAGAAATCGGCCGCCGGAGGGACCGGGACGAGCCGCCGCTCCTCCTTGCCGGCCGCGAGCGACGAGAGAAGGGTATGGAAGACGAGGCGGAAGACCTCCGCCGGCTGCGCGAAGCGGACTTCCGTCTTCGAGGGAGAGACGTTGACGTCGACGGCGCCTTCCGGCGCCTCGAGGAAGAGGAAAACGCCGGGATGCCGGTCCGTCCGGATCGCTTCCCGCGCCGCCTCCGCGATCGCCCGCGAGACGCCCCGGTCGGACACGGCGCGGCCGTTGACGTGGAAGAACTGGAGCCGCCTCGTCGGGAACGTCACCGAGCCGCGCGTGACGAGACCGGTGAGGGTGAGCGCCCCGGCCCGCGCCTGGAACGGCAGGAGCGTCCCGAGCGTGTCCGCCCCGAAGAGACGGACGGCCCGCGCCGCGCGGTCGACCGCCGGCGGAGCGGCGATGAGCTCGCGCCCGTTCGAGCGGAGCGAGAACGCCACGTCCGGCCGGGCGAGAGCGGCCCGGGTGACGGCGCGGGCGATTTCGCGAGCCTCCGCTTCCGGCGTCTTCAGGAACTTGCGCCGCGCCGGCGTGCGCCCGAAGAGCTCCTCGACGAGGACGTCGGTGCCGCGCGGCCGCGCGGCGGGCGAGACGGCCTTTTCGCCGCCGTGGTCGATCGCCACCCGCGTGCCCTCCGGGCCGCCCCCGTCCGCGGTCGTCAGGGTCAGCCTTGCGACCGAGGCGATCGAAGGGAGCGCCTCGCCGCGGAACCCGAGGGTGCGCACCCGCGGGAGATCCTCCTCGCTCGCGATCTTGGACGTCGCGTGCCGCTCGACGGAGAGCGACGCGTCTTCCCGCGACATGCCGGAGCCGTCGTCGCGGACGAGGATCGAGGCCACGCCCCCGCCCGCGATCTCCACGTCGATTCGCGACGCGCCCGCGTCGAGCGCGTTCTCGACGAGCTCCTTGACGACGGAGGCCGGCCGCTCGACCACCTCGCCGGCCGCGATCCGGTCGATCGTCCGGGAGTCGAGGCGGCGGATGCGCTTCATGCGGTGCGGGAGAGCGACTCGCCGGCGATCGCCGCGCGCGCCGCCGCCAGGCGCGCGATGGGAACGCGATACGGCGAGCAGGAGACGTAGTCGAGCCCGGTCTCGTGGAAGAAGCGGATGGACGCCGGGTCCCCGCCGTGCTCGCCGCAGATCCCGACCTTGAGCTTCTTCCTGGCGGACCTCCCGCGCTCGGTCCCCATCGCGACGAGCTGTCCCACGCCCTCGACGTCGATCGTCGCGAACGGATCGTGCGGCAGGATCCCCGCCTCGAGGTAGTGCGGCAGGAACGAGCCGATGTCGTCGCGGGAGAAGCCGAACGTCATCTGGGTCAGGTCGTTGGTCCCGAACGAGAAGAAGTCCGCGGCCGCGCCGATCTCGGCGCCCATGAGGGCCGCCCGCGGGATCTCGATCATCGTGCCGACCCGGTACGCCACGCGGCGGCCGGCCTCCCGGAAGACGTCGTGCGCGACGCGGTCGGTCATCTCGCGCAGCCGCGTGAACTCGGGCAGGGCGCCGACGAGCGGGATCATGACCTCCGGGACCGGAGCCTTCCCGGAGCGAGCGACCTCGACGGCCGCCTCGAAGATCGCCCGGACCTGGATCTCGTAGATCTCGGGATGCGTCAGGCCGAGACGGCAGCCGCGGTGGCCGAGCATCGGGTTCGCCTCGGACAGCCCCTCGACCTTGCCCTTCAGGACGTCGATCGAGATCCCCATCTCCTTGGCGGTCGCGGCGAGCGCCTTCGGCTCGCGCGGCAGGAACTCGTGGAGCGGAGGGTCGAGGAGCCGGATCGTCACCGGCCGCTCCCCCATCTCCCGGAAGATGCCGACGAAGTCGCCGCGCTGCATCGGGAGGATCTTGGCGAGCGCCTTCATGCGCCCCTCGGGCGTCTCGGCGAGGATCATCTCGCGCACGGCGGTGATCCGCTCCCCCTCGAAGAACATGTGCTCGGTGCGGCAGAGACCGATCCCTTCGGCGCCGAAGGCGCGGGCGACGTGCGCGTCGCGCGGCGTGTCGGCGTTGGCCCGGACGCCGAGCCTCCGCACCTCGTCGGCCCACTCGAGGATCCGGGCAAACTGGCGGTAGAGGCGCGAATCCGCGGGCTTCATCTTCTCTTCGACGGCGACCTGGATCACCTCCGAGGGCCGCGTCGGGAGCTTGCCCGCGATCACCTCGCCGGTCGTTCCGTCGACGGAGAGGAAATCCCCCTCGGAAACGATCTTTCCGCGCGCCGTCATCCGCGCGTACCGCGCGTCGATCGTGATCTCGCCGCATCCCACGACGCAGCACTTCCCCATCCCGCGGGCGACCACGGCGGCGTGGGACGTCATCCCCCCGCGCGAAGTGAGGATCCCCTGCGACGCCGCCATCCCGAGGATGTCCTCGGGAGAGGTCTCGGCGCGGACCAGGATCACGGGATCGCCGGCATGCGCCATCTCGACGGCGCGCTCGGCCGAGAAGGCGGCGCGCCCGCACGACGCCCCCGGACCGGCGGGCAGCCCGCGCGCGAGGAGGTTCCCCTCCCGGATCGCGCGCTCCTTCTCGCTCGTCGGGAAGACCGGCGCGAGCAGCTGCAAGAGCTGCTCCGGGTCGACGCGCGTCAGCGCCTCGCGTTTGGAGAGGCGCTTCTCGTCGAAGAAATCGCACGCGATCCGGACGGCCGCGAACCCGGTGCGCTTGCCGTTTCTCGTCTGGAGGATGTAGAGCTTGCCTCCCTCGATCGTGAACTCGATGTCCTGCATGTCCCGGAAATTCCGCTCGAGCGCGTCGCGCACCTTCAGGAGCTGCGCGTAGACGGCGGGCATCGTCTCTTCGAGGGAGTCGCCGCGTCCCTGCGCGGAGATCGGGTGCGGCGTGCGGATGCCGGCGACGACGTCCTCTCCCTGGGCGTTGGCGAGGTACTCCCCGTACAGCGTCTTCTCGCCGGTGGCCGGGTTCCGGGTGAACGCGACGCCCGTCGCGCAATCGTCGCCCAGGTTCCCGAAGACCATCGCCTGCACCGTGACGGCCGTCCCCCAGGTTTCCGGGATCCGGTTGAGCTTCCGGTAGGAGCGCGCCCGCTCGTTGTCCCACGACTGGAAGACCGCGCCGATCGCGCCCCAGAGCTGCGCCCGGGGATCCTCGGGGAACGGCTTCTTCGAGTGCTTTCGGATGATCGTCAGGTACTTCGTGCACAGCGCCCGGAGCTCCTGCGCGGAGAGCTGCGCGTCGTTGTCGACCCCCGCCTTCTCCTTCGCGCGCGTGATGGCCTCCTCGAACCGGCTCTTCGGCACCTTCAGGACCACGTCGCCGTACATCGAGATCAGGCGGCGCCGGCAGTCGCGGGCGAACCGCTCGCCGGCCGCGTGGCCGAAGCCCGCCTTCGCCTCGTGCGTGAGGCCGAGGTTCAGGATCGTGTCCATCATCCCCGGCATCGACGCGGGCGCTCCCGAGCGGACGGAGACGAGGAGCGGGTTCTCGCCGTCGCCGAAGACCTTTCCGGTCGTCTTCTCGAGTCGCGCGAGGTTCTCCTCGACCTCCTCCTTCAGACCCGGCGGATAATGGCCGGTCTTCGAGAACTTCGCGCAGACCTCCGTCGAGATCACGAACCCGGGCGGGACGGGTACGCCCATCGCCGTCATCTGGACGAGGCCGTAGCCCTTGCCGCCGAGGATCTCCCGGGGGAGATCCTTCCCGTCGGCGCGTCCGTCGCCGAAGAAATAAACGTACCGGTGGGCTCTTTTCGACCGGGGTTTTCCGCTTCGCTTCATTTCTCGACTTCCTTCCGCGTGGCTACTTCTCGGCTTCCTTCCGCGTGGCTACTTCTCCACGACGATCTCGGAGATGTCGGCGAACTGGCCGAACTGGCGCTGAATCTCCGCGAGCAGGGCCTGGCGATTGGCTTTGAGCTCCGGCTCCGGAGCGTTGACGAGCACGTCGTCGAAAAAGCGGTCGAGCGCGGGCGCGAGCGAGACCATCGCCGCGATGAGCTCCGGGTACCGGCGCGTCGACACGAGCGTCTCGACGGCGCGCGAGAGCTGGAGGACGTCGGCGGCGAGCGCGTGCTCGGCCGGCTCGCGGTAGAGCGCCGGGTCGGGCGCGCGGTCGACCGGTCCCGGCAGGATCTTCCGGATCCGCTTGGCCGAGAGCGAAAGGGAGCGGAAGTCCTCCCGGCGCCGGGCGTCCGCGATCGCGGCGGCGCGGTCCGCGAGATCGGCGAAGTCCCAGGACCCCGAAGCGAGCACCGATTCGACGACGTCGGATTCGAGCCCCCGCTTCTCGAACAGGAAATGGACGCGGTCGGCGAAGAACGCGCGGAGGTCTGCCAGCACGGCGTCGGCCGGGCGGGAGATCGACGCGCCATGGAGCGCGACCGCCTTGCGGAAGACGATCTTCCAGTCGACCCTCCATCCCCGCGACAGCACGATCGAGACGAGCCCCTGCGCGGCGCGCCGCAGCCCGTACGGGTCCTTGCTCCCCGTCGGCACGAGGCCGATCCCGAAGAACCCGGCGAGAGTGTCGATGCGGTCGGCCGCCGAGAGGATGGCGCCGGTTTCCGTGCGGGGCGGCTCGTCGTCGGCCGACACCGGCCGGTACTGGTCGTAGATCGCCTTCCAGACCTCCTCGCTCGCCCCCTCCCGGCGCGCGTAGAGCCCGCCGACGATCCCCTGGAGGTCCGTGAACTCCCGGACCATCTCGGTCGTGAGGTCGATCTTCGAGAGGCGCGCCGCCTCGAGCGCCGGGCGGACCCGCTCGGGCCGCGTGACGAGCGCTCCGACCGCCTCCGTCAGCTCCTGGACCCGGCCGGTCTTCTGCAGGTAGTCGCCGAGCTTGTCGTGGAAGAAGAGGCGCGAGAGCTTCGACATCTTCGAGGAAAAGGGCTCCCGGACGTCCTCGTCGAAGAAGAAGCGGGCGTCGGACAGGCGCGCGTTCAGGACCCACTCGTTCCCCTTGACGATCAGTCCCTTCGGGTCGGTCCGGTGGTCCATGACCGCGAGGAAGTTCGGCGTGAGCCCCTGCAGGGAGCGAACCGGAAGGTACTTCTGGTGCGTGCGCATCGTCGTCACGAGGATCTCGTCCGGCAGCTCGAGGTACGCCGCGTCGAACGCGCCGCAGACGAGCCCGGGCCACTCGACGAGGTCGGCGAGCGTCGGGATCAGGTCGGCATCGGCTTCGATCCCGCCGCCGCAGCCGGCCGCGAGCTCCCGCGCCTTCTCGAGGAGGATCGCGGCGCGCTCCTCGCCGTCGGGCTCGACTCCCGCTTCGCGGAGGCGCCGCGCGTAATCCTCCGACCCGCTCACCTCGACCGGCTCGTCGGCCGACAGCCGGTGCCCGACCGTCCGGTTCCCGGAGCGCACTCCGAAGATCGTCATCGGCACGACCGCGCCCGCAAAGAGCGCGACGACCCCGTGAACGGGACGGACGAACGAATAGTCGCCGCTTCCCCACCGCATCATCTTCGGGAACGTCATCGAACCGAGGATGCGCGGCGTGATCTCGGCGAGGATCTCCGCCGTCGGGCGGCCCGCGACGGTCTTGCGCGCGAGCAGCACCTCCCCGCGCGCCGTGCGGACGCGCCGGAGATCGGAGATCGCCACGCCCTGCGCGCGCGCGAACCCCTCGGCCATCTTCGTCGGCCGGCCGTCGGCGTCGATCGCCCTCTCGACGGGCGGTCCCGAAACCTCGACGACGCGGTCCTCCTGCCGGCGCGGCAGACCGTGGACGACGACGACGAGGCGGCGCGGTGTCGCGGTCGCCGCGATGGACTCGGGGGCGAGCGCCGCTTCCGCGAGCGCGTCCGTGAACTTCCGCGCGAGGTCCGCCCTGGCCCCGGGGATCGCCCCGGCGGGCATCTCTTCGACCCGGATCTCGAGGAAGAATTCCGCGGTCTCGCCGGCGGTCATCGGACGGCGTTCACGACGCCACCGCGGCGGGCTCTTTCGGAAGGAGCGGATATCCCGCCGATTCGCGCGCCGCGACGTAGGCCTTCGCCACCGCGCAGGCGAGGTCGCGGACCCGGCGGATGTACGCCACGCGCTCGGTGGCCGAAACCGCGCCGCGGGCGTCGAGGACGTTGAACTCGTGCGAGCAGAGGAGTGTGGCCTCGTACGCGGGGAGGACGAGCCCGGCCGCGAGCGCCAGGCGCGCCTCGCGCTCGGACCGCTCGAAGAGCGTCTGGGCCCAATCGGTCTCGGCGACCTCGAAGGAATAGCGCGAGAGCTCGACCTCCTCGTGATGCCGGATCTGTCCGTACGTGAGCGTGTCGTTCCACGGGATGTCGAAGATCGACCGCGCCTTCCCGAGGAAGAGCGCGACGCGCTCGACGCCGTACGTGATCTCGGCGGAGACCGGCGCGAGGTCGATCCCCCCCGCCTGCTGGAAATACGTGAACTGCGTGATCTCCATTCCGTCCATCAGGACCTGCCATCCCACGCCCCAGGCGCCGAGAGTCGGCGACTCCCAGTTGTCCTCCTCGAAGCGGATGTCGTGGTCGTTCGGGTCGATGCCGAGGCGCTCGAGGCTCCGGAGGTACACGTCCTGGACGTCCTCTGGCGCGGGCTTCAAGATCACCTGATACTGGAAGTACTTGCCGAGGCGGAACGGGTTCTCGCCGTAGCGGCCGTCGGCGGGACGGCGCGACGGCTGGACGTACGCGCACCGCCACGGCTCCGGCCCGAGCGCGCGCAGGAAAGTGTCCGGATGCATCGTGCCGGCGCCCATCGGCAGGTCGTAGGGCTGCTGGATGAGACACCCCTGCTCCTCCCAGAAACCCTGGAGCCCGCTCAAAATTTTCTGGAGCGTCACCACGCGCCAAAATATAGCACTTCGGCGAGCACTTTCTGTGATTTGAGCTCGTGCCCGAGGAAGTGCCGGCGGATTCGCCGCAGCACGCCCGAGAGCTCCTCGGCGACGCGCGGCGCGACCTCCGCGCCTCCGATCGGACGCGAGAGGATTCGCGCGAGCGCCGGCGCGAGATCGCGCGAGACGCGGCGCGCGCCGGGAGGCGCGCACGCGGCGTCGACCAAGCCCGGAAGCGTCTCGTCGAACCGCGCGGCCCCGGGCTCGAGCGGGTTGCCGCAGACCGCGCACGCCGTCGCCGGCGGGAGCACGCCCGTGAGCTTGAGCACCCACGCGTCGAAGTACACGCCGGCGGCGGCGGCGCTGCGCCCCTCGAAGAGCGCTCCGACGACGTGCGCGGCGAGCCGGAAGAACTTCTCCGACGGGTCGGAGTCGGAGACGAACGTGATCAGCGATTCCGCGAGCGCCGAGAGCAGGAGCCCCGTCGCGAGATCGGCCGCGAGCGGGAACGACGAGCGCGCCGGCTCGATGGAATCGATGCGGTGGAGGTCGCGTCCTTCCTTCTCGAACCAGAGCACCTCCGCTTCGCTCATCGGCTCGAGAGCGCCCGCGTACGCGCTCTGCAGCCGGCGCGCGCCTCGCGCGACGCCGCGCTTGACGCCGAAGTGCTGGGTCAGGAACGTGACGATCCGGTCCTTCTCCCGGAGGGGGATGGCGGACAGGATGAAGGCGCGGTCGCGGTGAAGGGGCATTCCCCAGTGTAGCCCGCGCGGGCATCGCCCGAGCGCCGCCCGGCGCGACGCGCGCCGACTTCCGACCACGCCAAGGTGATGAGCATTCGGCCCACGGGTCATTCCTGCGAAAGCAGGATTCCAGGACGGGCCGCGGGGGGCCAGCGGCCGGAGGGGCGCTGGACTCCCGCTTTCGCGGGAGTGACAGGGGAGCCGTTGTCATCCTGAGGAGCGAGGCCCTCGTCATCCTGAGGAGCGAAGCGACGAAGGATCTGCCACCGGGGTAGATCCTTCGCTGCGCTCAGCATGACGGACCTTACGGTTCAGCGGGAGTGACAGAGACCCGGGCTGGGTGCGAATTTCGCTCGAGGCCATGGTCCGCGCGGCTGTTACTCTTCCCGCGTGGCGCGAAAGCGATTCCTCGGCCTCCCCCCGGTCGTCGTCTCGCTCGGGCTCGTGTCGCTCTTCAACGACGTCGCGTCCGACATGATCTATCCCCTGCTGCCGGCGTTCCTCACGGCGACGCTCGGCGCCGGTCCGGAGATCGTCGGAATCGTCGAGGGAGTGGCGGAGACGACGGCCGCGATCGGGAAGGGGTTCTTCGGCTGGCTCTCCGACCGGAGACACCGCCGCAAGCCGTTCGTCGTCGGAGGGTACGCGGCGTCGGTCTTCACCCGGCCCCTCCTGGCGCTCGCCCCGGGATGGGGCGTCGTCGTCGGAATCCGGTTCCTCGACCGGATCGGCAAGGGCGTCCGAACCGCTCCGCGCGACGCGATGATCGCCGGAGCGGTGGATCCGGCCCGGCGCGGCGTCGCGTACGGATTCGAGCGCGCGATGGACAACGCCGGCGCGATGATCGGGCCGCTCATCGCCGCGCTGCTCCTGAAGCTCTTCTTCCGGGACGTTCGTCCCGTCTTCGCCCTCTCGGTCGTCCCGGGCATCGCGGCGCTCGCGATCCTCCTCTTCGGCACGCGCGAGCCGAAGGTGCCGTCCGCCGGCAAGCCGGCCCTTTCCGGTCCCCCGCTCCCGAAGCGGTTCTACGTCGTGATGTCGATCTTCACTCTCTTCGCCTTCGCGAACTCGACCGACGCGTTCCTGTTGCTGCGGGCCCGCCAGGGAGGCGTCCCGCTCTGGGCGATCCCGGCGCTCTGGGCGTTCTTCAGCGGCGCGAAGGCGCTCGCGAACACGCCGCTCGGCGCGCTCGCCGACCGCATCGGCCGGACTCCGACGATTCTGGCCGGCTGGGCGGTGTACGCCGTCGTGTATTACGAGTTCGGGCGGGTGAAGAGCGCCGGCGGCGTGTGGGCCCTTTTCGGAATTTATGCCCTCTATTACGCGTTGACCGAGGGAGCGCAGCGAGCGTACGTGGCCGACGTGGCCGGCCCGAACGCGCGAGGCCGCGCGTTCGGGCTGTTCCACCTCGCGGTCGGGATCGCGGCGCTTCCCGCCTCGATCCTCTTCGGGCTGCTCTGGGAGAAGCTCGGGCCGGCCGCCGCGTTCGACGCCGGCGCGGCCGTCGCCCTCCTGTCCGCCCTGGCGCTCGCCGCCGTCTCCCTCCGCCGCCCCGCGTAACCTTCCCGGCCCCGCGCCGTCTCATGAAGGACCGCTAAAGAGCCGGAACTTTTCGAAGCCGGCTGCGTAAAGTCAGATGGGAAGTGACATGAAACGGCGAGAACTCGAAAACGCGCTCCTGATCCTCGAAACGACTCCTTTCGTCTACGAGAAGGTCGTCCTCGGCGGAGACGGGGCGCTGCGGCGCAAGATCGCCGGCCTCCTCTGGGAAGCCGTCGCGATCGAGGAACACGTGTGGACCGCTCGCGTGCGGCTCCTCCGCGGCGACGCCCCTGCCGTGCTCCCCCGGCTCGATCGCGGGATCGCGCGCCGCATCGCCTCGGGAAAGAGCGGCGCGCGGGACGCCGTCGCGGCCTTCCTTCGGCTCCGGCGCGAGAACGCGCGCGTGCTCCGTTGCCTTCGTTCGGCCGATGCCCGGCTCGGCGGACCCGTCGAGGCAGGCGGGTGGTTCTCTCTCACCGATCTCCCCGCCGCCATGGCGCAGGAGGACCAGGCGTCGCTCCGCGAGCTCGCCCGCTGCATCAGTGCTCCCGCCGCCGCGGAATCGCGGGAGCCGGCTCCTCTTCTCGTCTGCTGTTGACCGGGAGAGGACAGGCTGTCCTCCCCGCGCGCCGGTCCCCCTCCCTTTCGTCGATCTGGCCCGGATGCGGCTCACGGCACATGGCTTGCACACGCGCCCAGCGGAGATAAACTCTCTCTGCCAACAGAAAGGAAGGCCATGAAGAAAATCGCGTCTCTTCTCGCCCCTCTCGTCGTCGCCGCTCTCGCGGCGCCCGCCGGGGCCGTCTCGAACGCTTCCGTCCCAACGGTCCATCGATCCGTGTCGCATGGGGTGCGCACGCTCGCGGTGAACCCCCAGGTGGCGAGTGCCGCCAGCGGCGTCGGCATCAATCTCGACGTGGTCGGCCGGCTGACGGGAAACGGCATCCTGTTCCGGACTTCCGTCGACATCGCGAACAACACCAACACCGACACGCAGGTGGACGCCTATTTCAGCGGCTTGATCGGCGGCTCCCACGTGGACATCACGGTGAGCGTGGGCGCCGACGGCCTCAATGACCAGGGCGCCGTCCAGCTCGCCGGCCGCTCCGTGTACCACTCGGACGACTTCATCGACGATCTCAAGCAACTCGGGTTGATCAGCCAGAGCGAGGAAGACGCCGGGGTCCTCGGGTCGTTGTTCGTCATTTTCAACTCCCCGTCGGCGGGGCTCTTCGACCAGATCGGCCAGGGGACCGTCCAGGCCCGGTTCTACAGCGAGAATGCCGACGGCACGA
>Ga0075276_10000200_pt1 | contig 17657 bp, 11 predicted proteins | sample SF_Rice_5C_80N_4_FD_69770 | JGI IMG/M metagenome (GOLD analysis project Ga0075276, IMG submission 69770) | Rice paddy soil microbial communities from Twitchell Island, California, USA - SF_Rice_5C_80N_405 | ecosystem: Environmental > Terrestrial > Soil > Paddy field/soil | place: USA: Twitchell... | reverse complement strand
AGCGCATTCGCGAGACCGAGCTTCGTCTCGACGACGTTCTCGTACATCCGGGTCTGTCCGGGAGCCAGCGTGTCCTCGAAGGACGCCGGCGCGGGGTTGGACTGGTTCCCCTTCAGGAACTGGAACGTGAACGTCTGCGGCGCCGACGTCAGGTTCGTCGCCCAGACGGTCGTGTAGAACTGCGCTCCGTCCTTGCCCGGGACGCGGCCGACGGCCGGGAGGAAGACTTCCGTCGACGCGAATCCGCCGAAGAGGATCGAGGCGAGCGAGCAGACGATCGCCATGAGGACCGGGACGAGTCTTTTCATGTGGGTTCTCCTGACCGGTCATCATGTCACGGCGACGGGATGCGCCCTCGGCGGAAAAGCGCGACTACCGAAATCGCGGCCCGACCGGCTCCGCGGGACGCTCCGGCACCGGCGTCGCGCACCGGAGTCCCGGCTCGCACGCGGGAGGCAGCGCGCCGAACACGTAGGCGGCGCCGCGCGTCACGTTCGCCCCGAGCGCGCTCGCCGCGAGCTCCCGGGACGACATCGCGACGGCGAAGCCGAAGAAGTCGGAACCGGCCGCGTCGGAGGCGGTGAGCTTCGCGTCGAACGCCGACGTGCTCTGCCAGCCGTCCACCGGCCTGACGAACACGTATACGGAGCCGGGACGATCGAGGCCGATCTCGGCGGGGGCGCCGGCCGCCACGGTCCGGCCCGACAGCGCGACCGGCAGGCCGAAGAAGTCCTGGGCGGCGCCGTCGGCCGCCGTGAGCTTCGCGTCGAAAGCCGACGTGCTCGCCCAGCCCGCGTCGGGCTTCTCGAAAACGTACACCGCGCCTTGTGCCGCGTTGGACCCGACCCGGGCGAACGGCGCTCCGACGACGGCCGCCTCTTCCGAGATCGCGATCGATTGACCGTATCCGTCGCCGAATTCGCCCCCGGAAGCGGTGAGCTTCGCGGCGAAACTCGAAGTGCTGCTCCAGCCGGAGACCGGCTTCACGAAGACGTAGGCCGCCCCGAGGCCGCTCTCCGCGCCCGGGGCCCCGGCGACGACTGTGTCTCCCGAGGCCGCGAGCGAGCCGCCAAAGGCGTCCCCCACCCCGCCGCCGGACGCGGTGAGCCGGGCTTCGTACCCCGAGGTGCTCGCCCATCCGGACGCCGGCCTTTCGAACACGTAGAGCGCTCCCCGCCGGCCGGCCGCGATCTCCGCGTTGAACGCTCCGACGACGATCGTGTCGCCCGAGACCGCGAGAGTGGCCCCGAAGCCGTCGCCGGTCGATCCGTCGAAGGCCGTGAGCTTCGCGTCGAACGCCGACGTGCTCGCCCAGCCCGAGGCGGGCTCGACGTACACGTACGCGGCGCCCTTCGATCCGCTGTTGAGCTGCGACGCTCCGACGAACACCGTGTCGCCCGAGACCGCCACGGACTGTCCGAACCCGTCGCTCGGCACTCCGTCCGACGCGGTGAGCTTCGCGTCGAAGATCGACGTGTCCGCCCAGCCCGAGGCGGGCTTGACGAACACGTACACCGCCGCGGGTCGGGCAAACGGCGCGCCGACGACGATCGTGTCTCCCGAGATCGCGATGGAGTTGCCGAAGGCGTCGTTCTCTTCGCCCGAGGCGAGCTTCGCCTCCTCGAAGGGCGGATCGCCGTGATCGGCCTCGATCGCCCGCGAGATCGCCGCCCGGGCCGTCGGCGGGAGCTCGGGCGCGCCGCCGGACGCCCCGATCGGCGCTCCCGTCGAGAGGACGAAAGACACGACTACGGAAAAGAGGAGCCGGCGACGGTTCGACATGATTCCTCCCCGACGTTGCCCGGTCGACGATGCCCGGCAAACCCCGTTCGGAGCGAAGAGCGTCTCACGCGAACGCGCGAGCTGGAGGAGTCTTAATTCTCCGCGCCGCGATCGGGTTCATGGGGCGGGGGCTGGGGATTTCGGTGCTGGGGGGCGTGGCGAAACGCGACCGACGCTCCCGATTCCGACTTTCGACTTTCGACTCGCGGTTCCCGAATTTCGACTCTTGACTTTCGACTCGCCCTTCACTTCCCCGGCGTCGGCTCCCTGAGCTCGATGACGAGGAACCGGAGCGTCGTTTCGCCGATGTTTTCGACCCAGTGGGTTTGAGGCTCGCGGAAGAGCACGTCTCCGGTCTTCAACTCGGCCTCGACGACCTTGCCGTCGGCGAAGTTGTTGCGGATCCTCCCGCCTTCGATCACGTACGTGACGAAAGCCGGGTGCGAGTGCATCCGCTCGCGATCGCCCGGCCGCAGCACGCCCTCGATCACCCGCACGCTCGCGTTCTCGAGCCGGACGTGCTCCATCCCGGCATTTACGACCGCGGGATCGAGCGAGGGCGCCGCGCCCGTGACGGCGGCCAGCATCGGAGCGAAGGCGGCGACTTCCATCCACAGATTTCCGATCCAGTGCATGAGTCCTCCCTTCCGGAGCCTATTCTCCGCCCTCGCGTTCCGGCACGCTTCGTTTTCCGTCAAAGTGTGGAACGTCTTTGGCGACACTCTGGTTCCCGAGAACGTGCGCTTCCCGGCTCGTCATCGCGAGGGAGCGGAGCGACCGCGGCGATCTCCAGAGCTCCATCAGGAACGTCGCAATCAAGCGGACGCGGGCGGGTTCGTCACCCGCGCCGTTGCTGTTTCGCTTTCGCCGCCTGGATCTGAACGCGCAGGATGTCCCGGAGGTAGTGCCAGTGAGGAACGAGCTTCAGGGCGGAATCGGCGTAACGCTCTGCCGCCTCGACGTCCGGCGTGCTCTTGTTGAGGTTCGCCCAGGCGAGATTCATCAGCAGCTCCGGCTCCCCCCAGGAGGGCTGGAGGGGATCGGCCGGGGACGATGCGCTCGAGTCCGCGCTCGCGATCGCACTCGAGATCGATTGACGCGGCGGGGCTCCCACTGACGTTCGAATTTCGACATTCGACGGCGCCCGACCCGCCACCGTCCGACTTGGAACTGCGGCGCTCCCCGACTTTCGACTTATGACTTTCGACCTGTGACTCTGAATCCCCGCGCCGCCCCGCTACGGCGTCCGCGGGTCGACCGGCTCGGCCGGAGGAAACGCCACTGGAGCCACGCACAGGCGTCCGGGATCGCACGGCGAGGGAAGCCCCCCGAAGAGGTAGACCGCCCCCCCGGGAGCCGCGCCTGAGGCTCCGACCGCGAGCGTTCCGTCCGAGATCGCGATCGCGCCGCCGAAGGAGTCTGCCCCCACGGTGTCGGAAGCCCTCAGCTTCGCGTCGAACGCGGACGTCGTCGTCCAGCCTCCCGCCGGCTTCACGAACACGTACGCGGAACCCGGAAAAGGGCTCGAGCCGGCATTGAGGGGCGCGCCGACGGCCACGATTCGACCCGAGAGCGCCACCGAAGCCCCGAAGTAGTCGCTGGAATTGCCGTCGGAAGCCGCGAGCTCGGCGTCGAAGGCCGAGGTGCTCTCCCATCCCGAGGGGGGTTTCTCGAACACGAACGCCGCGCCCTGCTCGTGGTTCGAACCGATCCGGGCGTACAGGGCGCCGACGACGATCGTGTCTTCCGAGAGCGCGACGGACTGGCCGAATCCGACGTTCCCGACCGAATCGGGAACGGTGAGCTTCGCGTCGAAGGCCGTCGTACTCGCCCATCCCGAAACCGGCTCGACGAAGACGTATCCGGCTTCGAAGCCGCTCCCGAAGCCCGGAGACCCCGCGACGACGGTGTCGCCCGAGACCGCGAGCGAGCTTCCGAGCTCGTCGTCCGCGTGGCCGCCGGCGACGGTGAGCCTCGCCGTGAACGTGGACGTCGTCGCCCAGCCGGTCCCCGGCTCTTCGAACACGTAGACCGCTCCCTGCCCGGCATTTGCCCCGACCCTCGCGTCGGATGCGCCGACGAAGATCGTGTTCGCCGAGATCGCCACCTGACTCCCGAATGCGTCGCTATTGAAACCGCCCGAGGCCGTGAGCTTCGCCGTGAACGCGGACGTGCTCTTCCACCCCGAGGCCGGCTTCACGAAAACGTATGCGGCGCCTTTCGACCCGATGTTGAACTGCGTCGCGCCGACGACCACCGTGTCGCCGAGGATCGCGACGGACGAACCGAATCCGTCGTCGGTCACGCCGTCCGATGCCGTGAGCTTCGCGGCAAACGTCGTCGTGTCCGCCCATCCCGAGGCGGGCTTCACGAAGACGTAGGCCGCCGCGGGCTGAGCGTAGGGCGCTCCGGCGACGAGCGTGTCCCCGGAGATCGCGACGGATATCCCGAGGGAGGCGTTCGCGGTCGACCCGAGCTTCGCCTCCTGGAAGATCGAGATGTCGCTCCCGATCGCCCGCGAGATGGCCTCCCGGGCCGCCGGAGGAACCCCGCGCGAGGCATCCAGCCCCTGCGCTCCGGCGATCGCGGCCGAGATCACACCCGTGAGAACGGAAAGCAGGACACGGCGCCGGCTCGACATGGGCCCTCCTCCACGTTGCCCGATCAAGGGGCTCGGACGATCACGCTGGACCGAGAGCGGCTCCTCCGAAGCGGGTAAGGTGCGGCCATCTTATCCCGCGCCGCCGTCGGCCGCCGGCGGTCATCCCGGAGAGCGAGAAGAATCTGGGGTCAACGCCTTATTATACATTATAGGCATGACCGACTGACCCGCGACGCGCGACGGATCACCCCGTCGCCGTAATCCGGGTCGAATGCAGGATCGCCACGCGCCAGGCGCCCCGCTCGCGCCGGACGATCGCGCTCTCGAGCCATCGCCGTTTCTGCGCGCCGTGCTTTTCGTCGGTGATGTCGGAATCGAGGAAGTACACCGCGTAACCGAAGCTCCCATCGACACGCACCTGCCGGAAATCGAACCGGTCCGAACGCTCGTAGCGGCTCCGAGGTCCCGGCATCGTCGCGATGTCGCCGGCGGCGTCGAAGATCTCGCCGTTTTCGAGAAGGCGGTAGTCGTCCGTGAGGAGCAAACGGTACTTTTCGACATCGCGCTTTCGGTAGAAAACGTCGTAATAGTCGGCGATCAGCCGCTTCACCGCCTCGGCGTCGCCGGCCGGCGGCGTTCCCTCCCCCGCGGCGTACGCGCCGCCGAGAAGCGCTGCGGCGGCGGCGAAGAATTCCCGACGTTTCATGAGGCCTCCTCTGACGCTATCGCGGACGAGTCGCTGCGCTAAGGATGGCGTCCGTCGCGATCCTGAATTCCATGGTCTCACAGCTCCCCGAGGGCGCCGACGCTCCTCCTCGGGAGACTCTCGAATCTGTGACCCCCTTCTACCCGGCGGCGATCGGGGAGTTCGAGCCTCGCCTGGGACGGCGCGAGGCCGCCCGCGAGCGGTTCCGGTCGGCGCTCGCGCTCGCGCGCAATCCCGACGAGCGGCGGTACCTTTCGCAGCGCGTGAGCGAGGGGACGACGACGACGCCCGCCGGACTCCCCCTATCGAACGGTCAGAGTGCGGCGCGACTCGGGTGCATTGTCCATCGAGTCCGAACGATCGGCCCGTGCGACGGGGGTAGAATCCCGGGCCAAAGGGAACGCTGCTGATCCTGACGAGTCGTCGAACAGGGAATCTCTGATGCTCACGCCGGGAACCCGACTGGGACCCTACGAGATCCTGTCTCCGCTCGGGGCCGGCGGAATGGGCGAGGTTTATAAAGCAAAGGATACGCGCCTCGGCCGGGACGTCGCGATCAAGGTCCTTCCGACGCACCTGATCGACGATCCAGACATGAAGGCCCGCTTCGAGCGCGAAGCCCGGGCGATCTCGCAGCTCACGCATGCGCACATCTGCACGCTCTACGACGTCGGAAGCGAAGGCGGCGTCGAGTATCTCGTCATGGAGCTCCTCGAAGGGCAGACGCTCGCCGACCGGCTCGAGAAGGGGCCCCTTCCGACCGAACAGATCCTGAAGTACGGCGTCGAGATCGCCGACGCGCTCGACCGCGCCCACCGAGCCGGAATCGTTCACCGGGATCTGAAGCCCGGCAACGTGATGCTGACGAAGTCGGGTGTCAAGCTCCTCGACTTCGGCCTCGCGAAAGCGGTCGGGGCGAACGAGCCGCCCTCCGAGCTCTCTTCCCTTCCCACGCAGGCACCCTCCCGTCCGCTGACCGAGAAGGGAACGGTGATGGGGACGTTCCAGTACATGGCGCCGGAGCAGCTCGAGGGGAAGGACGCCGACGCGCGGACCGACATCTTCGCGTTCGGGTGCCTGCTGTACGAGATGGCGACGGGGCAGAAGGCCTTCACGGGATCGACCCAGGCCTCGCTCGTGTCGTCGATCCTGCGCGACGAGCCAAAGCCGATCTCGGCGGTGGCGCCGCTGGCGCCGGCCGCGCTCGATCGGCTCGTGAAGAGCTGCCTCGCCAAGGATCCGGAAGACCGCTGGCAGAACGCCCGCGACGTCCGGAACGAGCTGACCTGGATCGGCCAGACGGGCTCGCAGCCCCTCCCCGCGGCGCCTGCCGGAGCCGCTCGAAAGAAGAACCGCGAGCGGCTCGCCTGGGTCGCGGCGATCGCCGCCGCGGCCGTCGCAGCCGTCGCGATCGCTGCCGCCCGCCGGCTCGGAAATCGCATCACGGAGCTCGATCGTCCGACGGTCGCTTCGGTCGTCGCGCCGCAGAAAACCGCGGTGCGCGGCGTCGCTCTCTCGCCTGACGGCCGCCGCCTCGTCTTCGTCGCGCGCGATTCTTCCGGAGCGAGCATCCTGTGGATCCGTTCCCTGAGCTCCCTGACGGTCCAGCCTCTCTCCGGGACCGAGAGCTCGTCGTTTCCCTTCTGGTCGCCCGACAGCCGTCTCATCGGCTTCTTCGCCGACGGAAAGTTGAAGAGGATCGATGCCTCCGGCGGCCCTCCGCAGGTGATCTGCGACGCGCCGGAGGCCCGCGGCGGAAGCTGGAGCCCCGACGGCGTGATCCTCTTCGCGCCTGCCGTCGACGGGCCGATCTTTCGCGTTTCCGCTTCCGGCGGTGTCCCCTCGCCGGTGACGAAGCTCGATCGCGCGCGCGGGGAGAGCAGCCATCGATTTCCTTTCTTTCTTCCGGACGGCCGTCACTTCCTCTATCTGGTCGCCAATTTCGGCGCCCCCGGAGATTTCCCGGGAATGGGGATCTACGCGCGAAGCCTCGCGAGCGAAAAGGAACAGCGCGTGTCGCCCGCGCACTCGGCCATGGCGTTTGCGTCCTCGTCGTTCGGGGGCCGCGAAGGATCGCTCGTATTCTGGAAGGACGGGAACCTGTTCGCGCAGCCTTTCGACACGAAGGCCCTGCGCGTCACGGGCGAACCTGCTCCCCTCGTCGAGGACGTCCAGTACTTCCCGCAGACCCAATCCGCCCTCTTTTCCGTGTCCGGGAACCGCGAGCTCGTCTACCAGCCGCGCGCCGCCTCGGGCGTCTCGCAGCTCGTCTGGTTCGATCGAAGCGGCCGGACGATCGGCACGCTCGGAACGCCCGCCAACCAGGCGAATCCGCGCATCTCGCCCGACGGAAAACGCGTCGCGCTCGACATCACCGATCCCCAGTCGGGGAACACGGACATCTGGATCTACGAGGCCGCGGGCGGCGTCCCGACGCGGTTCACTTCCGATCCGGCGCTGGAATCGGCCCCCATCTGGTCCCCGGATGGAAAGCGGGTCGTCTTCCAGTCGCTGCGCCGGAGCCACCCCGATCTCTACGAGAAAGCCTCGGACGGCTCCGGGAGCGAGGAGCTGCTCCTCGTCTCGGAGAGGACCAAGTACCCGACCGATTGGTCTCCCGACGGACGGAACCTTCTTTTCCGCGCGATCGACGCGAAGACGAACTTCGAGCTCTGGGTTCTGCCCGCGGGGAGTCGCGACCCGGTCTCGTATCTCAAGGCGGCGTTCGGAGTGAGCCACGGCCAGTTTTCGCCCGATGGACGCTGGGTGGCATACGCATCCAACGAGTCGGGTAAATGGGAGATCTACGTCGCGCCGTTCCCGGGACCCGGCGGCGACTGGAAGGTCTCGAGCGCCGGCGGCGCCGAACCGAGATGGCGAAGAGACGGGAAGGAGATCTTCTACCTCGCTCCCGACGGGAAAATGATGGCCGTTCCGGTCGTCGTCGAATCTTCGTTCGAGGCGGGCACGGCCGCACCCTTGTTCCAGACGCGGCGGCGGGAGCGCATCTCGGCGACCGATCTCTTCAGCTACGACGTCTCCGCCGACGGCCAGCGATTCCTGGTCAATACCGACGTCGGCGAGGTCGCCTCCTCGCCGCTGAACCTGCTTCTCAACTGGACTGCGGACTCGAAGCGATGACGCCATGACGCTCGCCGCCGGAACGAAGCTCGATGCCTGGGAGATTCTCTCCCCTCTCGGCGCCGGGGTCCCGCCGTCGCTCGCTTACGCGAGCTATGGCGCGGCTCGCATGGTGTCTTGATGCTTTCTCCCGGCATCAAGCTCGGGCCTTACGAGATTCTCGAACCCATTGGACGTGGCGGCATGGGAGAAGTTTATCGGGCGAGAGATACGAAACTGCACCGCGAGGTCGCGATCAAGGTCCTGCCGGAAAGCCTCGCCGCCGATCCCGAGCGCATCGCGCGGTTCGAACGCGAGGCGCGGGTCCTCGCGTCGCTCAATCACCCGAACATCGCGGCGGTGTACGGCGTCGACGACTCGAGCGAGGTCAAGGCCCTCGTCCTCGAGCTCGTCGAGGGCCCGACGCTGCAGGATCGGATCGAGTCGGGGGCGATCCCGGTCGATGAAGCGCTCCCGATCGCGCGGCAGATCGCGGAGGCGTTCGAGGCCGCGCACGAAAAAGGGATCGTCCATCGCGATCTCAAGCCGGCCAACGTCAAGGTCGATCGGGCCGGGACGGTCAAGGTCCTCGATTTCGGTCTCGCCAAGGCTCTCGACCCCGTCGTGTCGTCCTCGCCGGATCTCACGCACTCCCCGACGCTTTCGATCGGAACGCAGGCGGGAATGATTCTCGGCACGGCCGCTTACATGAGTCCCGAGCAGGCCCGCGGAAAACCGGTGGACCGGCGCGCCGACGTCTGGGCGTTCGGCGTCGTGCTGTTCGAGATGCTTTCCGGGCGCCGGCTCTTCCACGGGGAAACGGTCTCCGACACGCTCGCCGCCGTCATCAAGGAAGAGCCGGACTGGCAGTTCCTTCCCCCCGAGGTCCCGTCGTCAATCCGTGCTCTCCTGCGCCGCTGTCTGCAGAAAGATCCGCGGCAGCGCCTCCAGGCGATCGGAGAGGCGCGGATCACGATCGACGACGTGCTCTCCGGATCGCCCGCGGCGGCGACGGACGCGGAAGAAGCGCGCGCGGGGACTCGCCGCCCCGTGGTGCTTCCCTGGGCGCTCGCCGCCGTCCTCGCTGTCGTCGTGGCCGGGCTCGGAATCCTCGCGATTCGCCGACCGCGTCGAAGCCCTCCCGCACCCGTGCTCTCTTTCGTCCCGCCGCCTCCCGGCACCACGCTCCGTTCCTACGGATTCGGGTCCGGCCGCGTCGTCGTTTCGCCGGACGGGGCGCGACTGGCGTTTTCCGCGACCGATCAGGACGGCGTCACCAGGCTCTGGGTCCGGCCCCTGAATTCCGCGTCAGCCACGCCGGTGAAAGGGACCGAGGACGCGGCGTCTCCTTTCTGGTCGCCCGACGGCCGTTCCCTCGGATTCGTCGCGAACGGCAAGCTGAAGACCGCGGATCTCTCCGACGGCGACGTGGAGACGCTCGCCGACGCCGATTGGGAAACTGTCGGCGCATGGAGCCCGCGAGAGACGATTCTGTTCAAACCGCCGGGCGTGGGCGTGAATCCTCTCCGCAAGATCGCGGCTTCCGGGGGCCGAACCAGCGGGGTCACGAAGCTCGCGAGCGACGAGCGTACGCACGATAGCCCTTCATTCCTGCCCGATGGAAAGCATTTCCTCTTCGCCGCTCGGCGCGCCGACGGAAATTGCCGCCTCAAGATGGGCTCGCTCGATTCCGGCAAGGTGGCGACCATTTTGGAGGGCTCCTGCTTCGGCCTCTACGCAGGCGGATACCTTCTCTTCGGCCGAGGCCTCGACGTCTTCGCCCAGAGGTTCGACCCGGCGACCGCGAGGCTTTCCGGAAGAGCCGCCTTCCTCGCCCGGGCCGCGGATTGCTCAGCCGCGGGCGACTCCGTCCTGGCGTATCAGGCGCGGTCGGAAACGTCGCGCCTCGAGTGGTTCGACCGCAGCGGAAACTCCCTCGGAACCGTCGGCAACCCGGCAATCTACAGGTCGCCCAAGATCTCGCCCGACGGCAAGCAGATCCTTTCCGGAATCATGGACCGCGAGACGCGGTCGGTCGACCTGTGGTCGCTGCCGGCGGCGGGCGGGGAAAGCACGCGGCTGACGTTCGATTCCGGCGGGAAGACCTGGTCCGTGTGGTCCCCCGACGGCAAATACGTCTCGTACGCCGGCCCGGTCAAGGGAACCCCGGGAACGATGGCGATTTTTCGAAAAACCGCCGACGGATCCCGAGAGGCAGAGAAGCTCCTCACGGCCAGTCCGAACGAGGGGCAGCTCTTCTCCGTGGATTGGTCGCCGGACGGCCGATCTCTTTCGTTCGACGCTTTTGACATCAAGAGCGGCCAGTGTGAGAACTGGATCCTGCCGCTCTTCGGCGACAGGAAGCCCTTCCAGGTTTCCCCCGTCGCGGCGGACCAGTTCGACGGGATCTTCTCGCCCGACGGCCACTGGTTGGCGTACTTTTCCTATGAATCCGGACACCCCGAGGTCTATGTGGTTCCGTTTCCCGGTCCGGGCGGCAAATATCAGATTTCGCACGGCGGCGGCTGGCTGGCCCGCTGGGACGGCCGCGGCAGACTCTACTTCCTGACGATGGGAAATCGGCTGATGGAAGCCGACCTCGCTGTGAGCGCGAGCTCCGTTCGAGTCAACGCTATTCACCCGCTCTTCGCGATCCGGCCGCCGAACATGGCGATGCCGCTCTTCGACGTCACGGCGGACGGCCAGAAATTCATCGTGGCCACGTCCGACGCGCCCGAAGCGAGCTCGATCACGCTCGTCGCGAACTGGACGGAACTTCTGGCGTCGCGCCAGGAGCGGCCGTGAGGCTGCCGTGACGCTCGCCGCCGGGAGCCGCCTCGGTCCGTACGAGATCGTTTCCCTGCTCGGAGCCGGCGGCATGGGCGAGGTGTATCGGGCGCGCGACACCCGGCTCGGACGCGAGGTGGCGCTCAAGGTTCTCCCCGAGGAATTCGCCGCCGACGCCGAGCGGCTCCGCCGGTTCGAGGGAGAGGCGCGCGCCGCTTCCTCGATCTCCGATCCGCACATCGTCACGGTCTTCGACGTCGGGAGCGCCGATGGAAAGGCTTTTCTCGTCGCGGAGCTGGTCGAGGGGTCGGACCTGAGGGCGCTGACCGGCCGGGCGCTTTCCGCGAAGAAGGCGATCGACCTCGCCGCTCAGATCGCCGAAGGCCTCGCGGCGGCCCACGACAGGGGAATCGTCCATCGCGATCTGAAACCGGAGAACGTCCTCGTCACGAAATCGGGACTCGCCAAGATCGCGGACTTCGGGCTCGCGCGCCTCAGCGAGCATTCCGGAGATAGCGGCTCGCAGATGATCACCGCCGACTCGGCGCGGACGGCCACCGGGATGGTGATGGGCACGGTCGCGTACATGTCGCCCGAACAGGCCCGCGGCGAGCGCGTGGACTTCCGTTCCGACCAGTTCTCGTTCGGGATCATCCTCGTCGAGCTGCTTACGGGGAAGAATCCGTTCAAGCGCGCGACCTCGCCCGAAACTCTGACGGCGATCCTCCGCGAGGAGCCGCTCGAGAATCTCGCGCTGCCGCCGGCGATCGGCCGCATCGTTTCGCGCTGCCTCGAGAAAATCCCCGACGCGCGCTATGGATCGACGCGTGACCTCGCCCGGGACCTGAAGGACCTCGAGGCCGCCCCTTCGGCGGCGACGGCGCCGGTCCCGGCCGGAGTCTCCGCCGGCCGTCGAGGGCGATCGCCGGCGTTGCTGCTGCTCGCGGCGCTTGGCGGCCTCGTCGTCGGCGGCGCGATCGCGACGTGGCTCCGCCGGCCGGCCTCCTTCGAGCCGGTCCGCGTCCACGCCCTGACGTATTCCGGCTCCGACAGCGACCCGGCGGCCTCGCCGGACGGAAGGATCGTCGCGTTCACGTCGTGGCGCGACGGCACGGCCCGCATCTGGGTCAAGCAGCTCGCCGGCGGAGGCGAGGCGCCCCTGACCTCCGGACCGGACGGACGCGCGAGGTTCTCCCCCGACGGGGCGAGCCTGCTCTTCATCCGCGACCTGGGGACGAAGCAGGCGCTGTACCGGATCGGCCTCGTCGGCGGCGAGCCGCGCGCGATTCTGGACGACTGCACCGCCGCCGACTGGTCGCCCGACGGCCGGCAGATCGCGTTCCTGCGCGGAGGGACCGGCGACGCGACGCAGCACGCGCGCCTCGAGGTGCTCGATCTGGCGAGCGGCCGCGAAACGCTTCTCGCCGACGAAGGAAAGCGGATCGTTCACTCGCCCCGCTGGTCGCCCGACGGAAGATGGATCGCGTATTCCTCCGGAAGCTATGCCGGTTCCGACTGGCAGGTCCGGGCGGCGCAGCCGGCGAGCGGACGAAAGAAGGAAATCTGCGCGCTCTCCCCCGGATACCAGATCGGGGGAATCTCGTGGGCCGGGGACGGAGAAGCGATCTTCTTCGTGCAGTCCCCGAACCTGATGGGAGACGTGTCGGGCATGGGATCGCGCGTGATTCGCGGCGACCCCGGCTCGGGACGCCGGCGGACGCTCTTCTGGAGCGACGGCCTCGTGTGGACGACGTCCTCCGTTTCCGAAGTCACGCCGACCGACGTGCTCTCTCAGGGGCGCCTCGTCTTCAGCCGGCGGCAGCGGAGACAGAACCTGCGGGAGATCGCGATCCGGGAGGGCGCGCTCTCGACGGGCACGGTGCTCGCCGAAGGAAGCGCGATCGACCGCCAACCGGTCTACTCACCCGACGGAAAACGGATCCTCTTCTCTTCGAATCGCAGCGGGAACCTCGACCTCTGGACTCTCGAGCGCCAGAGCGGAGCCGTCCGGCAACTGACCGACGATCCGGCGCAGGACTGGGACCCCGCCTGGACGCCCGACGGGAAGCAGATCGTCTGGAGCAGCGATCGAGCGACCGGCCATCTCGAGGTCTGGATCGCGAACGCGGACGGCAGCGGCGCGAGACAGGTCACCCACGACGGCGTCTCCGCGCAGAATCCGACGACGACGCCCGACGGGAGGTGGATCGTGTACTGGAGCGGCGATCCGGCGAAGCTCGGCGTCTGGAAGATCCATCCCGACGGCTCCGGGGCGACCCGCGTGCAGACCGGCTACCCGACCACGCCGGAGACGTCACCCGACGGGCGCTACTTCCTCTACGTGGATCAGGGGGGAGGGCTGTCCCTGCGCAACACGATCCACGTCTTCGAGGTCGAGTCGGGAAAGCAGGTCTCGTTCACGATCGAGGTGCGGTACACGATCGGCGCGCCGGCGATCATCTGGGGGCGCGCGCGCTGGTCGCGCGACGGGAAGCGGATCTACTTCGTCGGCGAGAACGAAAAGGGGCTTTCCGGAATCTACGTGCAGGACTTCGCGCCGGGACGCGACACGGCCGCGACGCGCCGCCCGGTCGCGGGCTTCTCGCGCGAGTGGGTCAGCGAATCCTTCGGGCTGTCGCCCGACGGCGCCTCGCTCGTGCTGTCGGCCAGCCAGGACACCGCGTCGATCATGGTCGCCGACCGTGTGCCTGGCGCCATGCCTCCGACCCGGAAGGCGCACTGAGAAGGCGGAAACCGAAGTCCCCGGTTTCCGCCGCCGCCATTCGCGCAACGATAGAATCCCGGTCACGCGAGAAATCCTGGATTCCCCCGCCGTCCCCGGGGCCGGCCGGCCCGACGTGACGGGTTCGCTTTCGCTCCCCCGGAGCGGCGCGGCTCGCAGGGTGCTCTAATGCTCTCTCCCGGCGTCAAGCTCGGCCCTTACGAAATTCTCGCCCCTCTCGGGGCGGGGGGCATGGGAGAAGTGTATCGGGCGCGCGACACGAAGCTGCATCGGGACGTGGCGATCAAGGTCCTGCCCGAATCGCTCTCCAAGGAAACGGATGCGCTGGGCCGATTCGAGCGGGAAGCGCACGCGGTGGCGGCGCTCAACCATCCGAACATCCTCTCGATCCACGATTTCGGCGAATCCAACGGCGTCGTCTACGCGGTGACGGAGCTCCTCGAAGGCGAGAGCCTTCGGGAGCGCCTCGACGCCGGGCCGATCCCGACGCGCAAGGCGGTCGATTACGCCGTTCAGATCCTCCGCGGCCTGGCGGCGGCGCATGAGAAAGGCGTCGTCCACCGCGATCTCAAGCCGGAAAATCTCTTCGTGACGGCCGACGGCCGCGTGAAGATCCTCGACTTCGGCCTGGCCAAGGTCGTGTCGGCCGAGTCGGTCGCCACGAGCGCGCCGACGACGCCGGCCGGCACGGAGCCCGGCACGGTCATGGGCACGGTCGGTTACATGTCTCCCGAGCAGGTCAGGGGAAGACCGGCGGATCATCGCTCCGACATCTTTTCCTTCGGCGTCGTCCTCTACGAGATGCTCTCGGGAAAACGCGCCTTCCAGCGCGAATCGGCCGCCGAGACGATGGCCGCGATCGCCCGGGAGGAGCCTCCCGAGCTCGCGGAGTCGGGCCGCAAGATCTCCCCTGCCCTCGACCGGATCGTGCGGCATTGCCTGGAGAAGAGCCCTGCCGAACGCGCGCAGTCCGCGCACGACCTGGCGTTCGAGCTCGAGAGCATGTCGGCCCTCTCCGAGTCCGGTGCGGCCGCCGTCGCCTTCGCCCCGCGGCGCCGCCGACGGCTGGCGATCGGCGTCGCCGCGGCCGTCGCGGCGGTCCTGGCCGTTGCCGCCCTCGCGTCGTACCGCGCGGGACGGAAGGCGGAGCGACGCTCGGTCGAGGCCATCGCGTTTCGCCAGATGAGCTTCCACCCGCAGGCGATCTTCCAGGCCGCCTTCATGCCGGACGGCGAAACGATCGTCTATAGCGCCGCTCCCGAGGGGAACGTCCCGGAGCTCTTCACGATCCGCCCCGAGTTTCCGGAGCCCCGTGCGCTGGGCCTTCCGCGCACGCATCTCCTGTCGATCTCGTCGAAGGGCGAGCTGGCCGTCCTGACCCACGTCCGCTACCTGGCGCACCGGTTGTTCACCGGCACGCTCGCGCGGGTGTCGCTCGGGGGCACGGCGCCGCGGGAAATCCTGGAGAACGTGCGCCAGGCCGACTGGTCTCCCGACGGCGCAAATCTGGCCGTCCTTCGCGTTTCGCAGGGGAAGGATCGGCTGGAGTTCCCGATCGGAAAGGTCCTCTACGAGAGCGCCGGCTATTTGAGCGACCTTCGGCTCTCGCCCCGCGGAGACCGCATCGCTCTCTTCGAGCATCCGAAGCAATGGGACGACCGGGGCTCCGTCATCTGCGTCGATATGGCGGGGAAGCGGACCGTCCTTTCGGGCGAGTACTGGGGGGAAGAGGGCCTGGCGTGGTCTCGGACGGGCGACGAGATCTTCTTCACCGCGAGCACGGAAGGGTTCTCCCAGGTTCTCTACGGCGTCGATCTCTCCGGACGCCGGCGGGTCGTGCTGACGAGCGCCGGCGGGCTGACGATGCACGACGTCTCCCGCACCGGGCGCTGGCTCGTGACGCGCGACGACCAGACTAACGCCATCTCGGTTCTCGTCCCCGGCGCCGGCGCCGAGCGCGATCTCTCCTGGCTCGACTTTTCCGAGGCGCCGTTTCTTTCGCGGGACGGGAGCCTTCTTCTCTTCAACGACGAATCGTCGGCGGCCGGGCCGAATTACGCGGTCTGTCTTCGAAAAACCGACGGCGGCGCCGTCGTGCGCCTCGGAGAGGGCTTTCCTTGCGGGCTCTCGCCGGACGAGAAGTGGGCTCTCGCGATCGTCTACTCGCCGCCGCAGCTCGTGATGTACCCGACCGGTCCCGGCGAGACCCGGCGTCTCCCGCGAGGCCGCCTGGAGACGTACCAATCCGCAAGCTGGTTCGCGGACGGAAAGAAGATCCTCGCTTGCGGCAACGAGCCTGGAAGAGGGTCCCGGTGCTATTCGCAGGACGTCTCGGACGGCTCGCTTCGGCCGGTCACACCCGAGGGAGCGAGCAACGGCTCGGTCTCGCCGGACGGCACGCAGGTCCTGTATTCGAATCAAGACGGAGCCTGGTTGGTCCAGCCCATGGAAGGGGGAACCGGGAAACCCCTTCCCGAGATCGCCCCGGACGAGAGCGTCATCCGGTGGAGCCCGGACAGCCGTTCCCTCTACGTTTTCCATCCGGCGACGCTGCCGTTTCGCTTCGAGCGGCTGGATCTCGCTTCGGGCCGCCGCGAGCTGATCCGCGAGGTGGCTCCCGCCGACAGGACGGGCCTGCTCGAGGGCGGCGTGGCGTCAATCACGGAGGACACCCGGAGCTACGCGTACGACTATTCCCGGATGACGTCGCAGCTCTTCGTGGTGTCGGGCGCGCGCTGACGCGAGCGCCGGCCGCCCGTTTCGACAGCGGCCCGGTGTTCACGAAGACGGCGACGATGGCGTGGCGGCCAAACGGGCACTCCCGGTTCAGGGCGCGCCTCTTCCGGCGGGAGAAGCCGGGGCGCAGCGCCGGGTGAGGGTAGCTAAGCCGGCTTCCAGACCATATCGACCCGGATCGGCATGTCGTCCTTGACCGGCACCGCGAGGAGCGACGGCGGCGGGATGCCGAAATCGGAGAGCTTCGCGGGGATCGTTCCCGAGATCCGCCGCTCCCCTCCCTCGTCCGTGACGGTGAACGGGACCTGCGGGTACGTCGCCGTCTTGCCCGCGAATTCGATTTGGAGGTCGCAGTGGATCTCGGCGGAGTCCTTTGCCTCCGGCGCTCGCAGGCGAACGCTGACGAGGGGATACCTCGCGCCGTCGACGACCTGGACCATGTGAAGGTCGCGGTTGCTGTCCCCGGAGTCGAACGACTTCACGGGAGCCGCCACGAGAACCTCGCACTCGCCGGAGCGGCAAACGGCCTTGCCCCGGGCCGCGTGGCTCACTCCGTCGGTGTCGTGAAGGGGGTGTGAGACGTGGTAGGCGAGCGTCGACCGCTCGAGAACCCATTGCCCGTCGGCTCGCGCGATCGCCGGAAGGGCGAGGAGCAGGAGCAGACATCGGACGCGAATCATCAGAACTTGATCGCCACGGTCGCGATCGCCGCGGCATAAGCGGCGACCGTGATCGCGGCCACGGTCGAATGGGCTTTCGCGATCCCGTGGACCTTCTCGCCGTTGTCGAGCTGGTTTCGGGCCATGGCGCCGAGGATCGGCGTCAGGACCATTCCCACGCCGTGGACCCACGCGAGCGCCTTGTGCCACCGGATCTGGCCGCGCGTCCTCATCCCCTCGATCTTCGGCGCGCGGATCGCGTACGACGCCGTCGCGATGTACATGGCCGCGGTGACGAGGCCGAGCGCCGCGTGCAGATTCCGCTGCGAGCTACCGCCCTCGTGCTCCTTGGCGCCCCCGGCGGTCGCGAGCGTGGCGACGAACGGGATGATCGTGATGAGGCCCAGCCGCTGGTGAATCTTGAGCATCCGGGTCCTCTTGTCGAGAAGCGCCTGCTTCTCGACGCTGCCGATTTGCTGCTCCGGAGTGAACCCCAGATCCTGGAGCGACGGCTGCGAGGGC
>Ga0075276_10000199_pt1 | contig 17721 bp, 20 predicted proteins | sample SF_Rice_5C_80N_4_FD_69770 | JGI IMG/M metagenome (GOLD analysis project Ga0075276, IMG submission 69770) | Rice paddy soil microbial communities from Twitchell Island, California, USA - SF_Rice_5C_80N_405 | ecosystem: Environmental > Terrestrial > Soil > Paddy field/soil | place: USA: Twitchell... | reverse complement strand
AGTGGAGCCATACCACATGTAGTAACCATCATCGCCCTGACGGGGCATTACCCACGGATAGGAGAGGCTGATCGGGTCCGTCGTATCGCTGCCCATAAAGGGCTCCGCGCTTTCAAGTTCCAGCGTAAGTTGAGGCGTAACGATCAGGCGCCCGACGTCTCCCCGCCAGTGGCCGCCCTCAGGCGTTTGCCACCCCATAAACAACATGTAGCGAACACCATTTGCCTCGTAACAATTACCAATACTCACGCCGTCGGCATAGAAACTACCTGCGGCGCCGTGTTCGAAAAACGGGAGGTAGTGCTCGGTAACAACTTTGCGCTGAACGAGATCAATGTCCACCGCCCCCACGGAGGATCGGTTCTGGCTGTCGCGGCCGCTGAAGAATACACGATAGACGTCGCCATCCAGGTGCACGGGTAAAGGGTTCGCGGCATGAGAGAGAAGCTTGGGGTGTTTGCCACCAGCAGTTGGGCAGTAAAGCTGCCCGAGTTTTCTCCAGCGTTGAATCATATCTTTCTCAATCTGGTGCTGGGTATTTTCGAGCGTTCAGTCGCGGTGCCGATATACACCCCCTCCGCTTCGGCATCCGCAAGCAGCAGCGCCCCGGCACCGATAACACACCGATCCCCGATTTTGATGTGATCGCGCAATGTCGCGTTGACGCCGATGAAACACTGCTCGCCTATCTCCACCCCCCCCGAAACCACCACGTGGGACGCGATGAAGGTGTGATCGTGAATTACGGAATGGTGGCCGATGTGGTTGCCGCTCCACAGCGTGATGTTGTTGCCGATTTTCACGAAGGGCTGAATGGTGTTGTCTTCAAAGATGAAGCAGTTTTCCCCGATCTGGCCATCGTTGAGCACGGTGGCTCGCGAACTCACGAAACTGGCCAACTTGTAACCTTGTGCTTTTGCCGCAAGGTATTTCTCCTTGCGTACTGCGTTGAGTTTCGAATAGCTCAATGCCACAAAGAAGTCGTAATCGGCCGGCGGGTATTCCGAGGCGACATTTTCAAATGCGACAACCGGGAGGCCGCAAAATGTCCGATCCTGTATATAGGCTGCGTCAACGGTGAAGGCGGTGACCTCGTAGTCCGAATCGGTGCTGAAATAGAAATGGGCAAGCTGGGCTATATCGCCGGAGCCGAAAATCACGAGTTTCCTCTTCATCATGCCTTCCTGACCAGAATGGTGAACTCATAGAGCCCATAGTCGTGCAGCAGGGCGACCTGGCGGGAATACCGGCGCTTGCAGAGATCAAAAAGCCTGCAGGGGTCTGCGTAGTACAGGTAGTCACGCATTTTTTCCTTGTCGGAGTATGACGTCAGGCAGTTGAATGCGAAGCCACGACGGCTGGTTTTGTCCAGCACATCCAGCGTAGTGGATAGGTAATCAAACCATTCCTCATCTGTCCGGCCGAGGCGTACATTGAAAATGCCGCTCGCCACGCCGTAGTCCGAATCCGTGTCTGGTTCTGCGGCGGTGATAAATCGTGCGTTGGGGTTCGCCTTGTGACGCGATTCTGCTGCCAGAATCATGTCCCTCGAGACGTCAACGCCGAGATAGGAAAATGATGGGTAGCGGGCCGACAGAAAATCAAGCATCGCACCATACCCGCACCCAAGGTCTGCGACTGAGAATCCTTCGGTATCGGACGGAAGAAGCTTGCTAAGCTGCGCGAAGCGCAAAGTCTGGCTTTCCTCGCCGTTCCAGTCCACCCCACGCGGCGTTTCGCCATGTTCCTTCAGCTTTTCGGTATAGTAGGATGCGACTTCGGAGAGCAATCCGTCCTTTTGTTGACCTTTCATGACCCCTCCGCTTGAGTAACAGGCTGTGATTCGAAATAGAGAACCAGCGCACTTTCCGAGTTCTTGAACGCCTTCTGCAGCAAATGAAGCGGCCACATTACGTGAGTATTCAGGAAAATGCCCAGCAGCGACGGAAAGTGGGTCTTGAAGCTGACATTGCGGCGCCCGGACGCCTTTGTTCTCTCGATCGCAGTAAGCTTCAGCTTGGACTTCTCGTTTCGGGTTACCAGAAAGTTGGAGACCGGGAGCAGAAAGTTTGATACCGGGAAGGTAAGCCCGGCAATATGCCGCACCGACCAGCCGGTGCTGGCCATCAGGCTGCGAATGGTATCCCTCGTGTAGCGACGGCAATGGCCGGCAATATCGTCCTCAATGCCCCAGTGTGCGGGCGAGCCCGGCACGATGCCGATCATCAGCCCCTGATCCTTCAGGACTTCCTGGGACTTGCGCATGAAGGCGGACTCCAAACTGTCATCGAAGTGTTCCATTACCATACAGGAAATGACAAGGTCCACCGGCTCCGGCGGCTTGGGAAATTTGAGGTAGTCGACATTGACGGTAGAATAGCGACCTTCCCGGATCTCGCTGGCGAATCGCTTTTGCAGACGCCCGATGGTGACAGGGTCGAGCTCGCAGGATTGGCCGGCCCAGCCCAGATCCAGCAACATCTGGGTGATTTCGCCGCTGCCCGGGCCAATTTCGACAAAGCGACCCGCCGGGATCTCGGTAAGGCGCTCCCGCAGGTACATTAACTGCAGCAGCGTGCCTGGCGGCAGAACTGACCCACGGCCTCCGCCCTCCGGAATTGTCTCAGCCATTACCAGCCTCCTTTTTGACCCGGGAGGAAAGATATTGCTCTATCGAGGCAGGTTCCTGGTAGTCGAAGCCAATCAATTCGCGTTCCTCATCTGAAAGGCCCTCGGCGCTCATATTTTTCGGCAGGTTGATCTGCTGCTTGAAATAAGGAATGGTATAGACATGATTGATTGCCCGGCGAGCCTTGTTTGTGCTGTTGAACCCCCCACTGTGGAATATCATGCAGTCCAGCACAATGAACTGGCCTGCCTTGGCCTCGACTTGCAGCGCGTTTTGACGTACATAGTTGTTCGAGGGGTAAGCGACCGCCTTGTGCGAGGCGGGCAGCACGAAGGTCGCACCATTCTCGAAGGTAAAGTCATCCAGGCAAAACAGGGCGTTCACCGCAAGTGGGCTGCTCGAAACATAATGCTGGTAGGGCAAATCCCTGTGCCATGCACCCTGGTTGTAGGTTTCCCCCGGCGGGTTGATGACGCCGTTTTGCTGATTCAGGATGAATTTCCCAACAATCAGACGCCGCAGCAATGCCAGCAGGTTCTTATTCGAGGCGAGTTTCATGAAAGGTGCGCCGCCGTGCGTCAGCAGGGCGCGGATCGTGTGGATCTCATTGCAGCTCCTCAGCCTCTCCTCTCCCCACTGGTCAACGTACTGCGCTCGAATGCGATCGAACGTTTCTGAAATTGCGCGCAGCTCCGCCGGAGTGTAGCCGGAGTCGAGGATTGCATAGCCCAATCTTCGTATATGCTCGGCAATTTCATCGCATTCCAGGTCGGATGAATCCCGCTGAAGTATGCCGTAGGTATTTTCCGGAATGCCGCTGAACTTGGTCATTTAGTTGCTCCGCTGACGGGCGCCATCATAGACATGTCGGACGATGGTGTAAGGACGTTGCTTGACCTCGGTGAACACTTTGGCGATGTAGATCCCCTGGATGCCCAGGAAAAATATCATCAGGCCCGAGAAGAGCCAGATCGACGCAATTATAGAGGTGTATCCGCTTGGCGGCATCGCAACAAAGAAGAAGCGAAACAAAAGGTAGGCGATAAATATGCTGGCGGATAAGGAGATCAGCAACCCGGCATAAAACGTGAACACCAATGGCAGGCTGCTGAAGGACGTAACGGCGTTGACGAGGTGGCTGAACTTCCGCGTCAGTGTATAGGTGGTAGGACTTGATGTGTGCTTGCGCACCGTTTGCTGCGATTGCTGAAAGCCTGTGATCAACCACAAGCCGCCGATGTTCAACTCACGCTCCTGATGCTTGAGCAGTGCCTCCACATAGCGCCGCGTCATCAGGCGTGCAGTCACGATGTTGTCAGGCTGGGTAATCCCTGTGAGCAAACGAAAGGCCCTGTAAAAGACCCAACCCGTGATCCTTTCGAATCCTCCGCCTTTGCGCTTGGCCTGGACCCCGTACACAACATCGCTTCCATCTGCTTGCATTTGCTGCTCAAACGTCAGCAACCACTCCGGTTCTTCTTCAAGATCGCTATCGATCAGAAACACACGTTCCCCGCTGGCGTGCGCCAAGCCGGTCATCATGGCCTTGTGATGACCGAAATTGCGCGACAAATCGACCACGACGACATGAGCATCCTGTTCCGTGAGCTTGACGGCCAGATCGAGGCTGTTGTCAGGCGAGCCGTCGTTCACCAGCACGATTTCATAGTCGTCTCCCGCCAGTTGGGCGGCAGAAGCACTTGCCCGTTGATGAAACTCGTTGATGTAGGGGGCCGACTGATAGAGCGTCGCAACGATCGAGAGTTTCATCGCACATACCTCATGTAGTGCGGGGAGTCCCGTCCGCAGTTGAAGAGGAGATCAAGGATGGTCACTCCGTGGGTGAATTCCCCCCAGAGCTGCGGGTACTCCGGGTAACCGGCATAGTCGAACCAGGTAAGCTTGATCCCCATGTCGGCGAAAACTTGTTCATCCACATAGTCCTTGGCCGATGGGCCGGAGATGTATTCAGTGCCTCCCGCCTGTGCGCACAGATCGGCAAGGCGTTCGGTCTTGCCATCCATCAACGTATAGTCCCATGAATTCGTTACGGCGGTCTTGATCCCCAGATAATTGCAGATCGCCTCGATGAAGCGGCGGTTCAGTTGCGAGATGTGGGTATAGGATTCCTGCAGGAAGAGGGGCTCTAGCCATGTCGCGATCTCCGAGAAATGCGGGGCGCGCCGATAGTTCTGCGTCAACGCCTTCCAGTGGTCGGTCGCCCAGCCGTTGCCGTCGATCTCGGTCTCGCGGATCTTCTGGTGGTACTTGGATTTCACCTTGACCGGAACCGTGAGCCACTGAACGCCCTGCGGTGTCTTGATCTGGTTGCGGTTTCTCCAGTCGCGCCGCGTGTACTGCATGTCGTCGTAAAGGATGAACTCGTCCACCGCGGCGATCATGTCAAAATAGCCCTTCCAGGGAATATAGTTGGACTGCAATATAGCCACTTTCTTCGTCATCTACCTTCTCCACACCTGGTATCCAGAATCTTGAAAATTGGTTGAATGGTAACCAGCGGAAGACAAATAGCCGCTCGCCTCCGTTGTATTCGAAGAGTATGGGCTCAATACAACATAATCAGGAATATCTTGACTTATCATTCGGTGAAAAGCAGCCTTTGCCTCGTCGGCCGCAGAACTTGCGTACAAGTAGTTCGCAGCAAGCACGCGCTCTTGGGCATTATTCTTCCCAAGATAGTTTTCAACAATAAAACTCAGGTAATCTTCCCTAAGGTAGTACTGCGGGAACTTCGACGTATAGATAACCAAGTTACTGGAAACCTCGACAGGAGCAAGACAAGTTCCAGGGGAGAACGATTGTTTGAAGTTTTCAACAAAGGACCGAATCGGCTCATGAATTTTGTAGCTCAAAAGTTCGAAAGATGCAGAATTGTCTCGCCTGAAGACCGATGAAGGTGAAACAAAGATCAAGGCGAAAAGAATGACAAAAGTCACGCTCGCCGTAACCTGAAATTTCTTAGTATTTTTCAGTAGATCGCAAAAAGCTACTGCCGCAATAAGCGGAAACGGCAGCAGATAGAACATTCGCCAATACGCATTTTCTGTAGTTATATGCCTTATCACAAAACCTGAAACAAACGGGTTTAGGAAAAGGACAAGAGGAATTAAGATCCATAGGACAAAGAATTTTCTGTGCTCAGAAAGCCGAACAATTAGAAAAAACGAGAGGACAAAGAGAAAAGGCGAAATTGGAAAATCTCTGCTTACAAGTAAGTGAATCTGACCTAAAAAATTGGAGGGAAAGCCAGAGTTAATGGAACTCCCTGCAGGCATTACTTTCAGCGCTTCCTCCCGAAACATCAAGGCCAGCACGGCGGTCGGTAACAGTGCTACAAAATAACCCGCTCCTACCCTCAGAGAATCGGCGCTAAATAGGGTTCCTCTTGACGCAAAGAATGACAAATAGAGAGTTAGTGATAGAAATGGAACGTAGATTAGGGCAGTGGTTGTTAATGCTGTTAGGGCAACCCCAACTGTAGCCAGAAAAAAAACCTGCCGTATTTTAAATTCACTAAAATACCTTAGGGAAAAGTACGTCCAGCTATAAAAGCCAAGAAAGAACAGGACAGATTTCCCCTGAAACGCCCTGGCGATAGTGAAGTTTCCATATGCCCGATGAGTCTCGCCCAACAGGAGCGCCAGCATTACAAGGAATACAGCCCCGGCCAACTTAATATGAACCTCGCGGTGAAAAAGACCTATCAAGAGGTAGATAGAGCAAAACGCAAGGAACCCAACTAAAAACGGAAACGCTACATGATAGATTGCCAAAAAATTAGCCCCAAAAATCCAGGCTAGCGATGCTTGCAGGGTTTCGTAATACTGAAAGACAAAAGAATTGGCATGCTGTGGGAGTCCGGCTACCCAGGTTATTGAGTTGCTCAATAGGCTGTCTGGGTTTTCGGTATAAAAAACTGCTTTAGGAGCGTATACAGAATCGTCTATATCTGGCCTGTTAATCGATGCAGTCAGCAATCCGGCTGCAATCGACAAGACAACAAGCAAGATCTGGGCACGGTGGTGGCTGCTTACGCCTTTCCCGTAATTTTTTTTATAGATCGATATTACAGCATAGAAAATCAATGAAATAATAAGGAAGGCGGCTAGGACGTAGGACGCCGATCTAAACGTAGCATGCATTTCCCTTCCCAATGAGAATACGACAAAGCCCCCCGCCAGGAAAATATAAAAAAAAGACAACAGCCTCTCAATAAGGCGGTCTTCAGAACCTTCAATTCTCATCATCGTGATCTTTAACTGGGGCGACTTGTGAGCAAAATAGCATTTTAATCTATGGGCATAGGTTAAGTCACCCTGTTTGAGCCTTCTCTGCAGAATCCTTGTCCATTTCGAATTCTGGATCGGGGGTGCCGTCTCGATTACCTTGCGGAATTGAATCCGCCGGATCAGCGTGTCCATGCGCGGGCCTTTCGATCAGGCCGGCAATATGTCATGGCGCCGATCAGTAGCTCTGGATTCGGCAGTGCCCTTGACTGATTTCCCGTCCTCCACAATCGCGCCATTCCTTTCAGGAGGCAGCGATGAGCATTTCTTCCAGCGGCACGCGCAAGTCCGGCCCTTACGCCGGCAATGGCGGTACGACGGCGTTTCCTTTCGCCTTCAAGGTGTTTCAGGTGTCGGATGTGCTAGTGGTGGAGACGGACACTACCCCTGCCGATCACACTCTGGTGCTGGGGACCGACTACAGCGTAACACTGAACCCCAACCAGGATGCCAACCCCGGCGGAACGGTGAACATGGCGGTGGCCCCGCCCAGCGGTTATCTGCTCACCATAGGCAGCAATGTGCCGGAGCTGCAGTCTGTCACGCTTACCAACAACGGCGGATTTTACCCCACTGTGATCAATACTGCGCTGGACTACCTGACCATCCTCATCCAGCAGCTTTCCGAAAAAGTCGGCCGTGCATTGGTGATGCCGTTCTCTACCAATGCGAGCGGCCAGCTACCACCTGTGGCTCCGGGCCAATTGCTCGGCTGGAAGGCGGACGGCACTGGTATAGATAACGTTGGGGCAAGCGGAGTGGGGGCGGGCAGCATTGTCGCATCCAATATGGCAGCGGGCGCCACGGGCACAGCGCTGTCAGCCGACACCCAGGCGGCAAATACAAAGGCCGCGCCAGCCGATGCCGATCTTGTTCCGTTGTGCGACAGTGCAGACTTCTGGTATCTCAAGGGCCTGACCTGGGCCAACCTGAAGGCTACATTGACGAACACGTTCCTGACGATCACCAGCGCGGCGTCTACATACCTAACGCAAGCGAATGCCTCGACAACCTATGCGCCTATCGCATCAACGCCTGTTGTTGGTGGCGCGCGCAACCTGAAATGTTCGATTCCGGCCGCATCGGCATCGGCCACATTCATCGCAGACGAAGTGATTGTCGAAAGTGCACTTGGCGGCACGGCGACCAAGCTGGGCAGCTATTCGGAAGTGCTCAATCTCGCCACCGTCGGCGCAGGCGGCATGGATACCGGCACCGCGCCGGTCAGCGGATTCCTGAATGTGTACGCCGGTTTTGGCCCGAGCGGAATGACAATCTTCGGCCAGAACGCCGCAACGAACGGCTCTCCTGCCGTGTACGGCGGCGCGTACATGCCTGCCGGTTATACCAAGTCCGCATTGCTGGCGATCGTGCCGACGAACGTGAGCGGCCAGATTGCTCCTGGTTTCGTGGAAGACCGCGAGTTCTGCTATCAGACATTCCCAGCCGTTTTTACGGGGCACACCTCGATAAGCGCGGCCACTTCTTTCAGCGTTTCGGCGCAGGCTCCGGCGGGGGCGCGCAAGGCATCGTATGCGTTCGGGGACACGTCGAACACCGCAGGTCAAGGATTTTGCTGCTTGGCAGGGGATGCCATTGGAAGCGGGGCGAAAATCGGTGACGGGTCGGCAGGGGCTAATGTTCCCACCGTCGCAGGAATGCCGAACATGTGCGGGTATGCGTCTCTTGATGATGTTCCGCTGATTACCGCGCAGACCGTGTATGTCACCTCGCTGGGGAACTCGGCGGGGAACGCCACCAACAACCTGTACGTCGGCCGCTACGGCTGGTAAGGAGAAAACATGAGCTACATCGCATCAAATGGCGGCCTGACGATCATCTGGCATGACGCGGGCTACGTGCTTCAATCTGGAGAGGTTGACATGGGTAGCGCCTATCCGACCGACGCGGAGATTGCTGCGCAGTTTCCTGCGGCTGCAAATGCTAGGGCGTGGGAGGCGTATCAGGCTCAGGCGTGCGCCGCACTCGCCGACAGCGACCTCACCATGCACCGGCTCACGGAGGCGGTCTCGATCGGCGCGACCACGCTGACGGCGGCCGACGTCGTGGCCTTCGTACAGTGGCGCATCGCGCTGCGCGCGATCCTGTCGCAGGCGCAACCCGCCACAATTCCGAGCAGCCTGCCGGCGAAGCCTGCCTATCCGGCCGGGACGTAAATTTCAGCGAAAAGGGGAAAGCGATGCCGGAGAACATCGACAAGGATTTAATGAAAGAGGCCGTCAAAGAGGCGCTCAAGGAGTGGCTCAACGAGAAGTATTCTGCATTCGGGAAGTGGTCGCTGCATGGCCTGCTGGCCCTGGCGCTCGCAGGTTCGGTGTATCTGGCCATGGTGGCCAATGGTTGGCACAAGTAAAGGACAATGAACGATGCGCAAGGCAACGATTACACGGTCTCCATCCACCGATCAAGGCACGTTCGGCACGCTGATGCTGGACGACGGCACCGCCTTTCATTCGCTGGAGCTGCCCTGGCGGCATAACGCGCGCGGCATGAGCTGCGTGCCCCCGGGCACCTATCTGTTCAAGCAGGTCGATTCGCCCAAGCATGGCGCGTGCTACATGGGCGTAGACATCCCCGGCCGCAGCGCCATCGAGATCCACGCGGCGAACTACGCCGGGGACGTGACGCTGGGTTACCGCTCGGACCTGCTCGGCTGCATCGCCCTGGGCAAGGAAGTGGGGCCGCTGGAGATTCCCGGCCCGCTCGGGCAGCAGTTGTGCGTCCTGCGCAGCCGCGTGGCCATCGCCGAATTCGAGGCCAACACCGGGCTCGAAGATCTCGAACTCACCATCGTGGGGTGATGCTATGCAAGCCTGGCTCAAAGACCTCTGGACGCGCTTCAAGGCAGACTTCGCCAAGGCGCACAAATCCATGACCATCTGGTTCAACGCCGTCGCCGGGGCCGTCGTGGTGGCGCTCCCGCTCGCGCAGGAGCAATTGCCGCAGTTGCAGGATTACCTGCCCGCCGGCCTTTATCACTACCTGATGGGCGGCGTGGTGGCGGGCAACATCGTCCTGCGCTTCAGGACGCGCAGCGCGCTGGCGGCGAAGTGACATGCTGGCCTTCTTAAATCCTTACCTGCGCTGGATCAAGCTTGCCGGCGCGCTCTCGCTCCTCGCGGGCATGGCTTACGGCCTGTGGTCGCTCTACCACGCCGGTTACCAGGCGGGCGCGAACGAGATCCAGATCAAGTGGGACGCGGACAAACTCCGCCGGGAAGAAGCGCAGCGCGCCGGCCTGCTGGCGTATGCGGCGAAGATCAATCAGGCACAGGAGCAACACGACCATGACCAGGCTACTATCGATACTCTTGCTGACACTGCTCGCCGGCTGCGCATCCACCTGCCCGCCTGCGGGGCGCGCGCCGCCGCCTCCGCCGGTCCGAACGGAGCAGCCGGGCTATTTCCAGCAGGAGTGGATCAAGGCTTTGCAGAATTTCAGGCGCGCATCGGCGGGCTCATCCGCCGCTGCGACCAGTTGAATATAGACGCGATACGCGCAAACGCCGCCGGGGCCGGTGCGGCGCGCTGAGACGCCACACCCCGCGCCGTCAGTCGAGATAGTGGCGGTACTGGTGCAGCAGCCGGTGCTTGCGCGTGTCGTATTGGTCGTCCGAAAGCAGGCCGTAGGCATGCATCTCGTCGAGCCGGCGCAGCTTGCGGGCCAGGCGGATCAGATGGTGATTTGTTTTTGCGCTGCGGTGATGGGCATGGTGGGTATGCTTCATGGCCGGTGCAGCGCCTGCCTGCGCGGCGGGTGCCGCGACTGGCAGCGCCACCGGCGCGCGGATAGGACCCAGGCGCGCATCCATCTCCCTGGAAAGCGTCCAGAAAGTCTGGGCCAGCACCTGGTTGAGCAGCTTGTTCTTGCGCGTGTTGGCCGTCCCGGCATTGCCGCCCAATTCTCTGGGGGTGAGCTTCAGCGTCTCGCCGGCGGCGAGTTCGCCCAGTTGCTTCTTGCTCTCCACATCGACGAAATACACGGTCGCGCTCGCGTGGAAAAAGCTGCCGCGTGCGCCAGGCTTGCTGTCGAACACCTGCAAATCGAGGATGGCAGCCGTCCGCACGCCCTCGCGGGCGGCGTTCTCCAGGCTGGAGGCCTTCACCACCTTGGGAAACCGGTCGCGGAACAGTTCCGTGCTCGCGGAAGCGATCTGCGCGGCGAAATCGTAATCCGGGCTCTTGGGCAGCGCGCCCTCGTTGAACATGATGTTTCTGCCGTTGGAAACGCTGACCGCATCGATCACGGCCTGCGTATTGCGCGACAGCACCACCGCGACATCCTCGTGCGCCAGATGGCGCAAATTGGCAGGACGTCCGGACGCGGGCCTGACCCCCAGGCCGGCGAGCGGACCACCCATCTTGTGAGGCGACGAGGCGCAGCCAGCAAGCAGCGCCAGCACCGCGGCGCCGCACGCGTAACGCCGCCAGCGCCGGACAACAACATCGTTCATTTGCATCCCTTGCGTAATAACCAGCCGGTCTTACGCTCCTCCCAGCGGCCGCGTCATTTGCGCTGACCGTCATTATTGCTTGTGGCGGGTTTGCCCGGTCTCATGCCGTTGCCCGCGTCCGCTTTTATGTATGGCGCATTATAAACCAACCGCGGCGCGCGTGGGCGCGGATGCCGGGAACGCCGGATTATGCGTCTTTACAAGTAGATGGCGGCATCATCAATACGTGTTCTCACTGACGAGAGCGTGAACGCGTTTCGCTATAATTCCACCCCGCGCCAGGGAGAACTTTTTCATGCGGAGATTCTTATGAACATGAAAACTGACGTCAACACAGTCCGCACCTGCGGCGAGGCCAGCGAAACCGCAGGCGACGCGACCATCAAATCCTGGTCGCTGTTTGCATCGCTGGAAGAACTGTGCCATGCGCCCGGTGTGCGGGAGCCGGACGAGGCCACCGTGCGGGTGGCGCCTGCCGAAGCAGCGCCCGCGGCCGCGCAGGACAAGAGCGGCAACCTCCAATCCGCGCTGGGCCAATACACCGAATGGCTCAGCACCTTCAACCGCTGAGGCGGGCCTGACGCGGCAAGCCGCCCGGGCTGTCGCGTTGCGGCCGGGGCGCGTTGCAGGCGTGTCCCGTTGCAGCAGGGCGCGGCGATTTTATTGCGCCCGGCATTTCCCGATATTCAGAAACAGGTCAGAGCATGGCATTACCCACCGGCAAGGAAACCAACGGAGAGCAGAACGCTTCAGCGGAAGGCGACGAAACGGACGGAATGTCCTTCGGGCTGCACGCCCTGGGCGAACTGCACGTGGAGCAGCACGAGACACCGTCACGGCCTCCCGCAGCACCCGATACCGCGCCGGTCAGTGCAATGAATGGCGCGCCGGACGGTGCGAATGCCGCGCCTGAAGCGGCGCACGACGCCGGCCCCGTCAAGCCCAGCCTGCAAGCAGCCCTCGACTGGTATAAGGACTGGCTAGGCTCCATCTGAAACCGGGGCTTGGCTGCCGCACCTCATCAGCTCACCGCCCGCGCAGGCGAAAAAAAAACCCCCGATCCGCGAGGATCGAGGGTAAAGTTTTCGCCTTGGCTAAAGGGGGGAAGCCAAGGCTTCATCACGTTCAGGGAGGAGAAACGTGAGGCAGCTTGCGCTACCTGTCAGTAAGATTAGGGAATCCTGAAATAGTTCAATGAACGTGAACGCAAGGGGGTATTTCGTTGCTGGAATAATTTAACATATTAATTATTAATAATTAAATATTCAGGTGCAGGTCTGGATCTTTGACGGATCGCGCTTGGCAGCGCAGCATTTCCAGCCTGTTTTTTCTTGCTCGCGGCAGCACTGGACCATACAGCTAAAGTGGGTGTGGCGTGGCTGGTCCCAGCCCGTCCTTACCCTGGGCCCGTTCCGGCTGGCGTGCGCTGCGCGCCGCCCACTGCGCCTGCGTTCAGCCGGGCGCCACCGGGGAGATGCGCAGGCTGTCGCCCTGGAATGCGCCGTCTTCATGCTGCGAGGAAAGGAACACTTCGCCGCCCGGCGTGGCGAGCTGCAGCACCTGGTGGTCCGGCGCCGCATACTCCAGGTGCAGTTCGTGGCCAATCAGTTCGCTCCAGTAGGGATGGTCGGTCATCTCCAGCGATCCCAGCAGGTCTTCCGCAAAGAACGACTCATTGCTCACCTCCACCGAATACAGCACCGGGCCGTTGCCCCACGACACGAAGCACGCCGGGAGGTCGGTGAATTCGAGGCGCAATTCGCCGTCCAGGTGATGCCAGTTACGCGTGGCCTCGGCTTCGAGCGACTCCGCTTCGCCGGGGAATACGTGATAATGGATGCTGGCGAGTATCATCTGATGCGCGCTGAATGACTCGATGCCGCAAGTTTGCCACACCGGGTGCGCGGCAATAAAGCGTAGCAGCACTGATTGGGGGATAATGCTGTGGCGGAAATGCCGCACGTTATGCATTTCACATGATTCAGGGCGGGTAGGGCTCGCCAGATTTTTACGGGGAGGCGTAAATGGCAGTCATGCAGCATAGAAAAGTGTCGGGCGTGTCGGGCAACGAGATCTACTGCCTGCACAAACTGGGGATGACGCCGGGGCAGCTCTGCCTGGGCAACAGCGTGGTCGCCATCGGCGTGGGCAAGGGCCTGGGCGCGGGGCTATCCACCCTGGGCGGCGGCGAGGTCGAAGAGGTCACCCGCCTGGTGCACGAGGGCCGCATGCGCGCCTTCGACCGCGCCATGGAAGAAGCCGCGCGCTATGGCGGCGCCGGGCTCACCGGCGTCTCCTTCGACATGGTGCGCCACGGCGGCAACCTCGAATTCATCACCACCGGCACCACCGCGCACACTGCCAACGAGAAGCCGGGCGGCCGGGCGCGCCAGTTCTCCACCTCGGCCGATGCCCAGGAATTCTTCTGCCAAGTGGATGCGGGCTTCATGCCCCTGCATTTCGCCTTTGGCAACGTCGCTTATTCGATCGGCGTGGGGCGCAGCATCACTGGCGGTTTCCGCACCCTCATGCGCGGCGAAGTGCCGCAGTATTCGCAGATCTTCGATCACACCCGCCGCCTCGCGCTGGAGCGCATCGTCGAGGACGCCAAGCGCTTCAAGGCCAATGCCGTGGTCGGCATCGAGACCACCATCTCGCCGCTGCTGGGCGCGCAGGAAATGATGATGATAGGCACCGCCTCCCATCACCCGCTGCTCGACGAATACCGCAGCAACCCCGTCACCAGCGACATGACCAGCCAGGAAATGTGGAACATGGTGCACATCGGCTACATGCCCGTCCAGCTCGTGATGGGCGTCTCGGTGTATTCGCTGGGGCTGGCCGGCGGCATCTTCGCCGCGCTGAAGTCGGTGGCCGGCGGCGAAATCGCCGGCCTCACCGAGATCCTCTACGAAGCGCGCGAAAAGGCGTTGGCGCGCATCGAGCAGGCCGCCGAGGAATGCGGCGCCGACGAAGTGGTGGGCGTCAAGACCAAGGTCTACGATCTAGGCAGCGGCCTGGTCGAATTCATGGCCATCGGCACCGCCGTCAAGAAGATGCCCGGCGCCCAGACCCGCTCGCCGGCATTGCCGCCGCAGGCCATCATCCAGGACAGAGACACCTTCGTCGACAGCACCCAGGGGCTCAACCTCAACGCGCGCCGCGCCGCCTCCGCCACCAAAGTCCAGGGCGGGCCGCTCGCCATCATAGGCGCCGTCTTCGTCGGCATCTTCTACCTCATCATGCTCGTGCTGGGACACTGATGAGCGGCCGCCGCGCCAAGATCATCGGCGCCGCGTGGGTAGTGGGCGTCGGCATCCTTGCCGCCGGGTTTGCCGGCGGCCTGCCGCTGCTCGCCCGCGCAGTGCCCTTCGCCACCGAAAAGAAGATCGCCGACGCCGCCCACATGGGCGCGCAGTCCTCGCCCTGCACCCAGGCCGCCGGCCAGCACGCGCTGAACAAGGTCGTCGCGCGCCTCTATCCGCTGGAGCCCGGCGACCGCAAAATACAGATCCAGGTCCAGGCCGTGCACAACGCGCAGGTCAACGCCTATGCCGTCCTCGGCGGCCACATCTACGTCAACCAGGGGCTCATCGCCCAAGCCGGCTCGCCCGAGGAACTGGCCGGCGTCCTCGCCCACGAGATCGAGCACGTGCGCCACCGCCACGTCCTGCAAAACCTCATGGTGCGGGTGGGCGCCTGGGGTGCGCTGGAACTCGTCGCGGGCGACGCGCCTTCCGCCGTCAACCTCGCGCAGCTCGTGCTCAGCCTGCAATACACCCGCGGCCAGGAACACCAGGCCGACGCCGACGGCCTCAAGCGCCTGGTGCAGGCGCAGGTCAACGTCAAAGGCTTCGAAGACTTCTTCGACCGCATGGACAAGCGCGGCACAGACGGCCCCGCCTTCCTCTCCGACCACCCATCGGATGCCAGCCGCGCCGCACTCGCCGCGCGCTACCTCGGCAGCCCCAGCCGACCGGTGCTGAGCGCGGGGGAATGGAAGGCGCTGCGGAATATCTGCAAATGAACAGATCCGGCGCGGAACATCAGGTAAACTCCGCGCCACAAGTACAAGGGTTTTTAAAGGGGAAATGTAATGATGTCTCTGGTGATCAAGCTGCTGATGGTGGTGCTGGGCGCGTATTTGCTGTCGCGCCTGTTCGCGCGGCGCGCACCCGCGCCTGCCGTGGCGACGGCGGCGGCGGGCCGCAGCGAACGCGGATTCGCCTTCGTATCCAACGGCCAACTTTTCTACCGCGAGCGCGGGGGCGAGCTGCAGCAACTGCACAGCCCCTACATCCAGGAGGCGCTGGATCGCCGCGACCGGGCGCGAGACCGCCATTCCTGGAAACAGGGCACCAGCTTCAACGTCGCCGCCGGCGGCGGGATGCGCAATTACGCGGGGACGGAGGACCGGATTCCCGTCACCTCCGCGGCCTATGACGGCAGCGGCAACCTGCTTTACTTCCTCCGCAACGACAGCGTGGGCGGCCTGTTCTGCCGCGAGGCGGCCACTGGCAACGAACAGCGCTTGCTGCTCAAGCAGCACCTGCACCTGGCCGACCTCAATCCTTCGCCGGACGGCGCCCAGTTCGCCGCTTCATCGCGCGAGGAGGGCGGCACCGCCAGCATCGTCGTGCTCAGCAGCGACGGCCACAACCTGCGCGAACTGACCGGCGGCGACACCATGGATTCCACCCCCGCCTGGATACCCGGCACGCCCAACCGCCTGCTGTTCCAGTCGGCAGGCCTCGCACGCGGCCCCGAGGGCTATGTCGTTGCCCAGGGCCCTGCCAGCATCCAGAAGCTGGACATGGAGCAGGGCACGCTCACCCCCATCCTCGAGGACCCGGCCTACGATTTCCTCAAGCCGCGCGTCACCGCCTCCGGTGACCTGCTGTTCATCCGCCGACCCTACCAGGCGCCCACCTATGGCGCGCGCAGCATGTTCACCGACACGCTGTTCTTCCCCTTCCGCCTGCTGCGCGCAGTGTTCCACTACCTCAATTTCTTTTCGCTCATGTACGCACGCAAGCCCCTCACCAGCGCCGAGCACCCCGGCGTGCAGGCCGACATGAAGAGCATCCTGCTGCAGGGCCGCCGCATCGACGCGGAAAAGGCCCTGCGCGAGGCGCGTCCCGTGCACGGCGTGCCCTCGCTCGTTCCCGAAAGCTGGCTGCTGATGGCGCGCGACCAGAACGGCGCAGAACGCGTGCTCGCCACCAACGTCGCCTCCTACGACATCGGCCGCGACGGCGCGATTGTTTATTCCAACGGCCGCGGCGTGTTTGTCCTGGAGCGGGACGGCTCCGCGCACCTGGCCGCCACCGACAAACTGGTGGGCGAGGTGGTGGCGGCGAGCGCGTAGGCGGGGCGCGCCGGATCGGCGTTGAACCTCGGCCGCCCCAGCCGGCCAGTGCTGAGTGCGGAGGAATGGAATGTGCTGCGGACTATCTGCAAATGAAGGGTGGGGCGGGGATTAAATGGAGTCTGACCCCAGTTCTTCTTGCGGAGGAGGTGGTCCCGGAGATTTCTATTTGTTTTGCCCGCTGTCTCGTTCACCCGTTTCAGCTTTTCGCCTATTTAGGACATTGACAACAATGCGTCGAACGGAATAAAGGATTATAAGTTGGATGACCCCAAACGCGACTCCCTCCCAATTGTGACTCCACTTCGGCCCAGAACTAATCCTGTCCGCAACGGCAACAACCAGAACTATCCCAATGATAAGCATAGCCCCAGTAAAAACCCATTTCATAGCATGCAAGAGCAGTGCTTGGTAAATGGCTATAACTTTCTTCCCGCTTAACATGGCCGGCCTGTGACCTCCGTAGGCAGTCTAATTGTCTTGGCGCGCCGTGTTAGGTGCCGTCGCAGGGGGAGGCGGCGAAAAGAGCGAACTCAGCCCTTTCGCATATTCCAAACCTTTCGATTTTACCCAGTCGACCGCATCTCCAAGCGTCGGAGTTGCAAAAGTCATCGAGTAGTATTCCCCTGCCGGCGAGATCCATAGCCCCGCGCCCTGGCCAACTTTCGGGAATATGGTAAAGCTGCCCCCGCTTGGAGCTCCCATCGCTTCGCTGAACTCCCCGCCCGGGCCCTGAATGTTTGCGCCGACCGCCCAAGGCCCAACGCCAAAATCTGCTTCCGCATACCAGCCGCTGTCTGTGCTGAACCAGCTATGAAGCGGGGTGGATTCACTTCCCAACCGCACCACGCCTAGCCTCCTGGAAGACCTCATGAGGTGTTCGGTAGCCGAGACATTTGCGAGGGCGATGATTCAGTTTTTTCACGACTTGCGCAAGTATTT
>Ga0075276_10000198_pt1 | contig 17726 bp, 17 predicted proteins | sample SF_Rice_5C_80N_4_FD_69770 | JGI IMG/M metagenome (GOLD analysis project Ga0075276, IMG submission 69770) | Rice paddy soil microbial communities from Twitchell Island, California, USA - SF_Rice_5C_80N_405 | ecosystem: Environmental > Terrestrial > Soil > Paddy field/soil | place: USA: Twitchell... | reverse complement strand
TGGCAGGATGCGCGCGAGCGCCTTGGTGCTCAGGCTACCGTATCCTTCCGACAATCCCACGTTGACAATGGTCTCGGCATGGGCTTCATCCACGCCGGTTTCCGCCTGCAGCCAGGCGATGAGTGCGTCCTCGCGTTCTTCGTTCAGCAGCTTGGTGACAATATCGTCCTGCTTTGCGTCATCAAAGCTATACCACGCCCTGCCGAAGTGTTCCGTCTTGGAGAGTATTGCGCTGGTGGTATTGCCTTTCAGCTCTTGGCGTTTTGGATCTTCGAAGTTGAACTGAACCGCGCCGCCGACGCGAAGCAGTTTTCTGATCTGGGTGAAAGTCTGCTTGCTATGCGCCTCAAGCGCCGTGATGAGGGCGTCGCGCTGCTCGAGCGTGAGCGGCGCTTCATGCAGGCCGTCACGCATGAGCCGGAGGTTGTTCACCTCCTGGTATATGCGGAAGCGCTGCACACTTGGCAGCGCGAGTGGGGCACGCTCCTCGTCGGGCAGGAAGGTGCAGCGGCCTGGCCTGACCGGCTTGAGCGGGCGCTGGTGGAGCAGCACGTCTTTCAGTTCGGCGCGGGCGGTTTCGTTGAACAATGCGGGGTTGAGATCGGACTGTTTCCGCCAGAGTTCGTCGAACTCGTGTTCCACCATGGCGCGGTCGATGTAGAGGTCGTAGTATTTGTCGGTCTTCGTCTTGCCGTTTTCTTGCGGAATTTTGTTCTCGTGGTAGCGGGCGCGCACGGTGAGACCCGCCAGCTGGCGCTTATTCAACCACTCACCCACGGTGCGGCAGCTTTCGGCTTCGAGAATGCCGTGGACCTTGCGGATGGCTGCCTTGAGCGCACCGCTGTCGTTTTCCTTCTTGTCGGTCTTGCGATTGCTCTTGAAGCCGCGCCGCTGGTTGATGTGGAAAAGCGCGCGCGCGAATTCTGCGGGGGTGAGTACTTCGTCGAGTCCCTTCGCGCGCAAGGCGTAGGGATCAAGCGCTTCGAGGGCTTTGCGTTGCGTTTCGTCCTGCGGGAAAAAGCCATGTGCGATCAGCGCACGCATCATGCGCGTCTTGCGTTTGAGCAAGCGGTCGCGGCGTCGGCGCATGGCGCGCGCTTGGCGACGGGTGACGGCAAGCGATGAGCCGTCCTTGGGATTGCGCCCATCCGAGAAGATGCGCACGCCGGCCTTGATGACGGCGCAGGGTTGGTTGTCACGATCAAGGCGGATCATTGACCAGCCCAGCGACGTTGAGCCCAAATCAAGGGCGAGGCGGTAACGCATGTTCGGCAGCATCGTTTTTCTCCCTTCCGATGTTCAGGTGGGCGGCTTCTTGACGACCGCTTGGTGTTGGGATACGATTTTCCCACAAGTAGATTGGGATTTGTGCTCTGGACGCTAACAAGCATCAGATGCACCAGATGAAAGAGCCGCTATATGCGGCTCTTTGCATTTCTCGCGCCGTTATGCAATTCGCATGGGCGGGCATGTGGCGAGCAGCGGATGACTGAGCGAGAATCAAGCGGCATACTCACGCCATACGGTTAATCGAAGCTATCGTCCCATGCGCCTCTGGTCCCTCCATCCCCGTTATCTCGATGCCAAGGGCCTGGTGGCGCTTTGGCGGGAGGCTTTGCTGGCGCAGAAGGTGCTGGCGGGGGAGACGGCGGGTTATCGGCATCATCCGCAGTTGGCGCGCTTTCGGGCGCGGCGCGATGCGCTGGGGGCGATAGGGGCTTATCTCGCGGCGGTACAGGCGGAGGCGGCGCTGCGGGGCTATGCGTTTGATGCGGGGAAGATCCGCCGGGTGTCGCGGCGGGCGAAGATTCCGGTGACGCGCGGGCAGTTGGTTTATGAGCTGGGGCATTTGCGGGCGAAGCTTGCGATGCGCGATCGGCTAGCTTATGCGCGCATTGAGAAGCTGAGGCGGCCGGCGGCGCATCCGCTTTTTGAGGTGGTGCCGGGCGGGGTGGAGGCGTGGGAGCGGGTTTAGTGTAACGGAGGCGGGCCATGCAGGAGTTGAGCGTTGAGCAGGTGGCGGGGCTGCGCAGGCTTTTTGCGCTGGCGGAGTCGGCTTTTCGGGAGCTGGATGATGCGATGGGTTCGGGGTTGATGAGTGATGCGAAGTCTGCCGTGTTTGCGATGATGGAGGCGGCGGAGGCGCTGGCCCTGCCGGATGATGTGGCGGCGGAGCTGCGCCGGCTGGCGACGCTTTCGTGGCAGGGGGTGACGGGCAGCGGGGATGCGTATGAGCGCACTTCGCGGGCGATTGGGGCGATCGGGGATCTGGAGCGGGTGATTGCGCCGCTACTTGCGCAGCACCCAGAGGATGAATGAGATGGCGAGTGAGATGAGGATACTGGTAGTCAGCGGAAAATAGAAGCTGAAGTTGTCGCGCTTGATCTGGATGTCGCCTGGGAGGTGGCCCAGGCCGAGTTTAGTGATGAGGGGCCAGAGCAGGCCGGTGAGGACGAGGATGATGCCGATGACGATGAGCCATTTGGACATGCTGCTTTTCCCGGGTTTGTTCGCTGGTTGAGAGTTTACACGCTAAGGCATTGGGCGCGGGCTGGCAAGCCGGGGTTTGCCGCGGGGCAAAAAAAAGCCCCCGGACCTTGCGGTGCGGGGGCGAAGCACAGTCTTAACAAAAGGGGGAAAGTTAAGACTTTCACGTTCAGGGAGGAGAAACGTGAAGCGGCTTGCGCCGCTCATAGGTTCAGATAATCGTTTGCGGAATTAGTTCCACGATATTTCTAAAATCGCTTCCGGCCCGTGCTGGCGGGCTTTGCGTGGCGTGTAGGGGGCTGCGTAGGTCGGTACATGGAAATGGGTATTATGGGGATGAATGCAACGCGTTGCGCGGCTCTGCGCAGTGCGGTGCGGTGATTGTCTTCGAGGCGCGTCAGCGCAGGATGGATTCGGCGTTCCCTCGGGGCAGCAGTTTTTGCCCGTGCCCGTCAGGGGACGAGGTCGTCATAGTGCTGCTCGATCCGCTGCAGCGCGCTGGCAAGGCGGTGGGGCAGGAGGCAGCGCGCCTCGGCGTGGTTGGGCGAGAGTTCTCCGTAAAACAGGGCGCCGAGGTAGGAGATGGAGATGGCGTCGTTCACTTCGGCGATGTCGTCATTGAGGAGTTGGGCGACAAAGGCGAATTGCTCGCACACGGAGCGCCAGTCGCCTTCGTTTATGGCTTCGCGCGTGGCGAGCTTGAGTTCGCCCATTTCCAGGTGCAGTTCGCCGTAGTCGGCTTCGTCTATGCGTTCGGCGATCTCGGGGAAGTGCAGCATGAGGTGGTTTGCGAAGCAGGAGCAGGCGCCGCGGGCGACGCGCGGTTTGTCGTTGATGATGCGGCGGATGGCGTCGAATGCCGCGAAGTTGATGGCGCAGACAGGTGTGCCGGGGTCGGCGGTAATATCATGCGGGTCGGAAAGCCTGGATGTGTGTGCACTCGGTGGCATTATTGTTCTCCTTTGTATGTGTGCCAGTATCCCTTGCTGGCGTTCCTGTGGCCGATTAACCAGAGGATGTCGATGAATATTCATCTGGCATAGATATACCACTGCGAATTGACGATTTCAACGAAGTAAATCGCTAGAGAATGGCAGGGAAGGCGGCGCAGGTGGGGATTGCGCGGACAAAAAAATGCCCCCGGGCCTGGCGGTACGGGGGCGAATAGGTCTTAACCAAAGGGGGATTGTTAAGACACTCCACGATTACAGAAGAGAATGCAAGCCAGCATTGCACTGGTGTTCACATTCAATAAGTATATTCTAATATAGTCGGATGCTGTTGTAAAGGATTTTCGGAATTAATTTTGGTGCCGATGCAAGTGCGGCGCATGGCTTTGTTTAAAAGGGTGAAAGCTACAGCTGGCCGAACCGGCCGCGGAGGGAAAAGCGTGTTGGGATGGGGGTGTTGCGGGGGAGGGAGCGTCACCCCCTGGCAAGCAGGGGGTGCCTGACGGCGGCAATTATTTTGCTGCTGCCTTTTTCGCTTTGCGTTCCGCCGACATGCGCTTGTCTTCAAGCAGGATCATGGCTGCAGCCAGAACAGGAATGCACCACAGGATGATCGTACCGGTCATATCTACCATTTCGTTTCTTCCTCGTATCGTAAAGTTCTAAAGGACCTCTGAACGTGACCCGGTCGAGCGTGCTCGCTCAGGTCGGGGAAACTTTACCAGAAAATAGTGTAGCAAAACAGTCTTATATAACCATAATACATTGAAGACTATAAGGTTAATAATATAGTAGTTTGCTAATATATTGCATCGCTGATGCAGGGCGCATCGGCCTTGAGCAACCGCAAATGGCGCCGGCGGGCGCGCAAAAAAAACGCCCCCGGCCTTGCGGCACGAGGGCGGCGTCTTAACTAAAGGGGAAGTTAAGACTACACGTCCAGGGAGGTGAACGTGGGGTGGTAGGGCCACCCAACACTATGATACCGGGTCGGGGAGAAAAGTTCCATGCCTCCTGCATAAATGAGAGTTTCATTCCCATGATAAAAGAATTGGTTAGCTCTTGGTTAGCGGCCGCCCTGCGAGCAGCGGATGATGGCGGCCGCGTCGCCCAGAGTGGCGCATTTGCGCAGCTTGGCTTCGGAAGGCTGCGGCGCTGCGGGCGCAGTGTCCTGGGCTGATGCGGTGTCCAGGCCGGGCGTGGCGGTGACCGGCGTCGCTGCTGCTTGCGCCAGCGCGGGGTGGTTTGCGGCGCCGTTGCCAGCGGGGAGGGCGTTCGCGGCGGGGGCAGGCGTGCTGCGCGCAGAAGCGGTCTGCGCGGGCGGCTTTGGGGCGGTGGGTTGGGTCTTGGGCGCCGTTTTCCTGGCCTGCACGGCGGGCTTGGGCGGCGGGCTGTCCAGCATGGGGTCGACGGTGGAGATGGTGATGCTGGCAACGAGCAGGGTGAAGGCCGGGCCGATGAACCAGGTGATGGAGGAATGCCGGGCGTTGTGCATGACGACCCGGGTGCCCGCGAGCATGTCGTGCAGGCAGCGCCGGTCGCGCCTGAAGACCAGGAGTACATCGATGACGGCAAGCAGGGTGCCGAGGACGGAGATAGCGTTGTAGAGGCAGATCGGGAGGTAGCGGCGGAACAGCAGCCGGCCCAGGCCGGGCAGGTTGCCATCGCGGTCGACGATGCGGATGCCGACGATCTTCTTGCCTATGGTCTGGCCGTGCTTTTTCAGGAAATAGCTCTGGGTAAGGATGAACAGGGCAAAGGTGATGCCGGACATTTCGGCGGCCCCGCTGTGGCTGTCTTCGCTATCCCACACTGCGTCGAAGGTGCCGGAAGCGTAGGCCAGCGCAAAGAGAAGGGAGAGGGAAATGGCCAGATCGATGACGAATGCGCCGAAGCGGTGGCCGATGCCGGCGAGTTCGAGTTCTCCGTTCTCGGGGATGTCCGCGATCTCGGCGGACGGCGCGCGATATGGATTGACGTCGTTCATCTCGATTTGTCTGGTCCGGCGTGGCTGAATGGCTCAAGCATACAATGGTCCGCAGTGCGCGGCAAAACGGCTGCCCTCCGCTGTTGCAGGCGCGCAATGGCTTCAGCGCTCGCCCAGCAGGTAGTTGGCGATGCGTATCAGGTGCGAGCGCGCGGCATCTGGCGTGAGTCCCCGGGCCAGCGGTTCGGCGGCATAGGCGAGTTCGCCGGCGCGTTCGCGGGTGAGTGTGCGCGCCCGGTTGCGGAATTCGATGAGCGCGCGCTGCTCGTCCACGGTGAGCGGAAAGGGCGGCGGCTCGGCGCCTTCGCTGTCCCTGGCCGCGACATTGCGTTTGTCCTTTTCGACGTAGGCCACCACGGTTCCCGCTACCAGATCGCCCAGGCGCTTGCCGTCGCGGTTGAGCAGCAGGGCGATGAAGCCTGTCGCATACATCAGCGGAAAGAAGTCGATTACGCGCAGGGTGTTGCGGATGAAGGAGGCATGCCACCCTACGGGTGTGCCGTCGTCATGGACCACCGCGAGGCCGAAAATATTCTTGCCCGGCGTTTTGCCTTGCCAGAAGACCTCGAACAGGATGGGATAGAACCATTCCAGCAGGAACGCGCTGACAAGGAACACGCCCTCGCCGAACGAGCCCATGTAGGCCGCGAGGGTGAGGATGCCGATCCAGGCGGCAACGCGGATGGCGAGGTCGATGGCCCAGGCGCCTGCGCGGACAACGGGGCCGGCCACGCGCAGGGTGATCTCGCAGCCTTCGGGCGTGGCGATGTGGCGTAACGTGTCGAGATTGGCGGGTTGGGGCATGGTCTTGTTCCGGTCGGCTCGCGGTCAGGAAACGCCCGCGCGCTTGCGCTCCCAATAGTGGTTGATGAGGGCGATGGGCAGGTCCTTGAGCCGCGTGTCCAGCACCTGGATGCCGTTGTGGCGCAGCGCCGCCACTTGGCGGCGGCGGTCGTTCACGTATTCCAGCGCGGCGGCATGGGTGAGCGCATCGTCGAAATCGTTCAGCGGCGCGGTTTCCAGCGTTTCCAGCACCGGTTCGCGCAGGCTGGCCACGGTCACCGCGTGGCTCTTGCGCAGATGGCGCATGGCGGGTGCGAGCGTGTCGTCGTCCTCGTCGCGGATGTTGGTGACCAGCACCACCAGCGCGCGCCGGGTCAGGCGCTGGCTGAGGTACTGGCTGGCCACGAGATAGTCCGGGGTCTGCAGCGAGGGCTGCAGGTCGTAGACCGAATTCAGCAGCATGTTGACCGAGGCCACCGACTTGCGCGGCGCGACAAAGCGCGGGTTGTCGTGGCCGAAGGTGCATAGCCCCACCGCGTCGCCCTGGCGCAGCGCGACGTAGCCCAGCAGCAGCAGCGCATTGAGCGTGTGGTCGAAGTGGGAAAGGTCGTCGTCCTTGGCGCGCATGCGTTCGCCGCAATCCATCAGGAATACGACCTGCTGGTCGCGCTCGTCCTGGTATTCGCGGGAGATCAGGCGGTGGGCGCGCGCGCTGGCCTTCCAGTCGATCTGGCGCAGCATGTCGTCCTGGCGGTAATCGCGCAGCTGGTGGAATTCCAGCCCCAGCCCGCGGCGCGGGCGGCGCAGCAGGCCGATCTGCGAAAGCCGGTTGTCGGTGGCGAGCAGGGTGTAATGCGCGATGGTGGTGAAGTCCGGATAGACGCGCACCTCGCTTTGCAGCGCCAGCTTTTCGGGAATCAGCCACAGGCCGAAGGGCGAGCGCAGTCTGAGATCCACACCCTCGAAGCGGTACCAGCCGCGCTCGCGGACATGCAAGCGGTAAGCCGTCCGCACCCAGCGGCCGGGCGTGGCCTCGAACGCCAGCGGCAGGCCTTCTGCGCGAAATTCGGGCGGGTGCCGGTCATAGAGCCAGCCACTGATGCGGCCGTCGCAGTTTTCCCGGCAACTGATGCGGAAGGCTATCTCCTGTTTGGCGCCGACGGCGAGCGCCTGCGGCAGTTCACGCACGATCTCCAGCATGCCGCGCTGCCGCCGCCCTGCGAAAATATCCGCCGCCGCAACGGCAAAGCCGACCAGCCCGAAGCCCTGCCACCAAGGTACGAGCACCTTGCCGGCGAAGAGCACGGCGATGCCCAGCCCCAGCCAGGCGCAGGCCATGATCAGCAGGTTGCGGTGCGGAACGGGCATCATCAGGTGCGCGGCGCGGGCACGTTTTCCAGCAGGGTGGCGATCAGGCCGTCCACGGACAGGCCCTCGATCTCCGCTTCGGCGGCGATCGCCACGCGATGGCGCAGCGCGGGGATGGCCACGGCCTTGATGTCGTCCGGCACCACGTAGCTGCGGCCGGCCATCAGCGCCTTGGCGCGTCCCGCGCGCACGAGTGCAATGCTGCCGCGGGGACCCGCGCCGCGGGAAAATCCCGGTGTGTCGCGGGTGGCGCGGGTGATGGCGACGGCATATTCCATCACCCGCTCATCCACGGTGACGTTCGCGGAAGCGTGCTGCAACTCGACGACGGCCTCCGGCTTGAGCAGCGTCTGCACGTCATCCACGCTCAGGGTCGCGCCGGATCTGAGTTCGGTCACTTGGCGCGTGAGTTCGATCTCGTGATGCGGTTCCGGATAGTCGATGCGGATCTTGAGCAGGAAGCGGTCGAGCTGCGCCTCCGGCAGCGGGTAGGTGCCTTCCTGCTCCACCGGGTTTTGCGTGGCCATCACCATGAACGGACGCGGCAGCGGGATGGGCCGGCCTTCCAGGGTCACCTGCTGTTCCTGCATGGCTTCCAGCAATGCCGATTGGGTCTTGGCGGGCGCGCGGTTGATTTCGTCGGCCAGCACCAATTGCGCGAACACCGGTCCCTGGCGGGTGACGAATTCGTTCCTGCCCGCGTCGAAGAAGGTGTGGCCGATCACGTCCGAGGGCATCAGGTCCGGGGTGAACTGGATGCGCTTGAACTGGCCGTCGAAGGTCTTGCCCAGCGTTTTCGCGAGCAGGGTCTTGCCGAGGCCCGGCACCCCCTCCAGCAGCACGTGCGCATTGCACAGCAGGCCGATCAGCACATGGTCGACCACATCGTCCTGGCCAATCAGCTTCCTGGAAAGTTCGCCCCGCAGCGCGCTCAGCAGGGCGGCGGATTCATGCAATTTTTCGTCTGGCAGATTCATGGCTGTCTTCTCACAGGTTATGTTTAAGATGTTTCAGGGTGCGCAGCATGGCAGTGAATTCGGAGGCATGCCGGGGTGTGCCTGTCAGCGCGGTCAGTATCGCCTGGTCGGCCAGCCCCGTCATTTGCGCCAGCGCCGCGGCCTGGCGCGGCGAGTCCATTGCGGCGATGGCGGGGTGGCGCATCAGCAGGCGCTCGCGGAAAGCGCCGCGTGCCGTTTCCAGCCAGCGGCCCAGGCCCTGGTTGCGCCACACGAAGCGGCCGATCGCATTGAGGTGCTCGCGCAACTCGCGGCGTGAGGGCGGCACATCGGGCACGGTGCCCCCGAAGCGCGGCGCCACGCTCCACAGCCACAGTCCGATCAGCACCAGACCGCTGATGGTCGCGGCCCACGCGGAGCCCACGAGCCAGTCGAAGAGATCGGGAATGGGCAGGCGCGTCATCAGGATCACCGGTCCCTTGGGTTGAAAGTGCTGGAGCAGCTTCCAGAAGAATTCCGCGTGGTCAAAGTCGCCTATGGCGTCGTTGGACACTACGTGGTCCAGGTTGGCGACCAGGCTGACATTGCCGAGCCCGTAGCGATAGTGGACCAGCCAGTCGCTGTTGGCATCCAGCGCCACCTTCCACGACGGTTTGATATTGCCGGGCTTGAGGCCCTCGTACTGCATGCGAATGGCGAGCGGGTGCACCGAGCCGGGGATCAATGCGGAAATGGTCTTGGGTGCATCAGAGTCTGCATTGTCATCCCCGGTATCCCCTGCATCGTCGCTTGCGCCGTCTTGTGCCGCTACCGGCGCCGAGGCGGGCGCTGCCGGGGCGGCTGACGCAGAGGCCGGCCTGGATTCAGGCGTGGCGGGCCGTGGCGATGCCGCGGCTGCGGGAGACGATGCCGTGAGGGGAGAGACCGCGGGGCGGGGGGCGCCTGCCGTCAGCGGCGAAGTCATGGGGCGTTTTGCCGGGCGCGGCGCCGATGCCACCAGGGGCGATGCGGCCGCCGGGGAAGAGGCTGGATGAGGGCCGGCTGCCGTCAGCGGCGAGGCCATGGGGCGTTTCGCGGGGGGCGGCGCTGATGCCGCAAGGGGTGACGCAGCGGCCGGGCCGGAGGCCGGATGGGGGGCAGCCGGCTTCGCGCCCTTGACAGCGGGCAGGTCGCAGTCGTCGCAGGTTTCATCGCTGCCGTCATCCCACTGCACGTGCAGATAGGACATCACGGGATCAGGCTCATCGCTGTACTCGGGCACGACGATCAGATAACCGCCTTTACCCACCCAGTCGAAAAGTTCCTTCAGCCGATCCTTGCTCAGCGCGGCGCGGTGATGACGGTCCAGGATCAGCACGCCGCCGGGCTTGAGCGTGTCCAGCACGCGCACGTCGCCGGAGGAGGCTACGCCGCGCCCCATGCGCGACATGAAGCGCTCCAGCGCGAGGTAGCGGTTGTCCTGCGCGGCCTGTCCCGGCGGCTCGTAATGGTTGACCGCGACCTTCGTGAAGTGCGTGGAAATCCACCATCCACCTGCACCCAGCAGGCTTACGGCGAGCACGATAATAAGGACGGTGCGGCGGCTCATCGATTATCCCCCGCCAGGGAAAAATGCGCCGGCCAGCGCGTGCATAGCGATTCCAGCGCCGGCGCCGGCGGCGGCTCATGGGCGTAGGCCGTGCGTTTCCAGGCATCCATGAGTTCGGCGAAATAACCGCTGCGGCCGGCATCCACCGCAGCCCGCACCAGGTTCAGGCAGTCGTCCTCGGTGTGGCCGGCGTGGAAATCGAGCTGGCTGTGGTGGATCAGCGAAACCAGCGCGGCCCGGTAGAGCAGGCTGAGCGCGCCGCTGGCGCTGCCCCGGCTCAGTTCCGCCAGCGCGGCCGCGGCCACGTCGTCCGGCAACGACTCGGGCCGCACATCCAGCCCGAACAGAAAGCTGGGCGGCGCGGTGCGGCCCTTCAGCGGCCCGAACCAGGCGTCACGGTGGCGGTAGGTCAGGTAGATCAGCACCGCCAGCAGGAGGGCAAGAGCGAAATACACCAGCAGACGCAGGGCCCTGGACAGGTATTCGATGGCATCGCGCAGGCCGTCGAGCCAGGACGGCGTTTCGGCGGCGTCCGGCGCTTTGTCCGGCGTGGCGCTAGTGTAGCGCCAGTCGTATTCCGTCCTCTCGCCGCCGAACACGGGGTCGGCCAGTACGGCGCGTATCGTGGCTTTTTCGCGGCTTTCGTGTTGTGTCCCCGCGCCCGCCGCCGGATCGGCCGCCCAGGCGGGCCGGAATCCGCAGCACGCCAGCAGCGCGAGCATTACCAGGCCGCGCATGGCGGCGCCCAGTCTGTGGTGCACACGTGCGTTCATTTACTGCGCTGCCTTTCGCACCGACATCTTGCGGAATGCCTGCTCGATGTCCCAGCCTTCAAGTTCGCTGCGCCGGTTGAGATAGAGCGCAAAGCCGCTGGCGACGTAGAACGGCTCGACGATGCTTTCCGCGGTCATGATCGCCAGATTCAGGATGAAAGCGCCGGCGGAGGTGATATTGCCGTCCAGCCAGTCGTCCATTCTGACGATGTCCTGATGGCCTTGCGGAACGAACATGTCGATCAGAAGCAGCAGCGACAGCGCAAGGAAGAACGATATAGCCAGTGAGAACACCGTCAGCCCCACGGACAGGTTATCGACACGCGACGACAGCACCCGCGAGCGCTGGCGGGCGGCTTTTCCGCGCTGCCCTTCGAGTTGCCACACCGGCAGGAGGAAGGCGCGCCGCAGACCGAAGCGGCGGTAGGTGAGTGCGGAAAACAGCCCGGTATTCTTCAGCAGCCCGGGCAGCGCGCGCCACACGTCGCGCCGCGAGATGGATTCCCCGAACAGCGAGCGGCTGTAGGCGAACAGCAGGGCGCGGTCGCAGAACGGCTTCAGCCACCAGATCAGCGGAATTGCCAGCAGTTCGTAATGCCACAACATGAGCGCGAGCGGCAGGCCGATGGCGAGGTAGGTCACGCTCCAGGCGCGCCAGGCGCCGCCATACCAGGCCTGCATCATGACGCGTCCGAGATCCAGCGCCTCGGAGGCGCTGCGTGGCCGCAGCTGGATGCCGATCTCTTCAAGGCGCATGGCGTTCCTTTCCGGCGAACACCAGATAGGCGAGCGTAATGCACCACATGGCGATGCCCACGCCGTACTTGAGGTGCGCCGGGAACAGGCGTTCCGCCGACCAGAAGGCTTCGATGAACGCGGCAAAGAAAGTGAGCGCGGCTGCGCCCAGCAGGAGCTGGATGGCGATCTTCGCATTTGCCACCAGCGCGGCGCGGCGCGTGCGCAGGCCGGGCGCGATCAGCGCCTGGGCGAGCTTGAGCCCGGCAGCGCCGGAAAGCACGGCGCCGGTCATCTCGAAGGCGCTGTGCCCGGCGACGAAGCTCCAGAAGGTTTCGATGTAGCCAATCTGGGTCAGGTGACCTGCTATGGCGCCGATGAACAGGCCGTTATAGATCAGGAAGAACACCGAGCCGACCCCGAAGGCCAGGCCGCCGGCAAAGCACTGGAAATCGAGCCCGATGTTGTTGGCAATATACAGGCCCCACATCTTCCATTCGCCGGATACGGCATGGGCCTGGCCCAGGCGCTTTGCCGTGGGTGCGTACATGTTTTCAACATCGGTGACCGAGTCGGGCGACATCATCAGGTAGACGCTGTCGGGATAGAACTGCAGGGCGATCAGCATTGCCAGCAAGGGGATCAGGAGCAGCGCCGCGGCCAGGGCGATCACCCGCCGCTCGCGCCGCACCAGGGCGGGGAAGCCGTGCAGCACGAAGCGGAAAATGGCCAGGCCTTCTTTCTTGCGCGCGCCGTAGATGCGCTGGTGCGCGGCCAGGACCAGCACGCGCAGGCGGTCTTGCAGCAGGCTGGAGTATTGTCGGTCGCGCGCGAGCGCGAGGTCGTGGCTCAGCGCACGGAAGGCGTGCGGCAGGTTTTCCCGCAGGTCGCGGTCGGCTTGCGCTTCCGTTTCGGTGAGGGCGCTGTCCGCCGCTTTCGCCGGCCTGGTCTTCCTGCGCTTGCCGGTGGCCGTGGTCGTGCGCAGCCAGCGCTCCCAAGCGGCCCATGCCAGCTCGCGCCGGGCGACGAATTGCAGTTCCTTCATGCGGGTTCAGTATGCCTTGAGCGCGGCCGTCGCGACATGCGTCAGACGGCGGGAGAGCGCGGTCATTGCCGCATACGGCGCGAATGGCAATGCGCGGATATGGTTCTGGATTGCTACCTGCAAACGCATCCTCCCTGAAGCGTTCATACCTGTAACGATGCCGGCGCTGTGCGCCGGCGAAGCAACGGCAAATACTACGCACATACGCCGTACGGCGCAACTGGCAATTATTACGTTGCGGGATGAGCGCTGTCTGCGGTGCCGCCGTCGGAGGAGGCTGCTTCGCCCGGTGCGCCCGCATCGGCGCCGCCGCCCAGCATGGCCTTGAAGCGTGCGAGCTTGTCCATGCCCTCCTTTTTGGTGACGGCTGGCGCGGTCTGAGGCCCGCCGGAGAACACCAGGTCTTCCTGCGGCAGTTCGCCGATGAAGCGGCTGGGTTCGCAGCCGGACCATTCCTTGCCGCGGCGGCGCTTGGTGCAGTGGCTGATCTGCAGCGTGCGCTCGGCGCGGGTGATGCCCACGTACATCAGGCGGCGCTCCTCCTCGATTTGCTCCGGCGCTTCGCTGCGTTCGTGCGGCAGGATGGTCTCTTCCACGCCCACCAGGAACACATGGCCGAATTCCAGGCCCTTGGCGGCGTGTAGAGTGGAGAGGGTGACCGCGTCGGTCTCCTTTTCGCGCGATTCCAGGAGGTTCATCAGCGCAATGGTCTGGGTCATGGCGAGCAGATTCTTCTCGTCGGCCTCGGCCTTGCGGTTCATCCAGCCGATGAAATCCTGCACGTTTTTCCAGCGCGTCTCGGCCTGGCGCGGCTCCTGGCTGTCGAACAGCCAGGCTTCATAATCGATGGCGGCCAGAAGGTCGGCGATCACCTCGTTGCAGGGGTCCTTCTCGGCGCGTTCCTGCATGCGGCTGATGAAGTTGCAGAAGGTCAGCAGGTCCTCGTGCTGGCGCGCGTTGAGCTGGTGCGCCATGGCCGGCTCGAAGGCCGCTTCGAACAGGCTGACGTTGCGGTTTCCGGCGTGGGCGGCGAGCTTTTCCAGGGTGCTGTTGCCGATTCCGCGCTTTGGCGTGGTGATCGCACGGATGAAGGCGGGGTCGTCGTCCTCGTTGGCGATCAGCCTGAAGTAGGCGATGATGTCCTTGATCTCCGCGCGATCGAAGAACGAGGTGCCGCCGCTGACCGTATACGGTACGTTCTGCGCGCGCAACTGCTCCTCGAACGGGCGGGAAAGATGGTTGCTGCGGTAGAGGATGGCGTAATCCGAGAACTTCGCGCCGTGCTCGAACTTGTGCGCGAGCAGGCGCAGCACCACCGATTCGGCCTCGTCCTCGTCGTCCTTGGCGGCCAGCACGCGCACCTGCTCGCCCGGCCCATGTTCGCTCCACAGCTTCTTTTCGAACAGCTTGGTGTTGTTCTGAATCAGGTGGTTGGCCGCATGCAGGATGCGCTGCGAGGAGCGGTAGTTCTGCTCCAGCTTGATCACGCGCAGGCTGGGGTAGTCCTGCCGCAGGTTGTGCAGGTTGGCTACGGAGGCGCCGCGCCAGGCATAGATCGCCTGGTCGTCGTCGCCCACCGCCGTGATGGCCGCGCGGTGGCCCGCCAGCAGTTTCATCAACTGGTACTGGCAGTCGTTGGTGTCCTGGTACTCGTCCACCAGCAAGTAGTGGAACCGCCGCTGCCAGCGCTCCAGTGCTTCGGGGTGGGTGTTGTAGAGCTCCACCGGCAGGCGGATCAGGTCGTCGAAGTCCATCGCCTGGTAGGCGCGCAGCGTTTCCTGATAGCGTCCATACAGCAGGGCGAGGTGTTGCTGCTCTTTGTGCTCGATTTGCTCGGCTGCCTGTTCCGGTGCAATGAAAGCGGCTTTCCAGTTGGAGATGGCGGTCTGTGCATCGCGGATGTCGCCCTTGTCCGGGCTGCCCAGCAGTTCGCTGATGATCTTGGCCGTATCCGCGCTGTCGAGGATGGAAAACTGCTTCTTGTAGCCCAGCAGGGGTGCCTCCTCGCGCAGGATCTGCATGCCCAGCGCGTGAAAGGTGCTGATGGTCATGCCCTTGGCGTTGCGCCCGGAGAGCAGCTTGCCCACGCGTTCGCGCATCTCGGTGGCGGCCTTGTTGGTGAAGGTGATCGCGGCCAGGTTGCGCGGCGCATAGCCGCATTCCTCGATCAGGTAGGCCAGTTTGTGGGTGATGACGCGGGTCTTGCCGCTGCCGGCGCCGGCCAGCACCAGCAGGGGGCCATCCAGGTATTTCACTGCCTCGCGCTGGGTGGGATTGAGTTTGCTGAGCATCAGATGGGGAACGGGTTGCTGCGTAAGGCGGCATTTTACCGGAATCGGCGCGCGAGATTCAAAGTCATTGCGCATACTTTGCATTACAATTCGCCCCCCGGGGAAATATTTCCAACAGTGAAATTCATTCAGGCGCGAACGTGGCACAATTTCAAACGCTGGCCGAATGGCTGGCCTATCTCGAGCGGCTACATCCCAGCACCATAGAGTTGGGGCTGGAGCGCGTCGACCAAGTACGCAGGCGGCTGGATTTGGCGCCTGCTTTCCCCCTCATCACCGTGGGCGGCACCAACGGCAAGGGTTCCACCTGCGCCATGCTGGAGGCCATCCTCCATGCCGCAGGCTATCGGGTGGGCTGTTATACCTCGCCGCATCTACTCGTATACAACGAGCGCGTGCGTGTCGGCAAACGGATGGCGAGCGATGCCGAACTGTGCGCGGCGTTTGAGAAAATAGAGGCGGCGCGGAGCCAGGCGCCGGAAATCTCCCTCACCTATTTTGAATTCGGCACCCTGGCGGCCATGCTGTGCTTCATCGCGCACGGCGTGGACGCGGCGATCCTCGAGGTGGGGCTGGGGGGGCGCCTCGATGCGGTGAATGTCTTTGATGCGGATTGCGCCGTGGTGTGCACGGTGGACATCGACCATGCCGAATACCTGGGCGATACCCGGGAAAAGATAGCCGCTGAAAAAGCGGGCATTTTCCGCAAAGGCCAAGCGGCGGTATACGGCGACGCGGACATGCCCCAGGCCATCGCGGCGCGGGCAGAGGCCGTGGGCGCCTCGCTGTGGCGGCTGGGCGCGGAATTCAGCTATGCGGCGCACGGGCAGCAGTGGGACTACCGCGGCCCGGCAGGCGCGCGCACCGCGCTGCCGTGGCCGGCGCTGCGCGGCGCATACCAGCTCAACAACGCGAGTGCGGCGCTTGCCGCGCTGGACGCTGTGCGCGAGCGCCTGCCGGTGAACATGGAAGCCGTCCGGCGCGGGCTCGCGGAAGCCGTTCCCCCGGGCCGCTTCCAGGTGCTGCCGGGCCGTCCGATGGTGGTCCTCGATGTGGCGCATAATCCACAGGCCGCGCGGGCGCTGGCGCAAAACCTCGCCGCGCTGCCGCCAGCGCCCCGGACCTATGCGGTGTTTGCCATGCTGCGCGACAAGGACATGGCGGGCGTGGCCCGCGCGCTGGACGGGCGGATAAACGTCTGGCTGGTGGCGGGCATAGACGCGCCGCGCGGCGCGCAGGCCAGCGAACTGGCACAGGTGTTGCGCGACAGCAACGTGCATGGGGATATCCATACCTTCGTCACCGCGGCGGATGCCATGCGCTATGCCCGCAACGCCGCCTCTGAAAATGATAGAATTGCGGCGTTCGGATCCTTCTACACGGTGGCAGACGTCATGCGCGCGCCGGAAGTGACGCGGGGACAAACAGGGTAATGGCGAAAATAGACAGCGAAGACGAATTCAAGCGGCAGATGCGGCGCCGGCTGGTGGGCGCGGTGGCGCTGGTGACGGCGCTGGTGGTGATCCTGCCGATGTTGCTGGAGAATTCTCCCAAGCCCCGGCAGGATAACCTGGAATTGCGCATTCCGGACAAGAACAAGTCCGGCGCCTTCACCTCGCAGATGGTAGTGGCGGAAAGCGCGCCGGATGTCACGCCGCTGCCGCCGCCCGGGGCCGAGCAGGCGCAGCCGGTCAGCGCGCCCGCGGGGGAAAAGGGCGCCAAGCCGGCGGCCAAGGCCGCGCCTGCCGCGGAACACGCCAGGGACAAGCCGGCCAAATCCGCCAAGCCCGCACAGACAAGCAAGGCGGGTGCCGCGGATACCCACCCCGGCGTGGCTCACAAGAGCGCGGCGCACAAGGCGGGGTTTGCGGTGCAGGTGGGGGCCTTTTCCCACGCGGCGACGGCAAAGGAACTGGAAGACAAGCTGATCAAGCGGGGCTGGCACGCTTACACCCAGAAGGCGGGCGGCACGATGCGGGTGCGGGTCGGACCCTATAGCGCACGCGCGGAGGCGGAAAAGGCGCAGCACAAGCTGGCGTCGCAAGGGGTGCGTCCGGCCGCCGTGGTAACGGAACCCTAGGCCGGATAGATGACTGCATTCGATGTCGCTGTCGTAGTCGTGGTGATGTTGTCGATGTTGCTGGGAAGGTGGCGCGGGCTGGTGTACGAAGCGGTTTCGCTGCTGAGCTGGGTGGCGGCTTATTTCGTGGCGCGGTTTTTTGCGCCGGATATTCTGGAAGATATTCCGGCCACCGTGGGCGGCGAGCCTGCCAGGATGGCAGTGGCTTTTGCCATCCTGTTCGGACTGACGCTGGTGGCGGGCGGCGTGCTGGCCTGGGGCATGAACAAACTGGTGGATTCCGCAGGCCTGAAGAAACTGGATGGTTCGCTGGGGGCGGCGTTCGGCCTGCTGCGCGGCGGCTTCCTGGTGATCCTGCTGGTGGTCCTCGGCGGCATGACCAGCTTGCCGGCAACGGCCATGTGGCGCAACGCGCTGACGAGCCGACCGCTGGAAGGGGTGGCGCTGCAGGTCAGGGCATGGCTGCCGCCCACGCTGGCACAGAAGATACATTTCAGAGATTGAGTAACACGGAAGCATAGATATGTGTGGCATCCTCGGCGTCGTAGCGCATAGTCCCGTCAACCAGTTGCTGTATGACGGATTGCAGGTGTTGCAGCACCGCGGTCAGGACGCGGCGGGCATCGCCACGCTGGACGGCAACACCTTCCACCTGCACAAGGGCAACGGCCTGGTGCGCGACG
>Ga0075276_10000197_pt1 | contig 17738 bp, 15 predicted proteins | sample SF_Rice_5C_80N_4_FD_69770 | JGI IMG/M metagenome (GOLD analysis project Ga0075276, IMG submission 69770) | Rice paddy soil microbial communities from Twitchell Island, California, USA - SF_Rice_5C_80N_405 | ecosystem: Environmental > Terrestrial > Soil > Paddy field/soil | place: USA: Twitchell... | reverse complement strand
TCAGCCCGGCCGGCAACACGATCTTCTTGGTGATGACGGCCGATGGCGGCAGCGCCATGGCGACGTTCCTGGTCCGGGTGCCCGCCTTCTTGACCACCCGGCGGATGGCCTCCGCGACTTCCTCGAACTTCTCGACGTTGCCGTCGGCCACCCAGCCGCGCTCCAGCGGTTCGATCCCGCAGCGCTCGAGCACCAAGGCGCCAGCCTTGTCACGGCCGAGTTCCACCAGCTTGACGCTGGACGAACTGATGTCCAGGCCGATCAGCGGTGCCGGCGTGCGGCTGAACAGCGACCCGATGAAGCTCATTCGGTCTCCTGGAGCTGGTATTTCAAGACGTAACAAACTTAAAGTTTCACTTGAATGCTAGCAGTAACGTTATTGTCGGCAAAGGACTTTTGGCCGAGTGAACAGTTTTGACGTTGCCAAAAGCCGACGTCTCGAAATGCGATACTGTCGAGCGCTGGCCTCGGTGAGCATGCGCTCACATCGAACCTTTTTGAACCCCGAGGCTCTGCCTGCAGGGAGCCGGAAGCCGATTTTGATAATCTCTGCTGCGACGCAACCTGGACCCGTATGCCTTCTGAACCGACTCCCGACGAGCGCCGCGGCTCGCCACGACCATTGCCGGGCTGGCGCGGTGCCTTGCTCAAGGGTATCGGCTGGATCGTCGGGCTCGCCGCAGCCGGAATCTTGTCGATCGTCCTCATCGCCTGCGTGGCCCTGGCAGTGGCGTATCCGAACCTGCCTGACGTTTCGGAGCTGTCGGATTACCGGCCGAAGCTGCCGCTGCGCGTCTATTCGGCGGACGGCGTGCTGATCGGCGAATTCGGCCAGGAACGGCGCAGCCTCACCCCGATCAACCAGATTCCGAAAGTGATGAAGGACGCCGTGCTGGCGATCGAGGATGCGCGGTTCTATTCGCATGGCGGGGTCGACTACCGCGGCCTGGTGCGGGCCGCCATCGCCAACCTGGCTCGGATCAAGAGCCAGGGCGCATCGACCATCACCATGCAGGTGGCGCGCAACGTCTACCTGTCCTCCGAGAAGACGTTCACCCGCAAGATCTACGAGGTGCTGCTGACCTTCAAGCTGGAACACATGCTGACGAAGGACCAGATCCTCGAGATCTACATGAACCAGATCTACCTGGGCAACCGGGCCTACGGCTTCGCCGCCGCGGCCGAGACCTATTTCGGCAAGCCGATGAAGGACCTGACGATCGCCGAGGCGGCGATGCTGGCGGGCCTGCCCAAGTCGCCGTCGGGCAACAACCCGCTCACCAACCCGACCCGCGCCCGCACCCGCCAGCAATACATCATCGAGCGGATGGAGGAAAACGGCTTCATCACGCCGGACGAAGCCGAAGCGGCCAAGAAGCAGGAGCTCAAGTTCCGCAGCAGCACGGACGAAACGAAGGTCCATGCCGAGTACGTTGCCGAAACCGTGCGCCAGCTTGTCTTCGCGCAGTACGGTGAGGAGGCCTACACGCGCGGCCTGAACGTCTACACGACGATCAACGCCGTCCGGCAGGATGCCGCGTACCGGGCGCTGCGCAAGGGCATCATGGATTACGAGCGGCGCCAGATCTACCGCGGTCCGGAAGAATTCATCGCGCTGTCCGCCAACGAAAAGGACGCCGAGGACGAGATCGACGACGCCCTGACCGACCACCCCGACAACGGCGACGTGATGTCCGCCGTCGTGCTCGAAGCGCAACCGAAGCGCATCCTGGCCGAGCGCCAGAACGGCGAGCGTCTGGAGATCACCGGCGAAGGTCTGAGGCCGGCGCAGTCGGGGCTGTCCGACAAGGCGCCGCCGCACATCAAGATCCGGCGCGGGGCGGTGATCCGCGTGGTCAAGACGCCAAAGGGCCATTGGGAGATCACACAACTGCCCGAAGTCGAAGGCGCTTTGGTCGCCATGGATCCGCGCGACGGTGCCATCCAGGCACTGGTCGGCGGCTTCGACTTCAACAAGAACAAGTTCAACCACGTCACACAGGCATGGCGGCAGCCGGGCTCGTCGTTCAAGCCTTTCATCTATTCGGCGGCGCTGGAAAAGGGCTTCACGCCTGCCACGATCGTCAATGACGGTCCGCTGTTCTTCGATGCCGGCGTGACCGGCGGCCAGCCGTGGGAGCCGAAGAACTACGACGGCAAGTTCGAGGGGCCGATGCCGCTGCACACCGCCCTGGCCAAGTCGAAGAACATGGTTTCGATCCGGATCCTGCAAGCGGTCGGCCCGCAGAACGCGCAGCAGTGGATCACCCGCTTCGGTTTCGATCCCGAAAGGCACCCGCCCTATCTCACGATGGCGCTGGGCGCCGGTTCGGTCACGCCGATGCAGATGGTCGCCGCCTATTCGGTGTTTGCCAATGGCGGCTACCGGGTCAATCCCTGGCTGATCTCCAAGATCACCGATCAGCGCGGCAAAGTGCTGGTGGAAAGCCAGCCGCCGCTGCCCAACGAGTCGGTACGCGCGATCGACGCGCGCAACGCCTTCATCATGGACCGGCTGCTGCAGGAGGTTGCCCGCTCCGGCACCGCCGCCCGCACCCAGGCAATGCTCAAGCGGGTCGACCTGTACGCCAAGACGGGGACCACAAACGATTCGATCGACACCTGGTTGTGCGGCTTCCAGCCGACGATCGCGACCGTGGTCTGGATGGGGTACGACAGCCCGCGGTCGCTTGGCGATCGCGAAACGGGCGGCAGCGTGAGCCTGCCGGTGTGGGTCGATTTCATGCAAACGGCACTGAAGGGCGTGCCCGTGATGGAGCCCTCCGCACCGGAAGGCGTGGTAAACGTGGCCGGCGAGTGGTACTACGACGAGTTCGCGCCCGGCCACGGCATCAGCAGCCTGGGCGTCGGCCCGGCAACGAACGATGGCGCAATGCCGGCGTCGCCGGCACCGGCGCAGGCTCCCGTCGACAGGAGCCTGCTGAACTCCGATGTGATCCCGCCCGGGCACGCCGTCCCCGGCACCGCGCCCGACGAGCGCCGCAGCATTCTCGACCTGTTCAGGAACTGAGCGGGCCGGGGCTCACGAGAATGCGAGCGGCCGGCCCGCCTGCTCGGCGGCGAGCCGGCTCAAGGTGGCAAAGAACTCGCCCTGGCCCTTCGTGTCGATCCAGCGCGAGCCGTCGAACTGGTAATGGAAGCCGCCGGCGCGCGCGGCCATCCAGATCTCGCGCAAGGGCTTCTGCAGGTTGACGACGATCTGGCTGCCGTTGCGGAACGTGAGCGTCACCATCCCGCCGACGCGCTGGTTGTCGACGTCCGCGTCGGTCTCGTCGTTGATGCGGTCGCAGCAGGCCTCGACCCGTGACAGCAGCGCCTCGGCCTGGTCCATGAATTCGGGGTCGGTCATTACAATTTCACCATGTTGAATGTTTCGCAAATTCTAGTCAGCGCGCGCAGCCGCCGGGTTGTCCTTGCCGGGCTCGTGGTCGCAGCCCTGGGTGGCTGCGGCCAGAAGGGACCGTTGTACCTGCCGAGCGACGCCGCCCCGCCCGGACGCGCCACGCTGCCGCAGACGCTGAATCCGACCCGCTCGCCCGCCTCGGGGCCCACCAACGGCAGCAATACCGCCGAACCGATTCCCGGCCAATGACCACATCGCACACGGCCCTGCCCGGTCAGCCGCACTTTCACCTGCATCGGGGCGAACTGTTCGCCGAGAAGATCGCGCTGCGCGAGCTCGCCCGCGCGCATGGGACGCCGCTGTTCGTCTACTCGAAGGCGGCCATGCTTTCGGCCCTGGCTGCGTACCAGCGCGGATTTGCCGGCCGCCGGGCGCACATCTGCTATGCGATGAAGGCGAACCCGTCGCTCGCCGTGTTGCAGGTGTTCGCGCAGGCCGGCTGCGGGTTCGACATCGTCTCGGGCGGCGAACTCGAACGCGTGCTGGCCGCCGGCGGGCAGGCAGCCAACGTCATCTTCTCCGGCGTCGGCAAGACGCGCGCGGAGATGCGGCGCGCGCTCGAGGCGGGCATCGCCTGCTTCAACGTCGAAAGCGAAGCCGAGCTCGAGGTCTTGAGCGAAGTCGCCGTCGCGGCCGGCCGGGCGGCGCCGATGAGCATCCGTGTCAACCCCGACGTCGATGCCAGGACGCATCCGTACATCTCCACCGGGCTGAAGGGCAACAAGTTCGGCATCCCCCACGAACGCGCGCTTGCCACGTATCGCCGCGCGGCAGTGCTCCCCGGCCTGCGGATCGTCGGGATCGACTGCCATATCGGCTCCCAGATCACGCAGGCCGGCCCCTACCTCGATGCGATGGACCGCGTCCTCGACCTCGTCGAAAGCATCGAAGCGGCCGGCATTGCCCTGCCGCACATCGATTTCGGCGGTGGCCTTGGCATCGCCTACCGCGACGACCAACCGCCAGCGGCCGACGCGCTGTGGAGCGAGCTCCTTGCGAAGCTCGATGCGCGCGGCTTCGGCGAGCGCCAGTTCCTGATCGAGCCGGGCCGCTCACTGGTCGGTAACGCCGGCGTCTGCCTGACCGAGGTGCTGTATCTGAAGCCCGGTGAGCAGAAGAATTTCTGCATCGTCGACGCGGCAATGAACGATCTGCCGCGGCCCGCGATGTACCAGGCCTGGCACAGCGTAGTGCCGGTGCGCGAGCGCAGCGAACCCGGCAAGGCATACGACGTCGTCGGGCCGATCTGCGAGAGCGGCGACTGGATCGCGCGCGATCGTCACCTGGCCGTTCAACCCGCAGACGTGCTGGCCGTGATGTCGGCCGGTGCTTATTGCATGAGCATGGCCAGCAACTACAACAGCCGGGGTCGCGCCGCCGAAGTGCTGGTCGACGGCGACCAGGCCTGCGTGATCCGGCAGCGAGAATCCCTGGCCGACCAATTGCGCCTCGAGCGCCTGGTCTGAGCGGCCTATCGCGAGCGTTGCCGGATCGGCTGCCGGCGCAGTCCGGCGCCCATCGGCATCGGTGCCCGCGGCTTCTGCAGCGCCTGGGCGAGACGCCATCCGAGCAGCACGGCCAGGATCGCCGCGTACACCGCCACCTCCGCGAAATTGTGCTTGCCGGCGCGCATCCAGTAGAAATGCAGGATCGCCAGCCCGGCGATGACGTACACGAGCCGGTGCAAGGCCTGCCAGCGCCGCGCCCCCAGCGCCTTCACCGCGCGATTGAACGAGGTCGCCGCCAGCGGCACCAGCAGCACGAAGGCGCTGAACCCCACCAGGATGAACGGCCGCTTGGGGATGTCCCTGGCGATCTGGTCGAAGTCGAAGCCCATGTCGAACCAGCTGTACGCCAGCAGATGCAGCGCGGCATAGAAGAACATGAACAGCCCCAGCATGCGCCGGAAGCGGGCGAGCGCCGGCGCACGCACGATCACTCGCAGCGGGGTGACCGCCAAGGTCATGCACAGGAAACGCAACGTCCAGTCGCCAAGCGAGCGCTCGAGGTGTTCGGCGGGATTCGCGCCGAGATTGTTCGTGGCCGCGCCGTAGAACAGCCAGGCGAACGGCAGCAGGCCCAACGCGAACACCACCGGCTTGGCCAGCGGATGCAGCAATACCTTCGCCGGCGTCATCAGAAGTTCTTCTTGAGGTCCATGCCCGCGTACAGCTGGCCGACCTGCGCCTCGTAGCCGTTGAACATCAGTGTCTTGCGGCGCTTTGCAAATAATCCGTCTTCCCCGATGCGCCGCTCGGTGGCCTGGCTCCAGCGCGGGTGATCGACGTTCGGATTCACGTTCGAATAGAAGCCGTACTCGTTCGGCGCGGCCTTGTTCCACGCGGTGGCAGGCTGGCGATCGGTGAAACGGATCCGCACCAGGCTCTTGGCGCTCTTGAAACCGTACTTCCAGGGAATGACCACCCGCACCGGCGCGCCGTTCTGGTTCGGCAGTACCTCCCCGTACATGCCGAACGTGAGCAAGGTCAGCGGATGCATGGCCTCGTCCATGCGCAAGCCCTCCACGTACGGCCAGTCGAGCACGCGCGAGCGCACGCCAGGCATCATGTTCGGATCGGCGAGCGTCGTGAACTCGACGAATTTCGCGTTGCCCTGCGGTTGCACCTTCTCGATCAGCTTGGACAGGGAATAGCCGATCCACGGAATGACCATGGACCAGCCCTCCACGCAGCGCAGCCGGTAGATTCGCTCTTCCTGCGCGCTCAGCTTGAAGAGATCCTCCAGGGCGTAGCGCGCCGGCTTCTTCACCAGGCCCTCCACCTCGACCGACCACGGCGAGGTCTTGAGCGTGTGCGCGTTGGCCGCCGGGTCCTCCTTGTCGGTGCCGAACTCATAGAAGTTGTTGTACGTCGTCGCGTCCTTGTAGCTGGTGACTTTCTCCATCGTCACGGCGCCGGGCACCGTCGACCGCACTGCAGCCAGCGGCGCCAGCTTGCCCGGCCGCTGCACCTGCGCCAACGCATCGCGGGCGGCCCAGCCGGCGAGCACGGGCCCGGCGGCGCCGGCGGCGAGCGCCTTGAGCAGTTCGCGCCGGCCGTGGTACACATGCGGCGGCGTGATTTCGCTCGCCAGCGGATGGATGAAGCCGTCGTCGTTTCTCTTGATCAGCATGCTCGCCTCCTTGATGTTGTGTCGGCGCTTGCCAACGGCGGTCCACATGACCATACAGCAGCGTGAAAGCCCACACGACAGGTAGTGCGCGGGGGGGCGCGAACCGGATGCAGCAAGAACCCGATGAAAAAAGGGCGAGCCCCGAACGGGTACTCGCCCTGTGTTGGAGCGCCGCGCGAACCGGCGGTTCACGCGGCAGCCGAGCTCAGCGCAAGCCGGAAACGTAATCCGCCAGCGCCTTGATCTCGCGGTCGTTCAGGCGCGAAGCGACCTGGGCCATCACGAGACTGTTCTTGCGCACGCCATCGCGAAAAGCCGTGAGCTGCGCCGCGACGTAGTCCGCTTGCTGGCCCGACAGGCGGGGAAACTGGATCGGCACGCCGGCCCCGTCGGGGCTGTGGCAACCGGCGCAGGCGGGAATCTGCCGGCCGGCAACACCGCCACGATAGATGCGCTCGCCCGTCATGACGAGATCCTTGTCCTTGGCGAAACCGAGCTTGGCCTTCTGGCTGGACACCCAGGCCGCGACGTTCTTCATGTCGGCCTCGGTCAGCTGCGCCGCGAAGCCCTGCATGATCGGATTGGTCCGCCTGCCGGCCTTGAAGTCCTCCAACTGCTTGACGAGGTACTCGGGAAATTGCTGCGCCAGTTTCGGGTAGGTCGGTACGCTCGAATTGCCGTCCGGGCCGTGGCACGCCGCGCACACGCTGCCGAATTTCGCACTGCCCTGCGCCGGATCGGGCTTGGCGGGCGCGGCCGCCGCCGGCGCACCGGCCGCGGCAGGCGCCGCTTGCTGGGCGAGGGAGACGAACGCGGGCACTGCCAGGGCGGCAGCGAGCAGCAAGGAGGCGGTCGGCTTCATTGTTGGAATCGTCTTTCGGGGCGCAAAACCGCGTGATTCTACAATGCGTGACCCTTTTTCCCCCCAACCGCAGGGCACCGCATGACCTCTTCCCCGGCCCAGGGCGCCGAGAACACTGCAGCCCTGGCCATGGGCTGGCTTCATACCGCGCGGTTCCTCACGACCGCGCCGAAACTCGAATTCCTGCCGCCGGTGACGGTGCCCGAGATCGCGTTCGTGGGCCGGTCCAACGCCGGCAAGTCGACCTGCATCAACACGCTCACACAGCAGAAGCGGCTCGCGTTCGCATCCAAGACACCGGGGCGGACCCAGAGCATCAACCTGTTCGCCCTGGGCAAGCAGGGGCAGACCGACGCCGTGCTCGCCGACCTGCCGGGCTATGGTTACGCGGCCGTTCCCAAGGCGGACAAGGCGCGCTGGCAGCAGGTGATGGCGAATTACCTGGTCACGCGCGAGAACCTGCGCGCCGTCGTGCTGCTCGTCGATCCGCGCCAGGGCGTCACCGAGCTGGACGACATCCTGCTCGAAGTGATCCGGCCGCGCGTCGAGCAGGGCCTGAAATTCCTGCTGCTGCTCACCAAGGCGGACAAGCTCAATCGCAGCGAAGCCGCCAAGGCGCTGTCGATCGCGCGACTGCAGGCCGGCGGCGGCGAAGTGAAACTGTTCTCCGCGCTCAAGCGGCAGGGTCTGGAGGAAACCGCCGTCCTGCTGTCACGCTGGGCGCACTGGGAAGCGCAATGATCAAACAGTACGAGCGGCAACTGCCGCACGGGATCACCTTGAGTTGCCGCGCCGCCGGCGAGCCCGGCCGCCCGGTGCTGATGTTCCTGCACGGATTTCCGGAAGCGGCGTTCGTCTGGGATGAACTGCTCGATCATTTTGCGCGGCCCGAGCACGGCGCCTGGCGCTGCGTGGCACCGAACCTGCGCGGCTACGAGCGGTCCAGCCGGCCTTCCGACGTGAAGGCGTACCGCCCCAAGGAGCTGGTGCAGGACATCGCCGCGCTGATCGGGCTCGAGGGGGCACCAGCCGATTGCGTGATCGCGCACGACTGGGGTGGCGCGCTCGGCTGGAATCTGGCGAACCAGCGGCCGCAGCTCACGCGCCGGCTGGCGATCATCAATTCGCCGCATCCGGGGACCTTCCTGCGCGGGCTGCAGTCCGATCCCCGGCAGCAGGCGGCGAGCGCATACATGAATTTCCTGATTCGTCCCGACGCCGAGCAGCTGCTGCGCGCGGACGGATACCGGCGGCTCTGGTCGTTCTTCACGCAATGGGGCGGCGCCCCGTGGCTGACCGAGAGCCTCAGGCAGCAGTACCGCGCGGTGTGGGACGCGAGCCTCACCGGTGGGCTGAACTACTACCGCGCCTCGCCCTTGCGCCCGCCGCGGCCGGAAGATCCCGCCGCCGCCGGCGTCACCTTGCCGCGCGAGATGCTCACGGTGGACCTGCCGACGCTGGTGCTCTGGGGCATGAAGGATGCCGCGCTGCTCCCGTCGCTGGTCGATGGCCTGGACGCATACGTGCCCCGGCTCACGCTCGAAAAAGTCGAAAACGCGAGCCACTGGATCGTGCACGAACAGCCGCAACTCGTCGCCGACCGCCTCGCGCGTTTTCTGGCCACGCCGCCTTGACGGTCAATAGACGGCGTTCATTCCCGGCGGGCGGGTCTTGAACCGCTTGTGCACCCAGTAGTACTGGTCCGGCATCTCGTCGATGTAGCCCTGCAGCCGCTCGTTCATGAGCGCCGTGTCCGCCTCGACGTCCCTGGTCGGAAATCCCTTCCAGGCATCGAGCACCCGGACCTCGTAACCCTGCGGCGTGAGCCGGGTGACCAGCGGCACCACCTTGGCGCGCCCGAGCCGCGCGAAACGCGAGAGCGAGGGCACCGTCGCGGCCGGGACGGTGTAGAACGGCACGAAGATCGACTCCTCGGGACCGAAGTTCATGTCCGGCAGCAGGTACATCACGCCCCCGGCGCGCAGGGCGGCGACGAGGTCGCGCACGCCGTCGGAGCGGCTCATCGGCCGTGCGTCGCCGAAGCGGTGGCGGCCCTTGAGCACCCATTCGTCCACGACCTCGTTGCTCTGTCGTGTGTAGATGCCGACGAAGCGGCGCGGCAGCTGCTGCGAGACCGCGGTCACTCCGGCGTCGAGGCCCACGAAATGCGGCGCGAACAGGATCGTCGGTTCGCGGCCGGCCAGTTCGTGCACGGCACCGGTGAGCGCGAGCCGCCGACGCACGACTTCGGGATCGGCGTGCCACAGCCAGGCGCGATCGAGGAACGACTGCGCCACGTTGACGAACACCTGGCGCGCGATGCGCCGGCGCTGCGCCGGTGTCCAGTGCGGAAAGCACAATCGCAGATTCGTGTCCACCACGTGGCGCCGCGGCACGATCAGCACGTAAAGCAGCACGCCCAGCGCACGCCCCATCGCACGCACCCACGCGAGCGGCAAGGGCGCGATCAGGTGCATGAAGGCGACACCGAGCCTGCTGATCACGTCCAGCGTCCTTTCGCCGGCTGCTTGTAGCGCGCGTAGCCCCACAGGTACTGCTGCGGGCATTCGCGGATCAGCACTTCCATCGCGCCGTTCACCTGCGTCGCCGCGAGGGCCTGATCGGCCGCGATCGGCTCGGCCCAGCGGCGCAGGTGCACGCGATAGCCCCGCCCCCGCGGCAGGCGCTCGCCCCAGGCCAGCAGCACCGTCGCGCCGGTCTGCCGCGCCAGCCGCGCCGGCAAGATCATGGTGTAGGCCGGACGGCCGAAAAAGGGCGCCCACACGCCCATCCCGTTCGGCGGCACCTGGTCCGGCAACAGGCCGACGGCCTCGCCGGCGCGCAGCGCCTTGAGCATCTGCTTGACCCCGGCCATGGTGGTCGGCGCCGCGGCGAGGTTGGCACGGTCACGCGAGGTATCCACGAGCTCCCGCAACCAAGGCTTGCGCGCGGGGCGGTACAGCACCGTGATCCGGCCGAAGCGCGCGGCGTAGCTCTGCGCCGTCACCTCGAAACAGCCGAGATGCGGTGTCAGAAACAGGATGCCGCAGCCGCGCTCGCGGGCGGAATCGATCAGCGCGTCACCGTCCCATTCGATGCGCACGGGGCCGCCGAACCACAGTCGCGGGGTCTCCGCGATCAGCTTGCCGGCTTCGGCGACGGCCGCGCGCACGGTGGCCAGCCCGTAGCCCGCCTGCCGGGCGTTGCCGAGGAAGCGGCGGCGGTACGTGCCGGACAGGCCGAACGAGAACCAGCCGACGAGCGCGCCGAGCGCATGCAGGGCGGCAAGTGGCAGCAATGCGACGGCGCGGAAAAATGTCTTCACAAGCGGTTAAAATGTGCCGGTCGCCGAGTTATTGAACTACTTGCAGGGCGACTCAGAAAGTTCTGCTAAAGCGTTCGCCCAAGCTCCGGCGGAAGGCAACGCGCCTTCAGGTCATCAACGGAGTTTATTCAAATGGCGAACGATTTCCTCTTCACCTCGGAATCCGTGTCCGAAGGCCACCCCGACAAGGTGGCCGACCAGATCTCGGATGCGATCCTGGACGCGGTCTTCACGCAGGACCCGCGCAGCCGGGTCGCGGCCGAGACGCTGACCAACACCGGCCTCGTGGTGCTCGCGGGCGAGATCACGACCAACGCCCATGTCGACTACATCCAGGTCGCGCGCGACACGATCAAGCGCATCGGATACGACAACACCGAGTACGGCATCGACTACAAGGGTTGCGCGGTGCTGGTCGCCTACGACAAGCAGTCCAACGACATCGCCCAGGGCGTCGACCACGCGAGCGACGACTTCCTCAACACCGGCGCCGGCGACCAGGGGCTGATGTTCGGCTATGCGTGCGACGAGACGCCGGAACTGATGCCCGCGCCGATCTACTACGCACACCGCCTCGTCGAGCGCCAGGCGCAGGTGCGCAAGGACGGGCGGCTGCCATTCCTGCGTCCCGACGCGAAGAGCCAGGTCACGCTGCGCTATGTCGACGGCAAGCCGCACAGCATCGACACCGTCGTCCTGTCATCCCAGCACAGCCCCGAGATGAGCGACGGCAAGCACATGAAGCCGGCGTTCGTCGAGGCGGTGATCGAGGAGATCATCAAGCCGGTGCTCCCGAAGGAGTGGCTGAAGGAAACGCGGTACCTGATCAACCCGACCGGCCGTTTCGTCATCGGCGGACCGCAAGGCGACTGCGGCCTGACGGGGCGCAAGATCATCGTCGACACCTACGGCGGCGCGTGCCCGCACGGCGGCGGGGCGTTCTCGGGCAAGGACCCGAGCAAGGTGGACCGCTCCGCGGCATATGCCGCGCGTTACGTGGCCAAGAACATCGTCGCCGCCGGCATCGCGCGGCAGTGCCAGATCCAGGTCGCCTACGCGATCGGCGTCGCCAAGCCGATGAACGTGACCGTGTACACCGAAGGCACCGGTGCGATCCTGGACGCGAAGATCGCCGAGCTGGTGAACCATCATTTCGACCTGCGGCCGAAGGGCATCATCCAGATGCTCGACCTGCTGCGCCCGATCTACGAGAAGACCGCCGCCTACGGCCACTTCGGCCGCGAAGAGCCCGAGTTCACGTGGGAGCGCACGGATAAGGCTGCCGCGCTTCGCGCGGCAGCAGGTCTGAAGTAAGCGCAGCTTGCTTCAGACCTCGCGCGCTGCACGCTTATCGGTCGCTTAGCGCAGGCTCATATCGCCGCAGGCGATGTGAAGGCGCGTCAGCGCCGGGCCGGAGCTAAAGAAAGGCTGCTGCGCTTCGCGCAGCAGCGGGCCTCAAGTGAGGCCCCGAGCGTAGCGAGCTTGTCTGTTCTTCAGCGAAGGCTCATATCGCCGAAAGGCGATGTGAAGGCGCGCAGCGCCGGGCCGCAGCTAACGCACGGACAAGGCGGCCGCGCTCCGCGCAGCCGCCGGGCTGAAGTGAAGCATTCTTGAGCGCAGGGTGCCAAGATCGCGCAGAAGATCGAGGAGAACTTTACGGAATTCTCTGCGTCCTCTGCGAATCCTCGGCGTCCTCTGCGTTCAAGAAGGCTCACCCGCCGCTTGACTGTTTGCAGCGTCATTCCGCCTTCGCCTGCTGCCGCCGGTATTCGCCGCGCTTGAGCGCGAGATACGTGGCGCGGTCCATCTCGTGCAACTGGCGCGGGTAGCGCTCCGTTTCGCGGAACCAGGTCTCCAGGCGCGTTTCGAGCTGCCGGTCCGGCGGGACCGCCAACGACGCGAGCTGCGCGTCAATGGCCAGGTAGTACCGCATGGCCGTGCGCTCGATCGCCCCACGCACGCCGCCGATGTAGGCCGGACGGCCGTTCGCATCGTGACCGGTCGTGCTGAACCCGACCTTGCTGGCACCAGCCGTGGCGAGATAGGCCTGCATCGCCATGCGCCCCGCCATGCCGTACGCATACGAGTAGCTGAAGTGCATGAACGTGTGTCCGGCATCGAGCGGGATGGCGGCGACCGAAATCCGGTAGTCGCGGGTCCCGATGGGCCCGGTCGCCGCCGCGAGGCGGCTCTCGAAATAGTCCCTGCCCGCGGCGACCGGTTGCAGCGTGAAGTCCAATCGATAGGCATCGCGCACCGGCTGGTCGTACTTGCGCCCGATGCGCACGTCCAGCGTGGTCGCGCGGCCGCCGCTCGTTGCGCGGCAGTATTTCGTGTTGAACGGCAGCAGCAGCACGTCGCACCAGTCGCGGGGCTGCTTGAGCGCATTGGTCACGACCGCGAAGGGATAGTCGAGCACGGCGTAGACATCGCCCTTGAGCGTATCGCCCGCCTCGGACGAGTCGACGTACAGCGCCCGATGGAATCCGTTGTGCCGCAGCTGCTGTTGCAGCTGGCCATATTTCGCGCGCAGCTCACCGGCGCCGGCGTACGCATGCGCCCCGATCGCACCCAGGGCCAGCGCACAGGCCAGCGCGAGCCGGCTCAACGCGGCGAGGATCGCGCCCAGGGAGCCGCGCGATTTCATGCGTGCTTCCCCTCGGTCTCGAAAACGCCGGGCTCGAAGCCAATCCCCGGCTGCTCCTCGACCAGCTCCTGCACGTCGAACTGGATGCCGCCCATGAACAGCGAGTGCGGCTCGACCACATAGACGAACCGGCCGCGTTCGCCGAGGTCCAGGCACATTCGCAGCTGCGGATGCTCGACCTGTTCCCATGCGCGGATCAGGCGGGCGCGGACGAGATTGTCGGTGCATTGGACCGAGCGCAGCTTGTGGTAGTTGTGCGCGAGATTGATCGCGTCGAGGTAGGCGGACGCGCTTTTGTTGCGGATGTGGAAATTCGGCGTGACGTCGATGCCGACCGTGAGCACCTGCCCTTCGACCTCCAGCGTGAAGTTGCGCCCGGTCACGCCATCAGTACCCTCGCCGTATTTGTACGCGAGGTGAAGATGGGACGGTGTCTTGCGCAGTGAGAACTTCATCGTCGGTCGTGGTGCGGGGCCGTGCGCGTTGCCAAAGATTGCTCGCGCGGCCGAGGCGCCCCTGTAGGACAAGACAGCGTTCACCTGTGAGCCCGTCATGCGAGCGCGCGCGAACCGATGGGATCGTTCCTACAGGCACTCCCCTGTTTGGCCGACGCTCACTGCGCGCGGCGCGACCAAGATGAGGTGTCGGCCGCCGCGCGCGTCGCGCCGTCGGGCGCCTCGGCGGCACACCCATTCACCCTGACAGGAGCTATCACATGGCTGCAGACGACAAAGACCTCAATCGCGAAGAGCAGGACCGCAACCGCGACATGAACCGCGACCCGATCACCGATGAGCCCGGCGCGCATCCGGTCGGCACCGGCGTCGGTGCGGCGGGCGGGGCGGTCGCCGGCGCGGCCGCCGGCGCGGTGGGCGGACCGGTTGGTCTGGCGGTGGGCGGCGTCGTGGGTGCCGTGATCGGGGGCTTGGCCGGCAAGGCCGCCGCCGAGGCCGTGAACCCGACGGCGGAGGAAGACCACTGGCGCGAGCACTACACCCGGGAGCCGTACTACGAGCCGGGGCGCAGCTTTGACGACTACGGCCCGGCGTACCGGCTGGGCGTGAGCGGACGCACGAAACATGAAGGCGACTGGAACACCGCCGAGCCCCGGCTCGCGTCCGAATGGGATGCGGCGCGTGGCAGTTCGAGCCTCGACTGGCAAGGTGCGAAGCCGGCCAGCCGCGCGGCCTGGGACCGCATCGACAGCCGCATGAGCGGCGCGGGCGACCAGATGGCAGGCGGCGGCAGCATGGTCGCCAGCGGCAACCGGATGAACATCGACACGGGCGCAGGCACGATGGCAATGAGCGACGGGGTCGGCACGCGCATGGACAGCTCGCGCGGCACCGGCCCAGCCGACACCGGCGCGGGCGGCGTCGGAGCCATGGTCGGCGAAATGCAGAGTGCCGGCAACAACACGGGTGATCGCGATGACGTGATCGACGTGCTGAAGGACCTGGTCGAGACCTGCTTCGACGGCGAGTACGGTTTCCGCGCGTGCGCGGAGCAGGCCAGCAGTGCGGAGATCAAGTCGACGCTGATGCAGCGCGCCGAGGACTGCCGGCGCGGCGCGCAGCAACTCGCCGATGAGATCCACGCCCTGGGCGGCAAGGTTTCGGAAGGCGGCAGCGCCATGGGCGCGGTGGAGCGCGGCTGGGTCGCGGTGCGCACGACGCTGTCGACGTACGACGACAGGGCCGTGCTCGAGGAATGCGAGCGCGGCGAGGACAACACGCTCGCGCGGTATCGCAAGGCACTGAGCAAGCCGCTGCCGGCCAACGTGAAGCTGATCGTGGAGCGCCAGCTCCAGGGCGTGCAGCGCAACCACGACCAGATCAAGGTGCTGCGCGACCGGTACCAGGCGGCGTCCTGATTCGCCTCACGCGTTGAGAGAAGGCTGGCCGTCGCCGGCCTTTCTTCCGGGCGAGGCACGGGGCGGACAGCCCAACGCGACGGGTGCGAAGCAAGGGGGAAGCGCGCAAGAGGGACGGCAGAAGAAACAAAGCGGGCTTCTCCTACAGGCCGCATGCACGGCATTTCCTATGGTTGGGGGCAGAAAGGCTGCAGGCATGGACGAGCGCTCCTCCGACGCCCTCAAGACCTACCGCGACAAGCGCAATTTCGAGATCACGCCCGAACCGGCGGCCGGCGGAACGGCCAACGAGCGGCTGCGCGCGTTCGTCGTGCAGAAGCACTGGGCCACGCGGCTGCACTACGACTTCCGGCTGGAACTTGGCGGCACGATGAAAAGCTGGGCCGTCCCAAAAGGTCCCAGCTACGACCCGAGCGACAAGCGGATGGCGGTGCATGTCGAGGACCATCCGATTTCGTACAACCGCTTCGAAGGCACGATCCCGCCGGGACAGTACGGTGCGGGCAAGGTCATCATCTGGGACAAGGGTGCGTGGCTGCCGCTCGAAGATCCCTACGAGGGCTTGCGCCAGGGCAAGCTCAAATTCGAGCTGCGCGGCCACAAGCTGCATGGCCGCTGGACGCTCGTGCGCATGAAAGGCCGTGAGAGCCAGCGCCAGGAACCATGGCTGCTGATCAAGGAGCGCGACGAATACGCGCGCCCCGCAAGCCAATACAGCGTGGTGGAAGCGATGAGCCAGAGCGTGAAGCATCTTTCCGATCGACCGCCCGCCGCTTCGGCGGCCGCCGCTGCACCGCAGGCGGCCGCCAGTTCCGGGCCGCCCGAGGCAGCGCGCCGCGCACCGCTGCCCGAGCAGCTGCAGCCGCAGCTGGCCACGCTCGTGAATGACCTGCCACCCGACCCGGGCGAGTGGGTGTTCGAAATCAAGTTCGACGGCTATCGCATGCTGACGCGGGCCGAGGGCGGCCGGGTGCGCCTGATCACGCGCAACGGCAACGACTGGACCCGCAAACTGCCGGAGCTCGCACGCGCACTGCAGGCGATGGACCTGCCCGACGGCTGGTACGACGGCGAAATCATCATGCCGGGCGAGCGCGTGCCGGCCGATTTCCAGGCCCTGCAAGGCGCGTTCGATACCGCGCGCACAGCCGACGTCGTGTATTACCTATTCGACCTGCCGTACTGCGCCGGCCATGACCTGCGCGAAGTGCCGCTGGTGGAGCGCCGCGCCGTGCTGCAACGCATCCTCGAGCGCAACCCGCAGGTGATGGTGCGCTTCAGCGCCGTGTTCGATGCACCGCCGCAGCAAGTGGTCGCCTCCGCGTGCCGGCTGGGCCTGGAAGGCGTCATCGCCAAGCGCAGGGACTCGGCCTACGTGCCGCGCCGCTCGCCCGACTGGATCAAGCTCAAATGCGGTCACCGGCAGGAGTTCGTGATCGGCGGCTACACCGACCCGAAAGGCGCGCGCACCGGCGTCGGATCGCTGCTGCTCGGTGTGCACGACGGCAAGGGCGCACTGCGCTACGCGGGCAATGTCGGCACCGGCTTCAGCGAGCAGACCTTGCGCGAGCTGCGAATGCGACTCGGGCAGCTCGACGCCGGCACCAGTCCGTTTGCCGGCGACAGCGGCGCGCCGCGCCATGCGCACTGGGTCCGGCCGGAACTGGTGTGCGAGGTGAGTTTCGGCGAGTGGACGCGCGAGGGCCGCGTGCGGCATTCGGTGTTCCAGGGATTACGCGACGACAAGCCCGCCGACGCGATCACTCGCGAAACGGCGCGCGAACCGGCATCGATCGGTCGGCGCGCCCGGCGCGCGCGAACCAAGGCGTCGGAACCTGCCGCCGCGCGGCCACAACCGGCGGTGGGCAGCGCAAGCCCCCCCGAACTGCCGTCCACCTTGCGCGTGAGCCATCCGGATCGCGTCATCGACGCGGCGAGCGGGATCACGAAGATCGAGCTGGTGCGGTATTACGCGCTCGTCGGGCCGTTGATGATGGAGCACCTGGACGACCGGCCGGTCGCGATGGTGCGCGCGCCCGCCGGCATCGCGAGCGAGCTGTTCTTCCAGAAACACCTGGAACGCTACCGGATGCCGGGCGTCGTGCAGCTCGATCGCTCGATCGATCCGGACCACCCGCCGCTGCTGGCGGTTGCGCAGCCGCAGGGCCTGCTCTCGGCCGCACAGATGAACGTCGTCGAGTTCCACACCTGGAACGCGGTCGCGAGCGCCATCCGCACGCCGGACCGGATGACCTTCGACCTCGATCCGGGCGCGGGCATCGAATGGCCGCAGATCCTGGAAGCGGCGCAGCTGGTCCACAGCTTCCTGGACGAGCTCGGCCTGGCCGCCTTCCTCAAGACCAGCGGCGGCAAGGGCCTGCACATCGTGGCGCCGATCCGGCCGCAGTTCGACTGGGACACGGTCAAGGACTTCTCGCAGGCGATCGTGCAGCACCTCGCGCGCACCTTGCCCAA